>Ga0193742_1000203_pt1 | contig 43607 bp, 63 predicted proteins | sample L2c1metaG_FD_165511 | JGI IMG/M metagenome (GOLD analysis project Ga0193742, IMG submission 165511) | Soil microbial communities from a riparian zone of the East river system, Colorado, United States - L2c1 | ecosystem: Environmental > Terrestrial > Soil > Riparian zone | place: USA: East River... | reverse complement strand
CCCCAAAAAATCCCCGGGGGGACATTTCTGAGAAAGTTTTTGCCCGTGTCATCCCCTGGAGATCACATGACAGATCATGTTTATGTTTCCACCGCTTGTCAACACGGGCTTCGTGATCTTTGTCGAAGACAGTGCAAGTATTGTAACGCTGAGTGTCAATGTAATTGTCATAAGACCAACGTTCAAACTCAAGGAGAATCAAGTGGGAGAACATCAGAAGACCACGCAGGCCGTTGTGGTCCCTCAGAGTGCAATCAATCCGCATCAGACCGTTGAGCAGTTTGCTCTCTTCAACGTGGACGGCACCGAGCATGTTGTTGCCGCACAAGCTGCTGCTCAGGCTGACGTTGGTGCTGTTACCTCCGTGGTTGCCGCTGGTGCTGCGCCCACCAAGGCTGAGTATGATGCGCTTCGCGTTGATGCTCTTGCGACTCGCACGGTTTTGAACAGCCTTCTCGGCAAGCTTCGCACCGCGGGCGTCATCGATACCTAGTCCTTTAGAAGGAGAGCTGCGTGGAAAACGACGACAAGGTTATGGTGGCTCTTCTTCCGATTATTTCGGATTGGGCCAACATTCAACTCCCTCATTTAACTTTGGTTTATGCGGGTAAGAAGACTGATCTGTCCGCGTCTGATATGGACGGTTTGAGTAAGGCCGCCCTTTCAATCGCAACGTTGTGCGCTCCGATCACTCTCAGGACCTTGGTCAAGGATGTGTTCGGAGAGGGCACAGACGACAATCCAAAGGTAGACGTACTTCGGTTCCACCCGAATCTCGAGCTCATTAAGATGCGCTCACTTATTCAGGATTGGGACGCTAGCGATTTCCCTTTCATTCCTCATTTGACCGTGGGTCCTGAAGGTACTTGGAATGCCGATTCTTCCCCAGTGATGGTTGCCTTTGACAAGGTGGCGATCTGTACCGGTGATGAATGTCAGGCATTCCAATTGGCACATTATAGGGATGGTCGGGACTATGTCTAACAAGGTGATCGTCCACAAGAACCGAACGAACACAATCATCGTCGATCTCGGGATGGACGTCTCAACCGACGTCATCACAAGTCAGATCAGGGCCGAACAAGATCCTACCTCCGCTCTTATTGCTACTTGGACTGTGAGTTTTGTTACCGATGGTGTAGACGGTCTTTTGGAATTGCTTCTTGATAACTCTGTCACAGGAGTTACGGTTGATAGTGGTTACATGGATCTTAAGAGAGTCTCCGCGGGAGAACCTTTGGCCGTGTTTGACAGACCATTAGAGGTAAGCTTCCAGGGGACGGTGACAGCATGAGCGAGATCAACGTCCTTTCTCGTACTCAAAGGATTATTGTTAATCCGACATCTCGGGCGGTATCGGTAATCAATTCAGGCCCACAAGGCCCTCCGGGTGTTCCAGGATCTCCTGGTGGTTTGACCGAAGAAGAAGCCATTGATGCTGTTGCCACCTCACTAATTGCTGGCGACAACATTAGCATTGGCTATGATGATCCCGGCGGCGACATTACACTAGCGTTTATGCCAGAAGAGATCATTCACGATTGGTCCACTGATGGTTGGACTCCTTTTACCGAAGTCCTGCTTAATGATGACTTTCCTCTTGGCGATGAAGCTGACCAAACCGTGTCTGTGGTTGCCGGTAGAGGTAGAATCACAAACACCGCCGCGCAAGCCAGCCTGCGTAAGGCGTATCCCAGAGATGACACTCTCTGGATGGATTCGGAGATCACCACTTTAGTATATGGTTCTGATGTGTTCAGTACTACCGGTACTAACCCAGCCATTCCGCAAGGTGGTCACTTCCATCGAGGATATTATGACGTGGATGGTCGTTGGCGCGCGATCGCCGTTAGCAACAACATCTTTTTAAGCGATGTTAACGTCATCAACGCCAATGTGTGGAACATGGATCCGACAGAAGCACCGGAAGATACCCTTGATCTTGGCACCAACGGTGGTGCTAAGTCATATTCTGAGGCTCGTCTACTTCGTGTTGCTAACATCTATGGAGTCGCACGAGTAAACTTCTTTGGTGTTATTAATACGTATTATGTGACTCCTGCTAATCTTAATGGGCTTGAGATTGGTACGCCAGCTATTGTCGATACTTTACTTGACTCAACGTTTGATATTGCTACGGCTCAGGCTATAGCCAACGTTGGCTCTGGTCTTATACAAATGATTGATGCAGAAGCCGGTGCAAACGTTACGGCTAAGCCCGAGTTCGGTATAATCTCTCCTCCGTCAGAGTCAGCTCGTCGTTGGTGGCCATACTGGCTCAAGTCTAGACTTATTGGTAGTAAGCTTTCAGTAAAGGCCTGGCGTCAGTTCGATCCCGAGCCTGATTGGAGCGATCCACAAGCAGTAAACAATTATGATTTTGCTGCCGCCGCTGCAAATGATCCTGCGCCTGGAGCTATGTATCCAGACGAACCAGGTTATTGTGGGTTGGTCGGTAATCACATCCGTAACACAAGGTACTTCGAATACGGATATTTCTCCGCACGCAAACTTTGACCTGATGAAAGAAGGAGGACGTCATGTTGATCGTGATTCAGAGGGGACACGTTCCTCGAAAGACTGGCGCGACTGGCGCCCCTGGTGAGCAGAAGTTCGCGATCGAGGCAGCTGAGCGTTGTCGCGTTCGTATCAACGGTGTCGGCCATGCGGTTCGTATCATTGACGCCGATGTACCTGACACCCTGTACCATGGCGACGCGTTCTTTGCCATCCACTACGACTCGTCTCGGTCTCCTGGTGCTCAGGGTGCTTCGGTGGGTTATCAGAACGCCCGAGGTGGTCAGGCGGGTCGTCTTTGGAAGGCTCATTACCAGCGTAACGGCTGGACTAACGGATTCCGTCCGGACAACTACACCGCCGCGCTGGCTGGGTATTACGGTGTTCGTCGTGCCCTTGCACAAGGCAATGACTTTGCCATCATCACTGAGGGAGGGTTCCATTCGAATGTCCCGGATCCTGATCCTCAGATGGAGGATTCCCAGCTTCTTGCTTCCCCAAAGGGTCCTGACCGTGTTGCGATCGCTATCGCTGCTACGGTTGTGGATCTCTTCGGAGTCAAGGGCGCTCAGTGTCCTCCGGCGGTCGGTATTCCCGAATACCCAGGAACTGTCAAGCTGGGTTCTACTGGTCACGCGGTCGAGCTTTGGCAGCAGCAGTTCAATCGTAAGGGTTATAACCTCACGGTTGACGGTTCCTTTGGGCCCGCGACTAATCATGTCGTGATCGATTTCCAGAAGAAGAACGGTCTAACGCCTGATGGAGTTGCTGGACCCCATACCTGGCACAAGCTTGTTATCGGTTGATTGATAGAAAGGAGACCAAATGCCGGGTAACCGTAGGCCCAGACGGAGGCCCGCTACTACCGAAGAAGGTAGAGAGAATCAACTGGTCTCTTTAGCTATTGATCTGGTCGAGAAACAACTTATCGATGGTACTGCATCGTCTCAGGTTATCACGCATTATCTTAAACTTGGTTCTACCAGAGAGAAATTGGAACAAGAGCGTCTGGGTCGAGAGAACCAACTCCTTGTTTCCAAGGTAGAAGCCATGGAATCAGGTAAGAAGGTTGAAGAACTTTACGCAGATGCTCTGAATGCGATGCGATCTTACGCGGGACAGGAGGAACCTCAGGTCGATGACGAAGATTAGAACATATTCCGAACTTGAGTTCTTTCACACCTTCGAAGATAGATTCGAATATTTGAAGCTGGGTGGATCTGTTGGGCGATCAACATTCGGCTTCGATCGTTGGGTTAATCAACAGTTTTATACATCTTGGACATGGAAACATGTCCGACAAGCCGTAATTGTGCGAGATAATGGCTGCGATTTGGGTATTTCTGGGCATGAAATTCATCTAGAGATTCTTGTTCATCACATGAATCCCATGACTGTAGACGATATTCGCAATGGCGAAGACTGGATGACGAACCCAGAATACCTTATAACAACAACCAAAAGGACTCATAATGCCATACATTATGGTAATAATTTACAACTTCCGAAGGTTGTTGTTGCAAGAAAACAAGGTGATACGAAACTTTGGTAGTCTAAAGGAGGAACGATCGATGGATGACGAAACAGATTCGAGCATCACAGGTCCAGACGCGGTTGTAACCGACGGTCAGGAACTCGATGTCGAGAAGGAGTTCCAGGAAACTAAGAGTCTCACCGATGTAGCCAGGGAAGTTCTTGCTGGTAAGTGGGGACTCGGTATTGAGCGTCGTCGCGCTCTTGCTGCCGCGGGTTATGATCCCAACAACATCAAGGAAGAGATCATTCGTGTTGCGAATGGTAGGACGTAGTTTCTAAGGAGGTGAGAAATCACAGTGGCTAGCATCCTAACAGACACTAAGAAGATTCTAGGTGTGGACGCGGCTTATACCGTGTTTGACTTGGATATTATAACTCACATTAATGCCGCTTTCTCTACTATTAATCAGTTGGGTGTTGGTCCAGAAGAGGGCTTCTTCATCGAAGATTCTACAGAAGAGTGGGATGCTTTCGAAGTTCCTCCTAATCAACTTCATCTGACCAAGACGTATATTTATCTGAGAGTTCGAATGTTGTTCGATCCCCCTGGAACATCGTTTCTAATCCAAGCGATGAACGACCAAATCGCACAATTGGAGTGGAGACTGAACATGTTTCGTGAAGTGCTCCTCCCAGACCCTGAGGAGGTGGCTCCGTGAGTAATCCCGTAGAGGACGTTCTAAGTCACTACGGTAAAAAGGGAATGAAGTGGGGTGTTCGTAAAGCTTCTTCTGGTGGGTCCAGTTCCCAGCGAACCACGTTTACCAAGGCTCCTAAGAAACTTAGCGATATAGAGCTCGGAAAACGCATTAAGCGAATGGAAACCGAGAAGAAGTACAATCAACTTAATCGCAAAGATGTTTCAGAGGGAAAGAAGCTTGTCGCCGACATCCTGACTAGTTCGGGTAGTAGAGTTGCTAAGACGGTTCTTACCGGGGCAGGTCTTCTCGCGGTAAGAGCAGCTCTTACGTCTAAGTTTGGCGAAGGTGTAGGTGAGGCGGCAACTAGACGGCTTAAGTAGGAGGAGCGATGGCATTATCTAATACCGAAACTCCTTACTACTATGGGGTGTTTAGAGAGTCTGTTCTCAGGGGAGACATTCTTGTAAACAGAGAGATCTCTCTAGAGATGAATCGCGTTGATGCTCTCATCGCTAACCCAAACGTCTACTACGACGATAGGGCTATCGATGGATTCATCAAGTATTGCGAGTTCGAACTAACGTTGACAGATGGCACCGACCTTCATCTTCTGGATACGTTCAAACTTTGGGCTGAACAAATCTTTGGGTGGTACTTCTTCGTAGAAAGAAGCGTGTACACTCCAAACGAGGATGGTCATGGTGGGCATTATGTCAACAAGCTGGTTAAGAAGAGACTCACCACTAAGCAGTTCTTGATTGTCGCTAGAGGTTCAGCCAAGTCGATGTATGCATACTGCATTCAAGCATACTTCCTTAATGTTGATACTGCAACCACACACCAGATTACGACCTCACCAACGATGAAACAGGCTGATGAGGTCATGTCTCCATTTAGGACATCCATCATCAGAAGTAGGGGCCCACTGTTCAAGTTCTTGACAGAGGGTTCTCTTCAAAACACAACTGGATCCAGAGCTCAACGTCAGAAGTTGGCTTCCACTAAGAAGGGCATTGAGAACTTTCTTACTGGATCTTTGCTTGAAGTTCGACCCATGACGATCAACAAACTTCAGGGTCTGAGACCTAAAGTTTCAACGGTGGATGAGTGGTTGTCTGGTGATCTAAGAGAGGACGTTGTTGGCGCAATCGAACAGGGTGCCTCCAAGATGGAGGACTATTTGATCGTTGCTATCAGTTCTGAAGGAACAGTTCGGAACGGTTCTGGTGACAACGTCAAAATGGAACTCGCAGACATACTTAGAGGTGAGTATCAAGCGCCGCATGTTTCGATTTGGCATTACAAACTTGACGACATTGCCGAAGTAGCCGATCCTGCCACCTGGGTCAAGGCTAATCCTAACTTGGGCAAGACGGTTACCTACGATACGTATCATTTAGATGTTGAACGAGCTGAGAAAGCTCCTGCTTCTAGAAACGATATCCTGGCGAAGCGTTTTGGGATACCAATGGAAGGTTATACTTACTTCTTCACTTATGAAGAGACTTTGCCGCACAGAGCTAGGGAATTCTGGGGGATGCCGTGTTCGTTAGGTGCGGACTTGTCTCAGGGAGACGATTTCTGCGCGTTTACCCTTCTATTTCCTATTGGTGATTACGCATTCGGCGTTAAAACCAGAAGTTACATAACTTCTTTGACATTAATGAAACTTCCAGCAGCTATGAGAATCAAATACGAAGAATTCATCTCCGAAGGGAGCCTTCATGTACTAGAAGGCACCGTTTTGGACATGACGGAGGTCTATGAAGACCTGGAATCGTTCATCACTGCCAACGAATACGATGTAAGATGTCTAGGTTTTGACCCATATAACGCTAAAGAATTTGTTGCCAGGTGGGAAGTTGAGAACGGCCCTTACGGAATTGAGAAGGTTATTCAGGGCGCAAGGACTGAATCGGTTCCTCTTGGGGAGCTTAAAATCCTTGCCGAACAGAAGAAACTTATCTTCGACCAAGTTCTCATGTCCTTTGCTATGGGTAATGCGGTTACTTTGGAGGATACAAACGGTAACCGAAAGCTCTTAAAGAAACGAGCCGAAGAAAAGATCGATAATGTTTCAGCCATGATGGACGCTTATGTGGCTTACAAAGCCAATAAGGAGGCGTTCGAGTGATGTTTGTCCATAACCAAGTAAGAGGGAGGTGAAACTTGCCTATTCTGGATCGAATCAAGCGAAGTTGGAACGCCTTCCGAAACATTAAGCTTGAGACTGAAAATTTAGCGTATGGGACAACGTCGTATTTTGGCGGGACTTCTCCATCTCGATCGCCGTTGCGTATCTATAATGAGCGGTCCATTATCTCTTCTATTTATACGAAACTAAGCATTGATGTTGCGGAAATCTTGATTAAACACGTTCAGTTGGATGATCAAGATCGTTATACGAATGATGTTGAAAGTCCTCTGAATAAATGTCTTACTTTGGAACCAAACATCGACCAAGGTCCTAGAGCGTTTAGACAAGACATAGCGTTGTCACTGTTCGATCAAGGTGTCGTTGCTATTGTTCCTGTCGACACTTCGGTGAACCCAAGTAAGACTGGCAACTTTGACATCTATACAATGCGAGTTGGCGAAATCACGGCTTGGTATCCTACCCATGTCCGAATTAATGTTTATAATGAAGCTAAAGGCCAGCGAGAAGAGATTCTTCTAGAGAAGCGCAATGTAGCCATCGTTGAAAACCCGTTGTACGCGGTTATGAACGAGCAAAACTCTACTCTTCAGCGATTGATCAGGAAGCTCGGTCTCCTTGATGCCGTTGATGAACAGTCGAGTTCTGGGAGACTGGACGTTATTATCCAACTTCCTTATGTCATCAAGTCTGAGGCTCGTAAACAACAGGCCGAAGCTCGAAAAGAAGACATCGAGTTTCAGTTGCGGGGTAGTCAGTACGGAATTGCGTACATCGATGGCACCGAGAAGATTACTCAGCTTAATAGACCCGCCGAGAACAATCTCTTGAAGCAGGTTGAGTATCTCACTAACTTGCTTTATAACCAGCTAGGTCTTACAGAAGAAGTGATGAATGGCACGGCTGATGAAGCGGCTATGATCAATTACTTCAACCGCACGGTCAAACCCATTCTCGATGCGATCATTGAGTCTATGCAAAGGACTTTCTTAGGTTCTGCAGGCGCAGCATCGAATCAACACATTAAGTATTTCAGAGATCCGTTCAAACTCATTCCGCTTAAAGACATTGCAGAGATTGCGGACAAGTTTACTAGGAACGAGATCCTAACGTCAAATGAGATCAGAGGGTTCATCGGAATTGCTCCTTCCTCAGATCCTAAGGCAGACAAGTTGGTCAACAGCAACATGCCTCAAACAGAACCTGATAAAATCTTGGAAAGGATCCGTCAAAATGGAAGCTGAAGCTGATTTCAGCGGTTACGCGACCAAGGCCGGAGTCAAGTGCTCCGACGGTCGAACGATTATGCCTGGGGCGTTCCGTCATCAGGACAAGGTTCGAGTTCCGCTCGTCTGGCAGCACGGTCACAGTGATCCCGAGAATGTTCTTGGGCATGCCATCCTTGAAGATCGCAAGGACGGTGTTTACGCCTACGGATTCTTCAACAAATCGACGAAGGCTAAGCATTCCAAGGGTCTTCTCGAGCATGGCGATATCAACATGCTTTCGATTTGGGCCAACCAACTTATCGAGCGCGCTGCTCGAGTTGTTCACGGGAACATCCGCGAGGTTAGTCTGGTTCTTTCCGGCGCCAACCCTGGCGCGCTTATTGAGAACGTCACTGTCAGTCACTCTGATGGAGATGATGTTCTAGATGATGAGGCCATTATTTACAGCGGCCTTGAGTTGGAGCATGCGGACGCTACCAAGACCGAAGATAAGAACGATTCCTCCACGGATAACTCCTCAGATGAGACCGTCGAAGACATCTACGAGTCGCTCAGCGACAAGCAGAAGGATGTCGTTCATTACATGGTGGGACAGGCTCTCGCCGCTAAGAACAGCGCGGATGACAACACTAATTCCGCAGAACACGGCAACGTCGACAATAACAACACCAATCAGGAAGGTACTGGCGTGACTAAGAACGTTTTCGAGCAGGGCAAGGATGCCGGTGAGGGCTCGGCCCATGTTCTGTCCCATGAGGACGTCAAGGGCATTATGGCTGATGCCATCAAGGGTGGTTCGCTGAAGGCGGCCCTCGAGAACTACACCCTTGCTCACGGCATTAACGACATTGATACCCTGTTTCCCGAGGCGAAGGCCCTTACCTCCGCTCCGGAGTTCTTTGCTCGTCGGACCGAGTGGGTGAATGGTGTTCTCAGCGGGGCGCGCAAGACTCCGTTCTCCCGCATCAAGACCCATTGGGCTGACCTCAACTTCGACGAGGCGCGGGCCAAGGGTTACATCAAGGGTGCCATGAAGAAGGAAGAGTTCTTCGGTACCGCGAGTCGGACCACCACTCCTGCGACCATCTACAAGAAGCAGAAGCTTGACCGCGACGACATCATCGACATTACTGATTTCGATGTGGTGCAGTGGATGCGAGGCGAGATGCGTCTGATGCTTGACGAGGAAATCGCCCGTGCTATCCTGATGGGCGACGGACGCGCCATTGATGATGAAGACAAGATCCCCGAGGGGAACATCCGCCCCATCGCAACTGACGATGAGCTCTTCACAGTTGTCGTCAATGTCAACCTTGACGATGCCAGTTCGAGCGTTCAGGAGATGATCGATGCGATCGTTTCCAACCGTCAGCACTATCGTGGCAGTGGTCAGCCAACCATGTACACCACGGAACTCTACATCGCCCAGTTCCTGCTCCTGAAGGACACGCTTGGACGTCGGATCTATCGGACTCTTGATGAGCTTGCTACCGAGCTCCGCGTGACTTCTATTGTTCCGGTCGAGGTCCTTGAGACCGAGCCCGATATTGTGGCCGTGTTGGTCAACATGTCGGACTACAGCATCGGCGCGGACAAGGGTGGACAGGTCACCAATTTCGACGACTTCGACATCGACTTCAACCAGTATAAGTACCTGATCGAGACGCGCATTTCCGGCGCTCTGACCAAGCTGAAGTCGGCCATGGTTGTGAAGAAGGTTGAGAGCGATGACGTGGCCGTTCTTCCGAACGCGCCTACCTTCGTTCCTGCGACCGGTGTTGTTACCATCGTGGCCACCACTGGTGTGACCTACAAGAATGGTGTCACTGACGCTACTCTGGCGACTGGTGCTCAGGCTGCTCTGGCCGAGGGCGCAAGCCTCGAGGTTGTGGCTACTCCGAACGCCGGTTTCTACTTCGCTACGAGCGAGGACAAGAGCTGGACCTTCACGCGTCCGGTGGCCTAACATTTCTAACTGGGAGTTCGAATGAGATTCTTTGGAGTAGTTGGCTACGGAGAATCCCAAGAAACCCTTCCAGGTTCTGGCGTTTGGGTAGATGTTATTACTGAGGTCGATTATACTGGCGATGTTCTTCGTGATACTATGAAAACAGAGTCAGGTGATAACGTTAATAACGACCTTAGCGTTAACAATTCTATCAGCATTGTCGCTGATGAAAACCTTAATAAACACTTTTATAGCATTAAATATGTAGTGTGGCAGGGGGTTAAATGGACCGTTGATTCAATCGAAGTCAAACCCCCTCGCCTCCTGTTTACTTTAGGAGGTGTTTATAATGGGCCTACGCCGTGACCTTCAAGACCTATTAGTTGAGATTCTTGACAGCGATCATGTATATTTTCAGCCACCAAACAATGTGACGATACAATATCCGTGCATTGTTTATAATCGGGAACTTATTGTTCCTACTTGGGCTGAGAATAAGCCGTATTCGTTGGATAATCGCTATCTGGTGACCGTAATTGATCGCGATCCAGAGAGCGAAGTCCCAGACAAGATAGCGGCTTTACCTAAGTGTGTACACGATCGCTTTTTCACAGCCGACAACCTGAACCATAACGTTTTCAAACTGTTCTTCTAGGAGGAGATCATGGCAGTTCTTTTGTGGGACCAGATTGGCGAGCGTCTCTTTGAGACCGGCGTCGACCACGGCGTCCTTTACGTTCCTGATGTGACGGGTGAGTATGACACAGGTTTCGCTTGGAACGGTCTCATTAGCATTCAGGAGACGCCAACTGGTGCCGAGGCCAACCCGACTTACGCTGACAACATCAAGTATTTGAACTTGATTTCGTTGGAGGAGTTCGGTGCGACCATCGAGGCGTATACCTATCCGCCCGAATTCGCTGAGTTTGACGGTCTTTCCGTTCCTCAGCCTGGTGTGACCGTTGGTCAGCAGAGTCGCGGAATCTTCGGCCTGTCTTATCGGACTCGTCTTGGCAACGACCTCGAGGGCGATGCTCTTGGGTACAAGTTGCATCTCGTTTACGGTTGTAGCGCTACCCCTTCCGAGAAGGCTTACAACACGGTCAACGATTCCCCAGAGGCCATCACCTTCAGTTGGGAAGTGACGACCACCCCTGTCCCGGTGACCGGTCTTCGACCTACCTCACTCATCACCATCGACTCAACGACGGTTGCTCCGGCTGACCTGACGGCTCTCGAGACGCTGCTCTACGGTGCTGTTGCTACAGAGCCCGCGCTTCCTACGCCGGATGCGGTTATCGCGCTGTTCGCTCCGTAATTCTGACATAGGAGGCTGGAGAATGCTTAATCTACTAATCCAAGGTGATGAATTCTACGACGAAACAACAGAGACGTTTCAGACTGTTGGCGACGTTGAATTGACGCTAGAGCATTCTCTGGTCTCATTGTCAAAATGGGAGTCTGTGGTAAAGAAACCTTTCTTGTCTAAAGATGAGAAGTCTCCTCATGAGATCAGGCTATACGTAGAGGCTATGATTATTTCTCATAATTATCCACCAGATGTTGTATCCAGACTTTCACAAGAAAACATGATGGCTATTAACGCATACATTGATTCGTCTGAGTCTGCAACTACGTTTGGTACTATGCCAGATACCAAAGGTCGGGGTGAAACTATCACCTCGGAGCTTATTTATTATTGGATGGTCGCGTTTAACGTTCCATTTGAGTGTCAGACGTGGCACTTAAATAGACTATTCTCGTTAATTCGTATTTGTAATCTTAAGAATTCCAAACCAAAGCAGATGTCTCGGCACGAGTTGGCTGCTCGAAATCACGCTTTAAACGAGAAGCGACGAGCAGAACTAAACACCAGTGGATGATTGGAGGTTAAATGACAACACTTGTTTGGGACCAAGCAGGCGAACGCTTCTATGAGAATGGTGTTAGCCGAGGTGTGTTCTATGGATCTGATAGCAAGGGAATCGTTTGGAACGGCTTGACTTCGGTCGAGGAATCTAATGATGATTCAGTCGAACCCCTCTATTTCGATGGTTATAAATACGCAGAACTTGTAACTCTTGGAGATTTCTCCGGTAAATTGAAAGCGTTTACTTATCCAGACGAATTCCTTTTGTATGAGGGTTTGGATGTAAGAAAAGCCGGATTCTATCTGGCAAATCAACCCAAGGCAAGGTTTGGTCTGTCGTATAGGACCGAAATCAATAATGACACTGCACAAATGGGATACAAGATCCATCTTCTTTACAATCTAATCGCTATTCCTTCCTCCAAAGTCTACCAAACTATGTCTTTGGATACGGATCCTGTTGATTTTGAGTGGGATATTTCGGCGATACCAGAGCACGTAGACAAATTCCGTCCAACGGCACATGTCGTGATCGATAGTCGAAAAATCGATCCTATGATGTTGTCTGATATTGAAGACATTATTTATGGAACTGTTGAAGCAGATCCGCTTCTGCCAGATTTGAATGGTCTTGTTACTTTCGTTCAAAGATGGGCTCGGTTCATTATCACCGATAATGGGGATGGTAGTTGGACTGCTGAAACTCCGCTGGAAGGTATTATTACCATGATTGACCCCATTACATTTGAAATTGATACGCCTACAGCGACGTATCTTAACCCGTTCACTTACGAAATCGAAAGTAGCGCCGTCGATACGGGGGACATATGGCCATAGTACAGTCGTACACAAAAGAGCACATGGATGAAATTCTAAACGATACTATCGCTTCCGCGGAAATCGTTGATGGCGAACTCGTTTTCACCACTGTCGGTACAGATGAAATCAATGTTGGTCAGGTTGTTGGCCCAACCGGTGCTGCTGGTACTAATGGTACCAACGGTGCTACCGGACCAACTGGTCCTGCTGGTCCGACCACCATGAGAGGTGTTCCAGTACAAGTTACTACTGCTGGATCGCTTATGTCAGTTAGTGGCGCCATCCCGGGTCTGGTTAAGAATAACGTCTCTGTTGTTGCTGGTCGTACCTATGGTATTAACGTTGATTTTCTAGTAGAACTTGCTAGTGTTGACGTTGATGCTGAATGGGATTTTTGGTGCAGATTGAACGGTACCAATCTCGATAGGTTTACTTCGATTCACCCGGGTGTTACTGGCGTTAGTTATCAACCGGTTAAGGGTCAAGTTTTCTGGGTTGCTCCAACGACGCAGGCAACCGATGACTTTGATGTGTTTGCGGGTAAGGTCACAACTGGATCAAACATCACTCCTTCTGGTTCGAGCACTCTCAAGCGCAAGCTTTGGATCGTTGACTATGGGGTGGTTACCTAAATCATGATCAGCACCACGTCCGTTGGCAACTTCGCAAAGACGTTAGGGTTTTTGGAGAATCTTAAACCTCAAAAAATATTTGCTTCTTTGGAACGTCATGGACGCGTTGGTGTTGCCGCCCTTTCTAGTGCTACTCCCAGTGAGACCGGTGAAACCGCCAGTTCATGGGGTTATAAGATTCTTCGTACAAAAGGCCGATATTCTATTATTTGGTTCAACACGAACGAAGACGATGGCGTTAATGTTGCAGTAATAATTCAGTATGGGCACGGCACAGGAACTGGTGGGTATGTTCAGGGCCGAGATTATATTAATCCAGCGATGCGCCCTATATTTGATCAGATCCTAGAGGATGTTTGGAGGCAGGTGACAAATGGCTAGCGTCGACAACAGAGTAGTGCGGATGGAGTTCGATAACGCCGCATTCGAAAAGAAGCTCCAAAGCACTCTTAAGGCCCTGGCTGATTTGGACAAGGCCCTTAAGTTTACTGGTGCCCATAAGGGTCTGGCCGATGTTAGCGCGGCTGCTAAGAAGGTCGACCTCAATCCCATGAGCAATGCGGTGCAAACCGTTAGTTCGGGATTCTTAGCGCTTAGCACCATCGCAGTCACTGCACTTGCTACCATAACACACGCGGCAATCACTGCAGGTGCCCGTATCGTACAGGCGTTGAGCCTGGCTCCAGTTCTTGACGGTTTCAAAGAATACGAACTTAACATCGGTTCTATTCAGACTATTCTGGCCAACACGAGAGCTGATGGTACCGGGCTTGCTGAAGTCAATGATGCTCTTGATACGCTGAACGAATATTCTGACAAGACCATTTATAACTTCGGTCAGATGACCAAGAATATTGGTACGTTCACCGCCGCGGGCGTTGATTTGGATACTTCAGTTTCCGCTATTAAAGGTATTTCCAACCTCGCAGCTATCTCTGGTTCTAGCGCGGATCAGGCTGCTACAGCCATGTACCAGCTGTCTCAGGCCGTGTCAACTGGCACTCTGAGACTTATGGACTGGAACTCGGTTGTCAACGCGGGTATGGGTGGTGAGGTCTTCCAAAAGGCTCTGTTCGAGACCGGTGTCGCTATGGGCACGATCACGGACGCGCCGGTTGGGACGACGTTCGAAGAGTGGACGTCCAAGGGTAATAGTTTCCGAGATTCTCTTCAGGAAGGTTGGTTGACCGGAGAGGTTCTGACCAACACTCTTAAAGGTTTCACAGGAGAGATGACAGAGGCCCAGCTTCTGTCCATTGGGTACACGAAGCAGCAGGCCGCAGAGATCCTAGAACTAGGTCAAAGCGGTGTCGAAGCTGCTACGAAGATCCGAACGTTTAGCCAGCTTCTAAGTACCGTGAAGGAGACCATTGGTTCAGGTTGGTCAGAAACTTTCCGAACTATATTTGGTAACTTTGAAGAAGCTACTGTTCTCTTTACTAATATCAACGATTCCATCAGCGGGTTCGTCAAGGGAAATGCAGACGCGCGTAACGAACTTCTTTCAGGTTGGAAGGAGCTCGGAGGCAGAGACGTTCTGATTAAGAGCCTGTCTGACGCGTTCAAATCGCTTGGCGATATTCTTGCACCGGTCAAGGAAGCTTTCCGAGATATTTTCCCAGCGACTACGTCCAAGCGCCTTTTCGAAATCACAGAATCGTTCGCTGAATTCACGAAGAGTTTAAAGCCCAGCGAAACGACGATCGAGAACATTAAGAGGATCTTTACAGGTCTGTTCTCAGCCTTGGATATTGGTTGGGAGATCATTAAGAATGGTGTCGGATTTATTAAGGATCTAGTTCTTCAAGTTACCGGTCTTGGATCGGGTAAACTGGTCGAATTCACCGCGGACGTCGCCGATTTCTTCACGCGTCTTCGTGAAGGTCTTGACCAAGGTAAGGATATTGAGGCGTTCTTTGATCATCTGACAGAATCTATTCCAGGCGTTATCCAGTTCTTCAAGGAACTTAAGGCCTCGGTTATCGAGTTCTTTGATGGGTTTGACGTTGACGCGTTTGATGGAATGGGCGAAGCAGCGGGTCGTGTTGAGCAACGATTTAGCCCGTTGGCTGATCTGTTCAAGAGACTTGGGGATCTTTGGGAGCCTATTAAGAACTTTGCCGATCGCGTAGGCGATATTCTCGATAATGTCGGGGAAGTTATTGGTAACTGGTTCCAAGAACTGGGCCAAAAGCTTGCTGATTCTATGGCCCCCGGGGATTTCGACGCTGTCCTTGACGCGCTGAACGTCTCTCTTCTCGGCGGTATCGGTCTTCTTATTGCCAAGTTCTTGTCCGGCGGAATCAACTTCGACTTTGGCGGTGGCATATTTGGTAACATCAGTAACGCGTTCGAAGAGCTTACCGGTGTCTTGGACGCAATGCAAACCAGCATCCGCGCTGATGCGTTGCTTAAGATCGCTGGCGCAGTGGCTCTGCTTACTGCGTCTGTTGTGGCTCTGTCACTTATTGATTCCGGAGATCTGACCAAGGCACTTACCGCCATGGCTGTAGGTTTCGCCCAGCTTATGGCATCATTTGCCATCATTAATACTATGGACGTTGGGCTTCTGAATGGGGCAACGTTCTCAGCCATTGCCGGAGGCATGATACTTCTAAGTACGGCGATTCTTATTCTCTCTGGTGCTGTAGCAGTACTAGGGACTATGAGTTGGGAGGACCTTGCTAAGGGTCTTGTCGGCGTTACAATATTGCTTGCGGTACTAACTACTTCAGCCATCCTCTTGTCCAAGAACGCGGGAAGCATCATTCTCGCCAGCATTGGGCTTGTCGCGATGTCCACGGCTATCAGCATCCTTGCCGGCGCGGTTGCCCTCTTTGCTACTATGGAGTGGGACACCCTAGTCAAGGGATTCGCCGGTGTCGCCGCAGGTCTGCTTATCATGGCAGGTGCAATGCATTTAATGCCCGCGAATATGGTGCTACAAGGCGCTAGTCTTATTCTCATTGCTACCGCGTTAAACATTCTTGCAGGTGCTGTAGCTATATTTGGCACCATGGAATGGGAGACTATGGGTAAGGGCTTCCTCGGTATTGCTGGTGGATTGCTTCTTATCGCTTTTGCAATGAAGAGAATGCCTCCCGGTCCGAAGATGATTCTTACTTCGGTGGGTCTGATCGCAGTCGGTGTAGCACTAAATCTCATTGCCGCCGCACTAAAGATATTTGGCACCATGTCATGGGAAGAGATGGGCAGGGGTTTGCTCGCCATGAGCACAGCTCTTCTCATATTAGTCGTCGCGGTAAACACCATGTCCGGAGCTCTTGCCGGCGCAGCGGCCATGCTGATTGTCTCAGCCGCGCTAGCTGTTCTAGCAGGAGTACTTATATCTCTTGCCAAGGTCCCATTCGGGGATTTGGCCAAGGCTATCGGTGCAATCGCGCTTGCTCTGGCTGTCTTCGGACTTGCGGCTGTTCTGCTTCAAAACACTGGAGCTACTGCGGCCCTCTTGGGGCTTGGTGTGGCTATGTTGCTACTGGGTGTAGCTTTCGCTGCATTCGGTCTAGGCGCACTGGCCGTAGCTAAGGCGTTCAAGCTTCTTGGTGAAGCTGGACCTGAGGCGGCCGATGCACTAACAGATGCTCTAAAGGCCATAGGTAAGGCTCTACCAGCTCTATTGACCGGCTTTGGTGAAGGCATTCTTGCCTTGATCGACGTTCTTGTCGATGCTGCACCAGTTATCGCTAAGGGATTCGGCGTTCTTGTTGGGCATATTATAACCACTCTAACTGATCTTGTGCCTCTGATTGGCGATTTCTTCTTGGCGTTGATTGAGGCCATTCTTCAGATACTTAGAGAAGCGGTTCCACAAATCATAACGGTTGCTATAGAACTAATACTTGCACTTCTTACTGGTATCAGGAACAATATTTATCAGGTTACAGATCTTGTCCTTGAGATCGTTGAGAGGTTCCTTAGTGCTATAGCGGATAACATCGAACAAATCATTGATGCTGGTGTCGATATTATAGTTGCGTTTATCTCAGGTATTACCGATAGCATCGACGATATTACAGACGCAGTTGGTACTTTGATAACAACGTTTATTGTGTCGGTTCTTGGACTTCAACAAACTGTCGTCAACGCGGGTGTTCAAGTTCTAGTCAACATGCTTAGCGGCATGACGAATAACGTCAGTAAGATTATCACGGCTGTGGGAACGCTTATTACGACATTCATCAACGCTGTAGCAGGCCTTGCTATTCGTATCTCCAACGCTGGCACCAACGCGCTTGTTAACTTCATCAATGGTATGACCAATAACTCGAGTAAGATTATCGTTGCAATTACAAATCTTATTACGACACTGATTAACACCGTCTCGAATAACTCAAGCCGCATTATTACTTCTGGCTCTAACGCCGTTATCAAGTTCGTTACTGGACTTGGTCAGAACGCAGGTAAGGTCATCAAGGCTGGTGTTGATGTTGTTATTACCTTCCTCAGGGGAGTTTCTAGCAACACGATCAGACTGGCTACCGCTGCTGCGGATATTCTCATCGACTTCCTTAATGCTTTGGCCGATGTTATTCGTCGAAAGTCTGGCGAGCTTCGAGCTGCTGGTCGTAATATCGCTGGTGCTATCATTGATGGTATGACCGCAGGCCTGGCTTCTAAGGCTGGCGATGTTGCTCAAGGCGCGATTGATGTGGCTAAGGGAGCACTTAACTCTGTCGGAAACGTTCTAGGAATCAGTTCTCCTTCCAAGGAGTTCATGAAGATTGGTCGTTTCATGGCGGAGGGTATGGCTATTGGTCTTAACCAGGATAGAGGAGTTGTTCGTAGCGCTATTTCCTTGGCTAAGAGGACCACAGAGGCTGTCAATCGAAGTATTTCTAAGGCTGTTAATTCTGTGGACGCTATGCCAGAGTTCAATCCGGTTATTACGCCTGTACTTGACTTGACTCGTATTCGCAATGGAGCGAAGACGATTAGTGGTCTTATGGGCGACGAACCTACGTTCGCGCCAGACACCTCTCGTCGACAAGCGAATATCATTGCGTCTACCAACGTTCCAGACGATGATGACAATTCTGCGGCTGGTCTAAGTGGTGGATCTAGCGTAAGCTTTGAGCAGAATATTTACGCACCTAAGCAATTGTCAACTAGCGATATTTATAAGCAAACTCGTAATCAGATCACAATTGCTAAAGAGGAGTTGAATGTGGCATGAGACTTTCGTCGGTAGTTCTATCTACTTCTGATCTGTCCGAAGAGATCACATTCGCTGTTCAAGAACAAGATCCTCTGCATCGATATTTGATTCGAGCGATGGTTGGTATTGACGCTGAAGACATCATTCCCAAATTCTATGGGTTTGGTGCAACCTCAGGCAAGAAGATGTATGAATACACAAAGAAGCCCATTGACATTGTCATGCGGGTTTCTTTGAATCCGGTGTTTCACGTTAACGAAAGTGTTAGCGAAATTAGAGATGCTATTTATCGTCTTATTTCGGCTAATAGATTTGGCGAACTTACTCTGCAATTCAAGGACGGTTCGTCCATAGTTTCGGCTATCAAGGGTTCCATCACGAAGATGGAAGTTCCATATTTTACAAAGACACCGGAACTTCAAGTGACGATTAATTGTCCTGATCCGATTTTTAGATCAATTCAGCCTATAAATATTCCTCCGGCGGAACTCCCCAGTACTAATCCAGTTAAACTCACGGATCAGTCTTCAACCGCGCCTCACGGGTTTACCTTCAAGGTCAAATTCACGGCGACTACTACTACTTTCGTTATTCAAGATGATCCGACTACGCCTGATTGGAAGTTCCAGGTTACTCCATCTACCTCTTTCCTTACTAATGACGAACTTCACTTCTCTAGTGAATTCGGCAATAAGAGGGTTTTCTGGAACAAGGCCGTAGGTACCGATATTGAATTGATGGATAAGGTTACTTCTGATTCTGTTTGGCCACAGGTCTTCCCGGGCCTAAACGATCTATATTTCCTGCAGATTGCCAACTTCGATTGGTTGGAAGTGAAACATTATTCGGCCTATTGGGGGATTTAATCATGGACTTAATCAAACTGTCCTCTGTAACGGCTAATCCAACAGAGCTTAGTGTTGGTGAAATAATTGACGATTATACAAGCGTACTGTGGGTAGAACGTTATCAAACCCCAGGTGATTTCAAGATTGAGGCGCCTCTTAGCAGCGGTCTTGTGGACTCCTTGCCAATTGGGTCGTTTCTCACTCATCTCGAGACATCTGTAGTGATGATGGTGGAAAACCACGAGATCAAGCAGCCTAAGGACGCTGATCCCTCGCTTTCAATCACAGGTAGATGTTTTACTTGTTTCATGGAGAATCGAACTATCGGAGATCAGCAAGCGTTCCTCACGAATCAAGTGGGTGAATGGGTTGTGCTCTCTGATCAAACATGGGATCAGATTGTCACAATCCTAGAAGGACACTTAATCAGTCCTGTTGATACCGATGACGCGCTTATTGGCGTTGACGTTAATCATACGTGTAGTGGCGCATCCACTGTTGAAGCACGCAACGCAAAACATAATGGTGTCCATGAGACGGTTTTGGAGATTCTAAAGGTTGACGATCTTGGCATAAAGTCAGTTCGCCCAACCCCAACGGATCCCATTACATATTTTACCGTTTATCGGGGCAACGATGTGTCGACCAAGGTTCGTTTCTCGTGGATGAGGGGTGATCTTGATAATGTGGAGTATTTCTTTAGCAATAAGAAACTAAAGACGCAGGCGCGTGTTATTGGGCGATGGGTACAAGAGGTTGTTAACCCAACTGGCGCGGATAACTACGATCGTCGTACAATGGTTGTTGAAGCAAATGATCTGGACGAACAATTAACCGCATATCCTGCTGGTGGCACTCTTACGGCCATTATTAACAAAATGGCGACTAGGGGAAGACAAGCGTTAGCGGCACAACCAAGAATTTCCATTACACAAGCAGATGTATCAGATAATGCGAATTTGCGATATCGTCGAGATTACAACATCGGCGATCTTATCACTGTTGATGGAGATTTTGGATCATCTACAGTTATGCGCGTTGTGGAATACGCGGAAGCAGAAGATGAATCAGGCGCAAGCGGACATCCGACACTAGCTATTCCAGGAGAGTATTAATATGTCTGTAACTTTGAGTAATCCAGCATATGACAACGTCAAGCGCGTTACACAGGTTGGTCTTCCAGCACTTGGGTCTCTATATTTCGGTCTTTCGGCCATTTGGGACCTTCCAGCGGGTGAAGAGGTTGTGGGTAGCATTGCGCTTCTCACGACGTTCCTGGGTGTAGTACTTGGCGTCAGTACAAAGGCTTACAACAACTCCAACGCGGATGTCAATGGTGAAATCGTTATCGAACGAATTGAAGGAAAGAAGGTCTTCGCTCTTCAGTTGGACGGAGATCCTGACGAGCTCGACAAGCAACAAAGGGTTGTGTTCAAGGTCGTCGATAAGGACAAGGAATTCTGGGATCGGCCATTTGATCCGGTTCCGCGTAATAAACATCCTCTATAATGAGAGCATAGAGAGGATGCCTGATGGCAAATATTTTCCAGAAGAACCCGTCCAAGCTCGACGAACCCATTGATAGGGTTCTGACTCGAATGAAAGGCCTTGAGCCTGACTCCGAGGAGTACAAGAAGCTACTGACCACCCTGGACAAGCTGATGGAATTGCAAAGCCAAGAGCAAAGCAGCCCATTCAGCCCAGATACGGTGATCAACGTGGCAGGAAGTCTTCTGGAAGTCTTGCTCATAGTCGTTTACGAGCAGAAGCACGTCATGGTGTCGAAGGCGCTTGGGAGATTTCGACGGAATAAATAACCATAAATAGTCCCCGATATGAACGAAAGTATAGAAACTCTGTGAGACGTAATAATAGTCTTGCGGGGTTTCTATACTTTCGCGGGATTTACATTCGGTATAATGAGAAGAGCAGGACGCGACGCCTAAGAGCGTTTGAGAAAGATTCCGCCGATTTTACGATCGGGTCTGTGTGAAATACCACTCCTTCTCATTTTTGCCGCAATATTTACACTCGATCTAAATTTTTGCGATTTTCCGAAAAAACCACCCTCTGTGTTGCTGTGTAAGGGCCTCCAGATGGGTTAAATGGGTGCTTATACCCGGAATCGTATGAAATGGCTTAGAACGCAAAATAGAGGCCTCTCAGACGAAATGGTCGTTTTTCACGTGAAAAATACCCGGGGGGAAGGTTTCGGTAAACAATTCGCTATATTTACAGCCTATATAATGAGAACTTATCACAAAGGAGCCAAGATGTTCAATCGAACGATCGAAGTTGGCCTGGTGAAGAAGAGCAAGAAGAACCGCGAAGACGCCATGGAAGAGGCAGGCTACAGCGCAGAAGAGATCACCGAGAGGGTGGACCAAACTGCGAACACCCTGTGCTTCCTGACTATCACAGTCGTGGGATCATACATGTTGTTCGACACCGTCCGCAAGATCGCTGTAAACAGACTGTCCAAGTGAAGTTCAGGCCTAGATCCCCACAAGGGGTTTAGGTTTTCGCACGTTTTACATGCTCTATAATGAGAACTCTACAAGGAGACAAGATGAAGACAAACGAAGAAATTGCTGATGATGTCCTCAATGGCAAGTTGTATATCCAGGTTGTTGGCAAGGTTGCAATCGCATCCATGGCCTACACCGGATACCGAGTCATTCGAGGTATCGTCAACAAGATCAAGTAGTCGATCTGATCCAAAGAATCTCAAGGGAGAGCCACAAGGGCTTTCTCTTTTTCGCAAGGTTTACATGGCGTATAATGAGAACTACTATCTTTGGAGGACGCAATGTCTGAATGCAAGAAGAAGTACGGATTTGGAAGATTTCTCGTCGATGTCACCCTGACGGTGCTGACCGGCGGATTCTTCCTCATCTGGATCTTCGCACGAGAGATGCGAAACCGATAATGAAGTTCAAAGAGGATAGCCACAGAGGCTTTCCTTTTCGCAAGCTTTACATGGCATATAGTGAGAGGAAGGTGAGACACGAATGTGTGGATTAAACCCCACCCACCTGGTAGTGACAAAAGTCACTGAATAACGGTTTTCGTTGGGCCGTTAACCCTAGACCTCTCATTTCATTTTTGGACACTACTTAGGAGAAACAAATGTGGGTTCGACGTATCGTCGTAGCTCTGACAGCAATGGTGGCGGTTGCTTGTACGGCTTGTGAGCCGGCTCCGATCGTCACTCCCAACTACCCCCCTCAGACGGAGGGGACCATTCATCTCGAAGGTGACTCCGTTACGTTCAACACCTACTGGATGACTGGTATTTCTACGTTCCACACATACGGCAATTTCGATCCGGGTTCCTCCGCGGACTACAACCCGTATGGAGAGGCCGCAATCGACCGCGTCCCTGAGGCTCTCGCCGACGGTACGGTTGACAATCTTGTTTGGGCTTTGGGTCTGAACGAGATCTATCGGGCTGCGGATCATCTGTGGACGGTCAAGGATCAATTGATCTGGACCGACCTTCTGCAAAACAAGGTCCCCGATGAGTCATGTGTCGTCATCGTCAAGCCGTGGGTGCTTCCGGCAAACTATATTGTCCGTCCTCTGGCTTCTATGAACGCACTCCGTTCTTGGATCGACAAGTTCGCTTCGGACAACTCGAATGTCGTCCTGGTGGACTGGAAGCCGATCCTCGAAGCGAGTCCTCAGTACTCCGCCATCGACGGAGTCCATCTCGATCCTGACACAGGTGCCGCAGAGGCTCGGGACGCCATGATGCGAGAAGGACTGACGCGCTGTGGGTGAGAGAGGTTGGAATTACGTCGCAATCGCGCTTGCTATCTGGTGTGTGATTGCATTCGTTCTGTACTTGTACGTCTTATACCGTGCACAAGCTGTGTGGCTGTATAAATAATGGAGGTGTAATGGCTGAAATTGATTTCCAAAAGCTTCGTGAGGATTTCACGACAATTGGCGAAGTTTTCCGAGAGCTTGAGAGAACTGTCCTCTTCGGATGGCCTCACAAGGAATTCCCGACTGAGACACAAGGCAAAGCAATTATGTCTGTTTATCATGAATTGTCGATCCAAGGCGCGATACGGCTCCCTGATAGCGACCGATGGTACCTCTCGGGACAAATCGTTGCTCGAATCGAACGCGACGCTAAGGAGTGAGATGGATAAGTTGGCTCAAGATTTTGTGGCCTTCCTGTTGGTATTGGTTTGTATGCCTCTCTTTTCCCTGATCTTTGGGGCAAGTTTGCGCATATTCATGTGGGCGGCACCCTGATGTTATTGAAAATGTCGTGGTTATCCGGAGTTCAGGATTTTCTATATTTCGTTCAAGCTTGGCAGGTCGCTACTAGACTTCGGGTACTTCTAGATTGCATGGATGTGCCCGATTATAGAAAGCGTATTGACGAGATACACAATCTTCAATGGCTTGATCGAAATATCGGTATTAATAACAGTTTCCACAAGGATTACGGTGAAGTACGATGGCTGCTTGCACTCCTATTTGACGATAGCAGATATCGCGCCTTGAAGTGGGAAATGTGGAGAGCTCCAATCGAGGAGGGTTAATGATCAAAGGCTTCGTAAAAGATAACTCATCGATATTGCTTTCAATCGGAGCCAGTGTTGGTGTTCTCTCAACCGCATATTTGGCAAGTCAAGCGGGGTACCGAGCCGCTCACAGACTTGAGAGCGAAGACCCAGCAATGGAGTTGAAAGAGAGGGCACTACTTGTCTGGAAGCTATACATACCAAGTGCGGCATCCGCGGCAACTACGATTATATTCATTGCAGGCATCAAGCATGTCGATGCAAGAAAAACTTTGGCGGCTCAGACGGCTCTCGCAGTATCACAGCGAGCTTATGAGAACTACAGAGCTGAAGTTGTCGAAGAATTCGGAGAACGCAAAGACAAGACGCTCCTAGCCAAGATTGCTGAAAAGCGGGTTAAAGACAATCCTCCTACAGCGATTATCGCAGGTTCTGGAACGGTCTTGTGCTGCGAGTTGTTCACTGGTCGATATTTCAACAGTGACATGGCGTCTTTGAACAGGGCCATGAATGAGATAAACGCCAGAATGTTGAAGCATGACTACGCGACTCTGGACGATTTCTATTACATCATTGGCTTGGAAAACACCATGAGTTCTGGGCAATCTGGATGGGAATCTTTAAAGCTGATGGAACTTGAGTTCTCCACGGTTCTGCATGATGAAAAGCCTTGTCTTGCGTTCAACTACAACTATGTGAAGGGCTTCTAATTAAGGAGACAGAGTTATGTACGAATTCTTTCTGTCAGAAGTCGGATGGGTCGCTACTCACGCTGCCACTCAAAATGATTGGGGCGCTATGTTCGATGCTTTGAGTTGGGAATACTTGAAGTAATTCGCAGTTTTTACACACGCTATAGTGAGAAGTCTACCGAAAGGAACTAGAATGACCGAGAACGATGAGAGCACGGACACCCCCGCAGTCGAAGACCTGCCGGTCGTGCATCAGTTTGGAAAGCTCATGTTTGGCAGCGTTGCTGCCTTCGCAGCTAACAAGCTGGCTGACCGCGTCTACGACGGCGCTGTTCGCGCCTATCGAGCCCGGAAGTCTTAGTAAAAACAACTTCTACAAAGGGAGGACCCTAACAAGGGTTTTCTCTTTTGTCTTCAACTTTAAGGAAAAACATGCTCAAGCGTAATATTACTTTTACGGACTTCAATGATGTTAAGGTCACTGAAGAATTCTATTTCAACATCTCCCGCGCGGAGCTGATTGAGATGGAGGTGTCCGAAGTCGATGGCCTTAAGGCTGCGGTCGAGAAGATCATCGCCTCGAAGGACATGAAGAGCCTGATCAGAGAGTTCAAGAAAATTGTTCTGGACTCCTATGGCGTCAAGTCTGAGGACGGTAAGCGATTTATCAAGACCGAACAGCTTCGTGATGAGTTTGCTCAGTCGGCTGCGTATGATGTCCTGTTCATGGAGCTGTGTACGAACGAGACGTCTGCGGCCAACTTTATCATGGGCATTCTCCCGACGGAACTGGCTGCTGAGCTGAACAATCTTAGTCCGCAGGACAAGCCTAAGGGTCTTCCGCCTCTGCCTATGCGCCCGCCGAAGCCGCCCGTTCTCTGAGGAGCATGATGCCTGATTATCAAGGGAATTCTAATAAAGATAAATCGGATAAAGCTCTACCACCGAAGGACCTTGAGAAGGTTGTTACTGGCGATGTCATCACTAAGCCCAAGACAATTAGTAGCAGGGTCAAGGCTATATTCTTTGGTGGGGATATCAACACAGCGGGACAGTATGTTGTTTCAGAGGTTCTTCTACCCGCGCTGAGGAATCTCGTTGTGGAAACTATTTCTAGGGGAACCGATAGACTTATCTACGGTGATTCTGTGCATCGTCGTCGCCCAACGAATAGTTACTCCCCTAGAGTCCAATACAACAACCCTATCAATCGAGGTATATCTTCTCAAAGCCGGTCTTTGCCTGATCAGAGACCTATTGATCGATGGACTCAGAGTCGAAAGTCCTTTGAGGATGTCATCGTAGAGTCTAGGTCAGACGCCGATACAGTCGTTGAACGTCTCACCGATATTGTGGACATGTATGAAGTTGTGTCTGTTTCAGAGCTTAATGAACTGCTCGGACTTCCTTCTTCTCATGTCGATAACAAGTGGGGATGGACGAATCTTTCATCTATCGAAGTTCGACAGGTCCGAGAAGGTTGGCGAATTTCATTCCCACCTCTGGAGGAAATCTGATGAATAATGCAGTACTTGCAATGCTAGTCAAGAAGGCAGCACCTACTCTTGGCCATCGAGTCAATCGTAGAAAGCTGATTCTGAAGAAGCAGTCTCCTCATATCATGTTCGGCTTTGGACTTGCGGGATCGGTGACCAGCACTGTTCTGGCATGCCGAGCCACTTTGAAGCTGCCAGAGACGCTTGAGGTGATTGAAGGCGACATATCTGACATCAAGAAGCTTCGAGCCAACTACAAGACGTGGAAGGAAGAAGACGGCCCCGACAGCATCCAACAGTACAAGCAGTCGGAGTTGGACGGAGATACCGCGTACGTCTACGTCAAAGCCGGATATAAGGTTGTTCGGTTGTATGCTCCGGCTATTGGGCTTGGTATTCTTTCCGTCACAGCGCTTACCAGCTCTCATGTCAATCTGAGTCGTCGTAATACGGCTCTGATGGCTGCATACGCCGCGGTTGCCAAGGCGTATGACGACTACCGTGAGCGCGTCGTGCAGGAACTTGGCGCAGAGCGAGAGCTTGCTATTTATCACGCTAAGGTCAATGCCATCGACGCTACGACCGGTGAGACATCCGAAGTTGCAGATCCTAACAAGTGGTCGGCGTACGCGCGCTTCTTCGATGAGGCAAGTCCTCACTGGGAGAAGAACGCCGAGTTCAACCGTCTGTACGTCCAATGCCAGCAGAACTACGCCAACGAGAAGCTGAGAGCCCAGGGTCATCTGTTTCTTAACGAGGTGTACGACATGCTTGGTATTGATCGTAGCCAAGCAGGAGCCGTGGTCGGATGGGTCATCGGAAAGAACGGTGACAACTACATCGACTTTGGTATGTACGAAGCAGTGAATTCTCAGTTCATCAATGGTTGGGAGAGGAGCATCCTCCTAGATTTCAACGTTGATGGAGTCATTTACGACAAGATCTAGGAGATCAAGATGCAATTCTACCTTAGAGACGAATTGAGGGTCCCAGCTGCGGTTGGGGCTCTCTCTTTCGTCACCGGTGTTGGTGTTGGCTATCTTATCTGCTCAAGGAGGGTGAAGGTAACCACTACCGAGATCGAAGAGACCCTTGTTATCGATATTGAAAGAGGTGTTGAAAGCAAGGCTCAACTTGCGCTTGACTTCGCCCGCGCTGCTGAAGAGCAGATTAGCCGGCCTAGTACGCCTTATGTGCTATCCACTAAACTGGTTGGCAATGAACTAGAAGTCAAGACTAGTGCTGTGGGGGAACCCCATGATCCTGAGCCAGAGCCGTTTCGACCCATCAAAAGCGAGTATTTCCAAACACTCGAAGATCCTGAGTCAGAGCTCGAAGCGTTTGAGGACGACTGGAATCAGGGAGAGGAAGAGCTTGACCGCGGGCCGGATGCTCCATATGTGATTCATAAGGAGGAATTTCATGCAGGGGAGACTAATTATCAGCAGAGTTGTTTGGAGTACTTTGCGGCTGATAACGTCCTTTGTGATGAGGCGCGGGTTCCCATCTACGCCCCAGAGAAGATCGTCGGGCGTCTGGAATTTGGGCGTGGTTCGGGAGACTCGGACGTCGTATACATCCGAAACGAATCTCTGAAGGCTGAGTATGAAATCACTCGAAATGAAGGCAGTTATCAGGTCGAGGTTCTTGGGATTGAGGCGGAGGAAGAGTTCGAGGAAGGTGACTTGAAGCATTCTATGCCCAAATTCCGGATGGGAGGCCCAGATGCTGACTGAACATAAGTACTCTGTTTACGGACGCGGTAAGGGCGTAAAACTTTCAGAAGGATCGTTCTTCGTTCTCCGTGAAGGTGATCTTCTTGGGGCGATGACGCTTCGAAGCTATGTCTCCAATGCTCTTCAGATCCTTGACTGGAACATTGATCCGACGACGGGTCGTGAACTGACCAGGCAGCAGAGAGATTATTTAGAGGAAATCGCCGACGGCGCGGCCGACTTGGCTGTAGGTTGGTCGAATAAACCAAGTAAGATTCCGGATTAGAGGCCGTTATGAGTGAGCCTCTTGAAAACCTATATTTCAACTGGCTCTATGCAAAAGTCCTACATATTCGACGCCCGACGCCGTCATTAACTTTTGACACGTTGTTTAAGACGCTTCATAATTTAGAGTTTGTATGGTTTTTGTCTGGGGATGATAATAGGGCCGAAGACGGTAAAGAATTGCGTAGAGAATTTCTCATCATGGGAGAGATCCCTGACGATGTAGAATGGAGGACGCAGATTCCTTGCTCCGTATTCGAGATGCTTATTGCGTTTTCCAGGAGAGCTGAGAAAAATACAGGGGTCCCAGCTAGGCAATGGTTCTGGGAATTCTTGACTAACTTAAACCTTGCAGAGGCTAATGACGCGTCGGGTGTTGAACCTGGAGAAATCGAAGATACTATTGAGATGCTTCTTTGGAGGACTTATAGAGACGATGGTGATGGTGGGCTATTCCCCTTGAGGGAGCCACAAACTGATCAGACCGAACAAGAAATTTGGCAGCAATTCTGCGACTATCTTGTGGACCAAAATCGATTGCCGTAAAGGGGAGGCCATGGACTTCTATAAAATAAGGACTAAAGAAGCCAAAGGCTTTCAGCAGGCTTACCCTGATTGGATTGTCGATCACTACGAAGATCTAATGGTCCGTGGTGGGAGTTTCTACGCGGTCTGGGATGAAGAACGTAGCACCTGGTCTACAAACGAATACCATATTCAGCGTATCGTGGATAATGACTTGGTAGAATTCGTGGGAGAAGCAGAGAAGAAGGGTGTTATCATTGAGCCCCTTCTCACAAGAAACTTCAGTACGGGTAGCTGGGAGAGCTTCAATCGATATGTTCGAAACCTTCCTGACGCGTCGAAGTTTCGTCAACTTGATGAGACACTGACGTTTGCCAACACAGAAGTCAGCAAGAAAGATTACGTTAGTAAGCGACTCCCTTATTCTTTGGAGGAGGGTAAGACCGATGCTTGGGATGAGCTTGTCAACGTTCTATATTCTCCAGCAGAACGAGATAAGATCGAGTGGGCGATTGGAGCAATTGTATCTGGAGCTTCTAAGTGGATCCAGAAATTCTTGGTCTTCTATGGCCCACCAGGATCTGGTAAATCGACTATTATTGGTATTATCGAACGATTGTTCGCCGGCTACGTTGCTACTTTTGAGGCTAAGACTCTTACTAGTAACAACGGCACGTTTGCCATGGAACCATTCGAGCACAATCCGCTTGTTGCTATTCAGCATGATGCTGATCTATCTCGGATTGAAGACAATACTCGGTTGAACTCCATTGTCGGACATGATTCGATGCTCATCAACGCTAAGTATCGGTCCGCGTTCACAGTCAGGCCCAATGCATTTCTGATCGTCGGTACAAACAAGCCGGTAAAGATCACGGACGCGAAGGCTGGTAACACGAGACGCTTGATTGACGTTCATCCCACGGGCGTCACCGTGTCTCCTGCGAGGTATCATATCCTTGTCGAGAACATCAACTTTGAGTTGGGCGCGATTGCACAGAAGTGCTTGAATCGCTACAACGAGATGGGCAAATTTTACTACGAGAATTATGTCCCGACAAAGATGATGATGTTGACTGATACTTTCTATAACTTCATCGAAGCCAACTTTGATATCTTCAAGAGCACTGACGGCATTCGCCTCAAGCAAATCTGGGAGATGTACAAAGAATATTGTGAGGAGATGAACATTGTCAAACGACTCCAATATCACGAGATCCGTGACGAACTTCACAGTTATTTCGGAGACTTCAAGGAGCGTCATCATATCGGTGAGAGGGAAATCCGAAGCGTTTACCTTGATTTCAAAGGCCTCCCTGGACAGGGACTCCCGAGCTTTGTCCCGGATACTTCCTATGTCGTTGAGATCGGAAGCAACGATTCGGCGTTTGATGTTGCTTACCCCTCGGCGCCCGCTCAGTATGCACGGCCTGGGGGAGCTCCGGCCAGGAAGTGGACTGATGTATCAACGACCTTGAGTGCGTTGGATACCAAACAACTCCACTTCGTCAAGGTCCCAGAAGAACATATCGTCATAGACTTTGACTTGGTTGATGAGGATGGCGAAAAGGACCTTGAGTTGAATATTGCGGCAGCTTCAGAGTTGCCACCCACATACGCGGAGGTGAGTAAAAGTGGACAAGGACTTCATCTTCATTATATTTATCGCGGCGACGTGCATGAACTTTCTAACGTTCTGGACGTGGGCATCGAGATCAAATCGCTCTTGGGTGACAGTTCTCTTCGCCGTAAGCTCACAAAGTGTAATAACTTGGGTATATCTACGATAAGCGGAGGACTGCCAAGAAAAGAGAAGCCTGTGCTTGATACCAACAGTGTAAAGACGGAGAAGGGTCTCAGGGACCTGATCGATCGTAATCTTCGTAAGGAGATTCATCCTGGCACGAAGCCATCGATCGACTTCATTCATCATATCTTGGAGGAAGCTTATAGAGATAATCTTAATTATAATGTCGAAGACCTCAAGCCTGTGATTTTGTCGTTTGCTGCAAGGAGTACGAATCAAGCCGGTGCTTGTATCAAGACTGTGCAGTCGATGAAGTTCGTCGGCAAGGACAGCATGCCTGAGCCGGCTGAGGACGATTCTCCAATCGTGTTCTTCGACGTTGAGGTTTATCCAAACCTCTTTGTCGTTTGTTGGAAGACTGCAGATGTTGCCACCGTCGTAAGAATGATTAATCCTAGCGCGTCGGATATTGAACCTCTTCTCTCACAGAAACTTGTGGGCTTCAACAACCGTCGATACGACAATCATATTCTGTACGCCAGATACCTTGGGCATACTCTTGAGCAGCTGTTTGAACTGAGTCAAAAGCTCATCTCAAAGGACAATTTCAATCATATGTTTGGCGAAGCGTACAACCTTTCTTATGCTGATATTTATGACTTCAGTTCTAAGAAGCAGGGGCTCAAGAAATTCCAAATCGAACTAGGTATCTTCCATGTCGAGTTGGATATTCCTTGGGACGAACCTGTGGATGAAGAGCTGTGGTCCAAAGTGGAGGAGTATTGTGTCAATGATGTTATTTCTACAGAGGCTGTCTTCAACGCTCGTAAGCAGGACTTCGTCGCTAGGCAGATTCTTGCAGAGCTCTCTGGTTTGTCAGTTAACCATACGACTCAGCAGCATACTGCTCGTATTATCTTTGGCGACGATAAACATCCTCAACGACAATTCGTTTACACAGATCTTTCTGTGGATTTTCCCGGTTACCGTTTTGATGGTAAGTCAAGTACTTATCACGAAGAGGAGCCTGGTGAGGGTGGATATGTCTATTCTGAGCCGGGATACTATACAGATGTGGCCGTTCTGGACGTTGCGTCCATGCATCCAACTAGTATTGAACAGCTCACTCTCTTCGGACCTTACACTGCCAAATATTCCGAGCTCAAAGAAGCCCGTCTGGCAATTAAACGTAAGGACTACGAGGCAGCCGCTCTTTTACTTGACGGTAAGCTCGCTAAATTTGTTGTCGGTTCTGTGGATGACGCAGAGGATCTTAGTTTTGCGCTCAAAATTGTTATCAACATTGTCTACGGACTGACAAGCGCGAGATTCCCCAACATGTTCAAGGATAACCGTAATGTCGACAATATCGTTGCCAAGCGCGGAGCCTTGTTTATGATTGACCTGAAACATGCTGTACAGGATCAGGTTCATCAAGTCGTCCACATCAAAACCGACTCGATCAAGATCCCTAACGCTACCCCGGAAATTATTGAGTTCGTGATGGAGTTCGGGAGGAAATATGGATACGAGTTCGAACACGAGACGACATATGATAAGTTCTGTCTTATCAATGACGCGGTATATATTGCTCGTAGCGAGGGCAAGTGGACAGCTGTCGGAGCGCAATTCCAACATCCGTACGTTTATAAGGAATTGTTCTCGCACGAGTCCGTTGACTTTGACGATTTGTGTGAGACGAAGAACGTCATCCAGGGTCGCATCTATCTCGATATGGCCGGTGATGGAGACGTGTCCGGAATGCGGCATGTAGGTCGTACTGGTAGTTTTATGCCTGTTACTTATGATGGTGGAACTCTCTGGCGTATCAAGGATGGCCAGAAGTACCACGTGACAGGCACCACAGGTCATTCTTGGATCGATAGAGACATGGCTTTGTACAGGGATCCCATTGGTGACCTGTTCACAGATATGGATTATTTCGAGGATTTGAAGAACGAAGCTATTGCTGCGATTGAACGATATGTGCCGTTCGACGAATTCATAACTTAATGGAGGACTAATGTCAGATTATCATAGAGTTATCAGCGTTCCCGCGGAGCAAATTACCCACGGAGACGTGGTAATCGTATACACCAATGTCGACTATAATTGGAAGTCATTCTCTCGGGGTGGTCCCAGCAGAGATATTGTTCGTGACGAAGTAATCTGTCGTCATCGAGATCCCGCTGATGGGACGATATACATCCAGACCGAAACCCATGCTGAATACATCGCGGCCAGTGCTGATCTCCAACTTGACTGTCTGCTGACATTTGGTAAGAATGTTAAGCCGGCCGGAAAGCGGGAGGATTAATCATGTTTAACAGAATAAGTCGGCGACTTAGAATTATGTCTGATCGACTTCTTATTCGTACCGAACCCATGCGTTCCATGAACCAGATTCATTGGGGGATGGAGCTTGCTTCGGACGTGTATGCCAAGGGACATCAGCAGAACCCTCAGTCTGGTTATAAGAAGAATTGCGGGCTGATCCTTTGGAACACTCTTCCTCCTGACATGGCCACGATCGTTATTCGCAGGTCGTTCGATCCATACAATAAAGAGATGGACAAAGGCAACATTCGCAATTGGCTTTGGGACCACGTGCTCTTCGATAATGAAGGTATGGTCATTGCCATTCACGACCGCGGAGAGATCCTGTTCTGTCGAGAAGGATGGGAAAAGGAAGTCGATTGGTATAGTCGCGTGAAGATGAATCAGGACAAGTATTGGCTGCTGAAGGAGAATTATGTTTGATAAAGGTCTGTATGAAATACGGTTTGTAAATGATTCCGTCGCAAAGATCGATGTTAAGCGCTCCATCACCGATCGAGAAGGACGCGTTTTATTTCTAGAGGGTCCCTACGGGCACATCTTTAATTTCAATAACATTATTTCTTTGAGGAAGGTGGACTGATGGCTGACGAAGCAAAGACATTCATGGTGGAGGACGCGCGAATCATTTTTCGAAACTTCGCCGGTAAGGAAGGTCAGTATAATCGAGAGGGTGATCGCAACTTCGCGGTGGTTCTATCGGATGACGTGGCTGTCCAAATGCTCGAGGATGGATGGAACGTTAAATATCTGGATGCTCGGGATGAGGGAGATACTGATACTCCTTACATCTCTGTTGCTGTTAATTTTAAGAACCGTCCTCCCCGTGTGGTGCTTCTCACGTCTACCAGCCGAACACAACTCAACGAAGATTCGGTAGAGGTTCTGGACTACGCGGACATCAAGACAGTGGACCTCATCTGTCGAGGATACGACTGGATGGTCGGTGACAAGTCCGGTACGAAGGCGTATATTCAGTCTTTGTTCGTGACCATTGAGGAGGACGCACTCGAGCGTAAGTATCAGATCAACGATCCTTCAATCTGATGGTCCATTATCATCGAGATCTCCTTGTGTTAGTTCTCACCTATCATCAAGCCACAAGCACAAGTGGTTGCATATGCGGATGGAATGTTCTAGGCGCCTCTCATCCTGAGCATGTGGTTGATGTCTTTGAGATAGCACAAGGAATTAGCCAACCTAAGGAGAGTTAATGAAGTTCTTTACCATTTGGACCATTCCGGCTATGAGTCTTGGGGAACGTCTCAGGAGAACTCGAGATTGGGCTGCTACTGTCATCGCATCGAAGCTGCCTTTGCGAATCAGGTACTTTGTGACGCTTCAAGAGATCGGTCATGCAACGAGGAATAGTGCGAACGTTCCTGCGACGCCTCTTGAAGAGATCCTTCGGGAACTTCGTCACCCAAAGAACCTCTCTTAATTAAGGAGCACTAATGGATAAACGTCTTGACGCGTGGTATGCCGCAGCTGCGGCAGTGAAGCCTGTTATCGAGCAGCACGGTCTTAAGGATCGAGCCACCGGTAACGTGCTAGTAGCAAACGCGTGGTTCTCAGCAGTGGACCAGCACATCGATCAAATTATGCGAGTTGCCGACTGGCTGCTCGAAGACGAGGAGAAGTAATGGAAACCACCACTTTTGTTCGTAAGCCTTTCGTTGTGGAGGCTATCGAGATTACTACTGAGAACATTGAGGAGGTGGCCAAGCATGTTGGCGATCTGAAGGAGAAGGAGGATGGTACCCCTTACATCCTCGTGGATCGACGCCTGGTCCCGAACGTGTTCCGCGTCTACCCCGGCTTCTTCATGACCAAGATGGGCGAGAACATCCGCTGCTACTCGCGCAAGGTCTTCACAGATCAGTTCATGGAGAAGGACGAGACCATCCAGCCTTGGCTTGATTTCCTTGAGGGTGGTGGCTGATGCCGTACGAATTCGAAGCTACTGAGCCTGAGGATCTGAACTGTGATCTGTGGGCTGAGGTTGACTTCGGTCGTGGTCCTGTTGAGGTTCGTTGTACTCTGACTTCTGAACATGACAAACATGTTTGTATAGTGGAGATGGTCGATGGGGTTGACGACGTTGACGGTGAGGTTGACCCGAGTATGAACTAACCTCGCGACAAAAACATGTAGTATAATGAAGGAGAGTGTGTCGCCGCGAACGACACCTTTCCTTCTCTTTCTGTTTTGGTAGATAGACCCTTGGAACGGTGGCTATCCCGGAACAGAAACCTTCGTCAGGATGCTAAGAACTCTGCCCGCCGTGGAGGATTCTTACTGTCTGCGGGAATCGATTTGCCCCTCGCTATCGGTTCTGTCAGGCCATTCTGATGAGTCCATTTCTCACAACGAACCTTGAGGGAGTCTTAATGCAGAACGACGATAAGGGTTTCACTCTGACCTCCAAGGCAGGGCATTTTGTTTTCGACACATGCACGATCATGAGTCACGCGAAGCTGGTTCGAGACACCATCACCGCAGGCGTTCGGGGAACGATTCCTCACACTCCTGCACCTACGCCCAAGCTCGCACAGCGTTGGATTCGAGAGAACCTTCCCGGTCCTGTCGCCAACGCACACATCGCATTCACCTGGGTTCCGGCATGAAGCTCGGAGATCGTAGACGTTTCTTCGATCCTGATGGAGAGTGGCGCGTTACGGGAGATGTTGGAGATAACGACATCTATTGGCGGCCTGCAACGGTTGTGTTTGTCGATTCAATCGGTGATCAAGAAGTTGCTAACATCGTGTGGGATCACAGACCAGATCATATCAGTCACAGCCATTATACAGATGGTGCAAAACCAGTTTTGGAGGCCAAGTTGCAGAAGTATCGAATCAAGTACAGCGGACTTGTCGGGGGTGAAGAGGAGGTCGAGTGCGACTATGTCACCACTCCTTCTGCTGACGACGTCCTGATCAAGTTCTACAAGGGTACCGGCACTTCCCGTCAGATGGTCTTCGCGGTGAACCCTGCCAACATCAAGAGCTTGGAACTCATCGAAGGTGTACAGGATCTTCGATCCGTTGATCCTCTGAGCAGAGAGGCGTTCGTGCATGAAAGTTAAGCGAGTTAACACCGGAACAGGCGCCAAGCGCTCTCGTGGACGTCGTGATGGTTCTCGGGCTACGAACGGTCTTGTGCCTTCCAAGTCGTTGCGTAAGGCGCATCTTCGTCTGGAGAAGCGTCAAGCTGCATACGACGCGCTGTCTCTGGACAAGAAGCAGAAGTGCACTCGTCCTGGTTCGATGAAGACGCGGACCAACTAGACGTCGTCTGAGCGACGTTAAATAGTTTTTAGGCTCAGAGCGGTAGCAGGTGCCGTGGTCTGTTGGGTAAATGGGGGTTAGCACCTACCAGCCTGCTACGTAAGCGGAGAAGGTACTCCGAAACTTTGAAGTGTTGCAAGCTTCAAGGAGGGACAAAAAATCGGCATCGTGACTACCCCCCTCACTTTGTGAGATGGGATCGAAGTATGCCAGGTACTCAGCTTGGTAGCAAAGCTTGGAGGTGAGATTCCGGGCTACGATGTGACGGAGTATGCAGGTTCTTCTATAGTTGAGAGATTAAATGAAGTAGTGAAACTTCAGCCTGCATACTGCGCAATAAACCTAAGACAGCGTACCTAAGCACGGTTACGTATTTCTTTGGGAAGGTGGGGGTCAGGGGATCTTAGAGTCCAGCGATCACTGGGCGCCCAGGGCCTCCACATCCCACAGGTTCTCCAACAGAAAGAAACACACAACATGCGTAAGCGTATTGTTGCAATCCTGCTTGCACTGGGCATGACCTTCTCTGGTCTGCTTGTCGTGCAGGCAACTCCCGCGGCGGCTCACAATGAGTCGAATGAGTCGTACTGGTACTGCTCGAAGCATCGCCAGAGCACCGGCATGACGATTACCCACTCGAACGTCTACGGCGTTTGGCCTGGGATCATCGGTTACTACTGTCGCGAGGACTTCTTCGGAAACAGCTTCCAGTATTGGGTGGCTGTCAGTCCTCCAGGTAGCAACAACAGCTGGGTTCCCTACGAGCGCCAGCATTGCGTTCCGTACGGGTTCATCATCTGCGGGCATTGAATGTTGTAGGGGTCCTCGCCGGGGGCTCCTACATTCAATATCTTTTTTGACCCTTGTATATAGTTTTGGAGGAGGCAGATAATGATCGAACTAATGCCTCACCAGATCGAGGCTCTGGATAGTCTTGGTAATGGACGAATCTTGTATGGTGGCGTAGGTAGTGGTAAATCTGCTACCGCAATGGCATACTATATGAAGTATGAGAAGCCTAAGGATGTCTATGTTATCACAACGGCTAAAAAACGCGATAGTCTCGAGTGGTTGGGTGAGGCCAGTCACTTCGGGATTGGGTGTAGTAGGGATAGTACAGTTGGGGGAATACTTACTATTGATTCATGGAATAATATTGGACGATACGAAAACATTAGAGATTCGTTCTTTATCTTTGACGAACAGAGGCTTGTCGGACATGGCGCGTGGGTTAAATCTTTTCTCAGAATTGCTAGGGACAACCGATGGATACTCCTTAGCGCAACTCCTGGAGACACATGGCTCGACTACGCCCCCGTATTCATTGCTAATGGGTGGTATAAGAATGTCACCGACTTCAAACGTCGACATGTTGTCTATGCTCCTTATATAAAGTTCCCTAAGATCATTGGGTACATCGGTGAGCAAAGACTTGAGCGGTTACGCAATGAGGTCCTTGTGGAGATGCCATACATCAAACACACAGAGAGGATAGTGAATTGGCTTGAGGTGGGATACTACAAGGGACTTGAGAGATCTATACAGAAGGAGCGTTGGAATCATAGCGAGAACCGTCCTTTCAAGGATATTGCGGAATTGTGGCGATACATGCGGATGGTTGTGAACTCTCATCGATCTCGTATTGAGGCGATCAGACTGCTTCTGAAGTTCCATCCGCGGTTGATTGTGTTCTACAACTTCGACTATGAGTTAGAAATTCTACGGACTTTGAAGGAGGATTTTGATGTTTACGAATGGAACGGACACAAACACGAAGAGGTTCCCACATCGATGTCATGGGTGTACCTCGTGCAATATACCGCCGGATCTGAAGGATGGAATTGCACAGCTACTGACGCAATGGCGTTCTATTCTCTCACATACTCTTACAAAAACTTCGTCCAAGCCCAAGGACGCATCGACAGATTGAACACATCTTACACGAATCTGTACTATTATGTGCTCCAATCGGGGTCTTATGTCGACCGTACAATTAGATATTATTTGTCGTCAAAGAAGAGTTTTAATGAGCGAAAAGAGCTCGAGAAGTGGGTTGAAAACGAGCTTTCCGGCAAATAATATGCGTTTTGTACACTTTGTTTTCGATTTGTACGGTAGTTTGCCGGGCTCTGACCTGGGAAAACAACCGTTCTTGTACAAATAGCTATATATATTACTTACTATAGTATTATATAATAGGTATGTATATAGAATATGTATAAATAGAGCTAATACTATATACAAAGCGCAAATTCTATACAAAGTTTTTTATACCCTAAAAAGTGTACATTTGTACGGTTTTTGCCGTTTGGAGGAGAAATGGAAGAATTTCGTGTCATTTCAGAGTTTCGAATGTATGCTGTGTCAAATCATGGTAGAGTGATGAATCTCCAACGAGACACAGAGATGGGGTTATCGCATAACGCGACTGGAGAACTAACGGTTGGGTTATGGCAAGATGGTCGTCAACATCGTCGCGCTGTCCGAGGACTGGTTGCTCGAGAATTTGTAGAAGGTAAAACTGAGATATTTAATACACCGATTATCATGGATGGGGATCGAGATAATCTTCATGCCGACAACATTGTGTGGCGTCCTCGATGGTTCGCTTGGAAATACATGCAACAATTTAGTCGTGAAGAATCATGGTGGTACGCTGGCCCTGTTTTAAACATAATGACTGAAATCGTTCACGAAAACATTATAGAAGCAGCTATTGCCACAGGGAGTTTGGCGACCGATGTTAGGAACTCACTTATGAATCACACAAGAGTCTTCCCTATAGGTGGCGAGTTCAAATTTATCTAAAGTATATACAAGTCCGCGCCTCGTACATGTTGTATAATGAAGGGAGAGTGTGAATTCGATGTTTGCAGCAACTCCAGAAGAAGTTCTGTATGGATACGGTCCCCTTGGTGTTGGGGTTGTTGCTTTAGCTTATCTCGCTTACAAGATGTTTATTATCATTTTGAAGGACAGAGATAAAGCTATTGCTGATCGTGACGTTATGATCCAAGACGTGTTCACAAAAGTACTCCCCGCTATCTCTCGGAACACAGATGTACTTGAAGGTCGGCAAGACTTAGATCGGGAGCTTATTACGGCGGTTAAAGAATCTAATAAACAATTAGAGACTAATACTAAAGCGTTTGATGAAGTTCGTTACGCGTTGAGACACGGCGGGCAAGGGAACAACCGTGTTGGTGGTACATGATATGCCCCTCTTAAGGCATCGACGTAGAAGAGAGTCCGAAGCCCAAGTCAAATCTGCTCGTCTTCAAATTGATTTAGCCGTCCTTAAAATGACAGAAATATTGGATAGAGTAGAGGATCAAGTTATCCAAGCCAAAGAAGATCTCAGTGGTATACGAACAGACGATCGCAAGTAAGGAGGATTAAGGTGAACGACGAGCAAGTTGAACGGATTCTCACAGAACTCACTAAGACTCGTGAGTCGTTCGAAGCAGCGATAAACCAAATAAGGTGGAATCGCATTAATACGGCCATTCAATATGTGTTACTTGCCGTCGTTGTTGTGATGCTTGGTGTTGGTGTTAAATATTACTTGGACGAAAAACAATTGTCTTGTGAACGCGGTAACGATCTTCGTCAAGACATTCAGAGTTCTCTCGATTCAAACGCGGCGTCTATCGGTGCCACGCTTGTGATCGTGACTGATGCACCCGAAGGCATATTTCAAGAATACCTCGACATTTATAATCAACAGAATGAGCCTGAGGTTTTGAGACTAAGGAGCTGCTAATGCTCGAATCAGCGTATCGTCTTGATCTTGTCAAACGTCTTCGAGACCTTTTTCCTGGTTGTACAATCATACGTACTGATCCATCTTGGATGCCGGGCATTCCAGATCTAATTATTCTGTATGGTGATAGATGGGCCATGCTTGAAGTGAAGAGGAGCCGCACGGCATCTGCGAGGCCTAATCAAGGATATTTTGTTGATAAGTTTAATGAGATGTCGTTTGCCTCTTTCATTAATCCTGATAATGAGGAGGATGTTCTAAATGATCTTCAATCAACATTCGAGTCTTCAGGGTAAGCACGCGTTCCTTAGCCCTAGTAATTATCATTGGCTTAATTATACAGATCAAAAACTGGAGGCACGCTATGCATCCTACCAGTCAGCGCGGAGAGGTACTGATCTACACAGTCTTGCCCACGAAGCAATACGCCTTGGTATCAAATTGTCCTCTTCGCACAAGGCATTGTCCGTATATGTCAAGGACGCTCTCGGGTACAAGATGGTGTGCGAGCAATCACTGTATTACTCGGATAATTGTTTCGGAACCGCCGATACCATCGGTTTTCGTAGGAATAAACTTCGAATCCACGATCTCAAAACAGGAATCGTCGCTACATCATTTCATCAACTCGAGGTATACGCAGCGATATTCTGCCTAGAGTATGCCGTTGACCCAACATCCATTGAGATAGAGCTTCGTATCTATCAACGCGATGAGGTTCGAGTGCACGTTCCATTCGTTGAGACAATTCTTGAAGTCATGGATACTATTATTCATTTCGACCAACAGGTAGAGGCAATGAAAGCTTCCGAGCGATATTAGGGGGTAGATCTGATGCAGTTGCAAGAAGACGACCTACTCCACTATGGAATCCTTCGTAGGTCTGGTCGTTATCCATGGGGCTCTGGTGGTCCTGAAAATGTTAGCACGAGTCCTAACAAGCGTAACAAGCAGTTTATAGATTTTGTTAATGACTTGAAGGGGAATGGGCTCAGCGAATCCGAGATCGCTCGAGGCATGGACGTCTCTATCTCAGAACTTAGGGCAGCCAAGTCCATTGCCACAAACGGACAACGTCAAGCCGATATTGCTATGGCTCAGCGTTTGAAGGATAAAGGTATGTCTAACGTCGCCATTGGTGAACGTATGGGCAAGAACGAATCTACAGTCAGATCTCTGCTTGCTCCTGGAGCCAAGGACAAAGCGGATGTACTTAAGAGTACTGCCGACATGCTTAAGGCTGAGGTAGCCGACAAGGGTTACCTTGATGTTGGTACTGGTGTTGAAAGCTACATCAATGTAGCTGGTCGTAACGGTGTCTCTGCCACCCGCCTGGCCAATGCTGTAGCAATGCTTCGAGAAGAAGGATATTCTTACCACACAGTTAAGTACACACAGGTCGGTACTGGGTTGGAGACCACTGTAAAGGTGCTTGCCGCGCCCGGTGTCACCCAGAGAGATGTGTTTCTTAACCGAGATAAGATCCAGTTTATTGGTAGGTTCTCTGATGATGGAGGTAGAGCTTACGGTAGGGCTCAGGATCCTATCGGTATCAACCCAAAGCGTCTTGACATCAAGTACAAAGAAGATGGTGGCGCGCAAGCGGATGGCGTAGTCTTTGTTCGACCAGGGGTAAAAGACGTCTCTCTTGGTGGAGCAAAGTATGCGCAGGTTCGCATCAAGGTTGGCGAGGATCACTACATCAAAGGCATGGCCATCTACAAGGATGATCTACCTGATGGTGTAGACCTTCAGTTCAATACGAAAAAAGCTAACACTGGAAATAAATTAGACGCGTTGAAGCCTTTGGATAAAGAGAATCCTGAACTTCCCTTTGGTACCATTGTCCGTCAGATTGGTGACAACATCGGTACACCAAACGGTAAGGTTACTTCGTCCATGAACATCGTTTATGATGAAGGTAACTGGGAGCAATGGAGTAAAACTCTTTCTTCTCAAATGTTGTCCAAGCAGAGTCCTGCTCTCGTTAGATCACAGCTCGATCTGACCTATGAGCAGCGAAAGGCACAACATGATGAGATCAAGGCGCTAACTAACCCTGTTGTTCGTAAGCGTTTGCTTGAGGACTTCGCTGCTGGTACCGATGCTGCGTCTGTTCATCTCAAGGCAGCCGCTTTACCAAAGCAAGCTACCCATGTTATCCTTCCCATCTCCAAGATCGAACCAACACAAATCTATGCACCTAATTATACCAATGGATCTCGCGTCGTACTGATTCGACACCCACATGGTGGCCCATTTGAAATTCCTGAACTGGTGGTCAATAACAGAAATGCAGAAGGAAGAAAACTTCTTGGAAATTCTCGTGATGCTATTGGGATTCATCACACTGTTGCTGAACGTTTATCTGGTGCAGATTTTGATGGAGATACGGTCCTCGTCATCCCCAACAATCAACGTAGAGTACGCTCAGATCCTGCTCTCGCTGATCTAAAAGGCTTCGATCCTAGGTCATCCTATCCAGGATACTCAGGTATGAAGAAGATGACGAATACTCAGACAGAGATGGGTAAGGTGTCGAACCTTATCACGGACATGTCTCTTCGTCAGGCCCCGCCAGCGGAGCTTGCTCGTGCTGTTAAGCATTCTATGGTAGTCATTGATGCAGAGAAGCATGGACTTAATCATAAGCAGTCTTACAATGACAATGGAATCAAGCAGCTCAAGCAGAAGTATCAGAGTGGTGGCGCATCCACCCTCATCTCTAGAGCTAAGTCTAGAGTAGACGTACCTGAGCGTAAGCCCCGTACTGTAGGTAAGGGTGGGCCTGTTGATCCCAACACTGGTGTGCTTAGGTTTGAGCCTACCAATCGTGTCAATTTCAGGACAGGTAAGAGTGCTACTACTCGTAGTACTAAGCTAGCAGAAGTAACAGATGCTAACGTCCTGTCATCTGGTACACCAGTGGAACGCATCTATGCCCATCATTCTAATAGGTTGAAGGGGCTAGCTAACCAGGCAAGACTAGATGCTTTAAGAACCCCCGCCCCAAAACAATCGCCCTCTGCTAGGAAAACGTATGGTGTTCAAGTTAAATCTCTTGAAGCTAAACTAGCCCTCGCCGTAAAGAACCGGCCCCTTGAACGCCAGGCCCAGCTAATAGCCAATGCTTCTATCAAGGCTAAGAGAGACTACAATCCTAACATGGATTCAGAAACTCTTAAGAAGCTTAAGTTCCAGGCCCTTGCTGATGCTCGTGTTCGTACAGGTGCAGGCAAGCAGAGAATCAAGATCACATCTGATGAATGGGAAGCCATTCAAGCTAACGCTGTTAGTGCGTCCAAGCTTGGTGACATCCTTAACAACGCCGACATGGATGTAGTTAAGGATCTTGCTGCACCTAAGAGCGTTAAGCTCATGACTCCTACTAAGACTAATAGAGCACAAGCAATGCTGGCTTCTGGTTACACTAGAGCTGAGGTAGCTTCTGCACTTGGCGTATCTCTTACTACTCTTGACACTGCAACCACTGCTTAATAGAAAGGATCAAGATGTGTTACGTTCAAGACTAACAACAGTTGACAATCCACATGATCCTTTCGATGAGTACCCTGCATGGTTTGCATATGACACGTCGTCTGGTTACCATACGCCTGACTTCTTAGCACGCATCTTGACCGACTCTGACCAGCTGTCGGATGCTGATCAAGAACTTGCTAATGAGCAAGCGATAGACGAGATAGTAAGAGAGAATGTTTTAGGTATTTATAAGAAAGTTACAAAAGATTTTTAGTTCATGGAGGGGACGCCATGATGGTTCCGTGAGATCCTTCTCTTTCTAAAGGGGGGAGGGGGGTCTCGCGAATCATACCCCCCCTATGCAT
>Ga0193742_1000202_pt1 | contig 43815 bp, 51 predicted proteins | sample L2c1metaG_FD_165511 | JGI IMG/M metagenome (GOLD analysis project Ga0193742, IMG submission 165511) | Soil microbial communities from a riparian zone of the East river system, Colorado, United States - L2c1 | ecosystem: Environmental > Terrestrial > Soil > Riparian zone | place: USA: East River... | reverse complement strand
GTGGAGCTGTGCCTTCGGCAGGGGTTCGTGGCTTAAAAAATACACATTTTAAAATTACTAGTAGTTGACTGTGACGTAAGCACATGTCTTCATACCAACCTGTCCCCACATCAGAGCGGCTCCCTACTGCTAAGCATCCTCATCGTACGCGTATTCTGGTTGCCCTTGTTTCCATAGTCGCCTTCATATTCTACTGGGTTAGTCGGCATCCATCTCCAACAATGTCTTATGACGGGAAATATAGTATTGGATAGTAGGTCAAAGCCATACGTAATAAATTGCCAACCCCTAACTTGTTTGCTATCAGCTTCGTCAATTGGTATTTTCCTGCTCAACATTCTCAGCGCCATCTAACTTGAATCCTAGGGGTATCTACGGACGAAAGTTCCCTCCAAGTTTGATTCCCGTCAATGACCTCACGTAACGCTTTTGACTCCAATTCAAGGAACATTGAGCTGATTCTTTCTTGTCAGCCATATTCTATATGCTTTCGCCAATGTCAGAGCTGACAGCGGCGAGGTGTTCCTATCTGACGTATGGGCCGACCAAGATATCCATTACCCCGGCGATTCGTGGAATGATGTCGGTACCAACCTCTATGGCAACTTCAAGGCAATTTATAATCTCAAAAAACAAAACCGCCATTTGAAAGTGCTTCTTAGCATTGGTGGATGGACTTATTCACCTTCGTTCCATCCGGTCGTTGTCAATCCGACCTTTAGAGCAAGATTTGTACAGAGCTCTATCAAAATTTTGGAGGATTATGGATTGGACGGACTTGATGTGGACTATGAGTATCCTACGAACGATAGTCAAGCTCGTGGTTATGTTGAATTATTGAAGGAGATGAGGATTGAATTAGACGAGCGCTCGCAGAAGAACGGCAATGGATGTAAATTCCTCCTTTCCGTAAGGCATTTGTTACTTTTTATTTCATTGTTGGAGAGATTGGCTAACCCTAGTTCAATGTCAGATTGCTGCACCTTGTGGACCGGATAATTACAAGAAATTACATGTCGCTGCGATGGACAAATCTTTGGATTTCTGGAATCTTATGGCTTATGATTTTGGTACGTCTGAACAACACACTCTCCACTCCAGAAACATGAATGACGTCAATATGTACGTAAGCTGGCTCATGGGATAGCATCGCAAATCACCAGGCAAATCTTCACGGCGGACCTCTCAGCGCTTCCGCGGCTGTTAATTGGTACATAAATGCTGGCGTACCACGAGACAAGGTCGTTCTCGGCATGCCTTTATACGGCAGGTCGTTCTTGAATACTCAAGGGCCTGGATCACCATTCTCTGGTATCGGCCAAGGAACTTGGGAGTCTGGCGTGTACGATTATCGTGTATTACCCTTACCTGACTCAACCGTACACCTCGACCACAACGCGGCGGGTAGTTGGACATTCGATGCGTCTCGACGAGAGATGATCAGCTTTGACAATGAGGAGGTTGCCAGAGTGAAAGGCGAATATATTAGCAGGGAAGGATTGGGAGGAAGTATGTTTTGGGAGCTGAGTGGAGATAAGGGTTCCTCGAGGGAAGGGATGGAAGGTGGGCCAGGCAAAGAAGCACAACCTGGCCGGAGTCTGGTGACCGTTGTCAAGGACGCGATGGGAGGCTTGGAAAGGAGCAGCAATTGGCTCTCATATAATGAGAGCAAGTTTGACAACATGAGGAAAGGGATGTCATCATGAAAGATAAAGACTTTGGACATTTCAATAGTATAATACGTGTCATCTGCGTGTGTAGTGCACAAGTGTAATGAGTCACGCAAGTGGCCGATATGCACGGTTACCAGCTGCCCATCGGTGGCCCGCATCAGCGGCAACACCTGTCCATAACACACTGAAAGAGATCATGATGCTCAAGATCCACGTTATTGTATGGAGGACGTATGCAATTCCTAGGGTGCGGGGAGAAATGGATATCAATGAGGCGGCGAACGGCCGCATGTAGAACTCACCTGGGCGTGCCTGGTTAAAGGATGGGTATTTTGAATTGTAGTACATTTCTGTAATGAGTGCAAATGTTGATATTTGGCAGACGGCTAAGAGGACTATCATAAAAAGACCTGAACAAGTTTATAGAACTGAATAACGTTACCTTGGAATAGTACCAGACCGGACACTGCTCTCCATATCCGCCGTCTTCTCGAATGAGTGGTGACACCAAAAAGGATGGCGACCAACGAAAGAGAAGCAAACCCAATCGCTAATTCATTGATGTATCCCGCACTTACCCAAGCAGCACAGAATGACTTGTTTTCTTTCTCACATTGGTCTGTGACACTGCCCGGGAAGTGACGACATTCGTAGTTCTTGTAGGATACCGTGCCTTTACCATCCCCAGATGGAATTTGAGAGAGAGTTAACTGGCATCGCTTGTGTAAGCCAAATGTGACAGTGACCCTTGTGTAGAGAACTTCATCGTAATGGACAATGAGCCTATATCCGAATAGGTCAATGCGCTCCTAGTAAACGAAAGATGGGTACCAGTCTGGTCGACGGGCAGAAATGATATTCTAAAAGGACGGTTAACAAAAAGCCAGTGGTTTTGTTAGTGGTAGCAAAAACAAAACAAAAAAAAAAACAAACCAGAATAAGTGTTATAGCAACAGCAGCAAAAGTAACGAAATACGATGTTTTCCTCATGGCTGCAGCTGGTTAAGAAGAGTACAACTTGGTTTTTTAAAATTTATTCAATTATTTAAGTAATATATGATACATCATGTCATAATTGAGGGGATTATGCTATATCTTTGATTAGGACACACGTTCACAGCGCAAACCCCGCACCTCAACTGTTCCTGACAAGCCCAAGGAGAGCCCAGGAAGCCTAAAAAGTGCGTCGATGAGGAGCGATAAGGATGCTCCCAAGTCTTGCTAAACCTTTATTTTGAGACTTGAGAAATGCGCAGTATAAATGTGTGTAACAGGTGTAATGATATGTCACTAATGGTCACGCTATGTCTTGTGCACTATGGAAGAGTACCTATCTGCAATCATCTACACATCCAGAAAAGTCAATCATTGCATGCAATTATTACACACAAGGGCTCTCACCGCAAACAAGCTAGGTGCTCGTATAGCTAATACCTGGGGATCCTCGCCAAGGCCCACAAATCTGTCCAACAGTCAGATGCTCTTCGTGGAAGACCTAAAGCGGCATACAACTCACATCGTCGACACACCAGCTTCTATGGCCGAGGACATAGTCATTGCTGTGACGATTTGTCAGCCAGCATATCTCTCGACCAGAAGAGCGGACTTACAACAGACAAGCCCAATCAAGAACGAAAACAAAAGGATAGGTGCAGTATATTGTCCACCCGTATTATAGGAAGGCGCAGTGACTGACGTTTCCTGTGAACGACCGAGAATAACACAGCTAAGTAGGACGCACATCGGATGTAGAGATATGCAAACAAGGAGCATAGTAGTCCGATAGCATAAGAGCCCCACATCAATGCTGGTCAAGGTTAAGTCGGCATGCAGAAATTGAAATCGTGAACTACTCACTCATCCCCACAAGAGAGTCATTGACCAAAGCATCGATGCCTGAAAAAAAAAAACACCATATCAACGATTGGCTAGTCCACTGTAGATGAAAGTACTTACCTCTAGCTTTAAACAACTTCCAGGTGTCTTTGGCAGCTGAAATGTACGGTTTGCCATATAATGCTGTGGAAAAATATCGGTCAACGACCTTTTTTTTTTTGTTTTTTTGGCAGATACAGAAAAAGCCATTATACCGATTTCAATGTAAGCATATCTAGAATGACACGTAAATATGGTCAACAAAGAATACCTGAAAACTGCATACCTGTTAAAGTACTCCACAATTCTTTCAAGGAGTCCAATGAAGCATGATGCGCAACACGCCAGGCACGCTTCAACAGCTAAGAGGTCCTACTCTAACCTCTGTTCCACATAGATAAGGATAAGCAGGACTCACGATGACCATCTGCATTTGCATTGTTCCTGGCTGCATTTAAGATCAACCTCAACAGATCTAAGAGAGTAACAATCAAAGAGCCAAATGCAATTGATCCCAAGGAGAAAGTTGATGCACGTCCGAATGCAGATAACGTTGGATGTTTGGGCTGTAGTCATCGGTCAAAACGTTGGAAGTTCGTCTCTTGGTAGTTCGACATACCATTTCACCAAGGTTGCGAGGACCGAAGTAGTACCATGAGCCGAACGGGCCACCAGCGAGCGTCGCGAGCGAAACGTTGGCTATGACTTGTGAAGTCCACAGAAAGGAAAACGTTTCATAGAAGATAAGACCAGCCACTTTGCCAGTGGAACAGCTTGAAGTATCGCAAGCTGAAAAAAATTATATAAACGTAGATTTGATATAATAATTTATCAAACGTACACGGGTTTCCTGGAGTCCACTTCGCGTAACTATTTCCCATTCATATCATGATTAGGCACAAAGGACGCAGACTTACGTCGCTATTACAGTAAATGTGTACCAGCTGTGTATATGATTTAAAAGTCAATATCCATGACGATTCTGTGACACTCACACTGCCAATGCTGCTTGCAGGAATAATGCAATAAAGGCGACAGCGTATACACTGGTATGATGTTTTGTTACGTCCATGACGACTTGGAGAAGTAAAGACGTGAGCGGTATGCGCGACCTGAAGCCAAAGTAGGAAATGACGGAGAGGACAGCCACTATAGTGAATATAATAGCACCCGCTATACCGCAAATGATAATCAGTCACTGATCGTTTTTTTTACCCAAAATCGATAACTCACAGTAATAACTGGTTATCCAGTAATATATGCATATACCGCTGGAGAAGGATGATAAAGGTAAGCTCTCGTGAAACATTGAGAAAGGACAAGATCTACATGTTAAGCAAAATCGTAAGAACCAGGGTGATATGCATAATGATTTTAGTGAACATGCGCGTCAACAAGAGATAAACGACTGAAAGGAACACCGCCATCGCAGTAACAAGAAGAAGCAGATAGACAGTACTCCTGTTGACAGATATATTAAAACGAGAAACTGAGGAGAAAACGGCAAAACCTGTTCAACGTCACTGGACTGCCCGCTTGACCACCCGCTTTACCGAGGCCTCCCCCTAATCCTCCTTGTGATATCCATGCATTTAAGACTATGCCTGACAAGGCGACAAATCCTATAAACTAGAAGAACTGTCACTTTGTGGGGGTAGGTTCTGAGACGGGAAATTCTTACTTGTAACACAAAAAATATGAGAAAAATTGGATCGTTTATTCGGCTTTTCGGCTTGAACCGAGCTCCCTGATCACCGCCACTGTATGCTAACGATTGGTCAGGCGGGGAAGTATAATCCTGTTGCCCATAGATAGGGGTGGGACCGGGATGAATGACGGGTTGCTGGTACATATGGGCCTGCCGTATGGCGAGATAGGCAAGTTCTAGGGGAGTCGAACTATAGAAAGTACGGCCCAAACTTTATAGGCTCGTGCACGTGACAAATCGTAACTGAGCTAGAAGTAATTATAAATTTAGAAACAATTGGTTAGAAGCATGATAACCCTAGATAAAGCATATTAGAGCACGTTGCAAAAAAACTCAATATCAGATAGTGTAAAGCAGCAGGGATATGTTGCTGAAGAGCCGGAGAGAAAAAATGCTTTGACTGCTGCCAACAGACCGAAAAGATACTTCTTGTACGTTAGAATCAACCCTCCTTCATTTGGGATGCGAATGGCGAAGAGCACAAGAACCCGACCCGGAAAGGAAGGGGACCTGATACATACATCCAAATGGACCGAAAGCCCTGGTATGTAGACCAAGCAACGCGAATCAATCCAGGACACCAGCACTCAGCCTGTCGCGCCTGAGATAATAATGGGCCCTTGCAGATGCTATCGTCGCTTCTGGCCAAGAGCTTACAGCCTTGAAGTATTCACGTGAAGACGTTTATTCCTTTCCGTCTACTTGAGTTTTAGATAGCCATCGCATCCTATATTGCGTCGACAAAAAAAAAAGGTAAAATAGAAATCCGATGTAAGTGCTTACACATGTTCATCATATATGCTCACGACATCAACCAATCATACAATACTCGCGTAGAGTCCGTTAACGCGGCACTGGTCTCGTAACATCAGGATATATATCTGCAATCATCTACGTATATATCCAGGTGAGTTAGTCGTTATGCATTTAATAGGCACAAACTCGTACCGCAAACAAGTTAGGAGCTCGGATTGCCAACACTTCAGGATCCTCGCCGAGGCCAACGAATCTGTACAAAATTGAAGATCCATTTATGTTGGTCGATATACAACTTACATTGTAGAGACGCCGGCTTCTATTGCTGAGGACGTAGTTGACGCTGTTGCACTGTGTCAGCCAGTAAAAGTTGTCGACTGCAAGATAAAGCATACAACAGAAGAGTCCAACTAAGAAGGAAAACACAAGAATAAGTGCAGTGTATTGTCCGTTCGCATTGTAGGAGGGAGCAGTGACTGTTGTGCCTTGTGAGCAATCGAGGATAAAACACATTCGAATCAGACGCACATCGAAGATAGAGATATGCAAACAAAGCGGACAGCAGTCCGACAACATACCCGCCCCACATCAAGGCTGGCCACAATTCAGTCTGCAATGAATTTAGATTCGTCAAAATTACTTACTCATCCCTACAAGTGAATCGTTGACTAGAGCATCGATGCCTAAAAATGTATGCAGCAGTTGTGTGTCATCTGATATGAAAGTGTTTCCTACCTCTGTCTTTGAACAACTTCCACGTGTCCTTAGCAGCTGCAATATATGGTTTGCCATATAGCGCTGAAAGATTAAGTGAGCGAGATTTTGACCATTAGAAACCTCCCTACCAATTTGAATGTAGGCATATCTGGAATCATCTCACATGAATTTGATGAAACGGAGAAGATATTAAACTACATGCCTGTTGAAGTACTCCACGAGGCTTTCAATGATACCAACGAAACATGAAGCACAGCACGCCAGGCATGCCTCAGCAGCTATTATGCACTAATGTCACGATCTATTCCACATACGATATGATGATGACTCACGATGGCAATCCGCATTTGCGTTATTTTGCGCTGCATGCAAGAGCAACTTCACAAGTTCCAGAAGAGCGACGATCAAAGAACCAAATGCGATGGAGCCCAAGGAATAAAATGATGCACGTCCGAACGCAGATATCGTTGGAAACTTAGGCTGAGACTGCCGTGTTAGAAGACAATAAATAGCCAGCGACAAGCTACCTACCATTTCACCCAAATCGCGAGGACCGAAGTAGTACCAGCATCCGAATGGGCCTCCAGCAAGCGTCGCTAGGGCAACATTGCCGATCACTTGGGAAGTCCACAGGAAGGAGAAGGTTTCGAAGACGATGAGACCAATAGCTTTGGCTGTGGAACAGCTCGAAGTATCGCAAGCTAAGAAATATAAGAGAGTGGCTGCTGAAATGATTGATACAACGCACATGGGTGTCCTGGCGCAAATGTAACATAACTAATCATTTTCATTAATTTCAAAGGGTTGGACTATGAACGTCGACCTACGTCGCAAGTGCGGTTAACGCAAACCACCTGTACGTGGTATTTTAAGTATAGTAATACTGTTTCAGAGATCCAATTGATCACTTACACCCCCAAGGCTGCTTGCAACAATAATGCAACCAAAGCAACAACATATACACTCGTATGAACCTTGGTTATGTCCATGACAACTTGGAGAAGCAAGGATGCAAGTGGTATGCGTGATCTGAAGCCGAGGTAGGAAAGCACAGAAAAGACAGCGATTACGGTGAATGCGATTGCCTCCGCTGCGTAGGTGCGGTCATATGCATGAGGCCGTTTTCTCTGACTAAATAACGAACTCACGGAATAACTTAGATATATACAAAAAGACACATATACCGCTAATGGAGAAGGAAGATTAGATCATGATGCATTCACATTTCAGAAAAAAATAAGACGAACATATTAAGTAGAATGGTCAGAACCAGGGTGATGTGCATGATGACCTTGGTGAATATACGAGCCAACATGAGATAAACGATCGAGAGTAGCACCGAAGCCGCGGTAACGAGAAGTAATAGATAGATAGTACTCCTGTGGGGGGGATTCAGATAGGGACAAGATCAGAGTAAATAATTACAGACCAATTTAATACGAGTAATGGTTGGCCATTCTTACGGCCAATGCCTTGTAGCCATCCTTGAGAGATCCACATCCGCAAAATTATAACCGACAAGGCAATGCATGCAAGGAGCTAGAGGAATGTATAAGTTGTTGAAAAAATCATGAAAGGGCTGTTATTTCATACTTGCAATACGAAAAGTATGAGAAAGATGATGTCGTTTACTCTCTTTCTTGATTTGAAACGAGAGTCTTCATAAGTAATTTTGACAGCGCCGCCGAACGTCGAGGGGTCTTCGAGGGGAATATAAGGATGTTGGTCGTAGGTAGGTGTGGCCCCGGGATAGGTTACGGGTTGTTGGTGCATGCTGCTTCCACCATAGCGATTGCAACGATTTATATACGCACGTGATCTATACACAAATCTGATGATACATGCATTGCAATATGAGTATCTATTACACTGCCTAACCGGCTTGCGGTGTGTGATGCTTGAATCTAACAACGATGGCAGTAACATTATCCGTGGTATGATTTTCTAACGCATGTCTTAGCAATGCTTGGCTGGCCCCTTGTGCATCTTCGATATCGCGGACAAGTTCAATAGCGCCCTGATCAGTGATAACATCCCATAGCTAAAACAAAGACGTTGGTGTTTGAACTTTGAAATATGACATAGACCACATACCCCGTCGCAAGCCAAAATTAGAAACTCGTCTTCTTCACATAGCTCAGTTTCTGTTGTGTACGGTTCACCCACAACAAATTCCTTCATTGAAGAATCACCGAGACTCCGCGTTACCGCAAGCACACCGTTCACTCGCCCACTCATAACAAATCCACCGGCATCTGTTATACGCTTCGCCTCTTGTTTATCGGAGCCTTTATGATCGTACGTGAGGCGTACCGCCTTGCCTGCACGGCATAAAACTCCGCGTGCGTCACCTGCATTGGCGCTGTAAAGTACACGCCGTGTATCCGATGGAGGAATGATAACAGGAACCTCTTCTGCGGATATCTGGGATGTTGCAGGAGACGATGAACCTGAGACGGATGACGAAGCTAGCTTGTTTGATCCACCTCCTAGACTTCGTAGGGCCTTTCTAATGCGCCTGCCGCTACTAGATAGTTTATTTTTCACTCTCTCGCTAGATTTGAGTTCGAGATCAGACTTCGATCCGAGACTGGTGGAGGGGGGAAGACTACTTGAGACTCCTTGGACTTCCGAGCTGCTGTCAAGGTTTGGTCCCGACGGGGGAGAGTCAGTGGGCGATGAAGGTGGACTGAGGAAGGGTTGTTGACCACTAGAATCCTCTAAACGCAAGAAAGCGGTCACAGCGGTACAGCCGGAATGAATCTTGCCATCGGATGCTTCGCACATGCGAGAAAGATGTTGATCGACAGTGTGGAAGGATTGATTCAGGACGTCTGGAATGCGAAGAGTTGGAGATGTGTGTATTGCTTCAAGAAGATGCTGCAAAAGATGATGTCAGTGGCACCACAGACAGACGATAGACGGAAGCGGACCTCATGAAAATGGGATCCGCACCATTCTGCGGCATGTTTACCAGCATGACCATCGAATACAGCGAAAAAGCCTTGACCTCTAATGGCGTCAAAGTCGACAACGAAGGAATGAGAGTCCTCCATCGTGCGACGAGTACCTTTGTCTTCCGAAACACCTACACGAAATGTTGGATGATTTGTAGAGTGGCGATTGAGAACCTATACTGGATTATTTATTTATTATATTTTTCGGAGATAAAACGTACGCCATGGGTATCCAAGTCTGCTGCTGTGATAGATTTCGAGCGGGCGTTTGGAGAATCGGAGAACATGATTGTCGTCGTTCAAGGTTGAATCAGCCGGAGTTTTCCGAAGGTGCACAATAGACAATGCCCCATGGGCCACCGAAGATTTGACACACACTAGCAGATGTATCAGAGAATGTTATGATCATCGGGATGGTTCGGAGTTGTCCGATCGTCTCTTCATCTTCTCCATACACAGTGTATGTCTCAGCAATCCGCCGCTTCAAAGCCTTCGCTCCAGGGCGTCAGAATAAAAGCAAGAAAGGGTGCTGTAAAAGCTCAGGCTAAACACGAACCGACCAGTATATAATATCTCTTTTTTGTTTAAATTTAAAAATTCTACTAAGTACATATCAAGTCTTCAGAGATCAACTCTACAAACACCTCGAAACTGTACCAGAAGCTGATTTTGATTCTTTCGCAACAAAGCTCGTCCAAGCAGGTTCTACTCTTGAATTTCTCAAATATGCAGATGCCCTATTCGAGATCATCCTTGTCGGCGGTCTTTTGCAGCCAGGTGGCAGCTTCATCGACGACGGAGCACCAACGTCTCCGTTCACTGTATTCAATGCGAAAGAACCCGCGGAGGTGGACGACATAAAGAAATACGTAGAGGTTCTCAACAAGCTTATCAGGAGGTTCACACCTTTATCACCCACCCACCATCGATCTTAACTTCCCCTTAGATACAAATATCTTCAAAAACCTCTTGAGGAATCGGCACTTCCGACCCTACTCCAATATATTCACCGTTGGGCGCCCGAACAGAAAGACAAGTTATCGATTGCAGTCGGACTCTTGATGTCTCAAGGATTAGCAAATGCTGCTTGTCTCCAAAGTTTATCTAAAGACCACCTGGTCAAAAATGGTCAGTCTTCCATCAACTTTTTCTCTGATAATAAACAACAGCTGTTACAGATGTCGCGGTCAGTGTGATCACTTTCATATTCCGGGCATACCTCGTCGATCAATCCATGGATCACCTTGCCAGCACCTTGAAACGTGGAGGTGTTAAAGATCTTCTTGCCTTTTTCCCGCCCAATAGACGGGAGGGCAAAACATTAGAGGACCATTTCAGGAAAGAAGGCATGCCTCAGGTCGCAGATTGGTGGGCTAAGAAGCAGTATGCTGTTGTGAAAGAAGGCATCATCAAGGAACTCTCCGAGATGCGTGAACGGGAGGATACAACTGAGCAGGTCAATGTTGTTATTTTATGTATAGCGCCCTTGCTTAAACTCTTTTAGATCGTCGCTGCTCTCAAAGCCCATCAAGAAGAGTTCCCAATCCCAGAGAATGAATTGATTCAATGCATCTGGCAGGGTCTCATGGCTTCTGTCGACTGGAGTGCAAGGCCGGACCAGATTGAAGGCCTTGCGCTTCGTGAAGTTACGGTAGATCTATCCGTTTTCCAATTCAAACTCCAATATCTGAAACTTTTAGAAATTTGCCCCTATTCTTGAACCTTTCTGTGACGGTGCCAAAACTCAAGTCGCTTTAATAAATGCAGTGCAGGTTTACTGCTATGAAGATACTCGCATCATCAAGGCATTCCCTCAAATTCTCAAAGCAAGTTTTTTTCTTCTTCGTTTTACTTCTGGTGCAAATAATCTGATGACGCTCCGTATTCAGGTCTTATATAACAAAGACTGCATCTCTGATCAAGCTATTATATACTGGCATCAGAAAGGCTCGAAACCTCAAGGTCGACAGCACTTTTTGAAAGGGACAGAGCCGCTGGTCAAAGTACGCTCCCATTCTTAGTCTAACAAGAACTACAAATTCTTAATAAGTATATATGTACAGTTTTTGCAAGAACAAGAATCAAGCGACGAAGAAGAGTAAATAGTTTTACAAGGATTGCGAATTCTGCTTGTCCCTTCTACACCTTCCTTTTTTTGTCCCCTCCCACGACACAAGAATGAATACACAGCGAAATCAAAGTAGTAGCAGAACCAGAAAGCGGGATGCAAAGAATTAATTCACAAAGGAGGAGACATTCCGAAAATATTGCCCGAAAGTAATCGTTTTACCACGCCTCAGGCATAGGTCCAAAATCGCCTGTCCAACCATTTTTACCCGCCATTTGGAGAAAAATACCATCAGAACCATTCACAGGGAGACCAAGGTCAGTAAGACTCTGCAGATACAAAAAAGTTGAAGATTTGGACTTGAAGAATTATCAAGGCGACAAACCTGTTCTTGCAGCCAAATAGGAATAGCAGAGGGACTGAAGATACTTCGATCGTTGGGCCAGACGAAGCCCAGCTCCTCCATCGTGAACGGTGGCGGCATAGCAGGGTCCTGGAAAGTTGGTGAAACAATCATGTTTTCAGCGAAGGAAGGAGGAGGATTCATTGGCACTGGTGTACTAATGCCGCTTGCTAATCCGACCTTTCTTCGGAGATTGGCCAACATGATTCGCAAAGTTAACGCATATCTGGAATTAACGTGTTAGTCAATGGTATGCGCGCTTTAGCGATATCCTTGCCTTTCGGCGGCTACATCTGAGAGAAGCTGAGCTAGTTGTTCTACTTGCCCAGCTATGGCTGCGATGTCGAGCTCCGTTGGGAACAAGCTAGCCATTTTGAGAAGGAAGAGCGCAGAAAAAGCAGCTGTAACAAGACTATCATGGACTGCGTAACGAAGGGCGGCTCTATAAAAAGCGTTCGACAAAAGACTTCAGTTTATTTTGACGACACCTACCGGTACTCTGAAGAACTGAGGAAAATCGAGAGACAATTGGATGCAGCATCTTTAGCTTGGAAGGCGATTTCGCGTTGGTCGAAGGGCATCTTATCCCAGGCCACTCCACGCAAAGCGACACAGACAAGCCAGAGTTTGGCATAATGTAATTCTCCTGCAAGCACCTTGCGAAGCAGGGAATCTTGGTCCATGGTGCGACCTTATGAAGGATGTGAGCTCGAAAGGCAGATATAGTTTATCATCAAGAACTAACAATGTAATTCATCACAGCCTGACCACCATTTATCCAAGGCATCATTTGCACGGCGAATGAAGGCCAATGCATGATTGTTGACTTGACCGTTCAAAGGGGCCAAGAAATCGTGAATTTGCGCTGGAGGACATTGAGATGGTAAGTGTGAGGATACACAGAAATCTTACTTTTATGAGCAATGAGTTCAACTAGTGAGATGAGCCTAACGTCTGTTGGAGAAGACATTCGGTGCGTGAGAAGCAACCGACAATGGCGGATAGTATTTTCGTCCCTCAAAACGATTGGACGGCCCGTTCCAAGACTCATTCTGCAGAAAGTGTTACGAATTAGAAACATAAACGTACAACAGAAGAAACATACTGATGGTCAAACCAATAGAGACAGAGCCAGATACGAGCTGAAACAACTAATGTGTTGATTGAGCACTATGTCCACCTGATAGAGGAGACACATTACCAAGGTTGCGTTCTTCCTCTTCTGTCCTATGTTTACCACTATCATCGGCGAGCTTTTCGAGTGCACGATGGAGGCCCAGGTCCAATGCCATGCGCATTGCATGGCCACTTGGAAGCCAACCGTTAGTGCTCCAAGCAGCAAGCAAGAGCATTCCTGACAGAAATTTAAACTACGGTCTATGGCACATGTGGAGAGGGAATGCACCTTGGACTGCTTCTTTCCTGACAACAGGCCCAAAAAGGGAGGAGCGAGCAATTCCTTGGGCTTCCTCGAGACATTTGTAGAAAGTGGAACTGAGTGGACCATTGCCGCTACGAATCTTGCCCGCCACGGCTAAGATGGCATCGAAAGTCCAAGGTGATCTTTCCATCAAGCTTTCATAGGTATCATAGGATGGATCGAAAAGCGGAATAAAGAGATGGCATCCTGCAAAAAAGCTACAAGTACAGGTGAAAACAGAGATGGCTAAGGGAGGATGGGTAAATCTACATGTTAAAAAGCTCTCGAGCTTCAGAATCAGTGACCAAGCCCTTTCAACAAGATATATAAGGAATAATTCTTGTATGAGTAATAAAGCAGATCACCTTCTCGACCACGTGGGGGAAAGCATTTCTGGGAATGGGTTCAGCTCGCTTGCGTTTCTTGACTCTGAGGTTCCCAGTTAAATTTTGAATTTGAATGTAGGAGAGGGTAGAAAAATGTACCTTGGCGGTTCAGTCGAAGGAGCAGCTGCGGCCTCTGCAGCCGCGTTAGCCAAACCCTGTAAGGCTTCAATGGGTGCATTAAGAGAAGCCCTTGGCAAGGTATCTTCGGATTCGTCATCTGAAGATGGAGCAGTACTCGGAACTATGCCGTAAGATGCGTATTTATGGGGCTATTGAAGGATGAGACTAGTACAATGATGAACAAAAGACGTGGCTGACAGGTGGAGCAAAACCTGGGAGAGGAGGAAATGACCTCATAGCAGGAGCGGGACCGGCGTCAAAACCATTGCGATGGTGTGTTAGAGGGTTACCATCACGATGAGCCTCCATGTGCGGAGGATATAGCTGAGGATGTGGACCGCTACCATTTTGAGTTTGGACTGCTGATAGAATTCTGTCTAGTGAAGACTGCATGCCAATCATCTGGCTTTGCATGACCTGAAAGGACAAGATGATAAGGGTTTGGGAGTGGACTCAAGGAAAGTAGCTTGTAGTACCAAGTATTGGCCCTCAAGTCTTGATAGGCGCCTACGACCGAAAGATAAGAAATGACGATGATGGTATAAGAAAGATAGGGCATACTCGACACTTGCTGTGGACAATCCTTGTACATTTTTTTTCTCTGGCTTTTCGAAAATGCAAGGGGTACCGCTTGCTTGGCATCGACGACAAGGAGCCTGTTGATAAAGAGCCGGGCCGGGAACGGTATTGACGGGCCTCTGTGAGTGGAAATAACGGACAGGAAAGACGGGGGCGTACCTCTCCTTCACATCGGTTTTTGCCTTTCCTGCAGGATGTACAGGCCCGCGCACCTCTCTTGGGAATGTGAGGTTGTTGTTGTTGGGATGATGCAGCCATAGAAAGATCGCCTGAGCCTATTGTTTTCCTCTTCTTTGGGACCGACTCTGAACTATTGGAAAGTGAAGCTGTAGGGCTGTGGGACATGGCTTGTAAGGTGAGTTAGATATACAATTTGTTTTTCAAGAACCCTAAAAGAGCGGCGAAACCATCCGAATTCTCAAGTTCCCGCCCAAAGTTTGACAGCACGTGTCACACTGTCACTTGACCACCATTGTGACAATTAATAAGTACAGTTTATTTTAATTCAAGTCTTCATACTCCTCGTTTATGCAAAGATATTCACGGATGTCACCCACGCTGATCCCGCTCTGCCTTGTAAAATATCCAAGAAGCATCCCGTAGTTATCTGTCCATCTTGCAATTTTGTTCTTGACAGAAAAGAGGACAAACACGAACCAGTCCAGCGGTATGCCGCCTCCCTTCCCAGAAAAGCTGCCCGTTTCAATTCCTCAACCTTGGCTGGATTCGAATCCCCATATGCAGCAAGTTCGGCTTCTAAGGCTGCTTGATCTTTTCTCAGCAGACTCAATTTCTTCAGCGCATTTGATCGCATGTCCTAGATATCGGATTCATTATTATCGTTCATCAACTGCAGTAAAATCATCTCAAACGTGCAGAATTTAATCTTCCCGCCTTTTCGGTCTCTATCGCAGCTTTGAGGGAGCCTATCTGATTTTCATACGTTGCTCGATTCTCTTTGACTCCGTTCAGTCTTGCTTGAACCTATTATTGGTTTAGTAACCGTTCGGTCCAAAATACACAATAAGCCTGCGCTGACTGACCAGGACACCTTGTTGAGATGGGAAACTCCAAAAAACTTGTCATCACGTCAGCATTCCGTTCCATCAGGAACCAAATATAGATGTATGCGCGCGTCCTACAATTTGAGGATCCAATTTTATCTGCTTGCACCATTCCGTCATCTACCAAGGATTGCAGGACCTCTTTGACAGTTTGCGACACTTCCTCATCGACTGGTCAGCAGGTGAGGGTTTTATATATGAAAAAGAAAGACATTACCGATTCCTTTCAGTTTCGGTCCAAGCTTTTCAAGTTCCTTGAGCTAAAGAGTCAATATAATAGGGGTAGCATGGTGGCGCAATTTATATATGACCCTATCATCTAACCTGATAAAAGTCGCGCTATTTTTCGTCGATGATAAGGTCAGTAATGCACGTCAGGGCTAGTTCTCCTACCGTTTCGTGAAATATTTCCAGTAGCTTGACGCGTTTTTCTTCGGTAGATAATCCTCTCGGAGCCTGCAGATAAATAACATATCATATATTGTCAAAATTTCAGACTCACCATTTTGTGCCTAGTATCTGGTGGTATACTGAACGTAAGCCTGTCGTAATGTCACAGCCACACTGGCTCTTTCCGTCTCCGGATTGCTTTGACGAGCGGGCACCACATCCTTTGCAAATGCACGCTAGAGCATTCTTATTGTCAAATTTGAACTACGAGATCAGCTGTTTGTTCTTTCAAATCTTAGCCAACTGTCAAATTATGGTCTGATTTTTCTGAAGGAATTCTTTTCAAGTTCCTTTCAGTTGCCCAACTCAATGGCCTGTTGCACGCAAATCTTAGATATCCACCGACTACATATATATATACCTGCGCTCATGGTTCTTCTGTGTGAACTCTTTCCACACATTAGGTATTTCCTTGCTGCTATTTTACAACGTCCAGCGATCACTGGCAACATGTTAAGCTTCTTTTCTCAGGCGGCTATTTTTTTCATCGTCTTATTCTGCTTGGCATATGTTCGCATTTACCGCGCTACTTCTTATCTTGGTGGTTGTCCGCGGGTAGGCAGGCCTGGTGTCCTCGGATACATAATAGAGGCTTTGAGGTTCACACTAGATTCTGAATCTGTCATACTGGAGGGGAAAGCAAGCTTTTCAAACAAGCCTTTTGTCATTCCGACTTTGGTGGATTATATTAGTGCCCCGTTCTGAATTGATATTTTTAATGATGCCATACAATCTTTTGTAGGCTGGACCATTATTTTTCCTGGGACCAGAGTACCTGGACCGTGTACGCGCTGGTCCTGATGAAGTTGTGCGTCCACACGTCGATCATTTTATCTGATTCCGTAGGATTGACCATCCTTGCCAGTTCAATGAACCTCTTGCTGTTAGCGAAGACCTTCAGTTGCCTTATACGATGGATGCCCACCAGTTGAGCAACCCGTACCAGGCGACTGTGCTGAGAACGGAAGTGAATCGGTCTCTAACCTCTTACATACCCGACATCCTCGACGAATCTATTTTGGCCACGGATGAAATTTTTAAGGCTTCAGAAAAACAAGGTAGATATGTCCTTCGACGACCTCATGGCCCTATTGTGACCTTTTCAATAGGAGTAATATCTTTTCCTGTCTTTGACACCATGACTCGCTTGATCGCACGAATCAGCAATCGAGTGTTATTTGGATTGGGTTTGTGTCGTAATGAACAGTATCTCCTTTCAGTAGTGCGATTTGCAGAGACTGTATGTATCATGGCACCTTTGATACAGTGGAGCCCTTCGTTTCTGCGTCCGTGAGTATTCCATGTATAATTTGTATCCCTCGACACTGATTTCACTTTTTATGCGTCTAGACTAGTATACTTCGTACTTTCAAGGATACTTGGCGGCAAAAAAGCTGCTTTGAAACACATAATCCCTCATCTAGACCAATACATGATAGAGCGCCAAAACATGGATGAGAAGCCTGTAGTTACTCTCTCCTTTACATAGCTGTGCATCCATGCTGATATTCAATATCTGTTTAGCGCCTCGTTTTAGAATCTTTGATTCAAAGTGCTCCATCTCATGAAACTATCCTGGGTCTAGCAATCCGCATGTTAAACATCAATTTTGGAAGCATACACACTTCGTTTGTGTTTTTATTTCAGCTTTCAGTCTAAAGTCAACCGATCTCCGAATCCTCTTAGGTCTATTTTTATGACCCATGTCTTGTTTGAGATTGCCCTGCTATCTCCGGAAAATGTCGAAAGCATGCGGACAGAAATCAGAGAAGCTCTCGAATCAGAAGGCGATTGGAATAAGGCAGCTCTGCTCAAAATGAGGAAGGTCGACTCAGCGTTTCGGGAAGTTGGCCGGTTCTATGGGTTGATGTACTGTGAGTTCTTCGCTCCTCCATTCTTATCTAGTATCCCATTTAAACATTCTGTCAGTCGCTTTAGTTCGATATGCTATGGTTGCTTATGATCTGCAGGATGGTACACATATTCCGCCTGGATCCAAAGTTGCCTTGGACATGAAAGCGATACACTTCAATCCTCAGATATATCCTCATCCTGATTGGTGTGACCTGTTTCGCTTCTCTAAACTTCGTGAGAAGGAGAGCACAGATATCAAATACGGGTTCGGGACCGTGGATTCAAATGTATGTAGGCCTTTTTCCTCCTATCCAGGTGATCAGGATATATTTAGAGCCATTTCTTACCTTCTATCTAGTACCTTTTATTTGGTGCCGGTACGTCAAACACAGAAATTATAAGTTGTGGGAATAGTCGTCATCATGAGGGTTGTAGGTCGTCACGCCTGCGCTGGTCGATTCTTTGCTGCCGTCAGTTGCTTTTTTTTTTTTGCTCTTTGATTTGATGATCTGACCAATTTTTTTTCAAATTAGATGGAGCTCAAGATAATGCTATCCCATATCCTTCTCCACTACGACGTCGCTTTACCTTCTGGTATCAAACAGCGAGCGCCGAATTTTATCTTCAATGGGGCTATCGTACCCGATCAGAAAGCACAGCTCATTTTTATACCGAGATCTAGAGACAAACTCTGATACTTGTTCTATACTTTTTGTTCGAGGATCGGCCTACTATCTGTACTTGGTGTCTCGTTGTGTTATTTCCACCTTCTCCTCTCCATTAGTCTTCATGAAATTCCCAAGAACGGGTCATTATTGTAGTTCTAGAAGTGAATTGGTAGATAGCAATGTGCGATACTTAATTAAAAGCGGCGACGCTGGTTTATAGTTTACATTCAGATATGAGGAAAGAAACAGACTGTGTTATATACATGCCCTTGACAATGTAGCATCAACTGTGCAACGAAGAAAGCCAATGAGATACGAGTGAACAAATCAATCCGAAAGAAAAGGATATAAATCCATCAAGAGGAAACGTAAAGACATAAACGTCAACGAAGAAGATCCAGGCGTTGGTCATTCGATGGATAACGGTATGCAACGAAATCGGCATCCTGCTGCACGAGTTCCTCGAGGGCTTTGCGAGAAGTGACAGACATTCTCAAATTAGGATTTGGAGTGTTAATACTGGTGCTGATAGCGCTGTGCCTTGATGCAGAAGTGGCATATCCATTCGTAGTCACATCGTCTTGAGTGTCGTATGGGGAGTATCCAATGGTAGGGAATTGGTGGCCAAGATTTTCTTGCATAGGCTGTTGTTCACGTTTCTCCTGCCTTTTGCCCAGTAAAGAAGACAAGCCAAATCTACTCTTCCGTTTGGTTAAAGGTAATGGAGATGCGGCTCGAATTGGATTCTCTTGAACATGTTCCAGCCTACCAAGCGATCGTCGTGATATCCCGAAGTCATCATATTGGGCTCCAAATGATCGGCGCGCATCAAACTCAACAGGCTTGCTTACAGGCATGGTTTGTGTAGGCAGGTTGGGTCGCGAAGAAGTGCCACCAAATGACTGTCGTCGGACATCCACACTTCTGAAGGGCGCTTGAGGTGGCAAAAAGTCATGGGCAGGACGTGATCCTGGTGGTAGATGACGCGGGTCATATGTATAGAGCGTGCGTGGTCTGAGATCGGATGGGAGGACTGGAGCTGGGGGTTCGCCGGTAGGAAGAGGTGGCAATGATTTCTCTCGAGAAAATGAGATTGCTCTGGCAGTGCCACTATTGTTTAAACTAGGCCAAGGCGAGTTGTTCTTAGTTTGTGAATGTGTTTCGGGCTCCGGCGCGTTTGACTGCATGGATTTCCAAATGACATTCTGGTGCTTGCCAGATGCATCATCTTGTCCGAATCTATGATCTTGTTCATTCGCGTTTCCGTCAATGTTGGTGTTGCCATTGTCAACTATATCAATGTCAGGACAGGGAGGCCGCAATGAGGTTGGAGAGGGCAATATACTTGAGGGGGCGGTGGGTGGTGACATGCCAGTAGAAGATAAGCCAAATTTAGCAGATGTCACTGAAGGTAGCGACGGCGTCGACGCGTGTCGCAAGCCCCCCGAATGAAGGTCAGTTGTACCGCGATCAACAAGGTATGATAAAGGTGGTGGGGGAGCCAAGGGAAGGTCATCATCATTCCCTTCAGTCTTCTGCAATACGCCTTGGGGAGTAGCCTCACCCTTTCCTGACCCAGTTACGATGCGCCAGATTTTAGCAAGTCCTCCTTTTTTCTTCTTGGTTTTGGCTTCGTTAGTAATCTGGGATTGACTGATGTCGCCAAGCTCTGCTGGCGGCCAAATCTGACTACGCCGAGGAGTGTTGAGGTCAATTGGCGAAGCAGTATGATGAGCTCCGTAGGCTTCGCGTTGGAGAGCGACACTATAAAAATGATCAATGGTGGGGTACGAACATCGAAAAAGGGTGGGTGCGTACTGCATATCGACCATGCTTCCCGACATCCCGGACGGAGCAAGACTGTCTTGACTTCGCCAGCCTGCGCTGAGATTTTTTATTCCAAAGAATCTCGTTCGTCGAGGAGACGAGGAACCAAGACTGTGAACATCTGAGAAAGACGCCTGAGAGTATGCATGGGGCAAGTCCGGACGATCAGGAGGGGCAGTCAAAATGCTTGTAGGACGTGCAGAACTGGCCTGTGAGTATCTTGAATAAGGCTTCAAGCCACTTTCTGTCAGAGCGCCGTTGCTCTGAGCGGATATGATGGAAGCGTCCATGACAGAGCTTCTAGACGTCTTTCGCGCCCGTTTTTCCTCCTTTCGTCTACGCTCTCGGGCTTCCTTTTCTTCCTTACGGACGTCAACATGCTCGACAATCATGCCATTTTCAAGCAATGTGATTTCACGAGAGCGTGAGCGGGTATGAGCATGATGATTATTGCTAGGCGTGGTAGGAGATTTGATACGGACACCACCTAGATCATCTGCAGGAGACGAACTGCTACCCATATCGTACGCAGATCGCCTTAACTGTGAATAAGCGTCCCGCATGCGGTTGTCCAATTGCTTTGCCTCTTGCATGGCGCGAGCATGAGCCAGGGCTTCAGCTTGTAAAAGAGTCCTTTGGGATTTAATGTAAGTATTCAGAGTTTGCTGGCGTGAGGCAGGCTCTCGGGGATTCTGTCGGCAAGCATGAGATGAAAGAACAGTCACGAAAGTTGACGCAAACACTCACGATGCTTAACCACAGTTTGACGTTCTGCTCTGTCAAACGTCCACCTTTGATCCTAGGCCGTGAAGCGTCATCGGCTGTGACGATTCCATTTGCCTCATCGTCCAATTCTCTCTGCTTCAATTCCTCAAATGCAGCATCACTGGCTCGTTCCCAAACACCGGGCGAAGTCACATCAACGTCGGCCATGTCCTGATCTCGCATGGCACATTCTACGCAAATCTCCTCTTGCGGAGGTGCAATGGGAGTATAAACTGTTTGAATGGGGTTGGGAGTGTTGGATTGAGTGACATAAGTTGGTTGCTGGGGGTATGCACGATGATTGGGAGCTACGGGTGGTGCATACGTTAAAGAAGCTGACAGTGGGGTAATTGTAGGAAACTGAGGTGTTGTGTTGGTTGGAGGAGAATTTGAAGGGGGTAAAGAAGGATTTCGAGGGGTGGAAGGGAATGTTGGCGATGTGCACTCATTTGGAGAAATGCCTCGTAAAGCTTGCGGTGTACCTGGTCGACTACGACCAATCACTGTATCTTGAATGGATTCGACAAAGGTTGGCCGTGTTTCATTTGATGTCCTCGATGGTGTAGGCTGGTCATTGTTGTCCAGGCTGTATCGTTCGACAACTCGGCGGGAAGATTCCATAGGCAGAGCATATGAGAGAACGTTGCGCTGAGGTTCCTGAGAAGGGTCTGTATTGGACGAGAAGAGGTCTGATTCTAATAATGCCAATCCATTCTGACGTGACGAGGGCCTTTGAGTATATTGTGAATCAGGTTGAATCCGGGGTTCTGGTGCAGCTGGTACCCTTGGAGTTGTAGGAGGTGACTTTTGCGTTTCAAAGCTCGTCCTGTATGACTGGATCCCTGTATTGGCACCCGAGGCGTTCGCTGAGGAAACTGTGGGGTATCGACTGTCCCGAAAATCAAGGTCTGCTAAAAGAGCTCGAGGGTATAACCCATTTGCACTAGGGTTGTTCCTTAGGGTAGCTGTCATGGTTGATATTGAAATGAGTGTCGTCGAACCAGACGGAGCCTTTTTAAAGAGACCGTGTGCAATAATGTACGACCGTCGTTGTCAGGTGCTGTGCCACTTATTATTATTTAAACGCCTTCAACAATTGATATTCAAATGTTCTATCTATGTATCTAGCTACGTTTTCACTTACGGTACCTAACAGTACATCAGTATTTAATCTGAATGGCCCTTACTGCACTTACCATAGTACTCCCTTCCTGCTTCGTCTCATCTTTCGCTGCAACTGAAGCATCCCATACAGCAGGGCTTCGGCGGTTGGCGGACAACCAGGGACATAGATATCAACCGGAACGATGCCTGGAAACTCCGTCAGTCTAACATAGAAAAAGAATAAGAATCCTCATCACTTACGATCACATCCACGAACCACTGAATATGAGTAGTGATAATATCCACCACCATTAGCACATGAACCCATCGAGATGACCCATCCTGGAATAGCATGTTTCAGGAAAAGATATGTAGAGGGAGACTTTTGGTCACATACGTGGCTCTGGCATTTGATCATATACCTTGCGGAGAGCGGGTGCCATCTTATTCGTCAATGTACCAGCAACAATCATAATGTCGCTCTGTCGAGGACTTGCACGAAAAACAACACCAAGTCTGTCTTGATCATATCGAGCAGCGGCCATATGCATCATCTCCACGGCACAGCAAGCAAGGCCTGTATGACCTGATTTAATTCCGAGACGGTCGAGTTTATCGAGACCCTGCTCTTACCGAATGTCATTGGCCACATTGAACCCTGTCTGGCCCAGTTTGTGACTTTGTCAAGTGTAGATAAGACATATTCTACAATAGGTTCAGCATATTTTGAAGACAAAAAAAGTCGAGCAGGTATTAACCAGCTTTATTCTGAGGGGTCGCCAGGCTCAGTTGGTTAGAACCTCGTTGTGCTAGGGTTGTAATAGGTTCAGTTCCATTTGATGTGGGCAGTGTGGTTTGCTGATGATCTGCGACTTGTAAAGGCTGTGATGTATGAAGAGAGCGATTGACTAGGATAGTGAAGAGTGAGGACGCGAGAATGAGGCTGGAATTCCCGAACAGCTCACCGAGTGGTCCAAGAATTGCTCTTCGCCCCACATGGGAAACTAAACAGAGACTATAAGCAAAGAAGAATGACTTTAAACGTACAAAAGGGCTTAACCTGCTGTTCTAATAGCCAAAGACATGGTCATAGAGAGCAACGAGCGTCGATTGGATTAGTGGATCACGTGGTAAATTTCTACCTGTTTGCTTGGCCAGTCTCTACCAAACGGTCCAATTAATCCACCGGCCACCTATGTATATCCTTCATAGCAGCGGGGTCGCCCATACTTTGGCAAAAAAGAATGCCTCGCAGTTTGTTGGTATTCTCCTGGATTTATATTACATAAATAGGATCAAATATTCAATACTCATCGCGAGGATGGAAGATCTCGCTTCGAGAGATGCAAAGAGTCTACTCAATATGTACTAATTCGTCTTGTTCATAGAGCTATGTAGGAATACAAATCTATGTCTTATCAATGCCAAGATGATGTAAATAAGGAATGGAAAATCGGACCATTAAAAAATGTCTATGTGTTCACTTTTTCGTTTAACTCTTAAGATGATATCTTGTCTTGAAAATTTGTATGACTGTAGAAAATGCACATCGAAAGGAGAAAGGTGTCAAGGAGTCCCCAGATCTTCGAGCGTCAGTTATTGGAGCGTCTTTGCTGGAGCCAAGGATGTTCCTGGACTTGAGCGATAGTCGCGCGTGTTTCGGGATTAGGGTCCAGACATCGTTTCATCAAGTCCATCGCCTCGTCCGAGATCTTGCCTGCCACTTTTTCGGATAGAAAGATTTTCCCATCCAAAGCATCTCGGACTGAGGGGAATGGCGACACCCCAGCAAGCAAATACGAAAGCAACACTCCTAATGTCCATATTTCGGCGGGAGCAGCCTGATAGCTTTTTTTTAGAAGGATTTCGGAAGAAGCGTACGCTGCTGTTCCATAAAACAATGTGTAAAAAGGCCGAGGTTCAGTTGGATTGACGGCAATGGCACTTCCAAAATCAATCAACTTGACCTGACCATTGAACATCAGCTTTCTCATTCATAGACAGACTTGACCATGGTAACGCACTTTGAGTTTTTTATCAATAACTATATTTTCGTCCTTGATATCCCGATGTGTAATGCCTTGCTTGTCTAGATAATCCACGACATCGATGATTTGAGCAAAAACATAACGAGCTTGAAGTTCAGTTAAGCGTTTGTTCTCGGATTGTTCAATGCATTCGAACAAGTCGTGCGATGCTCGACGCGCAATTCCCGGTCGACAGTCTTGCGATATTGATAATTGTGTATATAATAATTTTGGTAATTTGCTTTCAGAAGCCATTGGGAATGTTTCGCTATCCTCTTGCATAATATCAGGTTTTATTGTTGCAAACATATGAGGCGGTGTGCCAGGTTCTGAGCCAGGCAAGGATGCTTCCGACGTTGAGGGAGACAACAGGGGAGTGGATGGGTAAGAGCATGACGTGGATTTGGGAGCGACTGGTGCCAATTGACAGCTCAGCTTGTGATGTTTATGCCAAGGGGAACCATGCAATTCTTGAACCTAAGACGGCTATCAGGCAGGCGATATTTTAGAAACCTGCCGACGTACGAGGTAGAAGTAGAGTGGGTCTTCAAACAAATCCAGACATTTGACAACATTTTCATGCTGAATGAAGCTCAGCAAGACCACTTCGGTTGGCAGTCGTCCAACGACATCATCTTCCATCCATGCATATTCTGGAACTTTATCCTTGATGATAAATTTGACTGCTACTTCATGACCTTCTGTACGATGATAAGCAGTCATCACGAAACCATACCCCCCTGAGCCGAGCTCGTCCTCAAGCTGATACGTTTGTACAAAATTCTGATTCAGTTGATGCCCTTCTGGAAATTGTGATGAATGTATTCGGGCTTTTGTGTTGCGGTCCATAGCAGTGAGGCTCCTTTGCGAAAAGAGCATCGATGATTTTTTGTTATGCTGAGGGACGTCTCTAAGGTCTTTACGACAGGTTTGAATTCTCCACATGACCTATATTTGGAGAAGAAAAATACCTGCATTGACCTCTATGTCAGGTCGTAGTGTCATTGGCAATGACAACGGCGGGAGGCTTTCGCTGGAATGCCAGACCCGGAGGGGTAAGCCAATCATATCTCTTAGCCAGGGATAGGTGTCAGATGCGGCTCTTTTGCTGCGGTCTTCCGCTCCGTAAAACTCGAAACGCTCAGAGAACAACGCGGAAGTGTGTGCATCGCAGGTCGGATCGATGCAAGGCGACTGCGAAGAGTTACCCTCCGCAAGCGATGAACGCCCGAGGGGAGAACAAGCCATAGGAGAGGGAGTTTGAAGCATTCAAAGTTGAGGCGACTTGGCAGGTAGGTGACTTTTGAGGAGAAGGTGTTTCAACGAGACAAAAGGCGAGTCGAGCGAACAAAAGCTATAGATGAAGGCTGCCGGTCGTAATTTTGTAACAGAAAGAACAAGACGTTCGAGGGTGTCGTTAACAAACGGAATGTCCCTGAAATCAGCGGAACTGGGTTCGGAACAATTCGGACTCACTGTGTATTGGATACCGATCAGGGGCCCGGCGGGGTATCATAGCGTCCAAATCAGGATGTGGATTGGTGTACTTATATAAGTATCTAGATACATGAACTATCGGCCAGTGACCACATATAGTATACACCTACGATGTTCAAAGGTCATTTATCGAAGAAAAAAACGTCAGTTATCTATATCATACCAATACTTCTGTAAGGTTTCCAGTGTTCTGTTAAGTCAGACATTTCTTTTGGAGTTAGCAAAGCTCCCCTGCACAAACATGAGAAAAGAATCGTGAAGCAGTCCAAAGTCTTACTTGATCTTCTTTCCACTCAATCTGCTCTTGAGAAGGGGTATATCTATACAAGATGGTAAAGGGACTGGCTGGACACCTGGGCTTGTAGCCTGTTTGTCTAATGTCTCCTTGATTGATGGTGTAAAAGTAGGTGGTAATGAGTTAGTGCTTTCCACCTCTGTTGGTAAAGCTGATGTGCCAGCTTCTCCGTTCTCTTCATCCGGGGTATTGACAGTTGGAAGTTCGTCACTTGCAGTTGCATTTTTTGATTTGCCTTTCTTCGAAGCTGAGTCTGCAACCTTCTTTGGAGAGATGGAGAATATATGGGAAGGCGATTGGAGGTGCAAGAACCAGCGAAGTAACCCGCGCTGGACACCTAAGTCTCCTGTAAAAGATTACAGGTATAGATCTGAAATCAGTCAAATTATTTTAGGTCTTACCAACGGGGAGAATATCGGGGCGACGCAGAGAAAAGATAGCGAACATATCGACTGAAGCTGACCATCAGCAGATCACATTTGGTGCGATACTTCTGAACTCACCTGTCCACTAGCATGCGGGAGTTATCACTCTTCGCTTCAGCTATGAGAAACGAATGAACTTACTCTTCCAATTCCACGTACTTCAATAAGCATCTGAGCCAACTCATCATCATTGGCCTCCAAAAGCTTCTGAGTTGATAAGCGGCCATCCGCAAACCTTGCGGAAAGATCTTGAACTGGATAACGTAATATGAATTAGTCTTTTTATTCCACTATTTGTATAAATACCGACCGTAGTCAACCTTTCGAGCGCTCAGACCAGCAGTTCTCAGGATGGCTGCGTCTGTTGTAGCCACTTGTTCTGGCGTTGGAAACGAAGTTATGAGTTGTCGTCTAGGAGGAAAAATTCAGTGTATATTGTATATCGGAGGCAGACATTGCTTACTGCTCTTCGTCCGGCTTTTCCGGGAGTGATGGATCAAATAGCCTGATGAACTTGTGAGTAATTGAACGGGCGGCTAGCCAAGAAATCTGCTGTCCCCTGTCCTCGTCCAGACATAGCGTTAGGACAGCTAAAAAGGAGTCATAGCTTGGGGTTTCTTACAAAATGGATGTGACGAGTGCACTGTCATTGGATTAGATATTCAATGTGTTTTTTTTAAATTTTTTTATGAGGTACGCCAGAAGCCATACCGAAAGGGATGTACTCGCTCGAGATGTTCAAATGGTTTACATGACATTCGTTGAAACAGGTCTTCAAATCGATGGTCTGCCTGAATGAGATGTCTTTTGGCTTCTTGAAAATCAAAAGTCAAAACAGCTGGCACAAGTGTGGTGTTTGAAGCTGATTGATGTTGTTCAGAATCAGCGACAGGGGTAGCCTGAGCTTCTTGCTTTGCAAGTTTCTTAGCGTCCTTCGCTAGTTTTGTATCCGCTTTGCGCTTGCCAAGGGTTAGGGGGGTGGTCGTAAGGTTAGTCGGAGGTTCCGACTTCTTGCTAGTAGCTGCATTAATTGAGGAAGAACTGCGCGTGGTTCTCATAAGATAAAGGTCTCTGTTTGAGGAAAATCTTGGATGTGCAGGAATTCGGGCTAGGACAGATCGTATTAGCTGTCTTCCAACTAACATGACAGTCACTTGTGGCGCAAACGGTCACGCATCACGAACTTTTCGTCTCTGGTTAAGAATGGCGTTTGTATGGCTTCGTTGCGGATAGTTATCACCTTTCTGTGCTGTTGGTAATATTGTTGGCCATGTACATGTCTCTGGAGATGCTTTTGGATTGGCTTTTCGTAACTTACGCTTGCCTTCTAGCTATTGCTGGAACTACATTCACCATCCTCACCATTTATCTCATGTGGCACATGAATGCATGACGCATGGTTATGTAGCACTGTTGATAGGGAGAAAGTTTGCTAATAGTACAACGGGGAACCATAATCGAGATCGTTTACTCATGCGCGGCTTTTGTGCTCTGCTATTAGTGGCGTATTCGGCACTGCGTTTGGTCAAGGTTCCCCTTAGACATGTCTTTCTGGGGAATGGTCATCAGCAGTCCCAAAAGGCTCGTCCTGGAACAAACTTGATGTCTTTATGCGAACTTCACAATCCAAATCAGCAGCCCACTTCGACCCCTTGAAGGGCATTTTGAATCTATGGATCCATTTATGCTGCTCCTCTGACCATCCATTTATTGTGAATCTACCAGTACTTGCAAGAGATATTTCTATGGCTGCTTCAGATCAAGGCACAAGGCTTTGGTGCTGGAGAAAGTGATAAGAATAAGTCCATAGATTCTGTAGATCACATCAACAGTGTGTTAGCAAAGCTCGTGACATCGACCCTGACAGACGAGGTGACACACTTGTTTGAACCTTTTTGAACCGTGAACAGTCAATAGTCTGCCTTTGCTAATAACCCAATGTCCGCTCGTTCTATGCGCTCGGAATACCAGCCATTGCACACACACGACGATGAACCGGTCGGGGAAGAACCTACAGCAAGTACAAGCACAGCTCTTGTACACAGTCAACGTCGCTCAATCCGACCTGGCAGTATCGACCTTACAAAGCTTGATAATGCATTTAAGCGGTTAGTGTACTTCAATTCCTCCACCCTATCATGGCTCAAGTCCATTAAGCTGGACGGAGTCAATAGCACAGAAAGTCAAGCGTAAGAAAAAGACACCAGAGCATTCGAGGAAGCAGATATGGCGCAGCGTTTTTGAGCCCACCATATTCGCAGCCCCAAGTTCAGGAGTGGTACGCTCAGCAGCTATATCCTTGGAATGTATGACTCATGCACCTGCATTTCACAAAGGTGAAGACGTTGGATCATAAACGACCGATGTCTCAGGCTGATTTTGACGCGTACGTGCTGTTTGTTTGATACATCGTTCTGACTGACTTTTTTGCAGTTTGGCACAATCTGTGAAACACGCAATCGGGGAAGGCATTCATCCCAAGATGATAACCAAAGGTTCATCCGGTTCTTACTTCGCTCGAGCGAAGGTCGAGGGGAGAGTGCAAACTGTCGCGTTAGTACAAGTTCTCCCACTTTCTAAAAGAAAGGCTGGTCCTGAAGAGGGATTATAGCGTTTTCAAGCCGAAAGACGAAGAACCATATGGGCGGCTAAATCCCAAAGTGAGAAGACTGTGCCATTTCTTTGATATGTGACCTTGACCTTTTAATTGTGCAACAGACGACCAAGTGGATACATCGACAATTCAGGTGGATAATACCTTTCGGACGTGCCTGTCTTATACCCAATCTAAGGTTTGTCTAAATTGTATCTTGTGATTACTCCTTATTCACAACACACAACGTTATACGAAGTTATATATCTGAAGCAGCAGCATCTTTGTTGGACGAGCGCCTAGACCTTCATATTGTTCCACCTACGCAGTTGGTCTCCTTGTCAAGTAGGGTGCGTAGTTACCGACTTACAGAATATCAGACAACCATTAACATGACTCAATATAGGCATTCTTCTATGATTGGCTGGATCGTAATGCAGCGAAGAAAGGTAAACTACTACCCGAGAAAATAGGTAGCATGCAATTCTTTCTCCATGGCTTTCAAGGTCGGTTAGGCCACTCTTTCATTTGGAAAATTAATAATCTTTGACACTTCACAGACGCCTCAGATTTCCTAAGGAAAAACCCTTGGCCAGGCCGTGCGATTGCTGATACATTTGATGACTCTACTCATCGTCAAGGAAATTTTTCGAAACGTTTTTTGAGTGCCCTCAAGGTCATCTGTGGTAGAACGGGTGACACTGAAGATATTTATGACGATGCCGATTATGAAGACGAACGAGTACTATATGATGCAACTGAAGACTCAGACGCCCAGAGGCCTTTTTACTGGAGCCAACCCCTCCAACAGAGCTTCCGAGAAGAATTAGAAAAGTTGGTCTTCCAATATCTTCGTTCTCACAGAGTTCTAATTTATTATCGAACCTCCAGGCTCGTTATTTTGGGTATAAATCCCCCGGATTTTTTTTTCTTGAGCGACACGTTTAACCTCTCCCACAGATTATCTCATGCTTAACACAGATCGCGGTGCTGACAATTACATGATCAAATACTGCGAAGGTGATCACGAAAAGGCTCTTGTTGATGTTGCCCCTTCTCGTTCTGTCAAGCTTGAAATGCCAGTGATGAGTGAACTCAGACGAGCAGAAACGATGTCTGGAATTCCTCGTTTGAATTCTTCCTCCTACCAACCCGTCCTTCCTCACGTTCCATCAGCCTCCAGTACTCCGAACAGTGATTACAAGCGAAAACCCCATATCCACATTGCAGCAATCGACAACTCACTTTCTTTCCCCCATGAACACCCACAAGGTTGGCGCTCGTACACTTATGGATGGTTGTATTTGCCTGTCAGTATCATAGGACGACCGTTCAGTGACAAAACACGCAACCATTTCTTGCCACTGCTGACCTCAAAGTCTTGGTGGGAAGAGACAGCTTTTCGGCTCGAAAAGTTATTTGCTGTAGATCCAGATTTTCACCCCAAGATGTTTGCGGTAAGAGCGCCATGCACAGCTAGATCATATTACTGATGCCTCCGGTCCACAGCGACAACTCGCTGTCATTAAAGGTAGACGACATGTAATTTAAACATCTTGCTGTTCATTAACACGATGCACAGGTCAGGCTTGGAATATCGTCCAATCTTTGAAGCACACAGTAAGCTCGAAGATTTGCTTCTCTTTATTTTGATTTACTAGTATCGTATCTACTTCAACAGGATGAAGGTATGTCCAGGTTATATCGCCGTGCACATCTTCTGATGAATCGAAGGTTCTCTGGAGCTGACACGGAGAACAAAGGTCCTTGTGTGGGACGATGAAGCGGAGATTCCGGAGGAAACTATTCAAGAGCTACCCAATGGTCCAGCATCTCCACAATCAATGAGCACCGTCCCTCTTCCAAGGCGGGCCAGAAGTCAAAGCTCGGGTGACTTTCCTCCCCCAATGCGTCGAACATCCACAGACGCTTCAGGGGTTCCAAGGCCGGTTCCATTTGCAGCCAAGTTCCAGCGAGTGCACCCTGGGACTACCGGTGTTACCGTGCTTGAGCATCTGGAACGGTTAGACGCCGTGGAGGCAAGCTTACAAAGGCTCGGTGTGGATGAGACAGAAGAGGTTGACGTGGGGGATGCAGCGGCGAAAGCACGCGTATCTCCCCGTCCCGAATCTACATCCAATGTTCAAACATCTCCTTTCTCACCACCTGGTAGTCCTTTGCCGACAGTTCATGAGGTATCGTCATCCAGAAGTTCGATTGCAGAGGAGGATTTGGTCGCACTGTCAAAGTCAACCTCCCATGTAGAAGGTTTGTATCCTTTCCAACAAGGAATGGTTTCAAGTGCAGGGATCGAATGGATCCAGACAGCTGATTCCCCTTCTAAACGGACTGTTGTTGTTGAGGTACGCCATCTTCAGTTGAGCCGAACATCATACAATCATGAAATATTTTTAATATTAGCGATTGGAGACGGTAAAAAAGACGCCGCTGTGTTCTTGTTGGTAGCTCGACTTGAGACTTAAAATATATAATACATAGAGGGTTACTAGCGCCGTGGCACAAATTAATGTAATAGATAATGGCTGTTAATCTCCTTCGGTAAGCAGCCATGTAGCAAAGTCGTCCAATCGTTTTCTTTCTGCCTCTTCGCCATCCCCTGTGAGATCTTCTGCAGTACCAGTTCGCTTAAACCGCTGCTTCCCAGTGAATAATTCTGCCACCACGCGACGTCCGTCAAAGAATCTACCATTCATTTTCTTCACCAGACATATGTTAATTTCAAAAACAAATATAGCGTAGATCTAATACACACCAGGACACATGCTCGTGCGCTAAGTGGATCTCTGAATTTGACTGTCATGACTCCATCTTCTTCTTGCTATTTCTGAGATGAGAACAGAGTAGACAATAGCGAGAAAGAAAAACAGCCTACGTCGTATAGGACAACATTTGTGACTTCCCCAAGTGAAGCACATTCCTCCCGAACATCTTCTTTCAGGTCCAGAAGCAAAGAAGTGTCCTCCTCCAGGCCTTGGAGAGTGAACAAGTGCTTCAGTACGACGACCCTGCTGTTTTGATTAACAGAGATGGCGTCCTGGGGATCAGGCATTGGACCAAATCCATCGTCCTCTCCCCACTCTTCCAATTTCCTAACCAACCACGGTCAATTCTAACAATGATAAGTTTGTATATAACACATACTTTTGCATTTTGCCAATCCGTTTTGTAATTTTCTTCTTGTCTACTATTTTCCGGGGCCTTGCTTCGTGACCAGAGCCATGGGATTTGTGTGCAAAATCTGCTTTTGCTACTCTCATAACGCTGGACGGTTGACCGAGCCTCAACTCTGCGTCATCCAGTAAGTTGATGGCGAGCGTGACGGAATCCTCCTTGAAATAAACCACGAGTACTTCTCCACTAAATGAGCCATCTTCCTTGGCATACATTTTGACTTTGGGATCACCATCCTCGTCTTCTTCTATCACACCACATTTCGAGAACCGTTCCATTATTTCGTCTTGTTCTGCGTCAACGGGTAGACCGGTGACATAAACAGCTGTGTTCTTTGATTTTCGTTCTGCGGGAGGTTTTTCCTTCTTTTCGTTCTTTCCACGCTTGATGGAAGTGCCTGCTTCGGACGGGGAGGTAGCAGATGTGTAATCTTCTGCCTTGCGTTTCTTGCTTTCTCGTTTCAGGACTGGAGCAGCAGGCGTCTGATTTGCTCCAAGTAAGTTCCCGTTCTAAGAAAAACGGGAGCAAAGTCGTGCTTGCCTTCTCATCTACACCAACGATGGAATATGCAGCCTGTTGGCGAGAAACCAAATCCTCGTCTACCTATGGAGACAAAATTAAACAACACAACATTAAGATGATCCACATGAGCATACCAAGGGCAACCAAGAGTTCTTTGAAGCATCATATTCGAGTTCTGTGCCATCGTCTTGCTCGAAACGCCATGTGTTAGATGTTTTAGAAAAGTAAATCCTGTCCAAATTAGGTCATGGTTGAATATTTTGCATAGATGTCGAATATAGCGATCTCGATGGCTATGAGTCTACAGAAAGCAAGCATACCGTGGATCATCGGCGAAAGCAGCTGCCTGAGCTTCTGCGGATGAGCCCGCTGCAGGAGACGGTGGTGGTACTGGCGCAGACATTATTCCCACCGTATTTACATCTGTTTGAGAATAGCAAACATAACAAAGTGATCGGAATCGACATTGATTTTTCCAAGTAAAAAGCTGTATGTAAGATCTACCGGTAGAGTATCATTGGAAAGTATGAATGCTCGTCGTGAGGAGCTGCAGGGGCAATTTCCGGCACCCAACGTTTGTAAGGAGTCGGTAATACCGGGGGCAGCCTGGATTCTGAGTAAACTTGAGCAGTGGTAGTTATGGCCGCTATCGCTTCCGAAAGATCAAGGACTTTAATTTTTGTGGCCGGTGAGGTTGTTTCCTCTGAAGGGGGGGATATTCTGCCAGCAGAACTGTCAATAGACAAATCTAGCTGAAAATGAATGGATGGACGTACGGGTGAGTGCCTGCATGCTCAACTAAGAGAGATGACAACTCCGACTGGGTGACAACAGAAAGTTGGGGGTAAGCGCGCCTAACGTCACGTTTCCAGTAGGGATTCTGGGCCGGGTCAGAAGCTACATGGATTTACTAATTAGAATGGGATATTCCAAAGTTGGTGGGGGGTGAGACAAACCCATCGTCGCTGGAGTGGAATACTTTTCTGGCCTAGACGCTGGAGGGGGGTATCGATGTAGAGTAGAAATAGGGAGACCACTCGATATTTCAGGGTTGACGGCCACCACATCCCCTGTTAACCCAAATTACTTATCGAATACGGTTGCCATATGTGTACTTTTTACGCACTGAATTTCTTCCAGAAACCTTTGGAGCTGAGGTGGTACAAAGTGGACTCTGCTGTTTTCTTGGTAGCCATTGATGAAACTGAGTTCGTCACAGAGCGTGACAGGATCTCTTCTTATTATATATGGTCAAAAAGATATTGCGCAATATATGCCGCAATCGTCCTATGAAAAGATGACTGCTCTTCTGATACCCAGCCCACCATGGCCTTTTCTTCTTCACATCCCCCTCATTCTATCGACCCACATAGCATACCCGACTTCCGTTCCCATAGCCAGCCAGTCCTCTATCTTCCGCCTCTACTGTCGTCACTACCTGAAAGTTACTCTATTGCGCACCCATCTCTAAAGTCTTCTTTTCCGCCATTAGTAACTGAAACTCGCCTCCCTGATATCGATCCTGTCTCCTTGTCTCTTCACAAGGCTCTGCATGAGTTCAAACCATCAAGTCCCGATTACGCCAATACTGACTATGAACATGCTTTCAACTGGTCTGAGTTAAAGCTACCTAAAGATGAAGAACGGGAATGGTACTGTGTGGTTTTTCGCAGTAAGCGCAATTCCAGAAGCGATGGTATATGTGAGTACTTTTAAAATGCGTTTCAATATAAGCTTTTAAATCAGAAATAGCCTTGTATGATGCAGATAAACTTGCTCATGAAGAAGCTATACGAAATGGCGGAGTACGCCCCATTCTTTTTTTCTCTCCGATACCCACCCGTACTAATCATAATTATTTCAGCTTATACTCTATTGGTATGGCATTCCAAACCCAGAGACCGGCATGAATCTCGCTACCTGCATATGGCAAAGTCGGAAACATGCCATGGCGGCCAACTCTCAACCACATCATCTCAAGGCAATGCGTCTCGCAGCCGAAGCATACGAGGCTTATGCTCTAGAGCGACATGTGCTACGCAAAATTCAAGGCGAGGAGGGGGTGACAATAGAAGCCTTCACTGGGGGCGAGGTCGGGTGGTAGAGAGCCACACAAATCTTTCGCTTTCGTTATTGCTATCTATCACACTATACGATACTCATTCATTAGTACCAGGATCAATAGATTTTTTCAAAACAAGTTCTCTTCCCATGACTCAATGCTATCGGTCGATGCTTGTGAATTTGCCTGTTCGATGCCGTTGCCAGCATCGTCATCGCTATGCTTCTTCACGTTGGTCTGAGACGTGACAGTACATGATGACATGTAAACTGTATTACTTACTGTATCATATACTTTCCGATGTTCATCTAGTGGCGATATAAATATGCCAGGCACTGCAAAATAAGGAGACTTCTTCGGAGTCGATGGCTTTTGAGCAAAGTTTTGAACTTGAGATTTGGGAACAGGTGTCATAGCATCGCCTTCTGGAGGCAGAAGGAAGCGGAATGGGGTGGGCGAAATGGATAGTAAAGGAGAAGTTGGCTTTGGGGATATGTGAAGATTGAGTGTATTAGTTTCATCGACAGGTTTAACAGCGTAAGTGAGCTCGTATTCGGATGTGTGTGAAGCATCGTTAGAGTGCGCAGGTCCAGATGAATAGATCGGCTTTTGAAAACGGTCAGGGATAACGAGATTTTTACGGTCGAATGGTTTCCAGTGAAAGTCAATGGCATCATAGTCTATTTCGTATCCAGGTTGCGAAGGATCCGAGCTCATGGGATCTTCAAGAGGAGAATCAAAGTGAATAGGTCGAGGCGCACAATAACGCGGACCCGGAGTACTGTAGATGTTCGAGAACAAAAATGGGCAATCTTCCTCTGGCATGGATGGGTCCCAGCTTGTACTGGCTTCGTCCGTTGCAAACGTTTCAAAGCAGGGGTTGTAAGAGAGGTTGGGGTCAGAATCAGAAGAGTAGACGGGTGTATGCAAGCGCAGGTCAGAGTCGATAAGAGTTTCATCGGCATAAGATACCGGAGACAGATAGTTTTTGGGGATAGGCAAGGAGAAAGCAGTACTAGGAGCCACAGAGGAGCCTAAAAGAGAAGCAGGTCCCGGAGTGGAGAAGGGCAAAGGTTTCGGCCAGCGTGCTTGGTCATCATCAGCGATCAGAGTAGTTTGTGGCAGGGCAAGTAGGTATTCCGATTTTGGAACCTGAATTCTGTTGAGCTCCGGTAAATTAAAGGCAAACGATGGACCAGTGGCAGATACATCTATTGGTTGTGTTGTAGTCTCAGTCTGGGTGTGACTGCCTTCAGAGGTATCAGGTGGCAACAGGCGTCGCAACGGATTCTTTTTGGAGAGCGTCGCGAATGTGTTGACCAACCATTGAGGAAGGGGATTGCAAGTATGATGGGGGGACGAAGATTCAGAGGATACCTGAGAACAACATTTAGTACTAGTGTAAGTACTGGGATTTCTCAGGAAAGACCTTTGACGCCGACGAGCTATTGCGGAGTGTGCCCGGCTTTTTTATGAAGGAAAGTTCAGAAGATTTGGATGGACTAGATGGCTCTTTACGGTGGCGCCTGTCTGCGGACATGGACTGTATCATTTGGTCAAAGTGGGCATTCTTGTCCAATCTTTGCCGTTTTCGGTGTTCCGTGTGTGAAATAAAGCAGGGATTCTCGGTAATAATATCAGAGATCCGACGGCGACGAGGTATCATATTCGTATCAAACGATAATGTTAGTGAGCAAGAACAAGGATGGTTGGAGACCTTTAACCTCGCCAGTATCATCTTCCAAATTGATTGCGCAGCTTCTTACTGTATCAATCTTGTTCACTGTCGCTACCTTCCTCCTTTTTCACTTGCCTCGACAACAATCCAGGAATCCGGCATATCTTATTCAAGCTCACAATGGCGCCGTTGCATCAGAGAATAAAAGATGCTCTGACATTGGTGTCGATGTTCTCAAGGACGGCGGGAATGCAGTTGACGCTGCCATAGCCGCTACCTTATGCACTGGCGTTGTAAACATGTTTTCGTCGGTATCAGAAGATAACTGGTCACCTCACCTTTACTTACACATTCTGCTCTAGATCTGGTATTGGTGGTGGTGGATTTATGACTATTCGTATTCCCCCCAACAATCAATCTGCCAACTCAGAAGTGTATACTATCGACTTTCGCGAGGTTGCCCCGGCTTTATCCAACTCCTCTATGTTCAAGTCCAATCCCAAGTCTGCCAAGTATGGTGGCTTATCTGTCGGCGTACCTGGGGAGCTGCGTGGTCTAGAGGAAGCTCATCGTCGTTGGGGCACCTTGCCTTGGATGCGTCTTTTCAATCCTAGTATCTCTTTGGCTCAGGGTTGGGAAGTTGATACGGAACTGGGAAAAAGGATCCCAGTAGGTCCCTTACTTCCTTTTGATCAGACAAGCTCTCAATTTGTCCAATAGTGGTTTGCAGATTTAATGTTGAACAATCCAGATTGGAGCGCGATATTTGCACCCAACGGCAGAATGTTGACAACAGGAGAGACGATTCGTCGCACAAATCTCTCACGCACGTTATCAATCATTGCTAGAGAAGGGGCAGACGCGTTTTACAAGGCATGCACATACCCTTGTCAATGAAAGCTAAACTTCCACTGACGCCTTCTAGGGTTCAATTGCGGATGCTATTGTTCGCAAACTCCGCCTTACAAACGGAATTTTGTCCCATGCAGATTTAGAAAATTATACCGTCAGCGTGGACCGCGCTTTGCAAGGTACATATCGCGGTAGGAAGCTATATACCACCCATGCACCTACCTCGGGTCCTGGTGCGTTATAATCCAGCTTCATTTTAAATCGTGGCCTTACGCAGAAGCACTAGTTTTGCTCCACATGTTGAATCTTGTCGAGAACTACGACTTTGGAAAAAATAATGCTCTTAATGTACATCGGCTTGTAGAAGCTTTGAAATTCGGATTTGCTGCACGGTAGGTCATGTAATGAACTCTTTTTCTTTTTTAGAGAAAAAGCTAAGTTATTCGAAAAGGACAAGAGTCTGTGATCCTCGATATAATAACTCTTCCGTCCGAATTGGTGAAATATCAACGAAAGCGTATGCATGGAAAATATTTCAAAATATAACTGATGTGGGTGCCGAATACCGGACCCTCCTTTGAAGTTTCTACGACTTACTTACCAATGCTGCGTAGGATCGCACTCACCCGTCAGAATACTATAACCCAGAACATGAAGTCAGCATTGACCATGGGACTGTTAGTAGACTTCCGACAAAACCTCGCCGTGCCTTAGTTCTGATACTTACAACGTTTCGCTGTGATATCAGGCCCATACCTCGGTCGTTGACAAGAACGGCATGGCAGTTGCTTTGACTTCCACAGTCAACTTGGTTTTCGGGTCACAAGTGCTTGACCCAGAGACGGGGATCATTTTCAATGATGAAATGGATGATTTTTCGACGCCGGGATTCCCGAATTCGTTTGGATTATTGCCTTCACCCTGTAAGGTCTCTGACCTTCTCACATATTAGAAACCTCATTTATATCAGGGGGTACCATCTAGATAATTATCCCGAACCGGGGAAACGTCCGCTTTCGTCAACTGCTCCTACTATTCTTGAGCATCCAGATGGGTCGTTTTATGTGGCAATTGGAGGGTCAGGTGGTTCACGAATATTCGGTACTGTCTTTCAAGTTCTGCTGAACCTCGATTGGGGGCTTGATGTTAGCACGGCAATTGAGTCTGGGCGCTTGCATGACCAACTTTATCCGCCAATTCTGGATGCGGATGATGCCTATGAGAAAGATATTCTTCGTGATCTTCGTTTGCGGGGACATAACGTGACAGGTGTGTTCTTTTTTCTTCTCTCTTTTTGGATATGCAGTAGACGGTTGAGTTGACATTTCACCTTTTCCCCCACCAGTATTCGATATCAACCGTGTGGCAGCCGTGGTCCAGGCTGTTGTACAACAGAACTCTACGATATATGGTATGTTAATATTAAGTTTCTGCTCGTTCCCACAGTTTATGATTATCCTATAGCTGCAAGTGATTCGAGGAAGAACGGCATTGCTGCTGGATATTAAACGGAGTCGATCACACAGCTCATACCCTGCTTGATAATTGCTGGACTATTTTTGAAACGTTGAATCATAGATCATAAGTGCCCCTGCCTTATAGAACTTTTGGTAACGGACCACTCACACTTTCCATGCTGCGTGTGTCCCTGTCCTTCATCGCCTGGGAACGAATAATTGAGGTCGGGCGACCTTGGAACTCTGAAGCCACGTGGATCCATGTCCCTTGTGGCTGAAGACAATGTACTTTACAAAAACACGAGGCGGTGTGAACTTTAGCTGTCAGGAACGGTGAGCACTGGAACGGCTGGGATATTATGAGCACTGTTGCCCTCAAAATACAACGTTCTCTAAGACTATTCTGTCGGGAGTCATCAGAATATGCTTTCCTAGAGTGCTCATGATCAGCTTGCCCAGATGCCTTACAGTTTAAATTTGGAAAGGGGGGGTGTTACTCTGGCCCTGGGCTCGGAACCAAAGGTCCAATTATGGGCTCTGCTCATCCAGTGGCTAAGTACATATACATGACATCATGAAGCATCTAAGTAGCCACTGTATGCTTTCAGGTTAACACGTTCGATAGTAGACTGTGTGTGGCGTTCTAGATGTGTCTCGTTGACGGAGCGATGGCACATATGTATCAAGAATTCTCTTGAAACACGTCGTTCAATGTTAGGATTTGACCGTGCTCTCATGACCCTGCACCGAATTGAATCGCCACAACGTGTACGGACCAAAACAGATTGCTATGCGGGGAACCGACGGCAACGGGATGCCGGAATTTCCAATTGACATAAATTAAAATAAATAAATTTTTTGTTGACCAGAGCCGTTTGGACCAAATAAAATTTCATGAAAGGAACATCGCTGACAAACTTGCAGCACCACCACCATGGATATATTGGAGAAAGCAGACTGGGATCTTTTGAGTTCGTATGCTGGGTTGTTGAGCCTTGCCGTTTTCTCTATTTATGCTGGAGCTCATAGTTCTCTTCCGGTGATTAATTAATGGATATACGTGGATTAAATAGGAGTCTGATCATATCTGTGGTGTGTTTCTAGCACCGGCTGGGAGACAAGAAGGTAGTAGATGAGGAGGATGAGGATAATATGGAACGGTTGTCGGCTGGAGATGCTTGGCTTTTTCCAATTGTGAGTGGTTTTTGCCAAGGAGGAAGTATAGTAATCGTGGATATTATAAGCTTGGGTCAGTGGTGTTAGTTGGGTTGTATATGTTGGTTAAATATGTTGGGGAAGTATGGTTGAATTGGTTGTTGGGATGGTATTTTGCGATTGCTGGAGTGGGGAGTGTGTGGAATGTAGGTTTATTTTTATCTTTTGTTATATATTTGGGATGGTTACTGAATGTAAAGTTATAGTCCTCTGTCTCGTTGACGAGGTACCTCTTAGGGGAGACTCTGTGGAAAAAGTTTGACAATGTCAAAGTGTCTGTGAAAAAGGGGGACGATGGTAAGTGTTTTCTTTCTTTCCAATTTGGGTTGCTAATTTATCGTTTGTTTAGAGGTTGTGGTATTGACGTTGCGAACGGTTAGCATTGGCTTGTTGCCGCTAGCATGTATACCTTCGGGGCTTTATATGTATAGGGGGCGATCTGTGCTCTTGAGCAACATTCTAGGAATGTCGTTTACGCATAACGCGCTGGCGCTGCTGAAGCTGGACTCTTTCAAGACAGGAACGATTTTATTGAGCGGATTATTTGTGTATGACGTTTGGTGGGTTTTTGGGACGGAAGTGGTAAGTGGAGCAATCAGTATATGGCCAGTTCTTATTAATGGACCTATATAGATGGTGAAAGTGGCTACGACATTAGATGTACCGATCAAACTGTTGTGGCCAAAGTCTGTGACATTTTCTGGGAGTCGGGGATACACGATGTTAGGGTTGGGGGATGTTGTTATACCTGGGGCATTCATTGGACTTGCATTGCGTTATGACTATGATCGGGAAGGAGGTAAAAGCAAGGCGTATTTCTATGGAACGCTTATGGGATATGTCCTTGGGCTGGTTGTGACGATGGGGGTGATGCACGTATTTGGCAAGGCCCAACCTGCATTGTTATATCTAAGGTCAGAATGAAACTCCTTTGGCGAATGTTGGTTTAGTACTGACCATTTTAAAAGTCCTGGCTGTGTTCTGAGTTTTGTTGTTACAGGAGGTGTACGAGGAGAAATATTAGAAGCCTGGAACTGGAAAGATGAATTGAAATTGAAAAGATCGTAGATTACGGAAGAGACCGGATTTGTTTAGTTTAGCTTAGCAACCTCTCACCACCATGGAATACGACTGGAATTGGGCATTTACTCAACCAGACGAGTCTCATCAACGTCTGCCTCCTTCTCTTTGGATGTCCTCAACAGCGTCTTCTCAAATCACCGTCCAGGACCATTCTTCGTCACCGTCAGACTCGAAATCAACTATCTTCACGGACATATTCTCAGATGACTTCCTGCCACCTCTCTCTCCTCAAGCAACTAGCGCCTTCACATCTCCTAGATTATCTGGCTCTCCAGATCTCAAATGTTCCCCAGATTCTGACATTGACCCGGAAAAGCTCGCAAAGGAAGATCCTTTGGCTACACAGGTCTGGAAAATGTACGCTCGCACAAAGGTTACTCTCCCTCATGCACAACGCATGGAGAACTTGACCTGGAGAATGATGGCTCTAGCCCTCAAAAAGAAGAAGGAGGACGATCACTCCATTTCATTAAACAACAGAACTACATCTGCTGCCAACAAGTCTCCTCCCTCTTCGCCTCAAATTCCCCACGATCAGAGAGGCAGACGAATCGACAAGGGAAAAGCAAGGGTTCGCGTCGTCGGTTTCGATGCCATAAACCACGACCCTCCAGAACAACAACAAGAGTCCGTCTTCCTTCCTTCCTTCCTTCCTCCTCTCTTATTCTCACTCCTTATAGTGTCGCTCCCATGGATTGGAGGGCCATGAGCAGATCAAGGTCTCGCATCTCAATGGATTGGAGACCCACAAGTCGTTCCCGTTCCCGTCCTCCTGAAGCAACTACAAGCGCAAACACTTTTGATCACCATCATTACCTCGACCCTTCTCACTATTCCCTTCCAAGTTCCTTCAAAGACTCAGCTATCCCTATCTCTCAACCGCCACCACCACCACCACCACCACCACCATCACAAGGTCGTCGCAGTCCCCCATATGATCATCATTTGGCCGTCGTTTACGAGAACTCTGCAGATCATCTCCATTATTATCCTCAGTACCACCATAACCATAACCACAACCACAACCACAACCACAACCATAACCATAACCACAACCATCACAACCACCATCTTCCTCATAACCCTCATAACCACGATCAACTCATTGACGACCATCATTTCGTACCCTCCTCACTACCCACTTCTGGCATTACAGCTCCAGAACAACACCGCTCCTTTCCTCGCTTCGTTCGCAAGACAAGTTTTGATCATACTGTCCACAAGGACGGCATCGTTACAGGTCCCAGTCCAAGAGGACGGCACCAAGTAAACGGTAAACCTCTCTTAGTCGATACCTTAACGGGCTCTAAACGCCCTGCAGACAACGTTCATTCCGATAGCCTCCTTAGAGCCGATCCATCTAATTTGGAACCTCTACCCAATACTGAACCACTCGACAGCACATCATTCCCTTCCTCCTCTTTCAATTTCTCTTACCCTCCCTATGAAGGCGTTTTTGATCTTCCTGCTACTTCCAATCAATATCACAACTATCGAACCCCTAGAAACGATCTATATCACCCTACCGCCGCCTCATCTTCTACAGACGGCCTATCTGCTGCCGCGGTTGCTGCGTCGGCTGCCGTAGCCGAAGGTTATGCTCAACTCAGCGCCGTCGACGAGAACGTCCTTGACTACCGCCAACTCATGGGCATGGTATACCCCAATCTAGATAACTCACCATCCATGGCCCACAACCCATATACTCACGTCGACCCGACGCAGATACTGTCTGTTAATGCCAGCGGTGGTGGCGGTTGCGCTGCTCCCAATTACCAAACATTCCGTCCCAGTCCTTCCAGCGATGACTGGGGAAATGGGGTCAACACGGAATCCCCTGAATCTTACAACGTTTCCAACGCCTCAACACCGCCTTCCACAGAGAGCAATGGCGGCCAACAGAAAGCGCGGCCTTTGGGCATCCCGAGAAAGTATATTGCGTTACAACAGCAGTCGTTGCCCGACAATTCGCCTGTTGGTTCAGAATCCAGATCCTCAACAAGTACACCAGAGAATTTGAATCCGACTGTCTCCACTATCGCGAGCGCTGCCGAGGATGGTGATCAGACCCCCACAATTTGCACAAACTGTCATACTACAAATACGCCCCTTTGGAGGCGTGACCCTGAAGGTCATCCATTGTGTAAGTCTTATCCTTCGTTTATTGGTCAACGTAAGGTCTCATTTGATGTTGTAGGTAATGCTTGTGGTTTATTTTATGTGAGTTGTTGTACCTTCTTTTTTTCTCATGACTATTTTCGTTGTTGATGGGTTCTCTGTCAGAAACTTCATGGTGTCGTCCGTCCACTGTCTTTGAAAACAGATGTTATTAAGAAGAGGTATGTTTTCAGCATGATGGCTATTCGGAAGCCCTGCTCACCTTTTCAAACCAGGAACCGAGCATCAGGCACACCAAGCAGCAGTTCGCGGAAGGGGGTTTCCACTTTGCCTAAACTTGCTTCGTCGATCACACGGCCACGATCTCAATCAGGCTCACTTTTGACAGGCTTGACGAGAGGAGTG
>Ga0193742_1000200_pt1 | contig 44005 bp, 39 predicted proteins | sample L2c1metaG_FD_165511 | JGI IMG/M metagenome (GOLD analysis project Ga0193742, IMG submission 165511) | Soil microbial communities from a riparian zone of the East river system, Colorado, United States - L2c1 | ecosystem: Environmental > Terrestrial > Soil > Riparian zone | place: USA: East River... | reverse complement strand
GGTCGTGGGGCCGCCGGCGAAGCCGCGCGTCGGTGGCGCGACCTCCGGGATCCGTCGGGCTCGGGCGTAAGCGTCGATCCGCCCCACCACCACCTGGACCAGCACCGCGCCGTCGACCACGTCGTAGCGCCGCACCTCGCCATGGTTCGCCGCGGCCACCTCGCGCGCCGTCTGCTCGCCCTCGGCCGCGCCCGCCAGGGCCGCGGCGTCGGCGGCCGTGCGGGCCTGGGCCCGGTCGACCAGCCCGCGCCCCAACGTCGCCAGCGCCACGAGCAGCACCGCCAACAGAGCCAGGCCCGTGGTCGACAGGATCGTCACCTGGCCACGGTCGTCGTCGTGTTCCATCTCATCCTCCCCTACGTGGGACTCGGTGTGTGAGGGAGGACGTCGCCGTCCTGCCGAGCCCCGCGCCGCGGGGAGGTGCCGGCCGTCAGTCGTCGGTGACGAAGACCGGTGCGACGGCAGCCACGCTCTGGCCGTCGTCGAGGTTCATGATGCGCACGCCGGTGGCATCACGACCCTGAGAGGAGACGTTGCGCACCGGGGTGCGGATCAAGGTGCCGGACGAGGAGATCAGCATGATCTCCGTCTCCAGCTCGACCATGAAGGCGGCCACGACCTTGCCCTTGCGGGCGGTCAGCTTGATGCCCCTCACGCCCTGGCCACCGCGGCCCTGGACGTTGAAGCGGTCGAGCTGCGTGCGCTTGCCGTAGCCGGCGTCGGTGACCAGGAGCAGCGCCACGTCGGGCCGCGACACGCTGCACGACACGACCTCGTCACCCGACTTCAGCTTCATGCCCCGCACGCCGGCAGCAGCACGGCCCATGGCGCGGACCTCGTCCTCGCTGAAGCGAATGGCCATGCCGGACTGCGACACCATGAAGATGTCCTGGCCTCCGTCGGTGGGGAGCACCCCCACGAGCTCGTCGCCGTCGCGCAGGTTGATGGCGATGAGGCCGGTGCGCAGCGACGAGTCGTACTCGTTGAACCGGGTCTTCTTGACCTGGCCCTTCCGGGTGGCGAAGAACAGGAAGCGGTTCGTCTCGTAGTCGCGGGTGTCGACGATCGCCTGGATGTGCTCGCCCGGCTGCAGCGCCAGCAGGTTGACGATGGCGGTGCCGCGAGCCGTGCGGTCCTTCTTGGGGATCTCGTGCGCCTTGAGCCGGTACACCCGCCCCTTGTTCGAGAAGAACAACAGGTACGCGTGCGCGGTGGTGGTGAGGATCTGGGTGACGTAGTCGTCGTCGCGCAGCTTGGCGCCGGCGATGCCCCGGCCACCACGGCCCTGGGCCCGGAAGCTCTCGGAGATGACGGCCTTGACGTACCCGCGGGACGACATGGTGACGACGAGCTCCTCGTCGTCGATCAGGTCTTCCAGGTCGAGCTCGCCGGCGTCGAACGTGATCTGCGAGCGGCGCGCGTCGGCGTACTTGTCCTTGATCGCCAGCATCTCGGTGCGGATGACGCCCCGCAGCAGCGCCTCGTCGGCGAGGATCGCCTCGAGGCCGCGGATGGTGTCGCGCAGACCCTCGAGCTCGGTCTCCAGGTCGACCCGGGCCAGCCGGGTGAGCTGGCCGAGCTGCAGGTCGAGGATGTGGTTCGCCTGGACCTCGGTGAACTCGAACGGCTCGGCCATCAGGCGCGCCCGCGCCTCGGCCCGGTTCTCCGACGAACGCACCAGGGCGATGATCTCGTCGATGACGTTGATGGCCTTGAGCAGGCCCTCGATGATGTGCGCCCGGTCCAGGGCCTTGCGCAGGCGGAACTCGGACCGGCGGCGCACGACGTCGACCTGGTGGTCGACGTAGGCCTGCAGGGCCTGGTCGAGGCTCAGGGTGCGAGGCACGCCGTCGACCAGGGCCACCATGTTCACCGCGAAGTTCGTCTGCAGCGGGGTGTGCTTGTAGAGGTTGTTGAGGATGACCAACCCCGGCGCGTCGCGCTTGAGCTCGATCACCAGGCGGGTCTTGCCCTTGGCCGACTCGTCGTTGACGTCGGCGACGCCCTCGAGCTGACGGGTCTCGACCAGCTCCTTGATCTTCGACGCGGTGGACGCGATCGACGTCTGGTAGGGCATTTCGGTGACGATGATGCGGTCGCGCTGACGGCCGGTGCCCTCTTCGATCTCGGCGACGGCCCGCAGCTTTATCGAGCCCTTGCCGGTGCGGTAGGCGTCGATGATCCCCTGGCGGCCCATGATCAGCGCGCCCGTCGGGAAGTCGGGGCCCTTGACGAACTGCATCAGCTCGTCGGCGGTGGAGCCCGGGTTCTCGAGCAGGTGGACCGTGGCGTCGATGACCTCGCCCAGGTTGTGGGGCGGGATGTTGGTGGCCATGCCCACCGCGATGCCCTGGCTGCCGTTCACCAGCAGGTTGGGGAAGCGGGCCGGCAGGACCGTCGGCTCCTCGGTCTCTCCCGAGTAGTTGTCCTGGAAGTCGACGGTCTCCTCGTCGATGCCGTCGAGCATCGTCATGGAGATGGGAGCGAGCCGGCATTCGGTGTAGCGCTCGGCCGCGGGACCGAAGTCGGGCGACCCGAAGTTGCCGTGGCCCGACACCAGCGGGTGCCGCAGCGAGAAGTCCTGCGCCATGCGGACCAGCGCGTCGTAGATCGACGAGTTGCCGTGCGGGTGGAAGTGGCCCATCACGTGGCCGGTGATCCGGGCGCACTTGAGGAAGCTGCGATCCGGACGGGCGCCGATGTCGTGCATGCCCCAGAGCACGCGCCGGTGGACCGGCTTCAGGCCGTCACGGGCGTCGGGCAGCGCCCGCGCCGTGATGACCGACATCGCGTAGTCCAGGAAGTCGCGCTCCATCTCCTCCTGGATCTCGACCGGCTCGATGCCCACCACGGGGCCACCGATGCCGGTGCCGTTCTCGTCGCCGTTCGTGGGGTCGCTCATCTAGCTGTGTCTCACTGCTCTCAGATGTCGATGAAGCGCACGTCGCGTGCGTTCGTCTGGATGAAGTGCTTGCGGAGCTCGACGTCCTCGCCCATGAGGACCGACATCACCTCGTCGGCCAGAGCGGCCTGCTCGACGCTCACCTGCAGCAGCGTGCGGTGCTCGCGCTCCATGGTGGTGACGCCCAGCTCGTCGGCGTCCATCTCGCCGAGGCCCTTGAGCCGACCGAACTCCTTCTTGTGGTTCGGGTGCTCGGCCAGGAACCGCTCCTTGGCGCTGTCGTCCTTGAGGTACACCTTCTCCTTGCCGACCTCGGTGGAGTACAGCGGTGGCTGGGCGATGTAGACGTTGCCGTTCTCCACCAGCGCCCGCATCTGCCGGAAGAAGAAGGTGAGCAGCAGCGTGCGGATGTGCGCTCCGTCGACGTCGGCGTCGGTGAGCAGCACGACCTTGTCGTAGCGCCGCTTCTCGACGTCGAAGTCCTCGCCGATGCCGGCGCCGATCGCCGAGATCAGCGTCTGCACCTCGAGGTTCTTCAGCATCTTGTCGAGGCGGGCCCGCTCGACGTTGAGGATCTTGCCCCGGATGGGGAGGATCGCCTGGGTGGCCGGGTCTCGCGCCGACACGGCGGAGCCGCCGGCCGAGTCGCCCTCGACGATGAAGATCTCGCGCTCCTCGCGGTTCTTCGAGTAGCAGTCCTTGAGCTTGTCGGGCATGCCGGCGCCGTCGAGCAGCGTCTTGTTGCGGATGACGTCGCGCGCCTTCTTGGCGGCGTCGCGGGCGTGCGCCGCGGAGATCGCCTTCTTGACGACCTTGTTGGCCTCAGTGGGGTTCTCCCCCAGCCAGTCGCCCAGCTTCTCGTTGGTGGCCTTCTGCACCAGCGTCTTCATGCTGGTGTTGCCGAGCTTGGCCTTGGTCTGGCCCTCGAACTGCGGGTCGCGCAGACGGACCGAGATGATCGCGGTGATGCCCTCGCGGATGTCCTCGCCCTGGAGGTTCGGATCCTTCTCCTTGAGGAGGTTCTTGGCCCGGGCGTACTTGTTGACCGCAGTGGTGAGAGCCGCCTTGAAGCCCTCGACGTGCGTGCCGCCCTCGGAGGTGTTGATGCCGTTGGCGAAGCTGTGGATGCCGTCGGCGTTGTAGCCGGTGTTCCACTGGAACGCGGCCTCGACCTCGGAGTCCTTGTCGGCGTCGGTGTAGAAGCCGACCTTGGAGAACAGGCTCTCCTTCGTCTGGTTGATGTGCTTGACGAAGTCGACGATGCCGCCGGAGTACTTGTAGGTGACCAGCTCGTTGTTGTGGTCGGGCCGCTCGTCCTTGAAGCGGATCTCCAGGCCCCGGTTGAGGAACGCCATCATCTGCAGCCGCTCGACGATGGTGCGGGCCGAGAAGTCGACGGTCTCGAAGATCGTGCCGTCGGGCCAGAACGTGACTGTGGTGCCGTGGCTGGGCTCGCCCTTGCCGTTGCTGGGCGACGGCCCCGTGCTGCGGAGCTTGCCCTGCGGCGTGCCACCATCGGCGAACTTCATCACGTAGTGCTTGCCACCGCGGTCGACCTCGACCACCAGCTGGCGCGACAGGGCGTTGACCACCGATACACCCACGCCGTGCAGGCCGCCGGAGACCTTGTAGCCGTCGCCGCCGAACTTGCCGCCGCCGTGGAGCTTGGTGAGGGCGATCTCGACGCCGGAGATCTTGTGGACCGGGTGGATGTCGGTGGGGATGCCGCGGCCGTTGTCGACCACGCGGCAACCACCGTCGGCGAGCAAGGTGATGTCGATGCGGGTGCAGTAGCCCGCCATCGCCTCGTCGACCGAGTTGTCGACGACCTCCCAGACGCAGTGGTGCAGACCCGTCGCGCCCGTGGAACCGATGTACATGCCCGGCCTCTTGCGGACCGGCTCGAGGCCCTCGAGGACCTGCATGTCCTTGGCCCCGTAAGAGGTGCTTCCCTGCGCCAAGACGCGACCCTTTCAGCGAACCCCGACAGACGGTGCGTTCGACCGGATCTGCTTCGAGATCTCCTGATCAGAACCGCACATCACAACGGATGCAGCCTACCAGAGAACAGGCCCCAAACCCTGGATGCCAGGCGCGTTGATCAGGCTCTTCGCGGTGTTCGGCGGGGTGGCCGGGGCCCGCGGCGCACCTGTGCCACGCGGGTGTCGATCCGGGTGATCCGGCGCTCACCGGAGAGCTGCGCCAGACGGTCGACGAGCTCGCTCTGGAGATAGCGGACGTGGGTGGCGATGGCCGGTTCGTCGCAGCTCACCACCAGCGTCTCGCCGTCGATGCGGACGGGCACCGTGCGGGCGGCCATCGAGTCGCCGACGACCTCGCCCCACCGCTCGAACAGCAGCTCGACGCCGGCGACCGACGGGGTTCCCATCGAACGCAGCGTGCGGTCGAGCATGTCGCCCACCCGGGACGGAGCGGGGCCCTTGCCGGGCAGCGGTCGCCAACGGGGCAGGGCACCGGTCGGCTCGACAGCAGTCACGCCCCCAGTCAAGCACCCCGGCACCACCCGGGCCCGTCACCCACCGGGGCGAGGAAGCACCGCGCCCGCCGGTCAGCCGGCGCTCAGCGGGGGCGGATGGTGCCGCCGACGATCTCCAGCACCTCGTCGGGCTCGGCCCCCGGCGGCAGCACGCCGGCGGTGGTCAACAGCACCTGGCCCGCAGGCAGGTTGGCGAGCAGCGCTGCGCTCCGGTCCGGGTCGAGCTCGCTGAACACGTCGTCGAGCAACAGCACCGGGGCGCTGCCGGCCTCCTCGGCCACGACCCTGTGCGCCGCCAGCCGCAGCGCCAGCGCCAGCGTCCGCTGCTCCCCCTGGCTGCACTGCGTGCGCGACGGGAAGCCCCCGATCGACAGCTCGAGGTCGTCGCGGTGGGGTCCGACCGTGCACACCCCCCGCCGCAGATCGTCGCGCCGGGCGTCGACCAGCGCCTGGGCGAGCCCCCGGTCGCGCCAGTCCGAGCTGTAGCGAGCCTCGACCTCGGCTGGACGTCGAGCCAGGACGTCGTAGGTCTCCGCCAGGACCGGCCGCATCCGGTCGACCAGGTCGACCCGCGCCGCGGCCAGGGCCTCGCCCGCCTCGGCCAGCTTCGTGTCCCACACGTCGAGCGTGAACACCGCCGACTCGTCGAGGTGGCCGCCACTCTGCTTCAGCAGCGACGAGCGCTGGCGTAGAACCCGGTCGAGCTCGGTGCGCAGCGCGTCGTGGCGCGGGTGCAGCGCCACCAGCGCGTCGTCGAGGAAGCGCCGCCGCTCCCCCGGGCTGCCCTTCACCACCACGAGGTCGTCGGGCGTGAACACCGTGACCCGCAGAGCGCCCAGCAGGTCACGGGAGCGACGCAGCGGCTGCCGGTTGACCTGCACCCGGTTGCGGCCGCTGCGGGCCAGCTGCGCCTCGATCAGCAGGCTCCGGTCCTCCCGCACGGCCTCGGCGCGGATCACCGCGGTCGGCGCGCCCTGGCGGACCATCGCGTCGACCGGCGCGCCCCGGAACGACGACAGGGTCGCCAGCCAGGCCAGCGCCTCCATGAGGTTCGTCTTGCCGGCGCCGTTGTGGCCCACCAGAGCGGTGAACCCCGGCACCAGCTTCAGCTCGGTCTTCTCGTAGCTGCGGAAGTCGTCCAGCCACAGCGCGGAGACGAGCACGGACGATCGCTTCCGACGCCCGGCGCGGGGTCAGCTGACCCGGACGGGCATCAGCAGGTAGAGGAACTCCGGGTGCTCCGGGCTGCGCACGGTGGCCGGCTTGAGGGCGTCGACGGTCTCGACGATCACCTCGTCACCCGTCATCACCTCGACGCCCTGCAGCAGGTAGTCGGGGTTGAACGCCGCCACCAGCTCACCGCCCTCGAACTTGGCGTCGAGCGACTCGTGGGCCTGGCCGACGTCCTGGGTGACCGCCACCAGCTCCAAACCCTCACTCGACATCGAGAGTCGCACCGGCGTGGCCTCGCGGGCGAGCAGCTTCACGCGGCGCACGCCCTCGAGCAGCGACTCGCGGCCGACGGTCAGCTTGTTGGGGTGGCCCTTGGGGATCAGGCCCCGGTACGGCGGGAAGTCGCCCTCGATGAGCACTGTGGTGAGCCGCACGTTGCCGGCCTCGAAGCTGGCGTCGCGCTCGCCCAGCCGCAGCGTGAGCTCCTTCGAGTCGCCGAGGATCTTGGTGAGGTCGTTGAGGGCACGCGACGGCACCAGCACCGACTGGCCCTCGGACAGCAGCGACGTACCGGGCAGGTCGCGCACCGCCAGCCGGTAGGAGTCGGTCGCCACGAGCCGCAGGCCGCCCTCCTCGGCCGCCAGGAGCACACCGGTCAGGATCGGCCGGGCATCGTCGCTGGAGGCCGCAGGGACCACCTGGCGCAGCGCGCCCAGGAACTCGTCGGCGTCGAGCGTCATCGGCTCGCCGGCCGGCTCCGGGTAGCGGGGGAACTCGTCGGCGGGCAGCACCCGCAAGGAGAACTCGGAGCGCTGGGCGGTGATGCGGGCCAGCTCGTCGTCGATGGACACCTCGACCGCCCCCGCGGGGAGGGCCTTGACGACATCGGACACGAGGCGGGCGGGCAGCACGGCCACACCGTCGGTGTCGCCGGAGACGCCCTCGCTGATCGTGACCGAGATCGTGAGCTCGAGGTCGTGGCCCGTCAGGGTGAGGTTGCCCTGGCTCAGCTCTGTGCGGATGCCGGCCAGTACCGGCGATGCCCCGCCCCGGTTCGCCGTGGCACGGACCGCGGTGCCGAGGGCTTCGACCAGAACGTCTCGCTCGCATCGGAACTTCACGCCGCCGCTCACTTTCTCTGTCGTTCTTTTGGATATCTAACTAGAGGCAGTAGTAGGGGCTGTGGATTGTGGACGACCGACAGTTGTCCCAGGCCACACGGACGATGGTCGTCCCCTGTTCGTCCCCAGGCTCCCACAGCCACAGCGGCTCGTGTGTGACCGGGTGGGGATGGAGCAGACATTGTCCACCGTCTGACCGACGTGTTCCACAGCTCTTCCGGAGGTTTGTCCACGGGCCACCCGGACGGCGGTCACCGGCCCTGGCGCACCCGCTGCATCAGCAACGTGACCTGATCGTAGATCTGCCGGTCCTTGGGCATGAGCCCACCGATCTTCTCCACGGCGTGCATGACCGTGGTGTGGTCGCGGCCCCCGAAGACCCGGGCGATGTTGGGGTACGACAGCTCGGTGAGCTCCCGCATGACGTACATGGCGATCTGGCGCGCCGTCACCAGCGGCCGCTGCCGGTGCTTGGAGATGATCTCGTCGATGCTGAAGCCGAACAGCTCCGCGGTCTCGTCGAGGATCAGCTGCGGGGTGATGGGGCGGGGCTGATCCTGGGTCATCAGGTCGGCCAGCACCTGCTTGGCCCGGTCGACGGTGAGCGGCTCGTGGGTGAGGCTCGCGAACGCGGACACCCGGATGAGCGCACCTTCCAGCACCCGGATGTTGTCGGTGATGTGCGTGGCGATGAACTCGAGCACGTCGGCGGGGATGCCGGTGGCGTCGAGGTCGGCCTTCTTGCGGAGGATGGCGAGGCGGGTCTCCAGCTCGGGCGGCTGGATGTCGGTCATCAACCCCTGCTTGAACCGGCTCCGCAGGCGGTCCTCGATGCCGATCTGGTCGGGCGGCCGGTCCGACGACAGCACGATCTGGCGGCTGGTCTGGTGGAGGTGGTTGAAGGTGTGGAAGAACTCCTCGACCGTCTCCTGCTTGCCCTCGAAGAACTGCACGTCGTCGACCAGCAGCACGTCGATGTCGCGGTAGCGGCGCTTGAAGGCGTCACGGCTGTCGGAGTGCATCGAGTCGATGAACTCGTTGAGGAACGTCTCCGAGGTGACGTAGCGCACCCGGTGGGTCGGGTAGTTGTCGTTGACGTAGCTGGCGATGGCCTGGAGCAGGTGGGTCTTGCCGAGGCCGGCGTCGCCGTAGACGAACAGCGGGTTGAACTTGCGGGCGGGCATCTCCGCCACCGACTGGGCGGCCGCGTGGGCGAAGCGGTTGGACCCCCCGATCACGAAGCTCTCGAACGTGTAGCGAGGGTTGAGCTCGATGTCGTCGTCGCGTCGCATGATCCCGTCGTTGCGAGGGTTCATCGGCGACGACGCGTTGGAGGCGGAGCCGGGAACGACGGTGAGCGGGAGCTGCAGGGCGGGAAGGGCGGGGCCCGGCGCCGGCGTCTCGACCCACCACGGCTTCGGCGGCTCGGCGTCGTAGAGCTGCAGGCGGAGCTTGGCGTGGGGTTGCCCCGCCTCCTCCAGGGCGTCGAGGACCAGGCCGAGGTAGCGGCCCTCGATGCGATCCTTCGCCAGGGTGCTGGTCACACCGAGGGTCAGCGTGTGGCCGTCGTAGTCGACGGGTTGCACGGCGGCGAAGGCGGCGGCCCATACGACCTCGGACACCTGGGCACGGAGCAGCTCGGCGCAGGTGTCCCACAGGCGGTGCGCTTCGCTGGTCACGGTGCGTCGATTCTCCTTTGACCCCGCTGTTTCCACAGAACTGTCCACACAATGTGGATAGGTGGACAAGTGGTTGACCCTTGCTGAGGCCGACTCGTAGGGATAGGTCCAGGCTGAGCCGGTTCGGTAAGGAGAATCGGCAGTTCCGCCGCCGATCACAGACCCGTCGCTGGCGGCGGGGAGCGGCCAACTTACCACTGGGGTCTCGGGCGGGTGCAATGTCTGTCCACAGCCTGGGGATGCGGAGCGTGGTCGCTATTGTGGATCGTCCCCGTCCGAAATTGCTGCTGCACGGGGCGTGCCTCTACCGTGGCCGCGGCACCGGCGCGCGGTGTCGTTCGCAGCGCGTCGTGACGAGTTGTAGCAAGTTCGGTGTTCCCCCGCCGCGGCCCTTGTCGGCTTCGCAGCTAGGTGAGGTGGCCCGCGTGCTCCAGGAGGCAACAGGTGAAGCGCACGTTCCAACCCAACAACCGTCGTCGAGCGCGACGTCACGGATTCCGGCTCCGCATGCGGACGCGCGCTGGTCGCGCGGTCGTGCGGGCGCGCCGGCAGAGAGGTCGTGCCCGCCTGTCGGCATGATCTGGCGGGTGCGTGACCGTGGAACTTTCGAGGCACTGCGTTGGAGCGGACGGCGAGCCCGTCGCGGGCCCGTGACGGTCACGTTCCTTCCCGCGGGCCCCGAGTCGTCGACGCGCGTCGCCTACGGCGTCTCCCGCAAGGTCGGCAACGCCGTCATCCGCAACCGCACGCGGCGCCGCCTGCGTGCGGTCATGCAGCACCTCGACGCCTCCCCCGACGGGCTCAGACCGGGCACCTACCTGGTGACGACCCGTCCCGACGTCGTCGACGTCGACTACGACCGCCTGGCCGAGCTCGTCGCATCGGCCTGTGCCGAGAGCTCGGGGCCACCGGCGGGGACGTCGGCACGATGAGCCCGGCGGCATGGGGGCTGACCCGCCTCGTGCGTGGCTACCAGGCCGTCACCGCCCGTCGCCCGTCGCCATGCCGCTATGACCCGACCTGCTCCAGCTACGCGTTGGAAGCCCTCGCCCGACATGGCGCCGTCCGCGGTGGTTGGCTGACGGTCCGACGTCTGTCCCGCTGCCATCCCTGGGGTGGCCATGGCTGGGACCCCGTTCCACAAGGAAAGCACCAGTAAATGTTGGACAGCCTGTTCGAGCTGATCTCGTCGCTGCTGAGCGCCATCTACTCGGTGGTGCCGAACTACGCGATCGCGATCGCCCTGCTCACCTGCGTTGCGATGGTCATCACGACCCCGCTGACGCTGAAGAGCACCCGCTCGATGATCGAGATGCAGCGCCTCCAGCCGCAGATCCGCAAGCTGCAGGCGCAGTACAAGGACGACCGGCAGAAGCTCAACGAAGAGATGATGAGCTTCTACCGGGAGAACGAGATCAACCCGGTGGGCGGTTGCCTGCCGATGTTGATCCAGATGCCGGTGTTCTCGATCCTCTACTGGGTCGTGCGCGGCCTCACCAACCAGGCCCGCTGGGGCGGCTTCCAGGACGTGCTGGTGGGCCACGGGATGGACCCCGACATCAACCGCGGGTTCGACCCCAAGTACCTCAACCACTCGTCGGATCTCTACAACTCGCTGCTGGGCAAGACCCACATGTCGAGCTTCGGGGTCGACCTGGCCATCTCCCCCAGCCAGGCCCTGCAGGAGGGCTTCCTCACCGCCCTGCCGTACCTGCTGGCCCTGGCCGTGATCGCCGTGCTGGCGTGGTACCAGCAGCGGCAGATCATGGGCCGGAACAAGCACACCGAGGTCACCGATCAGCAGAAGATGATGATGCGGATCGGCCCGGCGTTCCAGATCTTCTTCGCCTTCGTCAGCCCGGCCGCGGTGGGGATCTACTTCCTCGTGTCGACCAGCTGGCGAGTGGCCCAGCAGTACTACATCACCCAGACCCTCTACGGTGGTGAGGACTCCGCCGGCGTGCAGGCCCAGAAGGCCATGGCCGAGGCTCGCGCCGAGCGGAAGAAGCAAGGCGCCTCGAACGGTGCCGCCCGTGCCAAGGGCGCCGGCGGGCAACGAGGCGCTGCCAAGGAAGCCAAGTCGGGAGTCGCGAGCTCGTCGTCCAACGGTGCACGGTCGACCGCATCCGACAAGGACTCCACCGGATCCAAAGCGCAGACCACGACGTCGGGCGCCGCTCGTAGCGGCTCGCCACAACCCCGGTCGCGCAAGAAGAGGAAGAGGAAGTGATCGTTCGTGGAATGGGTCGAGACGACGGGCAAGACCGTCGCCGAAGCGCTGGATTCCGCCCTCGACCAGCTCGGAGTCGACGAGCAGGAGGCCGAGTTCGAGGTGCTCGAGGAGGCGCAGCGGGGCCTGTTCGGCCGCCTGCGCGGTGAGACGCGCATACGCGCGCGTGTTCGCCCCGTCGCCCCCCGTCCGAAGGCCGAGCGCCGGGAACGACGTCGTCGCACTGGCGAAGGCCGTCCGGGTCAGGGCCGAGGGACCGGCGGTGGTCGACGAGGTGAGAGCGGAACCAAGTCGAACGGCCGGCGCGAGGCGTCGAACGGGAGCCGTCGTGCTGACGGTGGAGGACGGAGCACGTCGTCGGACGCGGCTGTGGAACCGAGCACTGCGTCGACGGAGGGGTCGGCGGACGAGGATGGCGGTACCTCGGATGCACAGAAGCGTCGGCGCCGCCGCGGCGGTCGAGGCGGTGGAGCGAGCAGAACGGGAGCAGTTGTGTCCACAGAGGATCGTGACGGAGACGAGGGAGTCGGGCGATCTTCACTCGACGTCGAGGCTCAGCGAGCCGCCGTGGAGGAGTTCCTCGGCGGCTTGGTGACGGCGTTCGGTCGTCCGGAGGCCGAGGTGTCGGTCGCGGTCGTGGACGACGACGTGGCCACCCTCGAGGCCGACGTGTCGGGCGAGGAGCTCGGCCTCCTCGTGGGACCGAAGGGCCAGACGCTCCAGGCGGTGCAGGAGCTCATCCGGAGCATGGTGCAGCGCCGCTTCGTCGGCGAGTCGCACGCCCGGGTGCGGATCGACATCGCCGGCTACCGGCTGCGTCGCCGCGAGGCGCTCGAGCGCTTCACCCAGCGGATCGCCGACGAGGTGCTGGAGAGCGGCCGTGCCAAGGCGCTCGACCCGATGCTCGCCGGTGACCGGAAGGTCGTGCACGATACGGCCAACGAGATCGAGGGGATCAGCACCCGCTCGGAGGGGGAAGACCCCTCTCGCCGGGTGATCATCCAGCCGGTCTAGTTCTTCTTCATTCGGAGAGGGTGCGTCTCGCAGGGCGCACCCTCTCTTTGTTTTTCGTGCGAGCATGCGGGCGATGCCGGAGACGACGACCCTCGAGACCGTGCTGCTCGACGCCCAGCGCCGGGGCTGGATCGGTGCCGGGCCGCTGCCACGGGCGATCGCCCACGCCTCGGGCTTCGCCGAGGGCCCGGTCCCGGCGCCGTCATCGTTCGCCGACCTGGGCAGCGGCGGCGGGTTGCCGGGCCTGGTGCTGGCTGTGGCGTGGCCCGAGGCTCGGGCCGTGCTCATCGAGGGGAGCGCCACCCGAGCGGGCTTCCTGGTCGATGCCGTCGAGTCGCTGGGCCTGATCGACCGCTGCACCGTGGTTGCCGTGCGGGCCGAGGAAGCCGGCCGCCGCCCGGAGCTCCGCTCGTCGTTCGACGTCGTGGTCGCCCGTGGCTTCGGGGCCCCAGCCGTCACGGCCGAGTGCGCTGCTCCCCTGCTCCGAGTCGGCGGCCACGTCCTCGTCAGCGAACCCCCGGACGACACGGCCCGCTGGCCCGAGGACGGCTTGGCCCCCTTGGGCCTGTCCCCCACCGAGCGCTGGTCCACCGACTTCCACTACCAGTCGCTCCTCCAGGTGTCCCTCTGCCCCGCTCGCTACCCCCGCCGCGTCGGCATCCCCACGAAGCGCCCCCTCTTCTAACTGCCAGCGGAGGCCCGCCGTCACCAGCTCAGTGGCCGAGTGCGTTCGTTGGCGCCCCGCCATGAGGCCCGACCAGGAGCGACGCACCCAGTCGGACCCGCCCACAGCACGGTCCTGATGGCCCGCCCCGAGCCTCAGCGACAGAGGCTCGAGCCCGGACAAGCCGAGCGCCCTGGCCGCCATCGGCACCGTCAGGGCTGCCCGACGGACGCCCTGGCCCTGGCCCTGGCCTGCCCCGAACTCACGAAGCAGGGGAACCGCTGCGATCGGGGCACGGTCGAGGCCTCGGTCCCAGGGCATGACCCTGCGTCCCCTTGCTCCGCCGATAAGTGCCCTGCCAACTGCACCGCAACCCCCGAGAGGACTCGCTCGCCCAACTGAACGGGCCAGCTCTCCAGCTAACGAGCCACGGGCGTCCAAACGAGGCCGACAGCCAGGGCCCGGCAGCCACGCGGTGCTCTGAGGCCACGCGGCCCTGTCGGCCGGATGGTGAAGCGACGGGTGCTACCGGAGGAAGGTGCTCGGCACCGTGTGAGCGTCAGGCTTTCGTCCTACCGAGGAGACGCACCATGGGGCCCGAGGTGCCCAACCGGATCGGACCTGCCGGGCTCCTCACCACGCAGCCCCTCCTGGCGTGGCCCGCTCTTGGCAGGAACCGCGTGCCCCCGGCCAGGCTCGCGATAGTCCTGCCCGTCACATCCGGGTGTCGCGCCTTCCGTCCAAGGCCGCCGGACGAATAGCCAGTTCGCGGGCCTCCTGCCGGCACCACGAGGCCTCAGCGGAGATGGCTGGGCACTGCCATGAACCGCACCTGTCCGCCTGTTTGTTCCACGTGGAACGTGTGAAACTCCTGGTCAGCGGGCTGGACGTGCTCAACAGGGTGTTGGAACGGCCCGGTGAGAGAGTTCTGTCAGCCCCGTCCAGGTCAGAGCCGGTGCTCTTTCGGGCCGGCTCTTCTGCTGTCGTCGTATAGAGGTCGAAGGCCGCTGATAGCTGGGTCCGACTGGGAGGCTGCGCGCGGGGGATGGCGGTCAGCCGTCTGGCCGGTTGGCCGGAAGGCAGTCGTCGCCTGATAGAGCGGCGGGGTGCGGGAATCGGAGGCCGGGGTGGGCTCGGAGACCCTGGGTCGGTTACGGAAGGGCTGCCTGTCCGAGGAGCGCCGGGTCGTGGTCCTGCAGGACTGCTCGGCGTGGCTGGGGTAGTGGTTGACTCGAGCTGGTCAGGTCCCCCCTCCTGGCCACTGGCCAGCGGTTCGAATCAGTTCAGTGGGCTCCAGTGAGGTCGCCGCGGCCAGGCGCGCTGATCGGGCCTGCCGGAGGTGCGACCGGGTCGTTGTGGCCCGTAGGCTTGTTCAGCTTGGAGGAGTAGGGGACCTGCTGTGTTCGCGGGCACGCCGGCCAGGCCTGAGTCATCACCGTGGATCAACCCACCTCGCTTCTGGCGAAAGGGGTTGGCGTGGTCGGGGGCGACCGGACGAGTCGCCGTGGCCTGACCCGTCGGTGGGGTCATGTGTAGCGACTGCCCTGGCTTGGTTCGGAGGTACCCGACTTCAAGGGGCTCGGGGTCTGGAGACGAGGCCGGTCGGTGGCCCGGGCTGGCGCCTACTTGCGGGCGAGCTCAGACCCAGCAGAGTCCTGGCTGGGTGGCGGCTTGTGGAGCTGCCTGGTTCCGGCTGGGGGCCGGGCAGCTCCCATCCCGGAGCCTTGGCGAATGTCCAGATCAGGGCCTCGATCGAAGGTGGGCAGCCTGCTGACCAGGACATTCGCATGTTCCACGTGGAACACGATGAAGCCGCGGCGACGTCCAATTCGGGCACCAGCTCGGAGGGCCGGGCCCTCTGACCACGGATCTGGGATGTTCCAAGCACGTGCGTCGGACAGGTCCGCCTTGTCTCGTTCTCCGGTGCTGCGCTGCGGGGACCCCCCGCCGTCGGGCTGGTCGTCGGCCGCCGATGCCGGACTAAGGGGCATTGCCTTAAGGCCAGGAACTCCTGGCTTCTACGTCGAACGTCCGGGAGGGCAGTCGCGGCAACAGCTGGTGGACGACGGGCTCGAACTGGTAGCAGCCCAGGGTCGGTGGCGGGGTCGCCATGCCCCGACCAGAGCGCCGGTGGTCAGGGCCTTGTGGTGTTCCACGTGGAACGTTGGGGAGGGCAGTCGAGGAACCCGGCCTCCTGGTGGATGTGGTCTCCGGCCGGCAGCAATTCTGGGGTGGGTTCGCGGGGGTCGCAGCGCCCTGACCAGGGTGCTGGTGGAGCACAGGGTGCTGGGGGATGAGGGGTGCTCGATGTGGGACGCCATGTGGCTTGACCCGGTGGGCCGACGCGGAGAGGATGTCCCGGATGACCGCCAGCTCCCCCGGTTCTACATCGAGCGGTCGGCAGGTCGTCGGGCAGGCGGAGCCTCTTACCGCTGGTCCCGGGACGGTCCCGCCGCCGCCCCCACCCCCTCCCCGGGGCTTGGGCCAGGAACCCCCAACCGTGGCGTCTCCACCTGATGGAAGTGAATTGACGGCACTCACCATTGACCAAGACCGATCCCCGGATGACTCGTCTCCGTTCATTCGGCCGCTCCCCCGCACGATCGCGATCGCCAACCAGAAGGGCGGCGTCGGCAAGACCACGACAGCCGTGAACCTCGGCGCCTGCCTCGCCGAGCTGGGCTATCGCACCCTGGTGATCGACCTCGACCCCCAGGGCAACGCCAGCACCGGCCTGGGGATCAACATCCGGGACCTGCAGACGTCCATGTACGACGTCATCCTCAACGACCTCCCCCTGGAGGACGCCGTCGAGGCCACTGCACTGCGCAACCTCTTCGTCGCTCCTGCTGCTCTCGACCTCGCCGGCGCCGAGATCGAGCTGGTCCCGGCCTTCAGTCGCGAGCTCCGCCTGCGTCGAGCGCTCGAAGCCGTGCGTGACGACTACGACTTCGTCCTCATCGACTGCCCGCCCTCGCTCGGCCTCCTCACGGTGAACGGCCTCTCGGCCGCCACCGAGGTGATCGTCCCCATCCAGTGCGAGTACTACGCACTCGAGGGTCTGGGCCAGCTGCTGCGCAACGTCCAGCTGGTGCAGCGCAACCTCAACCCGGTCCTGGAGCTGTCGGCGATGGTGCTCGTGATGTACGACGCCCGCACGAAGCTCGCCGACCAGGTGGTGCGGGAGGTCCGCGACCACTTCGGCGAGAAGGTCTGCAACAGCATCGTGCCGCGCACGGTCCGCCTCAGCGAGGCGCCCTCCTTCGGTCAGCCGATCATCACCTTCGACCCCGCGTCCCGCGGCTCGATCGCCTACCGCGATCTCGCGAAGGAGGTGAGCGGTGGAGCGGCGAGGGTTGGGTAAGGGCCTCGGGGCCCTCATCCCCGGAGATCTCTCGACGGATCGCCGCGACACCGGCAAGGGCGGCATCCGTGAGGTTCCGATCACGCAGGTCGAGCCCAACCAGTTCCAGCCCCGCAGCCAATTCGACGAGGAGGCCCTGGCGGGCCTGACGGCGTCGATCCGGGAGCTCGGTGTGCTGCAGCCGATCCTGGTGCGCGAGGTCGCCGCCGACCGCTACGAGCTGATCGCCGGCGAGCGCCGCTGGCGGGCGGCCAAGCGGGCCGGCCTCCAGTTGATGCCGGTGATCGTGCGCGAGGTCACCGACACGCTGTCACTGCAGCAGGCGCTGGTGGAGAACCTCCACCGCGACGACCTCAACCCCCTCGAGGAAGCGGCCGCCTACCAGCAGCTGGTCGAGGAGTTCGGGTTGACGCAGGAGGAGGTGGCCCAGCGCGTCGGCAAGAGCCGCAGTGCGGTCGCCAACCTGCTGCGGCTCTTCCAGCTGCCGCCCCAGGTCCAGAAATTAGTTGCGGAAGGCAGGCTTTCTGCCGGTCACGCAAAGGTCCTCCTCAGCACGCCCGATCGGGTGTTCCAGGAGGAGCTGGCCCGCCGCATCGCCGGCGAGGGCCTGACCGTCCGCGACACCGAGGAGCTGGTCCGGCAGCGCAACGAGGAGGCCCACACGGACCCCTCGGAGGGCCCCACGAGCCCCGGAGCAGCCCGTACGCCCAAGCTGCGGGCACCAGGCCTCCTGGAGCTCGAGAACCTGCTCTCCGACCAGCTCGACACCAGGGTGCGGGTGGACATGGGGCCGAAGCGGGGCAAGGTCGTGATCGAGTTCGCCGACCTCGAGGACCTCGAACGGATCTACCGGGCCATGGGCCCGAACGGCAGCTGACGCGACTCGACCCCGACTTGAGCCTGCGTGCACCTCAAGTCGGGGTCGAGTCAGTCCACAACTTTGTACCCAGCCTGTGGACAACTGGGATAACCCAGAACGCCCTGGTCAGGGCAGGAACTCTTCCAGCTCAGCAAGAAGCTGACGCTTACCCTTCGCCCCGACGAGGCGCTTCTGCGGCTGGCCGTCCTTGAAGAGGATCAGCGTCGGGATGCTCATCACGTCGAAGCGCAGCGCCACGTCGGGATTCTCGTCGACGTTCAGCTTGGCGATGGTCAGCTTGCCGGCGTTCTCGGCGGAGATCTCATCGAGGATCGGCGCGATCGCCTTGCAAGGACCGCACCACTCGGCCCAGAAGTCGACCAGGACGGGCTCACTCGAGCCGTTGATCGTCTCGTCAAAGGTGGCGTCGGTGACGGAGGCAGTTGCCATGGAGTTGGTGACCTTCCTGCGGAGAAACAACCGTGATTGACGGAACACTCGGCCCCACCCGAATCTTCCCAGGGGGAGTTTAAACGAACGCACGTTCCGCCACCGGCCGTGAGGGCGCGCAACCCGGCCGCCGGTAGAGCTGGCACTACGCTGCCCAGTCATGGTGTCGACTGGTTCACCGATGACTCCGTTCGCCCAGGGCCAAGAGCCGGGGGAGGACTGGCCGGCGCAGGTCGCCGACTCGATCGAGAACTTCGTCGGGACGGTCCGCGACAAGACCACCGGCCCGCTCCTCACCATCGCCCGCGCCGTGATCTACGGCACGTTCGTGGCCGTGGTCGGCCTCGCTGCCATCGTGTTGCTGGTGATCGCGCTGGTGCGCTTCGTCGACAGCTACCTGCCCGACAGCGTGTTCGGCGAAGATCACGTATGGGCCGTGTACCTCCTCCTGGGGCTGCTCTTCACCTTCGCCGGCCTGGTGCTCTGGACCCGGCGCAAGGCGGGGGAGCCGCGGGAACAGAGCGCCGCCCGTTGATGTTGAGCGACGCGCAGACCTCCGCCTACCCGAGGAAGACATGAGCTCCGACATCCGCCAGGTCGTCATCATCGGATCGGGCCCCGCCGGCCTGACCGCCGCCGTCTACACGGCGCGCGCCAACCTGGCGCCGTTGCTGATCGAGGGGGAGCCGTCGTCGTCGACGGACCAACCCGGCGGTCAGCTCATGCTCACGACCGACGTGGAGAACTACCCGGGCTTCCCCGAGGGGATCATGGGCCCGGACCTGATGGGTCGGTTCCGGGAGCAGGCGGTGCGCTTCGGCACCGACGTGCGCACCGAGAAGGTCACCAGGGTCGACTTCTCACGCCGGCCGTTCGGCATCTGGGTCCACGGCTCCACCGACGCCGAGCCCACCTACCGGGCGCAGACCGTCATCGTCTCGACCGGGGCGCAGGCGCTGCTGCTCGGCGTCCCCCGGGAATCGGAGCTGATCGGCCACGGCGTGTCGACGTGCGCCACGTGCGACGGGTTCTTCTTCCGCGAGCGCGACATCGCCGTCGCCGGCGGCGGCGACTCGGCGTTGGAGGAGGCGCTGTTCCTCACCAAGTTCGCCCGCTCGGTCACGGTGATCCACCGGCGGGAGGAGCTGCGGGCGTCGAAGATCATGCAGGATCGGGCCTTCGCCAACGAGAAGATCAGCTTCCTGTGGAACAACGTGGTGCACGGGTTGGAGGGCGACGGTGCGCTGTCGGGCGTCCAGGTGCAGGACGTGACGACGGGCGTCGTGTCGCCGCTGGCCGTGAGCGGTCTGTTCGTGGCGATCGGCCACAAGCCGAACACCGACCTGTTCAAGGGCCAGCTGGAGATGGAGGATTCCGGCTACCTCGTGACCGGGCTGGGCGCCGGTGCCACGTCGACCAACGTGGAGGGCGTGTTCGCCTGCGGCGACGTGCAGGACCACATCTACCGGCAGGCGATCACCGCCGCCGGCTCGGGCTGCATGGCGGCCATCGACGCCGAGCGCTGGCTCGAGTCGCAGCACGGCTGACGGCGGGCGAGTAGCCCGGTCGGCTCAGCGGTCGAAGGGCTCGTCGACGACGTCGGTGCACGCCTGGTCGGTGGCCACCAGCCGGCGCCGACCGTCGCGCTCGTAGACGTGCACCCGCACGGTGGCGCCCTGGTACTCGGCGTCGGCCACGTAGGTGGACAGCCCGCGTGACGTGTCGCCCCGGGCCATCAGCGCCGCACAGGTGTCCGCGGCCGCGCTCAGCTCGTCGTCGAGCGACGATGCCGCCTGGGTCTGGTCAGCGGCGACGGCGTCGGCGAGCGCATCGGGATCGCTGAACGAGCCGAGCGCCTGCCGCACGTCCGCCCCGCCGTCGGCGCTCTCGGGGGCCGCCCCGGCGTCGTCGTCGGAGGCGTTCGTGTCCAGCTCGCCGCCCTCTTCGGCGCTGCCGACGCCCGCAGACGGGTCCGCAGTCTCGGCACTGCCACCGCTGTCGCCCGCTGAGGTCGCCTGGTCCTCGTCGCTGCCGCTGCCCAGCGACGCCAGGCCCGCGAACGCCAGGCCGGCAACCAGCACGGCAGCAGCCGCCACCAGCCACGAGCGGGACGACGACGACGAGCGAGGGAGGGGTCGGGGAGTCGTGTGGGCGGGCCGGCGCACCGCCTGGAGCCGGGGCGGGGTCGGCTCCACCGCGGCGGCGACCGCCCGGGCCACCATGCGGTCGAGCGCTCCCGGCGGAGCCGGCGGGACGGCGCGCAGCGCACCCCGCAGCGCCTCGATCCGGGCGACCCGGGCGGCGACCTCGGGATCGGCGCGGAGGCGCGCCGCTTCGTCCGGCGGCAGGATGCCGTCGACCAGATCGGACGCCAGTTGGTCCAGATCGCGGGGCGGGAGGTCGGTCATGGCTGTGGTGTAGGACGTTCCGGGGAGCGGTCGGGGTTCCCGAGGTGGCGGGCGAGCTGGGCGCGGCCCCGGGAGATGCGTGACCGCACGGTTCCCGGCGGGAGGCCCAGCAGCTCGGCGATGTCGCCGTACTCGAGGTCGCAGAGGTCGCGCAGCACGACGGCGACGCGGAAGTCGTCGGGCAGTTGGGCGAGCGCCTCGTCGACGTCGAGCCGGTCGACGACGTGGTCGGGGAGGGGAGCGGGGTCGACGGCATCGGGCGAGACGTCACCGGCGTGGAGCGCCGGACGTCGGGCTCGCCGGCGCAGCTCGTCGAGGCAGGCGTTGGTGGCGACCCGGTACGACCACGTCGTGAACGCGGCGCGCCCGTCGAAGCTGTGCAGCCCGCGGGTGACGGCGATCAGCGCTTCCTGCGTGGCGTCCTCGGCGTCGGCGTTGTTGCCGGCGAGTCGCCGGCACAGTGCCCAGATCCGGTCGTAGTGACGCCGCAGCAGCGTGTCGAGCGCACCCGGGTCGCCGGACTGCGCCGCCGCGATCAGTACGCCGTCGTCGGGAGCCCCTGCCACCCGCTCACTCCGAGCCCTACCCCTCGCCGCCGCTGTCGCTGTCGCCGAGGACCTGGAGCTCGTTGACCGTCATGATGTGCTTGCCTGCCCACTCGCCGCCGACGACCGGCTCGCTGCCGACGCCGGTGAACCACAGCAGCACCGCCTTGCCCTGGGTGCCGTCGGGGAGGTCGATGAGGTTCTCGTCGGCCTTGCCGGGCTCGACGTGCGCCACCGGTTCGCTCCAGGCGGCCATCGCGGCATCGCCGGCGGCGCTCAACGGGTCTGCCGGAGGCTCGTCCGCCACGAAGACGTCCATGACCCAGTCGCTGCTGTCGGTCGTGAGCTTCAGCTGCCGGAGGTCTGCGAGGTCGTTGAGGACGACGTAGATGCCGACGCCGTCCTTGCGGAAGAGCTGCGTGTAGTCGCCGTAGTGCTCGGTCTGCCAGAAGGTGGCGGGGTCGCCGTCGAACACCGCGCCCACCGACTGGTGGTACTCGACGCGATCGCCCAGAGGGTCGAAGTCCTGGGCGGAGAGGATCGGCTGCGCCACAGGCTCGGTCGCGGCGGTCTCGTCGCCGCCGGCTGGGTCGTTGTCGCCGAACAGGGCGCTGCCCGATCGGTTGATGAGCACCGCGGCGATCACGATCGAGATCGCCGCCAGCACAACCAGCAGGGTGGGCACGAGCCAGTGGCGCTCGCGGTCGCGGTGGCCGACCTGGGTCTGGTCGAACCGGCGGATGGGCCCCTGCGGGGGCGACACGGTGGACGTGGTCGGCCCCGTCGGTGGGTAGGACGGCGGCGCGGCCGGCATCGCGGAGACAGTGGCGGTGCTCGACGTGTCGACCACCGAGGGCGCGTCGCTGGCACCGGCCTCGATCAGCGCGGCCCGGGCGTGCGTGGCGGTGGGGTAGCGGCGCTCGGGCTCGCGCTCGAGCAGCGTCATCGTGATCGCCTCGAGCTCAGCCGGGATCGCGGCCCGCACCAGGCGCGGGCGCCGCGGTTCCTGGTGGAGGCGGGCCAGGGCCGTGGCCGACGACGTGTCGCCCTCGAACGGCACGTGGCCGCACAACATCTCGTAGAGCACGATCCCGAGGCTGTAGAGGTCGGTGCGGCCGTCGACCGCAGCGCCCTCCACCTGCTCGGGCGCCAGGTACTTGGCGGTGCCGATGAAGGAGCCTTCCTGGGTGAGGTCGGCGGACTCCTCGGCGGCCTTGGCGATGCCGAAGTCGCCCACCTTCACCCGGCCGTCCTCGGAGATGAGGATGTTGGCGGGCTTGATGTCGCGGTGCACCAGCCCGGCGGCGTGGGCGACGTCGAGCGCTCCGGCCACGTGGGCGGCGACGTTGGCGGAGATCCACGGGTCGAGCGGCCCGGCGTCGAGGCGCTGCCGCAGTGTCTCGCCCCGGACGAGCTCCATCACGATCGCCTGGACGCCGTTGTCGTTGCACGTGTCGTAGACGCTGACGATCGCCGGGTGCGACAGCTTGGCGACGGCGATGGCCTCCTGGCGGAACCGCGCCACGAACGTGTCGTCGGCCGCCAGGTGGGGGTGGAGGATCTTGACCGCGACGGAGCGACGGAGCACCTCGTCGGTGCCCCGCCATACCTGAGCCATGCCGCCCGACGCGAGTTGCTCGTCCAGCCGGTATCGGCCGGTGAGCACCGTGCCGGAGGCCACACTGGCTGCGGGCGACGAACCGGTAGGAGGAGGCGTTACGGCCACGGAGTGCCCACCCTAGTTGGACGGTCCCCCCGGGAGGGTCAGCGCCCGGCGATCAGCGGGGGTCGACCCAGGTGGCGCCGAGCATGCGGGGACCGCCGTGCGTGCCGACGACGGGGCCGATGGTGGTCACCGGGATCTGGTCGCGCTCGTAGCGGGGTGCGAGGAGGTCGAGCAGGTCGTCGACGTCGGGCGCCATGCTGTGGATGACCACCAGCTCCTCGACCGACGGCTGATCCCAGACCCGGTCGCGCACCCACTCGAGCGCCTTGCGCCGGGTGCGTGCCCGGCCCGCAGGGCCGACGACGCCGTCCTCGAAGTGGATCAACGGCTTGATCGACAGCAGCGACCCGATCACGGCCTGGGCACCGCCGACGCGGCCGCCCTTCTTGAGGTTGTCGATCGTGTCGAGCGTGCCGGCGATACGGGTGCGGCCGGCGAGATCGGCCGCGGTGGCGGCGATGGACGCCGCGTCGGCGCCGTCGGCCGCAGCCCGGGCAGCCAGGCGGACGATGGTGCCGAGCCCCGCGGTGACCGACAGCGAGTCGAGCACCCGCACGTCGAGGTCGTCGCCGACGACCTTGGCGGCGTTCTCGGCGGCCTGCATGGTGGCGGACAGCTTGGACGAGATCGTGATGCACAGCACCGCGTCGGCCCCGGCGTCGGCCTGGCGTCGGAACGCCTGCTCGAAGGCGCCCACCGACGGGGCGGCCGTCTCGGGCAGCCCCGCGCTGGCGGCCATCTTCGAGTAGAAGTCCTCGGCGGTGAGGTCGACGCGGTCGGTGAACTCCTCCGAGCCGAAGCGGATCGAGAGAGGGACGACCTCGACGCCCAGCTCCTCGGCCTCGGCTGCGTCGAGGTCGCACGACGAGTCGGTGACGATGCGGACCGGCATGGGCGGCGACCTTACAGCTCGCCGGAGACCCTCACCCGCTCAGCGGTTCTCGACGACGAGGCGCTGGGAGCGCTTGGCGGTGCGCCAGTGGCGGGCCCACCAGATCAACAGGAACAGGCCGGCGCCGGCGGACAGGAACAGGCCCGCGCCCGACACCGCGGTCGAGCGGATCGTGAACGTGGTCTCGTCGAGCTCGATGGTCTCGTCGGGGCTGGTGACGGAGATGTCGAGTGGGAACGCGCCCGACGTGCGCGTCCGCACGTCGAGGTCGAGGCGCTTGGTGCCGGGCTCCAGCACCTCGGTCCTCGTGGCGCCGTCGGGGAACGTCAGCTGGCTGCTGTCGAGGTGGACACGCACGACGATGGGCTGGCCCGTGTCGTTGGTGAGCGTGAGCGGGATCGTGCCGTCGCGGGCGGTGAGGGTGATCGTGAACTCGTCGGGGGCCGAGACCTTGTCGGCGATGTCGGCGACGACGGCGTCGACCCGCCCGATGTAGGCCCGCCGCTCCCGCTCCGTCGTGTCGGACCCGAGCGCGATCAGCAGCGAGCGCTGCAGGGAGCCGATGAGCGCGCTGTCGTCGAGCGTGCCGGCCAGCCCGAAGACGCGGGCCTGTGCCTGGCCCAGGGGCTCGACCAGCGGCCGCAGGTCGGGAGCGTCGGTGTGGGGCGCCAGCTCGGCGGTGGGCGCCGCCTCGCCCTCGTCCGGCGCCAGGTCGTCGAACAGCTGCTGGGTGGTGACCGTCCGCGCGGTCGGACCGATGGCCAGCCCGTCGAGCGCCGCGGCGACGGTGTCGACGTCGAGCTGGGCGGTCTCCGGGATCCGGACCAGCACTCCACGCTCGACCGACGGCCGGGTCATCCACACCACGGCCAGCTCGGCCAGGAAGCGCTGGGCGTCGAGCGCCCCCTCCTGGCCGGTGAGCCGGGTGCTCAGCGACTCGTCGGCGACGAAGCCCCGCGGACCGCCCTCACCGAGCGCGACGGGCTCGGTCGGCACCTCGCCGGAGTCGAGGTCCTCCACCGAGGCGATGGCGCTCTCCGGCACGACCGCGGAGGGGACGCCGACGTCGCGTAGCGCCTTGGCCGCCGCGTCGCCCAGGGTCGGCCCGCTGAGCCAGGTGCCGCCGATCGGCTCGAGGTCGAAGCGGGTGCGCACCACCTGGGCGCCGGCTTCGGCCTCGGGCGGGAGCTGCGTGAGGAGGTTCGCCGACACCATGGCGTCGAGGTCGAGGTCGACGTAGGGACGGGCCAGCGGCAGCTGATCCGCCAGGGCGGTGCGCAGCTCGTCGAGCTGCTGCTGGCCGCGGTCGCCCATGTCGCCGAGGGCATCGAGGGTCTCGGGCGACGGCGCCACGGTCAGCGGCAGGGGGCTGCCCTGCAGCACCTCGGTGCGGGAGGCGAAGGCCGTCAGGATCTCGTCGTTCGGCGGGACGCTGCCGTCGGGTCGGAGGCCGGTCGGGCCGCCGACCTCCATGAGCACGGCCACCGACAGCGGGGGGAACTCCTCCTCCGGCAGCACCACCAGGTAGGTGACGAGCTGGGCGAGGGTGGTGCCGCCACCGTCGACCACGAGGAGCCGCACCGGGTAGACGCCGAAGCGGTCGAGCCCGGGGTCGTCGGCCATCGGGTAGGCCAGCGTGACGCCGCCCCCCTCGGCGGGCGTCAGCGACGCGAGCGGCACGTCGACCTGGCGTTCGGCGCTGCCGAGCTCGTCGTCGTCCTCGATCGTCTCGGCGAACGCGGTGCGGGAGTCGACGGCGCCGTGCCGCTCGATCCGGATCGTGGCGTCGGTCGGCGCACCCTGGACCTGCACCCGCAGCTGGAGGACGTCGCCCAGCCGCTGCCACGGCGCCTGGTCCAGCAGCCGGATGGTGGTGGCCTGCGCCCGTGGCGCGGCGGCCGACGTCGCCCCCGCGGTGCCTGACGTGAGCGTCACCGCCAGCACGAGCACCGCGGCCAGGCAGCCCAGCCCGTGGACGGGCCCGCGTCGTGTGGTCATCAGGGCCCGAAGGTATCGAGCGACTGCGGCCCGGGGCGGGCGGGATCCTCGATGTCGAGTCGCAGCACCGCCAGGCCCGCCGGCTGCAACTTGAAGCCCGACCGCTCGTACAGCGTGCGCGAGCGCTCGTTGCCCACCTGGGTGTTGACGAGGGCGTCACGGGCGCCCCAGCGCGCCAGCCAGTGGAGACCGTCGAACAGCAGCGCCCGGCCGTAGCCGAGGCCCTGGTGGTCGGGGTGGACGGCGAGGCGCTGGACGTAGCCGCGCGAGGCGGTGCGGCCGCAGACGGCGTAGGCGACCACGTCGCCCTCGGGCCCGTCGATCACCCGCAGCCGTGACGACCGGGTGGCGGCGAGCGCCTCGTTGAGCGCGACGTCGTCCATCTGCCAGAACGGCAGGAAGGCGGCCCGGTCGACGGCCAGGGCGGGCTCCTGGTCGCGGCGCCGCGCCCGGCGGGTGGGGATCGGGAGCAGCGGCGGCATCGGGTCGAGCCGGTGGCGCAGCAGGTAGAGGCGCTCGACGATGTGGAAGCCGGCGTCGACGAACACCCGCTGGTCGGGCGACGCCAGCGCCGCGGTGACGACGCTCCGGATGCCCCGCTGGCGCAGGCCGTCGACGACGCGGGTGAGCACGTCGGACGACAGCGGCTGGCGGCGGGTGGCGGTGAGGGCCAGGTGGACGACGGCCGGCTCGGCCCGCCAGGGGGTCAGACGGATCCCGTCGGCCGAGGTGACCGGCGCGGGTACCCGCAGCGCACTCATCTGGGTCCCCGCTTCGTTGCGAGTCCGGCGACGACTTGCATCGCCTCCGAGCGTACGCAACCCGCCGACCAGGGGGACAGGTGAGCCACCAGAGAGTGGCCCGGTAGCGTCGAGAGACGATGACCGTGTTGTTCGTCACACACCCGGCGTACCTCGACCACGATCCCGGTCGCGGGCATCCCGAGCGCCCGCAGCGGCTGTGGGCGGTCGAGGCGGGGGTGCTGGACGCCGGCCTCGACGGCGAGGTGGCCTTCGTCCCGCCCCGGGCGGCCGAGGTGGCGGAGCTGGAGCGGGTGCACTCGCCCGAGTACGTGGCCGCGCTGGAGCGCTTCTGCCGGGCCGGCGGCGGCCACCTCGACGCCGACACCGCCGTCGCCCCGGGCTCGTGGGATGCCGCGCTGATGGCCGCGGGTGCCGGGCTGGAGGCGAGCGAGCAGCTGGTCCGCGGCGAGGCCACGGCCGCGTTCTGCGCCGTGCGACCGCCGGGCCACCACGCGCTGAGCGGCCGGGCCATGGGCTTCTGCCTCTTCAACAACGTGGCGGTGACGGCGGCGGCGCTGGCCGAGCGGGGCCACCGCGTGCTGGTGGTCGACATCGACGCCCATCACGGCAACGGCACCCAGGCCATGTTCTACGACGATCCCCGGGTGGTCTACGTGTCGTTCCACCAGAGCCCGCTGTGGCCGGGCACCGGGTCGCTGGACGAGACGGGGAGCGGCGTGGGCCGGGGAGCCACCGTGAACATCCCGGTGCCACCCGGTGCCACCGGCGACGTCTACCGGCGGGGGATCGCCGAGGTCGTGGTGCCGCTGGCCACCGAGATCCAGCCGGACTGGCTGCTGGTCTCCGCCGGGTTCGACGCCCACCGCGACGACCCCCTGACCGACCTGGCGCTGTCGTCGGGCGACTACGCCGACATCACCGTCGACCTGCTGGAGCTGGCGCCGCCAGGTCGCCGGCTGCTGTTCCTGGAGGGCGGCTACGACCTGGACGCCCTGCGGTCGAGCACCTCCGCCACGATGGCGGCGCTCGTCGGCGACCGGCTGCACCCCGAGCGCCCCACGGGCGGCGGTCCGGGCGACGAGGTGCTCGTGGCCGCGGCGTCGGCCCACCAGCAGGCCCTCGACCTCGAAGCTTGACCCGAGAAGTCGGTCAGAGCCCCGACGACCTTTCGCTACCCTGACCGCGCGTGATCCCCGAGCGGCTCCAACCCATCCTTGACGAGGTCAGGCCGCTCGCCGAGCGCTTCGAGGCGGCCGGCCACAGCCTCTACCTCGTCGGCGGGATCGTGCGCGACCTGATGCTCGGCCGTTCCACCGACGACTCCGACCTCGACCTCACCACCGACGCCCGCCCCGACGAGGTGAAGGCGATCATCGCCCCGTGGGCCGACTCGGTGTGGACCCAGGGCCAGGCCTTCGGGACGATCGGCGCCCGCCACGGCTCGTCGAGCTTCGAGGTGACCACCCACCGGGCCGAGGCGTACCGCAGCGACTCCCGCAAGCCCCAGGTGGTCTACGCCGACGACGTCGAGGTCGACCTGTCGCGCCGCGACTTCACCGTCAACGCCATGGCGTTGCGGCTGCCGGACGTGAAGCTGGTCGACCCCTACGGTGGCATCGACGACCTGGCGGCGTCGCGCCTGCGCACCCCTCTGGGCCCGGACGAGTCGTTCAACGACGACCCGCTGCGGATGCTGCGGGCGGCCCGGTTCATCGCCGGCTACGGCCTCGTCCCCGACGAGGCGCTGGTCGACGCGGTGACGCGGCTGCGCACCCGGCTGGAGATCGTGTCGCCGGAGCGCATCCAGGGCGAGCTGTCGAAGCTGCTGGTGGTCGACGACCCGTCGGACGGGCTGTGGTTCCTGGCCAACACCGAGCTGTCCGACGAGTTCCTGCCCGAGCTGCTGGCGATGCGCGTCGAGCAGGACCCGATCCACCGGCACAAGGACGTGCTGGCCCACACGATCGCGGTGGTCGCGAAGACGCGGCCCCGGCTGGTCGTGCGGCTGGCGGCGCTGCTGCACGACGTCGGCAAGCCGAAGACTCGGGCGATCGGGCCGAGGGGCGTGAGCTTCCACCACCACGAGGTGGTCGGAGCCCGCATGGCGCGTGACCGGATGCGGGCGCTGCGGTTTCCCAACGAGCTGGTCGACGACGTGACCCGGCTCGTGTTCCTGCACCTGCGCTTCCACGGCTACCAGGACGAGGTGTGGTCCGACGCCGCGGTGCGCCGTTACGCCCGCGACGCCGGGCCGCTGCTGGACGAGCTGAACGAGCTGACCCGCTGCGACTGCACGACCCGCAACGAGCGCAAGGCCCGGATGCTGGCGGCGCGGATGGACGCGCTGGAGGCCCGGATCGCCGAGCTGTCCGAGCGCGAGTCGCTGGAGTCGATCCGCCCGGACATCGACGGCAACCGGGTGATGGAGCTGCTCGACGTGAAGCCGGGCCGGGTGGTGGGCCAGGCGCTCGACATGCTGCTCGAGGCGCGGCTCGAGGAGGGCCCCCTGGGGGAGGCGGAGGCGGAGAAACGTCTCCTCGAGTGGTGGGAAGCCCGCGAACATCGTGTTACCTAACGTGGAACCATGGCTACGAAGGGTGTGAGCTCCCACCGCGAGCGCAAGCGCGACCAGCGTGCAAGACTCGTCTCCGGCGACATGGCACCAGCACCAGAACCGACGGTCACCCTTGCCGGGCCTCCCGAACCGGCGGACAGCGGCCCCGTGAAAGAGGCGTCGGCCGGAGCCACGCCCGCGATCCTGTTGGTGTGGGACGACGCCGGCCGCTGCACGGCGGTCGAGCCCGCGGTCCGCGACGTCGCCGACGCCGTGCCCATCGCCGACAACCTGCTGGGCGACGGCTGGCTCGACCTGCTCGACCCCGACGACCGCTCCCGTGCCACCACGCTGGTGAAGAACGTGCTCGCCGACGACGTCGAGGTGACCAGCGGCGAAGACGGCATCCGCCTGTGCGACGCCGACGGCTGGGCGGTGCTGCGGGTCCACCAGAACCAGAGCGGTGGCGCCAGCGGCGTCCTGGTCGATGCCAGCCGCTCGTACGGGTCGACCGCCCGGCTGGCCCGCCTGGTCGAGAACCTCAACCAGCTGCGGCGCGAGGACGACATCGTCCGGGCGATCCTCAGCGAGGGCGTGTCGCTGCTCGGGGCCCACTCGGCGACCGTGTACGTGCTCGACGACGCCTGCAGCGAGCTGGTGATGATGGGCTCCGTGGGCGTCCCGCCGGAGGAGCTGCACGAGGACTTCGGGCGGTTGGCGGTCGACGCCCAGCTGCCCGCCGTCGATGCCATGCGCAGCGGCGAGCCGGTGGTGGTCCGCACGCTGGAGGAGCGGCGCGAGCGCTACCCGGCGCTCGACTCCGTCCGGGTCAAGTGGGATCCGACGTTCGTCGTGGTGCCGATGTACCGGGCCACGGGCGAGCCGTTCGGCGCGTTCGGGCTGGGCTTCTCGTCGACCACGGTGCTCGACCAGCTCAGCAACGAGTTCCTCACGGAGGTCGCCGGGCAGTGCTCCCTGGCCCTCGACCGCTCGCGCCTCGCCACCGTCGCCGAGCGCAACCAGGAGCAGCTGGCGTTCCTCGACGCGCTCAGCGGTGCCCTCAGCCGCAGCCTCGACGTGGAGACGGCGCTGACCCACCTGGCCGAGCTGACCGTGCCCCGCCTCGCCGACTGGTGCGCCGTGCGGGTGGTGGAGTCGGCGGCGATCCCGCACCCGGCGATCGGCGTCGCTCACCGCGACCCCACCAAGGTCGGCCTGCTCACCCAGCTGGCCGAGCGCCTGCCACGCGACCTGATGGTGCAGGCCGAGCTGGGGGAGGCCTTCCGCGCCGCCCGCCCGTTCGTCAGCGAGGCGGTCGACCCCGCCGTGCTGGCGTCCCAGCTGGGCGACCCGCAGATCGGCGACGCGATCGGCTCGATCGGCGCCCAGGACGTCGTGATCTTCCCGCTCTACGCCCGCGGCCGTCTCATCGGCGCGCTGGGCTTCGGCAACTCCGTGACCCGGGCCATGAGCCCCGACGAGTTCGACCTGGCGCACGCCGTGGCCGTGCGGGCCGCGGTGCTGGTCGACAACGCCCGGATGTTCGCCGAACGGTCGGTGGTGGCCCGGGCGCTGCAGGACAGCCTCCTGCCGGGCGTGCTGCCCGACGTGCCCGGCGTCGAGTTGGGCGCCCGCTACCGCCCGGCCGGCCACGGGCTCGACGTCGGCGGCGACTTCTACGACGCCTTCCAGGCCGACGAGAACTGGTGGGTGTTCGCCGTCGGCGACGTGTGCGGCCACGGCGTGGAGGCCGCATCGCTCACCGGCCTGGCCCGTCACACGATCCGGTCGGCGGCGATGAGCGGCGTCATGCCCTCCGCGGTGCTGGGCCACCTCAACCGCATGCTCCTGCAGCACACCTCCGAGGAGTCGGCCCGGCACGACAGCGACGTGCCGATGACGCCTCGCTTCTGCACCGTGCTGGTGGGTGCGGTCCAGCCGACGCTCGAGGGCGTCGACATCATCGTCTGCTCGGGGGGCCACCCGTTGCCGCTGGTGCGGCGGTCCACCGACAAGGTGGTGCCCGTGGGCGTGCCCGGCACGCTGCTGGGGGTCACCGACGAGGTGTCGCTCACCGACACGGTCGTCCACCTGGCGCCGGGCGAGTCGCTGGTCTGCTACACCGACGGCCTCACGGACCGGCGCTCGGGACGGCGCACGTTCGGCGAGGAGGGCGTGGTCACCGCCATGCTGCGCAGCCGTACCGCCTGTGCCCGCGAGATGGCCGAGCAGGTGGAGGCCGACGCGGTCGGCTTCGTGGAGTACGAGCCCACCGACGACATGGCCGTGCTCGTCCTGAAGGCCTTGCCGACCAAGTGAGGTCGGACGGGAAGTAGCTTCTCGGCCCGTATGGCCGGAATGAGGGTCGCCACCTGGAACTGCCAGCACGGTCGCCCTGAGCCGCCCCGCATCGGTGAGGCGGCGGCGGCGCTCGACGTGGACGTCCTGGCGATGCAGGAGGTCGACCGGGGCTCACGCCGGGTGGAGCAGCGTGATCTGGCGGCCATGGTGCAGGAGGCGTTCGGGGGCCACCTGACGTGGGCGCCGGCGTTCACGTTCTCGGACGGCGGCGAATACGGCAACGCGCTGCTGGTGCGGGGCGAGGTGCGCGACGAGCTGGTGCTGCCGCTGCCGGGGCGGCGCCGCGGCAAGGGCAGCGAGCCGCGGGTGGCGTCGATCACCGCGGTGGTGGTCGACGGCCGGCACTGGACCGTGGCGAACACGCACCTGAGCACCCACCGGCGGATGGCGGCCGAGCAACTGGTCGCCCTCCTCGACGCCCTGCGGTCGTGGCCGGCGCCCCGGGTGCTGCTCGGCGACCTGAACCTGGAGGTGCCGCACCTCCTGCCGTCGCTCACGGCCGAGAGCTACCGCATGGCGATCGGCCCGGCGACCCATCCGGCGCAGCGCCCGCGCCGGCAGATCGACCACGTCGCCGTGTCGGGGCAGGGCTGCTCGGTGGTCCCGTGGGAGGCCGTGCAGCTGGCCGTCGGCGACCACCGAGCGTTGATCGCCGACGTGAGCTGCCCCGACTGACGACTGACTGACTGGCTAGCCCTCGATGAAGGCCTGGAGGTCGTCGCGGGCGACGTCGTCGTGGACCTGCGTCGGCGGCGACTTCATCAGGTACTGGCAGGCCGGCAGCACCGGGCCGCCCAGGCCCCGGTCGGCGGCCAGCTTGGCGAGCCGCACCGCGTCGATGATCACGCCCGCCGAGTTGGGCGAGTCGTGCACCTCGAGCTTGAGCTCCACGGTGAGCGGCACGTCGCCGAAGTTGCGGCCCTCCAGGCGGATGAAGGCCCACTTGCGGTCCTCCAGCCAGGGCACGTGGTCGGACGGGCCGATGTGCACGTCGCGGTCGCCGATCCCCGACTCGATCTGGCTGGTGACCGACTTCGTCTTCGACACCTTCTTCGACATCAGCCGGGTGCGCTCCAGCATGTTCATGAAGTCCATGTTGCCGCCGAAGTTCAGCTGGTAGGTGTGGTCGATGGTGGTGCCGCGGTCCTCGAACAGGCGGGCCAGCGTGCGGTGCACGATGGTGGCGCCCACCTGCGACTTGATGTCGTCACCCACGATCGGTACGCCGGCCTCGGTGAACTTGGCGGCCCACTCGGGGTTCGACGCGATGAACACCGGGATGGCGTTGACGAAGGCCGTGCCCGAGTCGATGCACGCCTGGGCGTAGTGCTTCTGCGCCTCCTCGGAGCCAACCGGCAGGTACGACACCAGCACGTCGGCCTTGGCGTCGCGCAGCGCCTGGGTGACGTCGACGGGCTCGGCCGCCGACTCCTCGCAGACCTCCGAGTAGTACTGGCCGAAGCCGTCGTAGGTGGGCCCCCGCAGCACCGTGATGCCGCTCTCGGGCACCTCCGCGAAGCGGATGGTGTTGTTCGGGCCCGAGAAGATGGCCTTGGCCATGTCGATGCCCACCTTGTCGGCATCGACGTCGAACGCGGCGACGACCTCGATGTCGCGGATGTGGTAGCCGCCGAGGTCGACGTGCATCAGGCCCGGGACCTGGTCGTCGGGGTTGGCGTCCTTGTAGAACTCCAGGCCCTGGACCAGCGAGCTGGCACAGTTCCCCACACCGGCGATGGCGAGGCGGATCTTGCTCATCAGTTGTCTCCCCTGTCCTTCTCGGCGCCGCCGGCCTCGGTGGCCCCGGTCGGCTCGGCCGCTTCTTCAGCGGCGATGAGCCGGTCGAGCCACGCCAGGTCGGCGGTCACAGCTTCCGTGTCGTGCTCCATGAGCGAGCGCAGGTAGGTGGTCAGGCGCCGGGGGCCCCCGGCTGTGCGGGTTTCGTCGCGACGGCGCACCAGCTCCGACCGGCGCCGCCGGAAGAGAGCCACGCGCTCGCCGGGCGCGAGGTGGTGGCAGAACGCCACGCGCACCTCGAAGTCGCGGTCGTCGGCGACGTTGTCGTCGACCAGCAGCTCGTGGAGCCGCCGATCGCCGTCGTCGGTGAGCCCGTAGACCTTCTTCCCCCGGCTGCCGCGCTTCGTCTCGCCGGCAGCGTTGCGCCGGAGAGCACGGAAGGCGACCAGTTCGCCGGCCAGCGAGCCGCTCATGGGGGCCGGTGGCGTCGGCGTCTTCTGGAAGGTGACGGCCTTGACGAACCCGGCGCGCTCCAGGCGGCCGAGCGCGGGATAGAGCGAACCGAACGACACGGTCGGGCGTGCGCCCGGGAGCTCGTCGAGCCGTTTGCGCAGCTCGTAGCCATGGAGATCCTGGTCCTTGAGGAGGCCGAGGATGGCGATGTCGATCATGTCCGCAACCTAGGTCGTTTGTTCCAGCAGTTGTATCGATCCGAAGTATCGGCTCGATATATCGGGCGCCAGTGTGCCGGGCGGTGAACGACACGTCAACGCGGGGTGTCGCCAGCGTGGCGTGACATGTGCCACCAGGTGGCCGGGCCCGCCGCCCAGGCGCGTCCCCGGACGCACCCTCCAACCGCCCCGCCGCCGCCCCAAGAGGCCTCGGCTGCGCCGAGCCTCTAACCTCTTTTGCCATGAACCTGCGGCCTGAGGCGATCAGGGGCACGAGCGGAACGGGCGTCGTCGACTACCGCCTCGCCCGTCAGCAGGTGATCCAGCAGTACCACAAGGGCCGGCTCTCGCGGCTCGACGTGTGCGACGCCCATCCCGAGCTGCGACGGGCCGCGATGGGGGCCAGCCAGCCCACCTCCGAGGTCTGCCCGATCTGCGAGGACGAGACCGTCGCGCTCGTCACCTACGCCTTCGGGCCCCGGCTGCCGCCCGGTGGTCGCTGCATCTCGACGGCGCGCGACATGGCCAAGCTGTCGCGGGGCAAGGCCCAGGTGACGTGTTACGTGGTCGAGGTGTGTCCGGCCTGCGCCTGGAACCACCTGACCCGGGTGTTCCACGTCGGCGGGTAGCAACCCGCCGCCGCCCGAAGGGCTTCGGCTCCGTCGAGCCACTAACCTCCTGGTTCCGTCATGGACCGCTACGAGCGCCCCGATCGGCCGCCGCCTCGCTCTCCACGACCTCCGAGCGAACGAGCTGGTGGCCCCAATCAGATCTTCGTGGATGCCCCGCGCCCAGGCCCGGGCCCGGGTGACCGCGCCGAGCCGCCGAGCTCGGGGTTCCCGGGTCAGCCACCCCCGCCCCGCGGCTCGGGGCGAGGGGCCGGCAGCAGCGGCGGCAACGGGAGCCCGCCGCGCAAACGCAGCATCGTGTGGCGGATGCGGCGGTTCCTGTTCGTCGCCAGCCTCCTGGTGATGGCGCTGATCGCCGCGTCGGTCGCCAAGATGGCCGACACCGAGCTGCCCGAGGCGGCAGACCTGCAGCAGTCGAGCTTCATCTGCGACGCCGAGGTCCCCGACAACTGCAACTCCACCAACGCCATGGCCAAGATCTCCCAGGGCGAGGACCGTCAGAACGTCAGCTTCGAGGAGGTCCCCGAGCTGGTCTGGCAGGCCGTGGTCGACTCCGAGGACGCCGACTTCTTCGAGCACAAGGGCGTCAACCCCATCGCCATCAGCCGGGCGCTCTACTGGGACCTCCGTAGCGGCACGACCGTGCAGGGCGGCTCGACCATCACCCAGCAGTTCGTCAAGAACACCTTCCTCTCCCACGAGCAGACCGTCACCCGCAAGGTGAAGGAGGCGATGCTCGCGATCAAGGTGGAGCAGTCGTACTCGAAGGAGGAGATCCTCGAGGGCTACCTCAACACCATCTTCTTCGGGCGCAACGTCTACGGCATCAAGGCCGCGGCCCAGGCGTACTACGGCAAGAACCTCGACCAGCTGGAGCTGAAGGAGGTCACGTACCTGGCGGGTCTCATCCGTGCCCCCAACCGCGCCGACGCCACCGTCAACCCGGAGGCGGCCAAGGACCGGCGCACCAAGGTGCTCGTCGCGATGCTCGAAGAGGGCCACATCACCCAGGCCGACTACGACGCCACCGTCGACCTGCCGTTCGACTACGTGACGGCGCCCGTGACGGGTGGGAACAAGACGATCAAGATGCAGGGGGCCGGCGGCGGCTACATCACCCAGTACGTCAGCCAGTCGATCCTGAACGACCCTGAGACCTACAACCTGACCGAGGAGGAGCTGGCCCTCGGTGGCCTGCGGGTCTACACCACCATCAACCCCGCGATGCAGCAGGCGGCGTGGGACGCCATGTACAACCCGGCGGTCAACACGAGCTACCCGCTGAACAACCCGGACCTGCCCCTCGGTGCGATGGTGTCGATCGACGACAAGGGCCACGTGAAGGCCATGGTGGGCGGTCGGGGCGACGGCAGCGGCGCCAACTTCGCCGTCGCCGGCCACGGTGCCTCCGGCCGGCCGGTGGGTTCGACGTTCAAGCCGATCGTGCTGGCCGAGGCGATCCGCCAGGGCTACTCGTTGGAGTCGATGCTGCCGGCACCCCAGCAGGCCGAGATCCCCTCGATCCCCGAGTGCGGCGACTGGCAGCCCCGCAACGCCGGCGAGTCGGAGATCCCGGGCGAGCGCATCGACCTCATGACCGCCACGCAGGAGTCGGTGAACACCGCCTACGCCAACCTCATCTACGAGCTCGCGGTCGGCAACGGCGGCAGCACCGCCAAGGTGACGGAGATGGCGGCGGCGCTGGGCATGGATCCCGAGCAGATCAACAAGTGCCTGACGATGGTGCTCGGGTCCAACAACAGCACGCCGTTGGAGATGGCCGAGGTGTACTCCACCTTCGCCAACGGCGGTGTCCACCGGCCGCCCAAGGTCATCCTCAAGATCGAGCGCGTCGACCAGGAGGGCAAGGTCACGCTCATCTACCAGGCAGCGGAGGAGAGCAGCCGGGCGTTGAACGAGATCGAGGCCGCCCGGGTGACCGCCAGCCTGGAGCGGGTCATCGCCGACGGCACCGGCTGGCGGGCCAAGCTGAACATCCCGGCTGCGGGCAAGACCGGCACCACGGGCGACAACAAGGACGCCTGGTTCGTCGGCTACACGCCCAAGCTCACCACCGCGGTGTGGATGGGCTTCGAGATCCCGGACCAGGACAACCCCGAGTGCAAGGCCGACGCCGCGGCCGGTGTCACGGAAGGCCAGTGGGCCGACTTCGCCGGTCAGCCCGAGAAGTGCCCGGCCAAGATCGCGAGCATGGGCACCGCCGGTGAGCAGAGCAAGCCCGTCTACGAGTGGGACATGGTCACCGGCGGGTCGATCCCGGCGATCATCTGGAAGCTCTACATGGACAAGGCCACCGCCGGCACCAACGACCCGTTCCGGCAGCTCACCCCCGAGGAGCTGCGCGCGGGCAAGGACTTCGAGACCGGCGAGTACGTCACCGACACCACGACCACCACCACGCTCCCGACCGGACCGACCGGCCCGGTCGTCACCGAACCGACGATGACGCTGCCGTCGTTCCCGCAGATCCCTACCACCTCGATTCCGCCGACCGACCCCCCGGTCCCCGACACGACCACCACGACCGATCCGCGCGGCGGTGGGCCACCTGGCGGCGGCGGTGGCGGCGACTAGCGCTCGCTCCGCAGGGGAATCCGGCGCGCCCTCGGTGGGTTGACACCACTGGCCGAGCGGTTCCGTCGGCACTACCGTCGTGAGCACCGCCGGCAGCCACACAGGCGCTGGACGGAGAAGGAGGTGTGCCACATGAGCACGCGAACTGCTCCCGCCATCCGGGCCCGCAAGGTGCGGGACGGGGGCGAGCCCCTGGTCATGGTCACCGCGTACGACGCGCCGGGTGCCCGGCAGGCCCACGAGGCCGACGTCGACATGGTGCTCGTCGGCGACTCGCTCGCCATGGTGGTCCTCGGTTACGACGACACGCTCCAGGTGACCGTCGACGACATCGCCCACCACGTCGGCGCGGTGCGCCGGGGCCTGACGAGCTCGACGGCCGAGGGCCCGGCGCCCCTGGTCGTCGGCGACATGCCGTGGATGAGCTACCACACCACCCCGGCCGAGGCCGTCCGCAACGCGGCCACGCTGATCCGGGCGGGGGCGTCGGCAGTGAAGCTCGAGGGCGGTCGCAAGCGGCTCCCGGTCGTCGAGGCGATCCTCGACGCCGAGGTGCCGGTGCAGGGTCACCTGGGCCTCACCCCGCAGTCGCTGCACGCCATGGGCGGCTTCAAGGTGCAGGGGCGCCAGCACGACGCGGCGCTCGCCCTGGTCGACGAGGCCAAGGCGCTGGCCGCCATCGGTTGCTTCTCGCTGGTGCTGGAGGGCGTGCCCGACGAGGTCGCCCGCATGGTGACCGACTCGGTGGACGTCCCCACCATCGGCATCGGCGCCGGGCCGCACTGCGACGGCCAGGTGCTCGTGTACCACGACCTGCTGGGCCTGGAGAACCGGATGCGGCCCAAGTTCGTGCGTCGCTACGCCGAGCTGGGCGACGCCTCGGTGGTGGCGCTCCGGGCGTTCGCCGACGACGTGCGCACCGGTCGCTTCCCCGCCGACGACGAGAGCTACCACCTCTCGGCCGACGTCGTGGAGAGCCTCGGCCTCTACGGGAGCGCCCACTGACCTGGTGACGGGTGCCGGTGCGCGTCGCCGAATCCGGTCGTGCAAGGATCGGTGCCGTGCACCGGACACCGTCGCGTGGTCGCCGTCTCGTCGTGCTGGTGGCCGGCCTGAGCCTGCTGGTCGCCGCCTGTGGCGGGGACGACGACGAGGAGGCCGCCGACAGCAGCTCGATCGGCGACTCCGCCGACACCAGCGCCACCACCGGCGTCGAGCCGGAGTCCCCGGGCGACGGGGTGCTCGTCTCGGCGGGGGATGCGCCGGCGGCCCAGGGTGCGGGGCTCTCCGAGGCGCCGGGCCCGGACGACCGTGAGCTGCTCGACGGCTTCGGCGAGGTGGCCATCGCGATCACCAACCCGGACGGGTCGGTGAAGGGCTGGTGCGTGCTGCTGGCGGAGACCGAGGAGCAGCGGGGGCGGGGCCTCATGGAGGTCACCGACTTCGGTGGCTACGAGGGGATGCTGTTCGTGTGGGCCGACGACAACTCGTCGAGCTTCTACATGCGCAACACGCCGACGCCGCTGTCGATCGCCTGGGTCGACGCCGAGGGCGAGATCGTGTCGAGCACCGACATGGAGCCGTGCGACGACCTGCCCGGCTGCCCGCTCTACCCACCGGCGGGGCCCTACCGGTTCGCCCTCGAGGTGCCGAAGGGGGACCTCGGGAAGGTGGGCCTGGTCGACGGAGCCACGCTGCGCGTCGGCGGAACCTGCGCGACCTAGCCCTTTACTGTCACACCCCACCAACCACCCCGCCGCCGCCCCAAAAGGCGAAGGGCTTCGCCTTCACTGTCACACCCCGCGTTTACAAAGGGAGCATGCTCTCCCGCTACAGTCACCCGGTTGCAATTGATGGCCCCTGCTCCCACGCGTCGTCGTGGGGGCCCCGGTGGGAGCCGGGCTCACAGGAGGAGACCGCTCGCCATGCGAGCCTATGAACTGATGATCATCGTCGACGCCGAGCTCGACGACGAGATCATCGACGCACAGGTCAAACGAGTCGCCGAGCTGGTCACCCAGCGCGGCGGCGAGATCAAGGCCGAAGACCGCTGGGGACGCCGGCGGTTCGCCTACGAGATCAACCACAAGACCGAGGGCTACTACGTGGTCTACGAGTTTGTGGGAGGCAGCGAGCTTGCCCAGCTCGAGCGGGCGCTGCGACTCGCGGACGAGATCGTCCGCCACAAGCTGTTCCGTCTGCCCGACCGCGAGGCCGCCCGCCGCGGCTGGCTCGCGTCGACGGCGACCTGAGAAGAGGACTGTCATGTCGTCCACCGTCACCATCGTCGGGAACCTCACCCGCGACCCCGAGCTCCGCTACACCCCCAACGGCGCAGCCGTCGCCACCTTCGGCGTGGCTGGCAACAGCCGCTGGCAGAACCGTGACAGCCAGCAGTGGGAGGAGGCGACGTCCTTCTTCAACGTCACCTGCTGGCGTGACCTGGCCCAGAACGTGAGCGAGTCGCTCGAGAAGGGCTCGCGCGTCCTCGTATCCGGGCGCCTCGAGCAGCGTTCCTGGGAGACCCAGGACGGCGAGAAGCGCTCGGTCGTCGAGGTCGTCGCCGACGAGATCGGTCCCAGCCTCCGCTGGGCCACCGCCACCATCAACCGCAACGAGCGCCGCACCGCCGAGGGTGGCTCGGCCAACGGCGGCGGTGGCGGTGGCTGGAGCCCCAAGCCGGCCTCCAACGAGCCCCCGCCCACCTACGATCCGGCGGAGGAGCCGTTTTGATCAACAAATCGCGTTCGAAGAACAAGGACAACGCCCGCAGGGCCAAGAAGAAGACGAGCATCCTCAACACCGAGGCCGTCAAGTACGTCGACTGGAAGGACGTGAACCTGCTGCGGCGGTTCATGTCCGACCGGGCCAAGGTGCGGGCCCGCCGGGTGACGGGCAACAACGCCCAGCAGCAGAGCGAGATCGCCAAGGCGATCAAGAACGCGCGGGAGATGGCCCTGCTGCCGTACGTCACGCGCATCACCCAGCAGCGTGGCGGTCGCGGCGACAAGGGCGACCGTGGCGACCGGGGCCCCCGTGGCGATCGCGACGATCGCGGTCCCCGTCCCGACCGTGACGACCGTCCGCCCCGTCCCGACCGTGACGATCGCCCGCCCCGTGGCGACGCGTCGGCGGCGCCGCCGGCGTCGGCACCGCCGCCGGTGCCCGCCGCGGCCGCGGCTGGCGACAGCCCGAGCGAAGGTGCGGCGTCGTGATGAAGGTCATCCTCCGCACCGACGTGAACGACCTGGGCAAGCGGGGCGACATCCTCGACGTCGCCGATGGCTACGCCCGCAACTACCTCGTGCCCAAGGGCATCGCCATCAAGGCGTCCGACGGCACGCAGTCCCAGGCGAAGGCCATGCGCCGAGCGCGCGACCTGCGTGACGCGCAGGACCGGTCGGCGGCAGAAGAGGTCGCCACCACCATCGTGGCGAAGGTCGTCACGCTCACGGCTCGAGCCGGCAGCGAGGGCAAGCTGTTCGGCTCGGTCACGGCGTCCGACATCGCCGCCGCCGTCGAGGCGCAGACGGGCGTCGAGATCGACCGTCGCAAGCTGGACCTCCCCGAGCCGGTGAAGACCCTGGGTACCCATGTGATCCCGGTCAAGCTGCACGCCGATGTGCAGTTCCCGATCACCGTCGAGGTCGTGGCCGAGTAGGCCCGTGCGACCGCCGGCAGCGCGGTGCTGCCGGCGGTCCGCGATCGCCTCCCCTGGCGATCCACAGCTTCTCCACACCGTTCGTTCGGTGTTGTCACCGCCACATGCTGGGCATGCGCGCCTGCGCGCCGCTGTCCGTGCGCCGGTCATCCCCAGGTCAGCAAGGTTTTCAACAGGATTCCCCCGCCTTTTCAACAGGGTTATCCGTCTTCCTCCGCACAGGGCGCAGCTGCGAGTGTGAGGTCTCCCATGGCACGGCCCGACGACGACACGACATCCCGGCGCAAGGCTCCTGGTGGTCGCGTGCCGCCGCACGACCTGCAGGCGGAGGAGTCGTTGCTCGGCGCGATGATGCTGGAGCAGGAGGCCATCGCCAACGCCGCCGGCGTCATCCGGGCCGACGACTTCTACAAGCCGGCGCACGCCCACGTCTACGAGGCGATCCACTCGCTGTACGCCTCGGGCCAGGCGGTCGACCCGGTCACGGTGGCCGACGAGCTACGCCGCAGCGGGCTGCTCGACGCCGTGGGCGGGCACCAGACGCTGGTCCAGATCATGTCGTCCACGCCGGCGACCACCAACGCTGCCGGCTACGCCCACATCATCGAGGAGCACGCCCTGCTCCGGCGGCTGATCGGCGTCGCCGGCGAGATCGCCGAGATCGGCTACGGGCTGCCCGACGACGTCACCAAGGCGCTCGACCGGGCCGAGTCGCTGGTCTACGAGGTCAACCAGCGCCGGGTCACCGACACCACCGCGAAGATCGAGGAGCTGCTCGGCCTCAACCTCGACCGCCTGGAGCAGCTCTACGGCCGGGGCGACGCCATCACCGGCACCCCCACCGGCTACGCCGACCTCGACGACCTGCTCTCCGGCCTCCAGCCCAACAACCTCGTCATCGTCGGCGCCCGCCCCGCCATGGGCAAGGCCCTGGCGCTGGACACGCCCATCCCGACGCCCGACGGCTGGACGACGATGGGCGACCTGGCCGTCGGCGACCGCGTGCTCGACGACGCCGGTCGACCCTGCTCGGTCACCTACGCCACCCCGGAGCAGCTCGACCGGCAGTGCTACGAGGTCGAGCTCGACGACGGGACGACGGTCGTCGCCGACGCCGACCACCAGTGGTCCGCCTACGACCGGCGGGCCTGGAAGGCCGCGGGCGCACGCAGCTACGGCCAGGGGTCGAACCCGCCGGGCGCTCGGGTGGTGACCACCTGGCAGATGCTCGACGAGGGCCTCCGGGCCGGCCCCGACGACCGCCCCAACTGGTACATCCCGGTGGCGCAGGCGCTGGACCTCCCCGAGCAGGAGCTGCCGGTCGACCCCTACGTGCTCGGGTGCGAGCTGGGCGCCGGCACGACCGTCGACGACGGGGACCGCGCCCACTTCGAGGGCGAGCTGGCCATGGCCGGACATCAGCTCCTGAAGGGCCACGCCCCCCTCGACCACATCCCCGCCCTCTACCTGCGGGCGTCCCCCAAGCAGCGGCTGGCGCTCCTCCAGGGCCTGCTCGACACCGACGGCCGCGTCGTCGACCCCTTCGGCACGGTCGAGCTGCACCTGGCGAGCCGACCGCTGCTGCAGCAGGCGCACGAGCTCGTGTGCACGCTGGGCCACAAGCCCGGGAGGATCCGGCGCACCGGCGCGGCCTGGGAGTTCAGCTGGACGCCGCTCGACCCGGTGTTCCGCCTGGCCCGCAAGGCCGAGCAGCTGGAGCGCACGAGGAGCCACCGCGCCTTCGGCGCCATGACCCGGCGCACCGTGCGGGCGATCCGCCCGGTCGCCTCGGTGCCGGTGCGCTGCATCACCGTCGACTCGTCGAGCCACCTCTACCTGGCGGGCCACACGCTGGTCCCGACCCACAACACCTCGTTCGCGCTGGGCATGGCCACGCACGCGGCCCTGTACGCGAGCCATCCCGTGCTGGTCTTCAGCCTGGAGATGGGGAACCTCGAGCTGAGCCAGCGCATGCTGTGCGGCGAGGCCCGGATCGACTCGCAGCGGGTTCGGTCCGGCAACCTCAACGAGGACGACTGGAGCCGCATCAGTCAGGCGATCGGCCGGCTCGCCCAGGCGCCGATCTGGATCGACGACAACCCGAACCTCACGGTGATGGAGATCCGGGCCAAGGCCCGGAGGCTCAAGAGCCAGACCGGTTCGCTCGGCATGGTGGTCATCGACTACCTCCAGCTGATGACCGGCCGGGGTAGCGCCGAGAACCGCCAGGTCGAGGTGTCGGAGATGAGCCGAGGCCTCAAGATCCTCGCCCGCGAGCTGGAGTGCCCCGTCGTCGCGCTCTCCCAGCTCTCCCGCCAGCTGGAGATGCGGGCCGACAAGCGCCCCATGCTCGCCGACCTCCGTGAATCGGGGTCGATCGAGCAGGACGCCGACGTGGTGATGTTCATCTACCGAGACGACGTGTACAACAGCGATTCGCCCGACCGGGGGCAGGCGGAGATCATCGTGGCGAAGCACCGGAACGGGCCGACCGGGGTGGCGCGACTGGCGTTCCTGTCGCAGTACACCCGGTTCGCCAACATGGCCCGCGTCGAGTAGTCAGTCGAGGCGGAAGACCGGGAAGCCGGGGGCGATGGCGGCGAGCTCGTCGTCGGTGGAGCTCTTGCCGACGCCTTCGAAGAACTGGCCGACCTCCCAGCCCCAGCGCTCGACGTAGGCCCGCAGGACCGGCGCCTTGGCGTCGTCGTCCAGCTCCGTCGCCTGGAACGACTCGAACTTGCGGCCGATGTGCAGCTCACCGACGCCGTCGGCGGCTCGCATGTTGCGGACCCACTGGGTGGTCCCCCGGGGAGCGACGAGGTAGCGGCGGCCCTCGAGGTCGAGGAGGTTCACGACCGTGGTCCGGGTCTTTCCGCTGGTGCGCCCGACGACGCGCAGCTCCCGGCTGCCCATCAGGCTGACGCCCCGCCGAGCCAGCCAGTGCACCGTGGGGTTGAAGACCGTCCGGGTGAACCAGCCGGGCGCGAGGTAGCGATCGGGCGAACTGTGATCAGTGCTCTCGTTCATGAGCAACGTTCTACCGGGTGTTCGTCCCGAATGCAAGAGCACTGCTCTCGTTTCGGTATGCTGCTCCGCATGACGAGCGCGCCAACGACGGCCCGGGCTCGGGCGCGGGAGATGCTGACCGCCGAGATCAAGGCCACGGCCCGGCGCCACCTCGCCGAGGCCGGGGCGTCGAGTCTCTCGCTGCGGGCGGTGGCCCGGGAGCTCGGGATGGCGTCGTCGGCGGTCTATCGCTACTTCGCCAGCCGTGATGCCCTGCTCACCGCCCTGATCGTCGACGCCTTCGACGCCGTGGGCGAGGTGGCGGAGGAGGCGATCGCCGCCACGGCGGACGACGACGTGCTGGCCCGCTGGTGCGCCCTCGTCACGGCGATCCGGGGCTGGGCGCTGGCCCACCCGCACGACTACGCCCTCGTCTACGGCAGCCCTGTCCCCGGCTACCGGGCGCCCGACGACACCGTCACGCCAGCGGGCCGGGTCAGCGGGG
>Ga0193742_1000199_pt1 | contig 44021 bp, 53 predicted proteins | sample L2c1metaG_FD_165511 | JGI IMG/M metagenome (GOLD analysis project Ga0193742, IMG submission 165511) | Soil microbial communities from a riparian zone of the East river system, Colorado, United States - L2c1 | ecosystem: Environmental > Terrestrial > Soil > Riparian zone | place: USA: East River... | reverse complement strand
AGTAGAAGAAGGCTCAGATGGGTGACCACCATCATCAGAGTGTGGAATATCTTCCTCGTCTTCAGATATATTGATCTGAGGGTGCTTGTTAAACAGACTCGACTGCCTAGAAGATAAGGTGGATGGCGGTAGTGAGGAGTGAGGTAAGGTTTCAGAATTTGCCTTCAGAAGCTCTGCCATGGCCACAGCGCTGGCTTTAGATGCTTCTGCAACTGCTTGGCGATGGGAAGAAAGTGCAGGTGCCCCAATGTTATTTGGGTCAAGAAGCCTTGACATTGGATTGATGATTCGTGTTGGGCGGGATGACATTATGTTTAGAATTTTTTGAAACAGATATGTTGAATATCAATTTAAATTTTAGCAGGCCGGAATAAAAATTACAAAACTGTACAGTTGTATAATAATAATAACTCCGCTCAGCCAAAGTTTTAGCCAGAGCCACTAGCCAATTTAGCCAATTTTTTAGCCTCTGGCTTCGAAAATCTCAAGCCAAGGCCTATTTTTCTTGGCTTGGCTTGGCCTCTGGCTTCCAGGCCAAGCCAGCACATCACTAGTTCTAGGCTTCTAGCTGCGAAAACTTCTAACACTTTATCCTTTTCTTTTAGGATCCCCTGCTAGGCTTTCCTGTCGTATTTTATGTTTATATATTATTTAGGATCCCCTGCTAGATCTCAACTAAGTTGCAGCCACAGTTGCCCTAACAGGATGATTAGATAAATAACAGGAAGCTTTAGTAGGTTATTTACATGAATATTTCTATTCTTTTCACATTTTTAAGGGCATTATCTCTACATATGTACATATAAAGGTGTTCTGTAGCTCATCATTATACTATACCATGTTTTATACATTGAAAAAACAGTGCAGAACTCATTAAAGATGGTGTGTACCAGGTTTTGTGACATGTGTGTGACAAAACATTGCCGACCCCCACTAATATTAGTAATAAGTACTGTGATTGATTGATCGTTTACCGACGCGCGTGTCGTCGATCCGGTTTTACATGTTACATTCCTTGCTTAATTCCCAAAAGGCACCTTTCCTCTAACAAACTACGTGCTCACCTCCAAAGGTACTAGCGTCAATGTGGGAGCGAACCCTGCAAGATCTCATTCGCGGGTTGCGCGCGAATAAGAAAGATGAAGCAAAGTTCATTGCAAGGGCAGTTGACGAAATACGACAGGAGATTAAGAGCGATGATATGGAACTGAAAGCAGGGGCAGTTCTTAAGCTCACATATGTGCGTACGTCACACCTGAGTCGTTTCCTGACTAGAGTTCATCACAGTTCTTCAGCTCGACATGCTGGGTTACGACATGAGCTGGGCTTCATTTCATGTCGTGGAGGTTATGTCATCTTCCAAGGTCCACTTGAAGAGCATTGGATATCTAGCTGCTGTGCAATCCTTTGAGCAGGATACCGATGTTCTCATGCTGACAACGAACCTTCTCAAAAAGGTATGATCACCATCCAATACATCATCAGGTTACTACTAAATCGATCTATTAGGACCTGAGCTCAACGCCTGCAGATGTTGCTATCACTTTGGACGGGCTATCTCATATTGTGACACCGGAACTTGCCAGAGATCTTTCACCAGAATTGATAGGAATGCTGAATCACTCTCGAGCACATATAAGGAAACGTGCGATATTGACTCTCTACAAACTTCTTGTGAAGCATCCCGAGGCCATTAATCATGCCCGAGTTCGCCTTGAGGAAAAGTTGAATGATCTCGATCCAGGTGAGTAGTTTGGTCTGGGTGTCATTGTTTCTCAACATGTTTGCAGCCGTTGTTGCCGCTACAGTTAACGTACTCTGTGAGCTTGCTCGGCGTAACGCCAAGGACTACTTGTCATTGGCTCCGCAACTGTTCCATCTTTTGACCTCTTCATCCAATAATTGGATGCTGATCAAAATTATCAAGCTGGTAAGGACACTTGAATTGAAAACTTTCAAGTTCCTGAGCTTTATCTCTTTCAGTTTGGTTCTTTGTCTCCCCATGAACCACGACTGGTCAAGAAACTCCAACCGCCTATAACCGAACTGATCTCAACGACTCCCGCAATCTCGTTGCTATATGAGTGTGTCCACACTTGCATAATAGGTGGAATGCTGCAAGGATCATCAGGAGATTCGCTAGCCAAAATGTGTGTTTCAAAGCTGGCTGGATTTATACAAGATGCCGACCAAAATCGTGCGTTTATTTCTCTAAACGGTCATCGCCATTTTTCACTATCTTGTAGTGAAGTATATTGCTCTGTTGGCAATGGTGAAGATTGTCCCTAGCCACCCACATCTCGTGGCAGATTATCAAGACACCATCCTTGCAAGTGTAAATGATCAAGACATTAGTATCCGGATGCGGGCACTTGATTTAGTTTCTGCGATGGTATGTGCGTCTGATCATGGCCAAGTTGTCATCCTGACATACCAAAGGTTAATCGAAGCAATCTTCAATCTATTGTACAACAATTGCTAGCCCATCTTGTTCGGGATTCTTCTGCGTCGAGCTTACCTACGGCAGCCCAGTCCCTTGTCCAGAATGCTTCTGGAAGCTCTTCTAGCACCGTCAAAGCATTCATTTCCCCAACTCAATCACCAGCATATCGCCTTATTCTGTCTAAGAGCATACTCAACATGTGTTGTCAGTCAACATATGAAAACGTGACGAATTTTGAATGGTATTTATCAGTACTGGTTGATCTTGCTCACGTAGCCGATGTCAATGTTGGATCGGAAATCCGCGATCAGTTGGTTGATGTGGTTGGACGTGTCCGAGCCTCAAGGCCATATGCCGTCAAGCTGATGTACACCTTGATCAGCGATGACGGGATGCTCAGGAATGCTTCGGTGGAAGGTAGCTGCTCGGAAATACTCTGGGCTGCAGCATGGATCTGTGGAGAATACTGCCAGTCAGTCTGCTACCAAAGTCTGATGCTCCTTTAAAATTTGACGCAGCTTCTAGAGAACTAGCAGAGCCTCAGAAGCTTCTTCCTTACCTTCTTCAACTGGAGGTTAACAACCTTCCGCCAGATATCGTTTCTATGTATGTCCAAAGCATGACCAAGATATTTGGGTTCTGGGCTTCTGAACTTGGCCAACGGTGGAACGATGACGAGTTGCCAGAACTCAAGCGAACCGTTATGTCAATTCAGAACCGGGTGGGCGAGTTCGCCGTTTGTCAAGATGTTGAAGTACAAGAAAGGGTGCGTAGCCTCCTGTGCAGTCTACTGTTAATTCTTAACAATCAAATCATTAGGCTGCAAATACACTGCAGTTGTTTAACTTTATTTTTGCTGATATCAATTCATATCTACCGAATCTGCGGGTCGCTTCTTCGTCACCATTGTCGGGATCCTCTTCGCAGTTGGATGGACCTCCTTCAAGATCTGATGAACTCCGATTTCCGAAAAGTCTATATCTCATCCAGCCACTTTTCGGTTCTTATGAGCTTAACCCTGTAGCAGCAACAGCACAAGCTAGCGTTGTTCCTCCGGAAGGATTGAACCTTGACGTATGGTTCGTTGAGCCACCATCGGAAGTCATTCCCCACGTCCAAGCAGATAACACTGACGTAGGAAAGACAAAGAAAAGCAAGAAAGGGAAAGCCAGAGACCTTGGTTTCAATGCCACTTTGTATGGAAAGAAGACCTCGAAAAAGAATGGAGCTCTGATCAACACCATGGATTCGGGCGTGGAAACCCCAGAGGAAATAGACCGACGTGAAAGGGTAAGGGTCGTCAAATTTCAGGTTATCATAGAGATCATCAGTTAACCGCCAATGGGCTAAAAGCAGCGCAAAGCAGAACGACAAGAACAGCTGCGAGACGATCCATACTACATCATAGACGACCGACCTCCAAAGACGGTACAAAATGTGGATTCAATTCCTGTGGTGCATCTGGAAGATATGCCGCCTATAATAGGTAAAGGGTGTACTATCCAGCAACCATGTTTGGCTAACACAAAATACCAGATGAATGGGAAAGTAAATTACCATCCTTGCGAGTAACTTCCCAGACTTTCTACTCCGGAGCCTTTGTCGTCGAGCGAGAAGGCGAAATGCCAGACGGCGTTGTTGCCCAGCGACCCCCGCTGTCATCTTCCATAAATAATCTAGCACCAAGTGATTCCGGCATAGCCGAGCCATCCACATCTTCATTTTCGCCATACCAACTATCCGACCATCCTTCGCCCAACTCATCAGCAGCACCAGAGCCCATAAAAGTCGTCCGTCCGAAGAAAAAAACAGGCAAGAAGAAACAAACCGTCATAGCTGCCGATACGCCAACTCTTTGAGTGTCATCCAAGCAGACACCATTTCTGAATGCAGTAGGTTCAGATCCACCTTATATTTTGCACTGTGACTAAGTAGGTATGTACAAAGCAGGGTTTGAGATGCGGGGACTTGTTATACAGCTTTACAACAAAAAAAACGGGATGATAAGTTGGATGAGGACGGGCGAAAAGCACCGTAACCGAGGAACCCTGACTCAAAATGTCAACTGTTTAGTAGGTAGTCTAAACAAAAGAAGAGTTCATGACTAGCATGGAAAATTCGTTTAGCACGATTCTCCATCGTCCATCATCGATCATCCTCTACATGTTCGACAGAGTCCACAATTTCATTTACTAGCTCAAGCGTCACTCCTGGAATAATCCTCTCTGCTTCTGTAAACGCCCGTTGCAGAGCACTCAATGCTACACGAGCCTCTTGAGATGAAACTCGTGGGAAGAGCTAGAAGAAAGGAAATTGTTGAGATTTTATATACGGTCCAAAAGACTACTCACAGATGCTATTGCTGGCAGAATGACCGAATCCAACATCGTAGTATCAGGAACATCGTTATCCAACTGCACATCCTGAATTTTGTGTAAAATGCCTGAGTTGGCAGAAGAGAATGTGTCCAATACATATTGGTCATCGTAATCCTCAAACTGAGGATGCGGATGGGGTTGTGACTGGGGAACAACAGTGGTGGGGCTGCTCTGGGGCTTCTCGATTGTTCCTGGAGGCATATGCCGAATAGTGCTTTGTTGAAACTGTGATTTTTGGGAAGAAGCAGATGGGGGAAGTGGAGGGAGCTCGCCCTTGGTTGTGACCGATGACATGTTTGACGACGTAGAAACTCGTCGGGAAGGAGATGAGGAATGTTCGTTGGACTGTTGTGGAGAGCCATTGTTTTCCCACGTCAGAGGGGGACCAGACATCCTCATTGAGTTCTGGGACCGTCCGAGCGTATTGCGGCCTCCATGACGCACTGTACCGAAATCCCATAAATCCTCCGGGTCACCATTCTCAGGCCTGACAAGTAAAGTAAATAAGTGTATCAATCTGGCGGACGGGCTTACAGGTCGGTATCCACATCATTATCCTTCTCCTCGTGCCTCTCACCCCCTTCTGCTCTCCATCGCTCATGGCGTTCGATCAACTCTGTCAGATAGCTAGTTTTTTTTGCCATGCGCACAAATTTGTGTTTCAAGAGGTCGCGGGCTGTCGGCCGCTGAAAACCCGTAAATCAATGTAAGCGAGCGGGTAAGATTTTATTTCTCGTACCTCCCGCGGATCTCTTTGGAGACAATAAGAAACAAACTCTCGGAAAGGTTTTGAGAAATTGCCGTCGAGAACAGGTGGAGGGTTCTTTGGTATTAGAAACAAGACCTTCGCAAAGAAGTTAACGAGTGCCACAAAATGAATTCAAGTAAAGGTACCTTCATGGGATGCAGTTCTGCATAAGGTGGTTCACCCTTCGCCAGTTCGATTGCTGTGATTCCCAAACTCCAGATGTCAGCCTTGTGATCATATCCACTTTGTTTGATCACCTCTGGAGACATCCAGTACGGCGTCCCAACGAAGGTATTTTTCTTGGCTGACAATGTTCCGGATAACTGTCCCGAAACACCGAAGTCTGCTAGTTTTACTTCTCCGCCGGCAGAAAGTAGAATGTTAGCGGCTTGGAGATGAATAGATCAGCAATATTGAAGCTTGGATGGATTAATATAAAATAAGACACCTTTGATATCCCGATGCAACTTTCCTTCACTATGTAGATACTCCAACCCACGCAGAAGTTCACGGACGATAATTGCAATATATTCTTCTCGGAAGACACCTGGTTTCATCTGGATTCGGAGAATAGCCCTTCAGCGATTGTTGAATCTCGTATTGAAGATATAAATACCAAGTCCGAACACGACCCGCCAGAGCAGTACCTAGGGACATGAGAATGAGAAAAGCAGAGATGGGCGGAATAGTTACTCCATGACAATCCACAGATTGGAACCTTTGAGGTATGAGCCATGGTATCTAGAAAGAGATTAGTCAACGACTCTGATGAACGATAATAAATAAGGAGAGACTTGGTGACATGTGGAGAATCCAGCTGAGAAAGGATTTGGATCTCTTGTTGAATATCCTCTATCTCGTCCTCGGCACTCTCAAGGTCAATAATCTTAATGGCCACAGTCTTTTGTGTGCGTTTATCGAAACTATATGACGTACGAAAAGGCATAAGAAGAGAATAATAAGGGTATAAGGAGAAGTCGCCTCACCCTTTGTAGACCTCTCCAAAAGAGCCTTTCCCTGTAGTATAGGCGATTGAGCTTGCAGTGAAGGGATCTAATAAATATGAAAACTAACGAACCAATTCTATCCTGCTTGACGTAGAACTCCTCTGGATCTTGGCGATGGGATTCCTGATCCATGCATGTAAAGTGAGATGTCGGTTGATCGCGAAAAAAGGAGAGATTTAATAGGATACCATATCTTAAAGAGTAAATTTTAACACAAGCTGCAGCTCCAGAAAATATGTGTCGCGTCGAAAGATGATGCTTAGTTGGACCACTTTGTGAAAGCCAAAAAAAAGCTTATAGGAAAGACTACAACGATATAATGAAAGCCTAGCACTTGGGTATAATGTGGAGGTGGAGGGAAGAAAGCGGGAGGTGAGTGAGGCAGTGACTGGCTTGATTTATGTAGCTCTTGAGCTGCAGCGGTACACCGTACATAAAGAGTCAAGCTAACCAACAACAGTTTTTCAACTTCCAAATCAGGAAAAGGGGGTTTGTCTACTCCGTCTCTGTGGTTTTCTAGTAAATGTGCTGCCCTTCGTCTTCTCCTTGCCTCGAAAATACTGCCACACCGACGGCCCATAGAACCATCCAAGGAATATCATCTCGGCGACAAAAATGAAGATGATGAGGATGAGGACAGTCAGGCGATCGTGCATGAAATTTTGAAAATTATTGTCGGGAGACGAGTCGCCAGGACTTGGCTCCACCATTCCTTCCAGTGCAGACTGAGGATGAATCAATCGTATTTTGTGAGTTAATGGGTCGACAGATATTCCAAGCGTGGGTTTCTTCTGCCGCGGCGCTAGATGTTCCAACATTCTTATCGAAGTTTGAGTTACAGAAATCATCCTAAACGAGGTAACCTACTCTTCAGCCTGATTTTAAATCGTTCCTCTGGCCAGCCCCCTTTTATCTAATGCCTCACTCATTTCTTCCGCAGAAGCACCCTCAGTTGCGCTGCGGAATGCAACGGTCACGGAAACAATCCCGCCTAAAAATACCCTAAGATACTTGACATACTGTACTTACTGAACTCAGATGGGCTTTAATAGGTACCTAGTATATTACACTGACACGGTACCCCCCCCTTCGGAATAGTCAGTTCAACTGTAGACTACAACAGGTAGATACAGGGTGGCTATCTGTAATAGGCAACAGCACATACATACTGACACAAGGGCGGAGTTTACAGTAGATCATATCCTTATGTTCAGTGGCACACTTTTTATATTTAGCAGGTTGGACCAATTAACTGCAAGGAATCCGGGATGATCGTACAGTGACTAATCCCTCGGAAATATGAAGGTTGCAACCATGCATGCAGTCTCATATCGGTGTTCGTGATCTTGTACAGAGCAACAGCTGTGAGAATGGTGGCAAGAATATTCCACCTGGGATTTGTCTCAATCAGTCGCTGGTATGAAAGTATGGTAATTTTTTACTGTTAGGAAGGCTAGGAGGCTCGCATCGTGGTTCTATCATACGTACATTGTCTATAAAAATGGCATAGATTCACATGATTCAGGTCTATAAGCATGAGCTTGGTCCATAATTTCGTTACGGCTGAGTCTTTGTCGATTTTCGATGCTCCTAAGAATAAGGTCAGTTGAAGTTGCGCAAGAAACGGAAAAAAAAACTTACAGGAACATGTGTATACTCATGATCGACGTGTACGAATGCTCTCTCCACATTAGGGAGAACTTCGATCTTGTCCTGGAGCTGCTGGCTTATATCATGGGCCTTCCATAGCGGCGTATTTCCGTCCATGACGATATCAACTTCTACGAAATAATCCTAGGATTGTGATTGTTAGTTTGAGCACGACAATAAACCCGTCGGGACATACAGGTCCACTCTGCCAAAGAAGATCAGTGAGTATCTTGTAAACATACAAAAGTACAAACATGATACGCGCGGACTGTATCAATTTTGCCGATGTCCTCACTAAAGGTCGCCGCCTTGTAAATCAGCAGCTGTAGAAAGTCATGCGGCGCCGATTTTCCGGCAAGCAGCTCAAATTCTGTGTAGACGGTGTGGCTCCAAGAAACTATAACACCGAGCGCAATCTTGAAAAATCATGGTTGTCAGGTTGATGAAAATATATGTAATGCTAATGCCTACGACGATGGCACCCGTGGGGTCAAGATCTGCATGGACAATAAGTTGAATGCATTCATATCGAATCAAACAACATAGAACGCACACCAGCGAAGTTTACTGCCTCCAGTTGACATAAGGATTCCTACAAAGGGTAAATCAATTGAAAAATATCCTAAAAAATGGTCAATTTACCAAAAGCATTGATCCAGAGATCATTTCGATGATCCTGCCAAAGGACTTGAACCTGGCTTGACTTGCTTCTGAGAGAGTAACTGTATATAAAAAGAACGAATTTGACGGCTTCACAGACTCAATTGTGAGATTAGAGAGAGTTGCAGAGGAACTAACCAAGGGCAGCGGAGACAGCGATGATTGAGGGAAGATGAAAATCGGTAAGGTCGTTTCCATGTTTTGTGACCAGGGTACGAATCGACTCTACGATAACGACAAGATTGACAGAACCCATCCTGTATCATTTTCTCAAAATTTGTATGGCCTGAGCACCAGCATACGCACAAGAATCCTAAACGAGTAGTCAGCGCAAACCAAAGTGAATGATGTAGAGCACAATAAACCATAAACGATGTTTCCAATAGTCTCTAGTCGGGCACCTCCCACAGGCCATTTGTTAATATCCATCTTAGCTGCCTTCCGATGAAGCCAGAACAGTAGGACATTGCTGCCGATATCAAACACGGAGTCGATACCGGTGGCCAGAAGTGACAGAGAAACGGATGAAATGGCAGCGTATACTAGATGGAAAGTTCGTCGATAATTTGAGCTTGGTATGTAATTGATGCGCCTACACTGTACAATACACAACGCGAAATTGCAAAATAGACTAGCGTAAATAGCAATCTTGACCTGTAAGATAGATGTTTAAAATATAGTATGGTGGTGGAGAATTTGACCCACAGGTAATCTGGCCGCTTCCTCTTCAATTTTCGCGTCTTCCGTGTGCTCTTCCATGGGCTTCAACAATGCCGAGATTAGCTGACGCGGTATGGGTGGTTAGTTGAGATAAAATTCGAGTCGCGCGATCACAAACGTCATTTTGGCGCAACTGGTACTTCGCGACACGCTTGCCCTTTTTTCGGCGACGAAGGCCAGCAATTTGTTCGTCTGGTACGATGCCATCGCTCAGTTGGAAAGGATCGGCGAGAAGGACGCCGATGGAACCAGAAACTGAGGTTCTTTCAACATCTTGATCAGGTACCGTTAATTCGGAAATCTGTGTGTTTGTTTTTTCAGCGCCAAAGATGTTTCGAACTGACAAGATGTGCACCTCCTGTGCCTTATCGTGGTCGTTGGCCATCTAATTCTGATACCAAGACGAAGGAGCACATTAGTTATATTGATGTGTCGAGAATAAGGGAATAAATAGGAAGGCCCGAAACAGTGGAAGTAGACATCTGATTAAGCCAATCTCAAAGAATACCGTTGATCTGGTACATGATGCATGCCTACCCAAGGATCTGGGTGTGTACGTATATACAGTGACACGAGCTGTGGGAATTCTTGCACAATGAACAACTCACTGGTTGGAAGCTATCCACAAAGAGAACGGGGTTTGGGTATTCGGATGGCCTGTTCAGACTTTCATACCCAGAAAATTCATTCTCCGTCTCAAACCCAGAAAAGGAGCTTGTTCCGGAATTAAATATAGTAAGTGTGGGAGTTTAAGTAGGGTCTGAGAAAGGCTGAGAACGGGTGTACTAATATGTATAGGGGTGTGGCACGATAAGTCAAATCCATTGGAATACCGGTGTTTGCAGAGTTCTAGTCCAAATGAACGAAAACGAGGACAAGGAGCTGGGTTTATATGCCTCAGAGATTTTTTACGTAATAATGTCGTAACTGATTGGTAACGCACAACACTCACGCGTGCACTGCCAAAATACCATGCAGCAACCGCTCTGCAAAAAAAGGAAATCCATGAATATAACAATGAAAATCATTAGGTTTCATTGATCCTGTAGATGCTATGGTTTCTCATCAAATGTGATTGTTCAAATGTGCTTTAAAATTATACTGTTAACCCATTTTAATAGAAGCAAGTTTGACGAAAAAGTTTCCGAAAGCTTCAAAACGTGCCGTGTCACAAGGATTTAAATAATATCTAATATTTGACCCTTACAGCCCACGAACAGTCATAACTAGATACATGACCACCACATCACTGGACTCACTGCCAGAGAATAAAGTGGCAGCCCTTATGCCATTATTCGCATTTTTCTCGTTTCTATTGTACGTTGTCTTCACCTTGTACAATTGATTACCCAAATTCATGTGTTTCGCTGGCAGCGGTGCTCTGCTTTTCTGGTGTCTGATCTCATCCTGCTTGGGAACCTCCATACGTCAATCTTTTTCTAATTTGTGGCACTATTCAGTCCTTGGTGCGGTGTCCCAAGATAATGGTCGATATCCAAGAAGACGACCTGCATACGGCGAGGAAGAAATCTGGGAAATGGAATATCGAGGTCGAGCAGGCTAACTAATGGTCACAAAATTATTTACATAAACTGCCTTCCCAAGTTGAATTCGCGATCGATTTCTCTTCCGCTGGTCTGCAACGACATCTTCATGCGCTAGTCGTTACCATTATAATGGGGAACTCCTATAATCATGTGCATATAAAATATCTCTCTTCAAGTCAACAGTCTTTCATCTCCTCCCCGTTTTCTTATAATTATTTCACGCTTCAATTCTAATCATCATGAAGCTACCCTCGAGCTCTTCCCTGTTGCTTGCCACATTGGCCATTTCCTCGTCATCGTCTTCGCTGGCTGCGCCATCTGGAGAATGCGACACTGCAATGACTACATCCTCCAGCAACCATCACACTTCCGCATTCCTAGGTGACTCGGGCGTTCGTGACCTTGGTTCTGTCGCTATTGATATTGAACAAAAGGCTAGTACGACTGTTGAGAGGTCAGAGGGTAAGCGATTTCTTATCATCAGCCAAAGCCTGGTAACTAATTTCGGTCTTCAATTAGTTGACTTAGAGGCTCGCCAAGAAGATGGCCTAAGTTTGTTCCGATTACTCTACACCCTACCCATTATCGGACGTCCCATTGCGTCGCTGATTGAAAAGTCGTTTCCCAATGGCACAGACTCAGTCGAAGGGATGCCGGACATTGATCCCGATGACCTCAAGGCACTTCAAGCTGCTATTGCGGAGGTTTCGCGAGCTCTCGGTCAAGCCGATCCAACTGCCCTAGAGGTTCCAAGCGCTGTACAAAGTGTCAACGGGACGACTCCTACCACAATGAGCAACGAAGATGGGCTGAATACCGATGGTTCCATGTCTACCGGTTTTTCAAGCACGTCGGCCGCACTTGCAGCAACCAACACTGGCTCCTCACTTTCACGCCCTTCTGCAGCAGACGGAAGCTCGACGATGGGTGGGGCTACTTCCACCCAGACACCTTCTGAGTCTGCCCCTGCTCCTCAGTCATCTCCTACGATCCCAGGCAATCCTCCCAACTCCCCCGTTCCATCTGCTGCCTACGTTGGCTAAAATTTCATGACATTATTCTACCGTTTTCGCTGTGCCTCATAGGATTATAGGTCGTTTACTACATCATCCTTCTTTGATACATATGCTTAGTACTCACTTGTGCGACGTTTGTCTAAATCTGGGTTAAGTATGGTAAACAAGGTGTCAGTGATCAAACACTTAGTGGACTTATCATTCATCTTTAAATCCTAAACTATATCTTACTGAACTATATCTTACTGACAAAGTTCTATTCTTTCACCGTATCTAACACTTATTCTTCTCTGATGCCACGGCCCCGTCCGCTTACGAATGTGGCTACTGGTCATTACGACTCACTACCAGATCAACAATTAACACCAAGAACGCCCCACAGTGGTTCACGAACAAGCCGGGCAGAACAGGGTTTTGCCAAACTTCAGATAGTCGAAGCAAACGACACAGAAGACGATGACCGTCACGATACGTTCCAATCTGCTCCACTTCTCGCATCGTCGTCCTCAGCCAGATTTTCAAGCCGCAACACCCAGCAACCGCGTAGCACCACTAAATCTCATGGTCAGAAGATTCTGATTCAATCAGTAGTTGTCTTGTCGACAGCTATCTCCCGTCTTCCCTTGGCGTTAGGCATCTTCACAGCAGGGGTTCTCCTCCTTCTCATTGTTCTTTCATATACTCGGCCAGAGGCGCTGCACAAATATGTTGGAGCCAAAGCCCCAATTCTCACAGTCTCGACCTCATACATCAAAGCAGGACCAAGTACCTCGACTTCGAGTCCCCTTGGACAGGAACATGGACTTGCCGACGTACATCTACTGTCATATGAAAACTATACCACGTTTCCCCTCCATCCCCCTCAATACCTCGCAGAGTGCACAAAAATAAACACAGGATACATGGCGCATGGCGATTACTGGGACATTAATCTCATGGGTGCAACGGATGTTGCACACCATGAAAAATCAACTACAAGGGGGAACTCAATGATTTGCTCAAGTACTATCACATATATGCTGGATGGGACAGTTGGGCTAACAGCGGACTTGGCACTGATGGCACAAGCAGCAGCGCTGGCTCGCGAGGTGAGCTTTCAGAGTTTTATCATTTGGCTCCTCAAACCAACAATTCTTAGCGAAACCGAACGTTCCTTGTCGACGACACCTATTGGAATCGCGGAAAGTATGCACACTCGTCGAATACCTTGTCATTATTTTCTTCTCACTGTCCTGCTTTTTTTTCCAAGATGGACTGATCACTTCGAGGATGTACGAACTTTACAGCCGGGTCCGGAATCAAACTGTGTACCACCCCCAGCAAATGGTCAGTGCATTTACCTCGAAAAAATGTCAGGAACTGATCCCAAACATACATGTAGAATTAGTGGCATGCCCTCGGACAGCCAGGTGGGGTAAAATCTCGATTTTTTCAAATTATTGATTATGATGCTAATCCATCCATGTAGACATTGGGTACGTAAATTTATCATTAGAATTAGAGTGAGCAATGTGATTTATGTATTTTGTAGGTCATCCTCGCAAGAACCGCCAAGTTCCATTTTGGTCATGGATTTTCAAACCATTATGACGATGCGTGAGTAAGGATAATACCATTAACCTTTGACGGAAGCTTAGAGCATTGGCGACTTTAGATATGCTCATGAAATCAACCGTCTAAAACCCATATTTGAGTTTGCCCTCCAGTCATTCGAATCTACGATACGCCCAAACGCCCATAACTCCGAATTGATTAAATTGACCCAAGATGAACTTATGGCCACCATTCACAACGTTCAAGCTGACAACCCTTCAGGGTTGACCTATCTGGCCGTCCACGTCCGCCGTGGAGATCGCAAACCTGCGTCTTTCGAGTTTTTGGACAAAAAAATCCCACTCCCTCGCTACCTGGATGGTGTAAAAGATACTTGGGCTCGTCTTCATACCGGACATGAGTCGAAAGCCAATCCCTTTGTTTACTTTGCCTCAGACTCTCCCGTTGCGGGCCAGCAGTTCTCGAAACTTTATAATGGCCCAAGCTTTTCTCTCTTTGCAACGACGCAACCTCGGTTACGGGCGATTGCAAGTCCTAGGGAATATCATCAAAAGACCTTTAACGAGTTGGATATTGAATATCGAGTTCTGGCCACAAGGGGTATGATCGTTGACCTCGCAATGATTAGCGGACTCTGGGCCGGAGGGGAAAATATACTACCAGAGGCGACCGTCTGTTCTATAAGGTATGAACAAAATATCTACACAACTATTTGTTGTTGATCGTTTACAGTTCAAATGTCTGCAAGCTTGCTGCAGTTGGTTTGGGTTGGGACCGAGCGTTTGGCAAAGTCGACAACATGGGCAGTCTAGATCAAAAAGGTAAGCATTGGGTGGAAATCGACGAGGAGGGTCAGATTAGACCAGTGTGGCATGCTTTCGAACTCTTCTAAGTACACACAGTTTGTACTCGCACTTGTAGACAGCACTGACATCATCTATTGTCAAAGCCAACCCTCCAAGTCCACCGAAGTTTGCAAGCATATAGTATAAACCAATGCATGTGTTAATAAGCAAATCTAAAGTCCATTCTTTTGTTCCCTTCATCCTTGGTTGTCTCGAGGTATTCCTGTTGTTCCTGAATGTGGAGCCTTGTCAACGTTACTTCCTGAGTAGAGGTCCAAATTTATGCTTACCTGCGGTGACCATTTCTTCCAGATCTTCTCTCTCCTCGCATTGAGAGTACGGTAGAAGAAGTATGTTCCGGTATATAGGACGATGTTCATAGAGCAGATGGCCATGAGTTGGCGATTTCCTCTTTTATCTATGGGATTTGATTGAGCCGTCTCTTAAATGAACTATTGATAATACAGAACGCACAGAGAGGCTTGTCGTCATTACGATATATATTTGCCTTTGTGCGCTGACATTGGTTTGAAGTCTGCGTCTGCCAATGATGTCACTCACCGAAACGATGCCACTCGCTTGAACGAACATATTGTACACACTGGCGGAAACGGTTCTAAGTATTGTCTTTATTGGTAAGTGGTCTCGAATCTTGAATCTTATAACACACCTCGTTCGAACACTGTACGAATTTCTTGAAGCCCATGCGACCTGGATTGGATGGACATAAGGGTATCCTGCGATCAGGCTAACGACTCCGTAGTATATCCATTGCGAAGTGGTTTCATTGAACGTGTAGAGCCCAATCAGGAGTGGAAGAGCCCAAAACTGGAGCACAATCGTGGCCGCGACGCGACTGTTGACAATTTCGCTAACGAAGGTCATTAACATAATCAATGACATCCCGAGGACCGACGACGGTATCACCAGAAGGTTCGTTTTGGTTGTCGTGAACCCAAGATGACGGAGCGAAAGTGTAAGGTAGGTCTGGGGTGGAACGACAGGCACTGCGAATGGCAAATGGTTTAAGTTATTCTCGATAATAGCAAAGATTGACTTGCTGTACCTAGATGAACAAGACCAAGCGCGTAGAGCGGCCACATTCTCCAATCCTTTACAGCTTCCCAAATCATTCTGACACTCAGCCCCTCTCGATTATGCATGTCAGACTTTGATGGATCGTCCCTCAAAGCTCTGAAATTGCCACGTAAGACTTCGGGTCGCGCATCTTCGACAGTTAGTCGAAAGCTGGGGCACCCACCTGTTGACCATAATCACCTCCTCCCTAAAGAATGTGAACCTAAATGTACATGACTCGAATTCAGGAAAATTTACCGTTCCGAAAACCATCCCTTTGGTCGATACCATGCTTTAGTTTGTGTCGGCCCAGGTGGCATTAAAAAGAAAGAGGTACAGCCAACAAGAAGGGTGAGGAGTCCTTCTATAAGAAATAAATATCGCCATCCTGCCTTTCCACCAACCCCACGAAGCCGGAGGAGCCCTGTGGCTAAGAATGCACTGACAATGTCTGCAATATAGTTGGACACCCAAAAGAATGCGAGCCTCATAGGTACTACGATCGAGATCCACTGAGTCAATTAGAAGCCTATAGGATTTAGAAATGGCCCACATTCTGAGTTCTTATAGAAGTAGGAAAGATAGAGGACAATATCCGGTATGAATCCTCCTTGAATGAAACCTAGTAATGATCTTATTGATGGAAAAAGCTAGTTTCACTTGCTTTGCAGAATGGATCTAACAAGGCTGACGTACCTGCATATAAGAAAGCTAGCTTTACCACTCAACCAGAACTGGGAAAAAGAGACAACGCTCCATAACATCATCTGAAAAAAATCCCATCAAAACTGCTCTCATGATTTCCAGGAAGCCAGCATACGTACCTGACACGGGATCCAAACGTCTGGCCCCACGCGTTTTGATACTAGTTGTGAAGGAAGCTCTATGTGCAACAAACAAAGTTATATTTTGCAATAAAGTCTTTGTGGAGACAATTAAGCTACCAGGACCTTACCTGCACACAAAAAGGATAACCGGAATATGATGTTTCCAAGATTGAAATCATCTGTTGTGAGGCCAAGGTCACCCAAAAAATTATCGGAATTGGCCTGGGATATATTGGTGCGATCCAATTCAAGCGCAAAGAACATAATGAAGGCCCAAGTCATAATTCTGAAATCGATCTTGCGTACAACCCTCTAAAATAATTCATTAGCGTTAATGAATTGTTTAAAACGAAAAATGCGATTCACCTTCTCCTCTCGCCACGTCCAACGAGCCAGCGGTTCAAAACGATGCACATTTTCGTATTGGGGAGGTGGGCGGTATATCTCAAGAGTAGTTTTGTCATCAAAAACTGACAATTGTGTTGCTATTGCGTCTAAATCTAACGGCGGTTGCCTCCAGAAGTTCCAGAGGCGAGAAAATTCGACTTGGTTATCATGTCCAGACAGTCGAGAATTCAGGGGGGCACCAAGCTTTGGAACCTCTGCAAGATCATCAAATAGGACATCGACTTTTGAACCATCTTTCTCGTTTTCGATACTATTATTGGATGGGACATTCTCCGTGCGACGGTCCAAAAGGCGAGTTGTCATCAGGAGTTTAAGAGGGTCTAATTGACAGAAAGATGTTCTTTATGTAAAGTGGATTGTCACATTCGGGCCATGACCAGAGTATCCCATACATCACTTTGCGTGTTCCACGTTCTAGATGACGCGATTGAAATTTACCATATTTAGTGATTCACTTACTAAATTAGACCATGCCAACCTCAGTCCAAGGTGACAATTGTGACATGCATAATATTAATAACCAAATAAGGAAGGAATGGCAGTGGAGGTCGCTTTTGAGACTTTGAAGAAATTATTTGAAAATATTCTCCCCGTAAAAGGTTGTAAGCGAATGCTATGTCAAAATTACACGAAGATCGGAGCACCATGCGGCGACTAGTTTTCCAAAGGTGTATTTCATTGATGCCGTGCGATACCAGTAACGACTCACGCTGCGTAATATACCCGGTGTCTCGACTCCAAACTTCACAATGTACACCAAACAATGCCTCTCTTCTCTGGTTCCTCCATGATGTTGTTGGGCAGAACCCGATGTCCACGATACTTCCTCGATGCTCACGCCGCCTGCCGGCCATTTGAGCCTACGAGTTCGGTTCTAAGTATAAGCACCCATAGATCGTGGGGATCGATTCGAAAACTTCCGCATCATCGATAAAGGAATGAATTGAGATGATCCCGGGTATGTCCGATAGATAACTTTGTAAGTAGGACATTCCTGGAAACAAGCTTTTTTGTTATGAAAATGCTGTTATTTGTGAATAAAAATTTTCCTTCCCCACATCCCCTAAATCAGAGTTTTTCAGCCGTTTTTTGTCGCCTTAAGGAACTCTCACCAGAGCCTCCATTGAGGTTTGCAATATTGACCATCTTTCTACTGAGTAATCTCGTTTTGGAAACTAGTGTCCCAAATCAATGTATTTCTTTACAAAAATTTCATTTTTGCGTGTCTGTCACGTTTTTCGCCTTGTATCTTCCATTTTTGGTGCTGTCACACATTTGCACGTGATCTTGGTCTGGTCGGTTATCTAGCTGTCCGTTATACGGGAGCCTAGCGATAATCTAGTCATTATCGAGTGAAAGCCGTATACGCACGAGTTAGGAAAATATCATTGCACCCGAAAACTTCAAACGTAGTTGTAGTCAAGATATACAACAATTGATGCAATTGTGGGTAATTTGTCATCGTCGAGCCATTCCCCTCCCCCTCCCTCTCAAGGCTCGCTGGGCTGTGCCAGGTGGCGCTTTGGGACCAGCGTTTTGCTAACAGGAATATCAGTAAATGTTCATAAAAACTTTGCGATGATGTCTCACTGCTTCGCTCTGAGGATTTCTGACTGTCTCGTCGACGCTGAGGATCAAGCAGGCTGCCTCTGTGGCGCTGCTTATCGCGTTAGTTTTTACAAGACTAGGCTCCCAAACAAACGCGTCCATATTGTCACGCACACCCGATGCGCCGTCAACATCAACACCATACCACTTTTCTCCAATGGCATGCTTCATGCGCAGTTTGTTAAGCACATCCGTCGAGTCCAACCCTGCGTTATCGCAAATTTGACGAGGAATGATTTCCAATGCCTTTGCAAAGGCGGCAATAATTAACTGCAATTTCCCAGGAATGCTCAGAGCGTGTTTGCGAATGTGAGCAGACAACTCCATCTGGAAGAGGCCGTCGTCAGCAGATAGACACTCTGTAAATTCGTTAATCACCTCGATGGCTCCTCCACCTGCTACTACCTCTCCATTCCTGACTGCCCTTTTGACTACCATAAGAGCATCATGTAAACTCCTTTCCACTTCCTCGATGAATTGCTCTGCGCCGCCACGGAGAATCAAAGTACAGGTCTTGGCTTTGGGGCAGTCCTCAAAAATATTGTACCTTTCACCCCCGATCTGACGTTCTTTGAAAAGTCCGCAAGTCCCAAGGTGCTCCCGAGCGATATCAGAACACGTCGATTGGATAGCCCCGCCACCAGCTTGTACGACTCGTCGAAGGTCTCCTGCAGCGACACGACCAGCACAAAAAATATCTCTGTCTGCGAACCATTGGGTTGCCAGATCACCAATTGGAAGTTTGCTAAGAACCACTTTAGCACCAGTCTTTTCGATCGCTTCCAATTTACGATATATGATTTCCCATTCAGCATCGACGATAGCTTGGTACTCAGCAACAGCATCCACGCGTACTTCTGCATTGTCTTTCTCAGCTTTGAGTTCTAGTTCAACATTGAGACACAGGATAAGGGGGTTTTCGAAATGTTTTGGTTGTTGCTCCGCGCCTGCATATGTGAAGGTTTTCTTGAATGCGACACCCTTGACCAGGAGTGAATCTTGCAGACCGCCACCAGCGATCTTCTTCACGCCGATCAAAGATTCATCAAGATCGTCCTGATCCAAACATTGAATGGCATCCACGACCATTTTTGAAAAGAAAGGTTTTTCTGAATGTATTAGTTTAGAAGACATCGATGTCGATGCGCACTTCAATAGTAGCGATCGGAAGCGTCTGAAAAAGTTCGTAAGTTGTTATGAAAACCAGATAATCTCGCAGAAAAATGATTACTCTGGATCTGACTTGTCCACCGTTACTTGAAGTTCTTTTATTTTGTCAAGAGCCTGTGCAACAGTTTGAGAAATTTAGAAACAAATCGGGATGAAGCATACCAATTGCGACGCTTGTCTAAAACCCTTCATGATGATATGTGGACTAACGCCCTCTTCAATGAAACCTCTGACCTCCTTTAACAGTTGAGCTGCTAAAAGAACAACGCTTGTTGTTCCATCCCCGACCTCTGCATCCTGTGCTCGAGCAATATCTACAAGAGTTCGTGCAGCAGGGTGGACGATGTCCAAGAGCTTCAAGATAGTCGCGCCATCGTTTGTTATTTGAGCCTCCCCACGGTCGGAAACAATCAATTTATCCATTCCTCTTGGACCAAGGGTGCTAGCAAGTGTTTCCGCTATCGCAAGACACGCAGCTATGTTGGAAAGCAATTGGGGATTTCCTTGAGATGTGTCTGTGCCTTCCCGCAACAAGACAACGGTTGGCTGCTGAACAAAATATCAGTACATGAGTCAAATTAATGTGAATATGAGTTACCATAGGTAATCCTCGTTGCATTTTTGGAGAAATGAACTTTTGAAAACGATAATTTTAGGAAGAGGTTGATTATTTGGATCTATGTGGCCTGGTCCAACGCGTTTTCGGAAATCCATCAAATAATTCGACTCATCAACGCGTCGACAGCTTCCGTCGCGTACAACAAATGGAGGATATAGATATGCCAGATGCGTCGCCACCAGGTTTATTCTTTGCTGGCTCAGATGAGGAAGACGAGTCGCTATTCGCTGACTGCGCAAAATCTCTGAGCTTGCCTCCAACTTCTTCCCCGAGAACATCTGTTTCGCGATCATCTCCTCCCCATCTCCTTTTCTTGGAAGATAGTGACAATGACGACTCTATGTATATGTTGCCCAAACCCTTAACTCTCGACGAGAAGGCTAAGCAACCAATTATCATTGAAGATGAGGATCCGGACATCCGCATCGTACATTCAATGGAAAGCAAATCTAACCAGCACTCGCGTCCCATATCACCATCTCCTACATTGAACATAAAATCGAGCTCCCCGGGCCCTGTTGCCAAGAAACGCCGACTTTTACTCCCAGAACATGAATCTCCTCCCAATCTTGCCACAAAGTTTTTGCCAACCTACTTGGGTGAAATCATTATTCCAAATGCATGGAGCAACGTCTCTGGGAAAGGCTATGTAAAGCCAAACGAAACCGTTCTTGTGAAGAGAGAAGAACGGGATGCCCCCCGAGCTAGCACGAGTAAACCAAAGCCAACGACTGTCTCAAGTGGCAAAAAGAAGCAAATTTCTATTGCCACCATGCTTAAACCTCAACCTGCAAAACCTTCAAAGACGAAAAAGAAGAAAACGGACAATATCGTTCGATTGGTTAACAACAAAGGCTTTGGTGACCACTGCTCTAATTCAACTGGGTCTCATCTGCTAACTATTGCGACTGGTTTAGAATTTGGACGTCTACCTACAGATTCCTCTTGGTGGATTTCAAAACTTCTGGATCTAGGTTAGCCTTAACTCATGCAATATCTATTGGAATTCATAGTCATTAGACATGGTGGACATCCGAGGTGTTATGACAGATTGTCCGGAAAAACTGACAACTGGTGCCAGCTTAATTGTCACCCTTCATATATACCTTCTTGAAGGAGCATTCAATACTTCCAATAAATTCCAGGCTGATGACACAAATTTTCACTTCGGCCTCAACGAAGGACTTGAAAGCGAAGAAGAAAGGTACGGCGATTGATCATACTCTTATTCCATATCTAAAGATTGTATGGTAGCTCCCTCCGAGAACGAAAAAACGCCGTTGTGAAGTTGTTGAAAGTAGTTGGCTTAAAGCCGCAAGCTGGCGCCGACCTTCAGAACCCCGACACTAAAGTACAGGAAGAGGCTCTCAAGGGGACAGTTAAACGTCCGGTCAAGAAGGTTAAAGAGATTGTTGGGGACGGGGAGGAAATCGAGCTTGAGGATGCGGAAGTCCTCTCAGACAATGATATTGATGCTATTTATCAAAAGTTCGTACAACAGTGAATAAGTTTAGCAAGCTTATGACATGACTTCTTATCAGGGCTCAGCATCATGATCAGAGTATGGGTGAAATGGAACCTGCTCATTCGTTTAATCTCACGTTGCGCGGATATCAGAAGCAGGCCTTATTGTCCGTTCCACCATTGGAATTTGATATCTATCGCTGATACCTTTCATATAAAGATGGATGTTTTCTCTGGAGAATGGTACTATGGATGCTCGAGGGGCGACGTCAATGCATCCCCTATGGAGCCAGTAAGTGCCCATCCAATCACATGGATCTTGGCCTGACGTTGTAATAGATATGCATTTCCCCAGGAACCAGTTATGGATGGCGATATGATTGATTTGACTGCGGATGATAAGCCTTTTTACTTCAATCCATATTCTGGTGAATTGAGCTTAGACTTCCCCAAAGCAGAAAGGAATTGTCGAGGCGGAATTCTAGCGTAAGTCGGCTTTGAAATTCATCACGCCTAATTATACTCAGATTTTATGTAGGGACGGTAACTCTCTGTCTTTCAAATATCTACTATAAACTTTCGCTGAATCAGACCTCCAACTTTCTGCCCTGCATCCAGAGAGTAAGTTCTGTAACATGACTTGCCAAAAGATGATTTCCTGACAATGCGCCAATAGTGGGTATGGGGAAAACCATAATGTTGTCCGCTCTCATCCAATCTAGTCTGGCCTCTCAAGAGCCTGAAGAAGCGACTCTAGATCTTCCAACAAAAGCAAAGCAACTGAAGCTCAACAATGCTTTCCGTGCGGTCAATCAACGGAAACCGGAAACCTGCAAGCCTCCATCCGCTACACTCATAGTTGCACCGACCTCTCTTTTAAATCAGTGGCTTGAGGAACTTGAACGATCTAGCAAACCCGGGACGTTCGACGCAGTTGTGTGGCATGGTCAGAATCGCCTTGATTTAGAGGATCTGGTTGAGGAAAACGAGGGTGACAAAATTATGAAGGTTGTCATCACGTCTTATGGCGTTTTGGCTTCTGAGCATGCTAAAATGGACAAATCAAGCAATTATAAATCCCCCGTTTTTGAAAGTGGGTCTGTTCCTCTGGTATCATCTTCCTCTTGACATTCTCCACTTTAGTCAATTGGTTCAGGATTATCCTTGACGAGGCCCATGCTTGCAAATCACGTTCTAGCAAAACAGCTAAAGCTGTATATGCCCTCTCCGCAAGACGGCGATGGGCCGTGACTGGTAGGAATGGTATCCTATATTTCAATTTCTCTCTCTGACCACCATGCAACTGCAGGAACCCCGATCGTCAACAGGCTGGAAGATTTGTATTCTCTATTGTAAGTAGTCGTAACTAGGATTTCCACACTTCCGCCTAGCTAATCATATCCTAGGAAATTCCTTGGATTTAAACCTTGGTCAGAGTTTGCGTTCTTCCGGTCGTTTATTACGCTTCCCTTCCTTGTTCACGATCCGAAGGCCATTGAGGTTGTTCAAATAATCCTTGAGAGTATCCTCCTCCGCCGAGAAAAGCATATGCTAGACAATGAGGGGAAGAAGATAGTGGATTTGCCTCCGAAAGAGGTAATACTCGGTCTCATTCAATACTCGATCGATTTTGACTAAGGTTCCGACTAGGTCATAGTGGAGGAGCTCGAGTTTTCGCCGTTGGAAAGAAAAATATACGATTCCATTTATCTACCGGCGAAACGCAACTTCGAGCAGCTAGAAGCTAAAGGACTCGTCAGCAAAAACTATACTCATATATTGGCCATGCTTATGAGGCGAGTAGCAACGAGAACCATGTTGACTGCTTGATTTATTTGCCACTGTTAGGCTGCGTCGCGCTGTTCTTCATCCGAACTTAGTGCTCACAAAAGACGACGAGCGAGCTCTATCACCTTCAGGAGACAGTCAATTAAATGTTACCGACCTGATAAAACGTCTCGCAGAAGATGGGAAAGCCTCTGAATCGAATAATTTTGCAGAGCAGTTCATCGCGGGTCTCGCTGGCGATGATAATGCCGACTGTCCCATCTGTTTCAACGAAATCGAGATACCGATGGTCATTCCCAAGTGCATGCACCAATTGTGTGTGTTCTACTACATAGCGTATGCATTGCCTCACCAATCTACCTCTAGTTGTAAAGATTGCATTGTTTCACACGTTGGTATCTGTGAACAGAAAGGCCAATCAGCGAGTTGCCCCACCTGCTTAAGCGGGCCAATTAAGGTTTGTGCTCTATTTATTCACTTGCAAAATTCAGGGGCATGTTCAAGTCGTCACGATTTCAGAGCAAGGAATTGATAGAAGTTATTCGGAAAGACACGATTAATTCACAACCCTTGGAATCAGCTGTTGTTCTGCGAAGGAATGATTTTCAATCATCTACAAAACTAGATGCTCTCATCCAGAATCTTCGTAAGGATGATCTTATCCCATCGCTCGTATAAAGATGACCTCATGAAACCTTTTAGGGAGATTAAAGTATCAAGAGCCTTGCTATCGGGCTGTGGTTTTCTCTCAGTTCACCAGTTTCTTGGATCTCATCCAAGTGGCTTTGGAACGTGAACAAATTGATCACTATCGGTTTGATGGGACCATGGATGTCAAAAAGAAGAATGCGGCAATCAATGAATTCAAATCCCCTTCACAGAAACCGAAAATTTTAGTTGTTAGCTTGAAAGCCGGTGGAGTAGGGCTTAATGTAAGTCATAAAATATCAACGATAACGGGAATATGGTCTGAATGATTCCAGTTGACCACTGCAAACCATGTTTTCATGGTATGAAGCCACTGTTGTTTCTGTTTCATCATTCATTTATTGCTAAATCTAGATGGATTGTTGGTGGAATGCAGCAACTGAAAATCAAGGTCAATATTCTTTCACTGACCAGCAATATTGTGGCTAACAGAGTCTCATAGCGATTGACCGAGTTCATAGAATAGGACAAGACAAGACTGTCCACGTAAAACATTTTATTGTTAGTCTCTCTCCTGCCACTTCTAGTTAACGATGCTGAGAACCTTTGATGCTCAGATTGCAAAAACCATCGAGAATCGGATTTTGCAAATACAGAAGAGAAAAACCGCCATTGTGAACGAGGCATTCCGTGGAAGTGGGAAAGCGGATTCGGAGAGTATACAGAACCTGAAGCTCATGTTTGGCGATGATTGGAGTGCTACTATTTGAAATATCATAATTATAAATAAATGGCAGTTAACCTTGTGAGTCACAATGTGACAAGACGATAATTACAACTTTATTAAGCACTCTCAAAATCTGGCGCGTCGTCTTCCTCGATTATCCTGCAGTCGGTCGTTATTCCAACCGCATTGCAAGTACTCGCCTCTTGTAATACTCCGCCAAACTCAATTCGTTAAATTGGATATGTCCACAAAACGAAAACAAGGCGGTTTTTATGCCGTCCGTGCTGGGAGGAAAACTGGCGTATTCGAAACTTGGTATGCATCCGCGACTTAAATCAGTATGAATCCAATTAAATGTTTCATCTTTCATAAGGGCTGATTGTGAGGAACAGACAAAAGGCTTTCCGAATGCGAGGTATAAAAAGTTTGCAGCTTTCGAGGAAGCTCAATACTTTGCATTGGGAATACTTCCACCAGAGGTTTCAAATGCTGCCGCATCAACGAACATTCGTCGGGAACTCTCTCTTGCTGACTCCAAGACCAAAAAGCGTCTTCAATCACCTGCCAGTGATATAGAGGGCGAAAGCGATTGGGATGTTGTATACAGCGATGGCGCTTGTAAAGGGAATGGTCAAGTAGGCTCTGTAGCAGGCGTTGGCGTTTGGTGGGGACCCAACGACCCTAGGTTGGCAATTTTTATGCTATCTTCTAGTTCGTAAACCCTGACCTTGATCAAGAAATCTCGCAGAACGCTGCCCAGGTGATCAAACCAATAATCGGGCGGAACTAATTGTCCGTGTTGCTTTCTTTTCGATGAACGTTTATCCATTGACGATCCACCAGGCCATACTTCGTGTTCTGGAGACTGCTCCAATTTCGACGAAGCCCCTGTTGATTAAATCCGACTCACGTTATTCCATCGATTGTTTGTACTATTGGGTGGACTTTGATGTGAACAGACTAACATTCATGACAGGCTTGAAAACTTGGATCTTCAAGTGGAAGGCAAATGGGTTCCGCAACGCCCAGGGTGAAGCTGTCAAGAATGCTGGCATCATCCGTTGCACATCTATTCAACTCGATATACGAGCTCGCTACCGACAGAAAGTTCGCCTTCAATATGTCAAAGGTCATAGTGGTGATGTTGGTAATGACGGTGCTGATGCAATGGCAAACAGAGGCGCTTTGTTGCCCGCAGTTAAGGAACGTGACTGGGAAGCGTTAGAAATGAAGCTTTCAGAACAGTTCGAGCAAAGCTCTGTTGAGACAAGTGGTGTAGAGCTCGTGCCATTGGAGGTGCAGGATACAGATGATGTTGTGGTTGTGGAAAATACTGCAGTCGACATTCCATCGAAGATGCGAAAGACATCGCCAGGTTCTCATGAACATCACGGTCGCATAGCTATGGCCGTAGCAGCTTCATCACCGTTCAAACCTACACTATATCCAAAAGTTTCCCTGGGAACCTTTTCTAGGAGTCCGTCCAATCTATTACCAGTGTCGTCAGCACCACAGGATGAGAAAAGGAGAATAGCTCCTGAACAAACTTCCACTATGCCTACATCAGCTCAACCACAAAGCATACCTCTCGAAAGTTCAGCGACTGTGAGTAAAACGGACCTAGAAAACATTCGAAACAAGAAGGTACCCTTGAAGGTAATATTTGCTCTTCCACCATTTGTGCCAGTGAAGTACGAGGAAGTCAATTTCGACGTAGGTGGACTTGTTTCGCCCACCAAATCTTCCTCACATTTCGACAGGACTATACGGATTGTGTATTGGGTGATGATGATCTTGCCAAGGAACTTTCTGACTAAGTTATTTTTTACTGCACTTCTTCTCAAATTATTGAAATAACAAACTTATCGCGAAGACATTGAATGATGAAGATGAAATTGAAATGCAATGCCCAGTGCTTGCAAAAAAATAAAAGGTTTACCAGTCATTAGATTGGGTATTTATCTGCCACCCATGGCAGATAACTATTTCCTGTATTATCTCGTTTATAGCACCTGTATTGTGTCTCCCTCTCCGAAATTGTAGCAATATATAACATTGGTACATATATACAACTTTACCTCCTTATAATTTCCAGAAAGGCTGTTGAGGTGTTGTAATTCAGCGATGTCAGATAATGGCAGATAACTTGTGGCTAGTTATGCATACACGTGATCTGCCCAAATCTATTCCTCCGCATCAGACATCCTTGGTTGCCCTCCACAACTGGGAAAAAAATGTGAAAATATTTCAGAGAATTAAAATTATACAAAAGAGAGTGATTACAAAAATACAGCATCCAAGAGCAAGAATTGAGCTTGAAAAGTCTATATTTTGATGGAAACGGCAAACAAAAAACAAAAAAAAAGTCTGGTCTCAGGTCTCAAATCCGAAGAAACTGCATGCAGGCATGCACGAGAAAAAAATTATACTATTTCATTGTGGAAGTGACAGTGTTTTACAGCATTTGCCCACCTCATTTGGCCCTCAAATTATTGTTTGAGGATCCCTGTGAGCATCTCCAATTCTTCTTTTCTTTATGTACTTCTTTTCTTTCTTTTTTTCGGTCACAACACCCAATTTATTGAGCTTTTTATTGGTTAAAAAGCAGCGAGGACTCGGTCAAATGTTTGAATTCATAGCTCCACGACTGCATGCAAGATCTGAGACCTGATTAATGCTTACTGGCTATTATAAGCTATTAGAAATCAATGCGAGAGGGCACGTGATCCAATCCCAGACGAGATGCCGATGGCACGGCAGCAGCCTGTGCAAAGAGTCCTTATAACATAACCATGGAAAACGAACTTTTGCTCGTCTGGCAGGTAGTCAACGAGCTGAGTGACCAGCTAGCTATCAATCAAAAGCTTGCGTATAATCTACAGTCACGAGCGGGAGAGTTGAAGGTACAGTAACCTGTCGTGATTTTAATTGCCAACTAATAAATAATCATTAGAATCAAGCCACACAGGCCACCTCAGGTTTCGCGCTACGTCGCGTCAATGCAGATATCTCGAAAGGTTCATGACTTAAACAAATAATCGTGCCTCACATGCAAGCCCTCATCCACAATATCACCAACAGAAACCTTTGAATCCGAACTCGAGCGGTTGAATGCACAAACTATAATTGAGAATCAAACTCTCCTGCACGAAAACAAACAACTGAGTCTACTCTTGAAGGAGTACGAAGGCACAATGGAAACAATCATGTCTAAGTTCCGAAGTCATGCTGTATGTTTTCATTTCTCCCAAACATTGTATGGATTGAAACCATATCTCAGCTTGCTGCGCAACAACATGAATTGACTTTAACACGGCACTACGAAGCTCTTCTTCTTTCCCGGGACACTCAAAGTCTCGATGATGGTCTCATAACGAATACCATCCTTTCGGAATCCCTTCAACGCCTCGCTTACTACTTGCGAGGACTCCTAAAATCTATGGCCGGGGAGAATTGCGAAAACCTTGATCCGGACTATGATGGGTCAGGTATTAACATCGAAGAATTGCATACTCTTCTTGAAACTTTAGATGAACGTAGTGGATATCAGGGCGTTGAAGGAAGCCAAGACTGGGCCATGGAGCGCGAATGCGAAATTCTAAGATTGGAGAAGGAGAACGAGGAGCTTAGACGGTTATTAGGAATTGACGACGCTAATATGGCTGCCCGAGGTGTCAGTCTGGATCAAGACCGAGTTGAGAGCGGGCGATATTCAACTTTCCTCTCGAGTTCGTCACGGAGGAGGGCTAGGGGGACAGGAATGTTTGGTGCTGGCCATCAACGAGGAGGATTCTTGGGTGGTGTAGGTCGTGCAATGGCTATCGGGGTAGGTACTCCTGGTTCATCATCTGCTTGGAGCAATCCTGGTTTAGTGTCACCCGCCACCCCTACGACCACGGACAGGTCATGGCAACCACAGGCATCAGCTGGGGACCTCCGTTAGCATTTTTTGTTAGATTTGTGCACGCTCTATCTACGTATGTACTATTGCGGTGCCCTCTCATCGCCCAGATCCCCTGGAGCTAAAAAGGACCCCCGACAACTGGTGTGAACGCGCAGAAAACTTGACTGAATTGAAGTATGGTGTAGCAGAAACACTGCTACTTTTATACAACGAAAATAGAGGGTCCATATTTTCCTCTTTTTCTTATTCCTCTATATACGAAATGCTTATTTTCTCTGTCTGAATCGAATCTAAAGCGTTTTTGATTTGGACAAAAGTTGATAGAGTTATAAAATTAAATGATCTATCTAATCTAATCGAATTCGCTCAATGGCGGTGTTTAGCTCTGCTGCACCATAGAAAGGCCGTTTTACGGCACTAAGAATTGAGCTGGGCCTATATTTATAGCTTACGATTATGGGGATACTGCTCAACTCTGCGCTCACTCAACAGCTCAAGACTCAGGAGAGAAAGTTTTTCGTTTAATTATTGTGATGCTGGAGAGAAGTACAAATGTTTGTTTGCGCAAAACCAAGAAAGATAAGTAACAAATATTCACTGTTATGGCCGATAACCGGGGAGTGCAACGTCATCGACTGTTCCAATTTCTTGTCGAGATGCTTGAACGCTGGCGGATGGCGGTAGTCGAATTCGGTCGTGGTCCTGTCCTGTCGGAATTTCCCCACATACGTCAGGCTGACATGACGTAGACTCCCACTGGGGTGCAGTGGGATGGACATCTGTAACAAGCTCGGGATCATCTATAAGTGGAGGGGCAGATGGGAGGACCTGGTGATCATCCAAAAGAAGAGCCGAATCTAACTGAAAAGGTGGTGCGGAAGGTTCAGGGCCTGGCCCTAATGAGGCCATGTCCTCGAACGAAAACGAGTACTCATAAAAATCTGCGGTAGCCATACGTTCCTTTGATGGGGGTGGCGGGAATAATGAGGAAGGCACACAGGTTATATCAGGTGGATGGTCATCAGGTGTTACAAGTTCAGGAGGGAGTTCCTCGAGTTCGTCATGCCAAGCTGGTGCCGATACAAGGGTATCTAATGTGTCAGAGGAAGAGTCTTCTGGAGGTCTACTTGCTAAATCAGCGAGACGTGCAAGCAGGGCTTTATCATCGGTCGCTACGTGAGCAGCGTGGAAAAGCTTTGGTGTGGATATTCCAGAGCTATAAGGGTCGATCCTAGCTCTGGGTGATGAGGACTGTGATGATCGTCGAGAACGACCGAGTGGAGTGGCATGGGAAATGTTTGTTTGGATGGTTGGTGATGCTTGGCCACCATGGTGATATGCAGGCGGAGAAATCGGGACATTCGTGTGAGGAGAGGTTGCCACGGTAGATAATGTGTCACGGGACAGAGACGTCAGGAATTCGCCAATAATAGGCTGATCAGGCAGAGAGATAACTGATGATCTTCGAGATGAAGCTCGAGAAGGAGGTGAGGAAACGGATAGCGGTGTTCGACTGCGAGAAATATTCGACGATTGTGGGGATGGATCCGCCTGGGACGATTTTAAGGTGGCGACCCTCTTCCCCTTCCTTTGACGGGCAGCGTGGCGTGCGTTCGCCTTCCATCTTGCTGTAGCTCGTGCAAATAATTTCTGTTTTGCTTTGCTTTCTTTCTCTATCAAATCCTTCGCCTCCTCTGCGGCAGAAGGTAGACGTTTTTTGAACTCAGCCTCGAGGTCCCGTTTGCGTTGTCTGATAACATTCTTCCGCCAAAAGAGACATCCAATTGTGAAGAAACAGATGAAAAGAGCAAGGACCAGAGATAGGGCCAGGATGAGGGTCGTACGACTCCCGTTTGTTTTAGAGGTCGGCCCCCATCCCAAAGGTAAAGAGTCCCGTATGTCCTCGGTAGGTGCGGGAGTGGTTTGATCAGCCGATACATGTAATTCATCGTAACTGTTAGATGGTATTTGTGTAGGATATAGACAAGCCTGTGACAAAGATCAAGAAATGAGTGAGTGGGATCTGGGACGTTGATAACTTACGCCGATATATAGGACTGTTGAACCATAGAGGGTGTATGAATCAACTCTTCTCCAACGACCATCCTCCCCTTGCTCAAATTTACTTGGGATACGCCGAGGTGTTGATGGGATTGTAGGAGATGATTTATAGTTGAGAGATGGGCAAAGGAAGGTTGGGGGAGCGGCATTGGCTGTTGAGGATGCTATGATGGCCAATATGGATAAGAGAGTGGATGAAGGAGGCTTGGCCATTATGTCAGACAGAAGGGGTTTTGCCAAGTAATATACTAATACTAATACTACAGTACTACTACGGTGGGGAAGGGGGGGGGGGTGGTGTGAAAAAGAAACAAACAGTTCTTTATTTTTCCCACACACACACTTGCTGACTAACTAACCAACCAATGACTCCGCCTCCTCTCTTGTTCCCGCTTTTCTGCTTGTTCCACCAGATCTGGCTTATGAGTACCCCAAATCATATCCTCACACCCTTCTTCATAAACTAGCTTGTAACTCGGAAAACTGACTCGGATCTTTGTCCGCTCATCCTTAACGAGGGCTGCAGCTTCATTCACACATCTATAAATAAAACTCAATCAACACTTGAGAGAAACACAAAAAAAATAGAGGTTGGCTCACCTTCGTAAAAACACCGCCCCACTTCTCTTCTGTGTATCTGGTAGCCATTCCGTCGGATAGCTCATCACATATGTATTCACATATCCTCGCCATCGACTCATCGACGCACCATCCGTCTCTACACTCGGTTCTTCGGAACTACAAAGTGCGATGCGTATACATCGCGACTCACGCACCTGCCAGACCATCGGAAAAAAATAATAATCATAATTTGAAACAAAGTTCAACACAAATATAAAAACCTACCCATTGTAGCCGGTATAGATGGTCATCTGGCCCAACGTGCCTTTCTGCCTCCCTTCGATATCTTATTATATCTTGACTGCTAATACTTTTGCAGCTCTGTACGCTCTTTAATAACGACCATAGTTCCTGACATTTGTTATCTGACAAGATCGTTTGCACCTGTTGTTCCCATAAAAAATGAGACCACTCTCTCTCTCACCCCATGTAAAGGACGTTGCTTACCTGCTTAACTAAAGCAATGATTAATTTATCCACCGTAAATAAGTGATAAGCCTAATTGTATCATCAGATTCCCGCATTTAAGTATGCAGCCCCGGTAAAAACATAGCGGACATAAAACCCACCTTGTTCCCAAAGAACCAATGCATGTGTTCCTCAAATGTCGCCAAATCCAATTCGTTGTCGAAGAATTTGTCGCAGGCACTAAGCAAGTACATGTACACCAAGTTGGCGTTTTCAGCAGCAGGCTTGCCAAGAATATCCATCGTCTGGGCAAGCACAGAGGAAGGCCCATTTGGATCATCTAATCCTAAATCCACCGCAACTGGATTGGACAGAAGCGGAGCATGCTTTTGCGCAGCAAATTGAGCACCAATATCGTAGCACATCAAAAGACGAGAATAGAGCAACTATAATGATAGTCAATATTAAAAAACAAAAAGCTACAGTCTGAATTACTCACCTCCAAAAGACGCAGTAAGGTGTAGAACGTTGTGTTCGTAAAAAAAGGACGTTCTTTTTCGGAACTTCCCCCTGAAGCGAATGATTCTGACGACAAATTTATACCTGCTTCCTTAATCCAAATATCGTGTGGCTCAACATCATCGTCTGCTCTTGTTAGGGAAATGCGAGGAGATCGACGCTCAGATGAAGGTGATACAGCCCGAGATCCTACCCCAGATGAGGAACTATGAATGTCTTTCTTAGAAGCCTTTTCTTGTGCCGTCTTGAGTAGCTTCTTCCTCAAATCGTTCGGCGGTATTCCTCCAGACTGCGTTGAGTACGGGCTCCCGATGGACCTTCTTCCACTGCGTGACCCTTCCATATGTCCATGGGTATCATGTCCTGAATCCTCATCGGCTGTAACTTCTGTGGTTGCGGCGAATTCGGCCACTGGGTGCATTCCAAGTGTCGAGGTGAATGCTCGTAAAAACTTTTCAACGCCCCGGCGTTCGTGTGGACTATACTGACCGTGTGATCGTTCCAAGAATGAATAAACCATCTTGAGTGAATCCTGAAGAACAGTGGTGTTCTTGAAACTGTATTCCAGTTGATGTCCAACAGAACCACAGCTCCAAGTGTTTATGTCTTGCAGTTCCCATTTCTCCAACTGTTGACTCTTAATGGTTTCGATGTCGGCAACAAAGTGCTTCGCAGTGATGTGTTTCTTGTCGTTTTGTCGGAAATTGATGCCTTGGTGATCGAGGGATTTGTAGAAATTCCTAGAGTCCACTTCTTTCCAATTCCTACTCCACTCCCGTTGCCCACGTCTCCATTCCTCGTCTTTGTGCTTCAGACGAGCGAGCGCAACAGGAACAGCGACGCTAGGACACTCCTGTAAAGCTTGAATAACTTCCATCCCGATATCTCGCCCATAAACCTTTTTAATAGTTCGATGGTAGATAGCCATGCCTGACCCTCCAAAGTCGGGTTTGAGCCTAAAGTTTGACCTTTCTTCGTTCGTCATCTCATCAATCCGTGCATGAATGGGCTCCAAGACGGCAATCGTTCGCGTTAAGGCTTCAATTTGAACATGATATTCATGCCGTTCCTCCTCGCTCCTATGAATTGCGTCTTCATATTGGTTCTTCTTGTGTGTGACGAAGCCAGATTCCTCCGAAGCCCACGTGGGATGTGAAACCCATTCGTCGTTGAGCACCGAACGACATAGCTCATCTCTACCCGAGCATGCCAATTTGGTTTCCTTCATAATTCATAGTTCAGAATTCGGAGCCACAAGAAAAGATAGAGACGCACACTAGGAGGAAGTTTCCTATAACTTGGTCCCTCTCCACAGTCAGGCGGCAAAGCAGAGGGAAGCTCCGGAGGCGCAGTCCTGATACTTCCAGGTGGGCCTTTCTCCAATTTGTCTCTATCATCCCAACCTATCAAATCTTTGAACTCGACCATAAGATCACCCTCTCCCAAAAACACCCGGGCACGCTCTACAAGAGTCTGAGCATCAACAATGTCCTTCGAGAACAGATTGAGCAATTTGAGAAATTCTTCATAAACCTCTCTGTGCTCCAGAGATTTCTTGGCTCTATCAAAAAATAACAGCTTTCCAGCAGATGTACTGCCTGTGTAATCTGGAAGGTGGTGAATGGAATGTTGCGTTATGTGAGAATGCGGTGGAAGAGGACCTTGACCGCTTGGGAAAACATGAGTTTGAGGAGGAGAGTAAGGAATTACGTATGGAGAGAATGATGGAGATTCGTTCTCGGCGTTGTGATGATGCTTCACCTTCTTAGTTTGCTTGATAAAAAGAGATACGAAAAGAGTTTAATAACCACAACACACGCTATCATGAAATACATACCCGTGATGGTACAGGTTTCACAGGAAGTACAGGTGTTGGATCCTTTTCTGGTACTCGTTTTCTATTGCGTTTGGATGTCTGTGTAGATTTCTTTGCTGGAACATTAGGTGGACTTGATTCCCAAGGTCCTCCGGTGGGCGGAGGCATGATAGGCAATCCACCAGGACCAATGTTCGCTGGAACGGCATCCGGTAGGAAATCCTTAAACTCTGAAAGGAGGTCGGGTGCATCTTTGAACAAGATCTGAACCTGGACGTAGACTTGTGACTAAAGCACAAAAAAAAAGTCAACTACATGGTACCGTAGTGAACACAAGATAAACTCACATCTTGGACATGCTTCTGTTCCTTCTGGTACGTCTGTAGGATATCCAGGAACTGCTTGTATACATTCGGTTCGTCTGAGTAACGTGCTTTGATTTTATTGAGATAGAGAATAGCATGATTGAACTCTTCTCCAGGGGGTTGCTTTTCAACGGTATTCTTGTTATTGTTGAGGTTGTTCAAAAAAGAGGCAGCGGCAGTGGTTTGTGGGTGATGAAGTCCTGGCGAAGGCATGGCTTCGGACAGGGGCTGTCCGTGTCCTGGTTGGAACCCATGAGGCGTCATGGAGCGGGAACCTGGCCCACCAACATGAGGCACGCCCCCGGGATGGAGAGATGCATTGGGAGGAGGTGGGAATCCCGTTCGCGCCACACTAGCATTAGTGGTTTGAGTTGTTGTTCCCATTGGCGTTGTGACTGTGATAGTGTTTGGGTCTAATGGGTCGACAGAAATATCTATGCGATACCCGACGGGAAGAAATGTGTTGAAACCTTGAATGAGGTAGGGATTTCCGTGGAATAGACGCGAGACACGTTGAATGACACCAGGCGTGTCTATCCTGAAGAGAGAGAGTAGTTAGTCGCGCAGGACAATATGTAGACGCCTCTGCCTTGCAGTTGTGGCTCACTCACACCTGGCTTTTAAAGTCCTTCATGATATCCAAGAACTGGTTGTATACTTCCGGGTTGTCTTGGAATTGATTCCTAACTGCGTCCAGATAACTCAGAGCATCCGTTACATTCAAGGGTCGACCCATCTCTGGAGAATGCTGCTGGCCGGAGGAACCGGTGGAAGAGTCATCAGTCTGTGGCCTTGGTGTGGAAGGCTTAGGCGTCCTGGTGTTCATGTCGAACGTTCCAGGGGGTGAAATTGCATGAAGAAGGATGGAAGGGCCAGAGTCAAGAGAGATATGGGATGTCAAAGAAGCTGAGGTTGTTGTTGTCGACTCCACCGCGCTTTCAGACAGGTGTGCAGGGGCCAAAATAGATCTAGTCTCCGAAGATCTGTTTGCTAAGTCGGTTAGTCGATTGTCAAGCTCAGGGTAGCCAATTTCTCCTGAGCGTCCAAAAGTCAACAGACTCGACATTGGAATCATTTCAGCCATGCCTTCAAATCTGTTTATTGTCGTCCGCTCAGGTAGAACGGTGAAGAAGAGATCACTCGGAGGCAAATCAATGCAAAATCAGCGTGAGAATGCAAAAAAATGGGTAATCTTATCAGATAATCTATCCGAAATTTGAATGTGATATGAATGTAATATATACCAAATCTTGAACACCACGTCCTGATTATCAAAAAGATCTATAAACGGTTTTGGAACGAAATAAAAGAGTGTTATGCGGTCTATGTGTTGTCTTGTCCAGTATTCGCGTCAGAGTTGTACTTCGCTATCATGGTCGGGTCTTGCCTGAGGCCGCGATCGGGAATAGGTAGGGGTGGCGTACAGAAGTATGGCGCTCCATACGGTTGTGTTCGCAGAGGGAGAGATTTTTTCTTCTCAGTTTTACGAAGGAATAATGCGTCAAACTTCATCGTGAAAGCTGCAGCAAACGGTGTCAGGTTCAACTCGTGTTATGGTCAGTGCGATACGAACTCTCTTGATTAAGGTCGGCAGCGCTTGGAGTTTTGCGTGATATCTTGATAGAACTTGATTTCGACTCTTTCCTCCATGAGACCAATAATGAACCACTGTGCGAAGAGGGCACAGGAGGAGATGTGGCGCGAGAGAGTACAAGAGGAGAAGAGCTTCGCCGTTTGATCCTAGGTCTGCACATAGTCGACAAATCCATAGCAGTACCATCCGTATTTACAGGATTCGGTAGCGAGGTTTCAATGGGTAGAATCGGTTTGGCCAAAAAATTGTGAAAGTCAGGAGAATTGGTGGTTCCAAAATGGTCGATCGTAATCACAGGAATAAGTGACTTAGAACGACGGCGAAGAGACTTGACATCATGTGTGCATTCCTTTTCAACGAAGGGGAGGTGTTCAGGTAGCTTGGACACTGTGACTTTCTTAGACTGATCAGAAAAGGACCTAACAGTACGTGGTCCACGTAGTTTCCGAGATAAATGGAGCCGTGGATGAGGTGACCGTGCTCGAAGGGGATTGATAAAATGATTGAATAGACCAAAGAGTGCGGCAAGCACGCTCTATTTGACGGTCAGGACTTTCTTGAAACTTTTAACTTGATCAAATTACAGAAAGACTGACCAAGGAGAAACCTAGAGAGGCATATAAAAGTCCAACTGTATTGATAAATACACCATGGGTTCGGGTGGCCATCGGGGACTCTTGAACTGGTGGTCTGGCTAGGCACTGCTATTGAAACAGTGTTTTTTTTTTTTAAGGCAGCAATCAGGCGCTCCGGCGCAGCGACATACAGTAGAGCGTAATGATTATTCGGCAGCTGCCAAGTGAATATATTATAACCGGGTAACTTGCCAACATGTTGCTTGGGTCGTATACTTATATTACATATTGATGTACTGTAAGTGACTAAAAATTTTGATCTAATCACGTCGGACCCCGCACTCACAAACCTCCTCCTCCATCAACCTCCTCCTTCAATTGCATCTTCCATCTTATAACCCGGAAATACTTATTCAGCTTCTTATCCCTTCTCGACCATATATCTCCGACGTTACAAATTGTGTCCGACATAGAGTTTATTGGAATCTTCCTATGACTCTGGTCCAGACACCAAGCCTGTTCTTCCTATCTACCAAGATTGAACAGCATCTCTGTGTGCAAGAGACAGTATCACTTATTTCTTGCCTTGACTGGAAGGGAGTTTGCGATGAATTGAGGCAAGCGTTTGCTCGCACTTTTAGGTCACCCCTGGTCACCGAAATCAAAATTGCTTACATCCACAATCTTTCACTCTCGATATTTGTCGGATGCCGCTCTTTGAAGCATCTATCGCTCGACATGGTGTCATCGAGAATATCAAGACCCTCCCAGAAAGATATCGTCTCAGGCTGAAGTTCCTCATTCTTCGACACTCATTTACAAAACGAACATCCCAAAGGAATCTCCCAGCTTAGCAAGTTTATCTTTTCCGCAGTAGGAAGTCACACAGATCCTGCTCACATTCTTTTGGTCTGCTTGGAATCTATTAAATCATTGGAGCTGAAACTGGACACTACCGGTAGCTTTGCTTGACTTTCTTCGCTGCAGCTTTGCTTACTCCACGTTGCTTTCACAGTGAGAGGAATATATAGCATCATCCCTTCCACTGATCATTCAACACCCTCGCCCATCGATCTTGATATTCTTTCCAATCTGACAAAATTAACCAGTTTTGCAAAACTGACAACCCTAGGCTATCGAACTAGAGGCATTTCATACAACAGTCCTTCCATGGCTTGTCGCTCGTCTCGAAGCGCTTACTCCAGGATCCAACTTGTCCGAAATCATTCTGCGTTGATCCTCTCAATTACGGATACCATTTTGACCGCCATCGACTGGGCTGATCTCACCCGTATCTTGTCATCCAGGAATCTAAACCTGGTGACGCTGAAAGTGTCGGGCCAACACACCCCTTTGTCACCTGTGCAGTGGGCTGTGTTGAGGCATAATCGGGCGCTCTCGCCACTGGTAGACGACGGCCGGCTGATTCTGGTAAATAGCAGCCCCACTTAGTTACCTTTTTCTTTGAATCTGCATATCATTAATGCTTGCGAGAAACCTGGATGGATTGGTAGTTTTGAATTTAGTTTGCTTGAACAGATTGGTGGTGCGCAAACTGCTGTGTGAAACTAGCGTGAGAAATTGAAATTACGGCGGCAAGGCAGTGACGACCGATTTTGGTTACAAAAAGGAAGGCTCCTTTTCTACGTTCCACTTTCATATCTGCCTGCCAATGGGTTGTATTCGTCCTGCAACACCTGGCTTTCTCGTCACACTCACTGCTACCATACTTCTCGCAATCGTCTCGTTCTGTGTCCCATTCATCAAGTCGGTCTTCTTCCTCAGAGCTTCAATCACTCAAGGCGGATTCAGCGGATCCATAATATTTGGAACGTTAGGCTATTGTCTCGAGTTGTCTAATGGTACAACATGTTCAAAACCCTCGATTGGATACCAGCTTGGTCAGTTTCTCCTTTTCTTTTGATAACAAGTTCTCAACTCCTGAAAGATGTTAACGGGCTCGTTGGCAACAAATTACCCGTCCAAATTCCTCAAGTCGCGATCAAATGGATCACCTATGCTTTAGTGCTCCATATCGTCGCACTTGTAGCAGCAGCAGGATCTGCTCTCTTTGGTCTTCTTGCACACGTCCGTGAGATGTCAATGGCATGTTGCAGCACCTGCGTTTCTGGACTTGCAGCTGTGGTTGCCATGTTGGCATTTATATTCGATCTCGTCCTCTTCTTTGTTGCAAAGGCCAGGATCAATTCGGTCGGTTCGGCTCAGATGGGTTCAGCAATTTGGTTGACCCTTGCAGCTTGGGTCCTACTTTTCTTCAGCGGATGTTTCTATAGCTTTGGCAGATGTTGCATCAGCAATCGATCAAGCAACCGGAGTAACAACGACGGAGGGAACTGGAAAGCAAGGGGTGATACAGAGTTGGGCCCCAGCAACAAGACCGACTTCACCGACCAAAGGCATTTGGACGCTGTCAAGGCAGAAGCAGATCGCAAGGCGCACCAAAAACAAGTCGAAGGCGGTCTTCCAGAATTTCCCGAGACTCAGCCCCTGACTGCTACTGTATATGGCGATCAAGTATACCTTGATGATCACCCTGACGAACACCAAGCCACCGTTCTGTCTTCTGTTGCATCGGTTGGACGTCAAAATGCTTATCCTGGTGGAGGATATGCGCAGGGAGCGCCTGGTACTCGTGCAATGGATGATTATTACGGAACGACACAAACATCTTCAATTAACACTTATCCACCTCAGCGACAGACCAGCTCATATGCACCGTCAAATTACACCTCCAGCAACAGTGTCCCGCAAAGTCCCACTCGACAACATGCAATACCACTGGCTACTGGTTATGCGTCATCCCCTTACGGTTACACTACAACACCATCTCCTGGTCCCGTCCAGATGCCTGCACTTCCAAACCAATACGTCCAAGATCCCTACGGCAACGCCGATTCCTGTGAGCGCACCTGTATTCCCAGTGAACACAATCTGAGCTGATTATTTTACTTATCCAGACTTCGCAACCTCTGGCCACGAGCAGCAGACTTCAACTTACTCGCAGTACAATTCTCCCTATGGCGAAGCTAAATCCCAATCCCATCTAGTCAAATTATCTTACAATCCAGACCCGTATAACAACAATTCTCTTGTAAATCCACCGATGCCGTCCACGACAAACTACGCGAATGTACCCACTCCAAATCCCTACCTCATTCCGTCGACATCGCCTCCTCCGCAGCAAAGTCATCAGCCCGAGTATAGTTATACACTTGGAGGAGATAGCTATGGGGCTAGCTCTCAGCCTCCGCTGCAGGAGCACAACACCCCTGGTTATTATGGATATAACGAAGGTCCATCGAGGCAGCTCCTTAGCTCTCCACCGCCCATTAACACCAACACTGGATACTTACAAACTGGGCCAGCCAGTCCCGTGAAAGGACCTCGGACGCAACCGGTGGTCGCACCAACGACTCAGAACGACTCGCCACCAGGCTACGAGACTGGTACCAGCGGAATCACCGGTAACTGGGGCAAGGGCCAACGGCAATGATCAAATACCTTCGTCTACCATATTTATTGCAGATATCACGTATACCATGCGATGCTCTGTTTTTTAGTTTGACTTATGTACAAAAAAGCACATTGAGTTGGCCTCCTGTCATAGACTTTCGTACTTATTTATGTACTTTATCCGTAACTGGCGACCAAGCATTGGATGCCCATCATATTAATCTACGTACAGTTGCAACAAGTCCTAAAGAGCGCCTTTCAAGGCCGCACATTTATGGCCATCTTCTTTGGTATTGCATGTTTTCTTCCGACAATGGATAACTTCCTATGAATCTTTGAGCCCAAGGCATCCTGAAAGGAACCAACTGTTAAGCAGCGATTTTAGGCTTCCGGTGAGATGGCTGCTTGGGCGGTTCCTTTGCCAAGAACATTGAAAGGAAGTCATGGACAAAATCAGCGGCAGCAATGCCAGTGATTTCAGCTAAAAGGAACAATCAAGACTTCTTTCAGAAAGTGGACACCGAGTCTGCTCACCGTTATCGTAGGCAGGTGCAACCTCGACAATATCAGCACCTCTTTGAAATTATCTTCAGTAGTCTATCGACAAAATTGTGATAGTACCACATACACAAAATTCAGGCCTGCAAGGCCTCTAATAATTCGTTTCAGTTCTCTTGTTGTCCAACCGCCGGCTTCTGGTGTACCGGCTACATATTTGTAAGAGATATGCAGTATACAAGGTGAAAAAGAGTTAGCTTACTCGCAGGAGCAAGACCAGGATCTTGGCAAAGTCAACCGCATTCCAGAAACTCGAAAGAAAGATGTCGCACCTATCACGTCTATATCAAGGCTATACTCCGAGTAAATATCATTGAACCCCTCAACAAGAGTGTTGAAAATGGGTTTTTGCACATACCTTAGATAGACCGGACTTTTGCCAACTCGTTGTCTAATTTGAGCGATAATGGCTGGTATACCAAGGTCATCGATGTCATCTGTCGAGATGAGTTGAAACCCGACTGATTCGTCGTTTTCTATATCGTCCATGCCCTTTGCAAGATAACATGGGTGCTAAATCAATGGTGGAATGTTTGATATGCCTACCGCAAGTTTGCAACGAATCCCAGCGTGGATACTAGTGTTCGAGAGCAGACCTTCTTCTCGAGCAATGTAGAAAAAGGTCCCATGAGTAATGCGAGCTTGGTCAGTTGTTGAACCTGGGTAGGCAGGCCAGGTGTCCTTTAATCCCCCAATTCGTAAAAGTGTTCAAATACTTGAGCCGAAGAAGAGGCTTACTAAATGCGCGTCAAAGTGGATGACTGAGATCGGGCCATAAACTTTATGGAGAGAACGCAGGATGGGAAGCACCTGAACGAGTTCAGCCAGAAGATACAGCCAGAATCAATAATAAGGAACCTACGATGGTATGGTCACCTCCAAGGCTGGTACATCGTTGTTAGTATACGGTTTCTATTGTTATAATTCCCTGCCAAGGATTCCTTACCTGACAATGCGAGGATGCTCTGTACCATCATTAGCAATCGAACTGGTGACAGAGTCGTTATCTCTTCGCGTAGGAGGCCTTGCAAGCAGCGTCGAATAGGCAACCTCGATTTGATCCATTGCCAGAGCATTATCGAAAGGATTAATGGGAACCTATTCATGACCATAGTCATTTTGTGGTGCTACTAATAAGGCATTAGCGCTCACGTCTCCGCAGTCGATGATCTTTTGACCGAACGTGTATGGATTGTTTCCCCAGTTGAGAGAGTACCCTCTCATATCTCTCTGTCGGCGACTTCCAGACCGAATTGCATAGGGTCCAAATCGCGCACTAAAGATGGTGTTGCGAACAGATCACTCACAAGTCCAGACACGAGTTAGTTGAATTATTTACCCAGGTCTATGAGATACTCCAGTGTCGAATGGTAAGCCAAGAATGGCGATATCAAAATCGGTACTTTCTTCCTGTAAACAACGGACATAGGGAAGGTGCGAAAAAGACAGAGGGCCCGAGAATGTCAGGTCGATTTGTGGACCGTATTTTTCGATCCAGGTTTGTCCTGTGTTAGCACCGGAATGATCACTTTCGAAATGAACTTGGTTGTGATCACTATGAGCAAAGGAGGTTGATAAAAGGCACGTTGCGACTGTAAAGAGCTGTAGAGCCTTATTCAGATTGTTCAGGCGCATTTGAAGAAAAAGTATGCGATAAGGGTCAAAAGGCCCGATTGAGTACATGTGTATGGTGAGATACTTTTCAAATTTCTGCTGACAGTGGTGGGTACAAGGTTGGAAAAACGGTGCGGTAACGAGCACACCGATAAACCGTTTCCTCTCACCTTGAGCTTTCGTCACGGTTCTCTCTGGCCCCGGAGAGCACAAACGGCGAAACCTGCAACAACATCTTTGACTAATAATAGGCAAACCAACCGTGACCGTACCTTTTCGATAAATTTGCCGTAACCGTCAACAGATTTTGCCACAGCGGGTGTTTAAAACACTACTGGACGCAGATCTGGGAAACGCAGCAAGCACGCAATTCACTCTGCAAAATCGAGGATGAAGATAGTCCTCGTCGAATTTCTCAGCGGACACAACATGGTATATCTTACTCCTATAAATAAAAAAGCTATCCAATGCCTACCGTTAGTAGACCGTAGTTAGCCCTATTCAACCGTATTCAGCCGTGTTGACGACCGCACCGTACCTTTTTCACTTCAAAAGATTGCCTACGGTTACGGATTATCCGTAGCCGTATGGCACCCGTAGCCGCCGTTAACCGCTACGGTTCGGTGCGCAGCCCTATTGACATAATGCACCCCAATGATATATATGTTGCTATCTGCCCATAGCTATTCTCATAATCTGTAGACATTTTAAAAAATTTCGCATTGTGCGCCTTTGTTTGTGTATAAACACCCAAAAATAGCAGGCAGTGGCTGGCCACTGGCGGCCCCTGTACTCCTCCAAGCTCCTCGTTCTAGCCTCGTTCTAGAATATTTCTCCTCGTCCCTACATAACCTACATAACAGTGTTCAAAATTTGGTCTACGACCAAATTTTAACTTCATTGCAAACATCACCATATATATGCATACGATGCTCTTTTTTTTAGTCTCACTTAGTACATATGTACAAAAAAGCACATTGAGTTGGCCTCGTGTCATAGACTTTCGTACTTATTTATGTACTTTATCCCTAACTGGCGACCAAGCATTTGGATGCTGATATTAATTACGTACAGTTCCAACAAAACTCGCGCCTTCAAGGCTGCATATTTGTGGCCATCTTCTTTAGTATGCATGCTTTCTTCCGACAATGGATAACTTCCTATGAATCTTTGAGCCGAAAGGCATCTTCAAAAGAACCAACTCTAAACGGCACTGTTAAGCAGCGATTGCAGGCTTCCGGTGAGATGGCTGTTTGGGCGGTTCCTTTGCCAGGAACATTGAAAGGAAATCATGGACAAGATCAGCGGCAGCAATGCCAGTGATTTCAGCTAAAGGAACAATCAAGACTTCTTTCAGAAAGCGGATACTGAGTCTGCTCACCTTTATCGTAGGCAGGTGAAACTTCAACAATATCAGCACCTCTTTAAAGGTACCTTCAGTAGTCTATCGACAAGATTGTGACAGTAGCACATACACAAAGTTCAGGCCTGCAAGGCCTCTAATAATTCGTTTCAGTTCTCTTGTTGTCCAACCGCCGGCTTCTGGTGTACCGGCTACATATTTGTAAGAGATATGCAGTATACAAGGTGAAAAAGAGTTAGCTTACT
>Ga0193742_1000197_pt1 | contig 44466 bp, 56 predicted proteins | sample L2c1metaG_FD_165511 | JGI IMG/M metagenome (GOLD analysis project Ga0193742, IMG submission 165511) | Soil microbial communities from a riparian zone of the East river system, Colorado, United States - L2c1 | ecosystem: Environmental > Terrestrial > Soil > Riparian zone | place: USA: East River... | reverse complement strand
GATGCATTAGAACATGCAGCCAAGGTAACGGGCTTCGAGATAATAGAAATGCATACTAACAGGGGGCACTTTGACTATGTAAAGAACATCGGGCCTAATCACCATAAATTCCAAATACTTAAAAAACTTTAACATATGCTCACAGAAGATTATGCCTATAAATTAAAAGAAGAGCTAAAGAGAACGCTTAATCGCATAACGTCACTTCAGATGGAAACAATAAAGATCAATAAAGAAACAAAGATACTTGTTAGAATATCTTATGTATTAAATGGTCTAACATTCGGATTAATCATATATCAAATACTTAGTGGAACATGAGTGACGAAATATTAGATCGCTTAAGTCTCGTTCAATTTAAAAATGGTAGCACTATCCCATTACATAGATGGAACAGAAGATGCCCTCTTTTAAAACAGCTTGAATACATGATTCGAGGCGGCATCATTGTAATATGGAAAGCTACTGATATAAAGAAGGGATTAGTATATAGTCTACGGGGAGGTGTCCTTACTATTCAAAGAAGTATTCTATCATAACACATTAAACTTTAACACATGCCCATAGGCAGCTACGCACTAACATTCAACATTGCCCATGAAATATGGAAGAAGAAACCCAAACGTGTTTTGGACCTGGGAGTAGGTCTTGGTATGACAGGGGTTCTTGTAAGGTCTTATACTGACGACCTGGGTAAAGCACCCTGGAAGACGGTACTACATGGTGTAGAAGGGTTTCCGGATTATAGGACAGGTGTTTGGGATATATATGACAAAGTATATATCGAGGGGATAAAGGAATGGTTAGACAACACCCCTGATATAACCTATGACATGATCATCATGTCCGACGTTATAGAGCACTTCGAAAAGGAAGAGGGTTTTGCTATTGCGAAGCTACTCATGACCCGCCTCAATCCAGGTGGTGTGGTTCTGATAGGCACTCCCGGAATCTTCCAGGAGCAAGACGCTGCACATGGTAATGAATATGAACGTCACCGCAGTGCATGGAAGGCTACTGAATTTCCAATGGGTTATACGATATTACAGAATGGTTCGCCGGATTCAGTAGGTAATATGATGATACTTGTCAAGTATATCAGACCTTTGTAGTATCTTTGTATATTATTAACCGGGTTTATAATTAAGGGTAACCGCTGATTATGGTCCGGGGTAAAGAGGTTAACAAATTAGGGTGCTTGTTTAAGCGCCTTATTTTTTTAGCATATGTTTGAGGAAAGTATTACACAGATAACGGAAGCAGTCTAAGGAATCTGCCTGCATAGCGGGGTTATTGCGGCTCTTTTTATCCATCGCCACCAACTTGCCAGTAGCTAACATACGTACGTTCTCAAAATCAAAGGTAAGTCCTGCACATTTAACCCTATCGAACTTACAATCACATAGTCCAAGTATAGTATTAACAAGTTGCTGGTTTTCTTCAATGCGGGGATTGGCCTTTGGTACTTTGAATTGTCCTGCTGACAATCCTAGCTTCTGCCTGATTACCGTATAATAAGTGAGGCTATTTTGTACTAATGCCGCTGAATTATTCCCCGATGCATCACCTGTTACGATCCATAAAGCACGTGGGTAGTGTAGTAGGAGGTAGTCGCATAACGCATAGATATTGCTATTCTTTAGCTTTATCTGCTCTATACCACGAACCTTATCTCCTGGTAATATCTGCGCTACAAGACAGGTGATAGGGTTCCTGTTGAAGTCAAAGGAAGCGATAAGCGATACTCCCGGTAAACGCTGTACTTCTCCTAAGTGTTTCTCCCTACTAAAAGCATAAGCGAATGGATTATCGTTCAGCTTATTACCCCAACGACCCAACGTAAACACCTGATAGTAATAGGCATTAGTAGTAGCCAATTGCTCAAGTAATGCCCGCCTTTGAGGGGTACAATATTTATTGTGATGATATACTGTGTGTGTGGAGGTGTAGGTTATAGGTATCTTCGTAGGCTCGTGCTGGTGATCAGCCGTTATCTCCCATTCAGTAGTATTAGTAAAATTGTAAACCCCCTGTTCGTAATGGTTCTTCAGGTATTGCTTGAATATCCAAAAATCTTCATAGTTACCAATTGATTCCGGGTTAAATGAACACCATTGTTGTGTTTTTACTTTATTTGACCTCAAAGTAGTACTGATCACAATAAAATCTTCTTCTGTTATTTGGTTCATTTCCTCGTACCATGCATCTGTAGGGTCTTTAATGGATTTCAATTTACCTGGCTTATCGCAACCACGTGCTATGAACTTATTCCCATTAATACATTCTATTTCGAGAGGACTTAACCTAAATACAAACAACTCCTCCAAACCCCAATCTTCCACCACATCCTTTATGGTCTGCCATTGGGCATCCTTAATAGATTCATATGTCTCTTTAACAAGTATACATCGGAATTGTTCAGCAGCCATGCATTTCTTTACCAGGGCTTGAGCTATGAAATGCGATTTACCACTATCACGGCCACCCCAAAGTAAATGTATATCAGCAGAATTATTTAGTAGATGTCTATAACACGGAAGGAATGCTTTGTCTGGTATGATGACAGTTGTTTCATTCATCTTCTTCGTCAGCCTTAACGATGATAATGTTCTTGATCTTACCAGTTACTTCGGTAGGGATAAGCTTACTGGCGATCTTATAGAATTCAGATGGTTCCTTAGAGGCCCATGTTTCAAGTCTTACATCAGGTTTGCCTTTTTCTGGCTCTTCCTGAAGTTTATTAAATACAGCAAGCACTGTATCTCTTACAGTGCGTGTCATTTTATTTTCAAGTCCTTTGGGCCTACCTCCTTTATTGTGCCCTTTCTTGAACAGGTGTTCTTTCTCTTCGGGCATATATTATGCTTTTTTAACCTTTAAAAGCCTTACTATCATCTATACCAAAGGTATAAAAAAATCCCCAGCTTACCAAATCAAGAAAGCTGGGGAGTATAGTTAGAAGGGAAGATCGTCGGCAGGTGTAACGATTTTACTGAGGCTACTCCCCGAAGTGTAGGGATCAAACGTCTCTGGACCGTCATTTGCATTGTCATACTCGGTATCCCCAAGTATTACCTTCCTGATATTCCAAGCCCTAATACTCATAAATACTCCCTCTTTGCCATTCTTGGTATATTTCCGGCCCGATAAGGCGCATTCAACCTCCACGACATCCCCGACATCCACCGCGGTAGCATAATCGATAGAACGGCCTGTAAACGTCAATTCTAGGAACTCTGGATAATCGGGGTTGCTGGTGTCTTCTACCCATACCCTTCGGCTGCTGAATGTGCCGGGTGTGCCATCTTTCTTTGTGTAGGCTTTGTTTTCTGGTGGAAACACTGTGTAAACTGTGACTGTAATTTTCATGATTAATATATATTATATGTTTATGAATAATGATGTATTTGTGATGTCCAGGTATTTCCTGCGGTTATTTCGTCAATCAGGCGGCAGAAACCGGGCAAAGAGTAGCATATGAAGGTCGGGTGCCCGAAAAGATTCCAGGTGCCGTGCACTATTTCTTGTGCCCTTGAAAGCTTTCCGCCTGGTAGTTTCATTTCTATTCCATAGGTTCTGTCCTGCACAAATATGAAATCCATCATTCCGGGTACCAAGCCCATTGCTTTTAGTTGTCCGGCTCTTACTGGATTACGTTGCCCTTCATTGGGTACATGGAATAAAAATCTTCTGGTGGGCTGCCTATATGCCCATGCCCATTGGAAACATTCTGCGGTAAGTTGATCTTCTGTCATGATATTGTCATTATGGTTTTATTTTAACGATTGCATGTATAATTTTTAATAAGAGTGTATGTTTAGTACATGTGAGAGCATCCAGAGACAATTAAAGTGTTGATTATCAATTGATGTGAGAGTTGCAGGTATTTTTTCTCCAATCTCTTTTTTATATACTCTTTTTTCACTTCTTTTTTACCCTCTTTTTATTATTTTTATTATTTATTTTATTTTATTTATTCAAAATAGAGAAAAAAAACCTCCTATCCTCTCTTATTACTGATAATCAACGTTTTAATTGTCTCTAAATACATGTTTAAATACTCTCCTGTTTTTATAAATCCTCTCATTGAATCGTATTAATTTTAAAAAATATATGTCGGTTAATTCCCCTCATTTCCTTCTCATATATGAATCCCATGTAATTTGATGAATCTTTTATTGCCATTGAAAAACGCTTTTTTGAGTAGTCCTTCTCATGAATTTCTGTTGTTTTTAAGAACTTATTATAATATTCAGTCACACTATGCCATGTCCCCACCCCGTTTTGCAGATATTCAGAGAACCACTCTGCAAACTCATCACTAAATTTAGATGCTATGATTTTATGTTTCATGGCATCTGAAGTACTTTGATCCGGCACACCATGGGACAGATATTCCTGGATACAAATAGCACAAATGTTGTAGAACCTATTCCATTCATCGTTGTCCCAATCCTTGAATAATCGCCGGCCAAAGTGCTGCATGGGTGTCCAGTGCAGCCCATAATAAGCCGCAAATTCCAATATCTTAAACCTCCTGGCAGCATGGCTACCACGTAGTCCAGTGTCGTAATTGGAAGAGAATATGAACTTAGGGGATACTTCGAAGGGGAGGCGTAGTGCTTGGGAATGCTTCTTCTCAATGGTCAGCCCTTCTGTGATGTCGCTATAGTGTGCCTCGAAGTTAAAGTTCTTTGTTACATCATCAATAGCAACTATTTGAGTATCAATATTAACAAGCTGCATGGCGAAGTTGCCAGACCTGTCGAAGTTCTTACCATCCAATTTAACTACGTTGGCTATTTCCCCCAGGGCTTTTACGAATATACCCTTGCCGGTACCGCCGCCCTGCTGGTCTGTTTCTGTCTCTTCGGCCAGGATCACAGCCCATGGACGGGTGTCGTCCCGGAAACCGTGGAGCATATACCCAAATACACGCATGGCATATTCTGTTTTAGGGCCTATATATAGGCTGTCGGCCTCTCCACTGATGGCCTGTAGGAAGCGGAAGAAATCTGCCTGCGTGAGGTCCGTAGCGGGCAATATGGTGGCCTCACGGGTGATGATCTGCCGCTTCCATATCTTGCCAGGGTAGGCGTTGAATGGGTGTATAGTAATATCCCCAGCAGTGATAGTAAGTATCCCGTTTTTGAAAGGTAGGTAAGATATGCCTGGGCCATCTTCCAGGAAGGCGGGACGTTCACTGGTCAGAAATTCCCGGAAGTTATTGGAGAATATGGCTGACGAGTATTGGAGAACGTTATTTTCAAGGAGTTGTGGGTCCACGAAGAAATCAAAATGATCTGGCAGACCTCCCAAATACCATAGCATAAAGGCTTTCATTTCCTGCTGTGTGGTGACGTCAACTATTTGACTATCAATCCTTATGACAGAAAAGGTCTTTGTTTTAGTGTCGGAGAAGTAAAGCCGGTAACCATTGTTGTAGAGGAAAAGACGGAATTTGGCGTAGTTAAGCATTAATTTCTGCTTCTTGGGGCTGATGTCCCAAAAGGTTAATAGCTTGGGTCCATATTGTTCAGCGGCTATAGGGTCCAGGCCCTCGCCGATAAGGGCGGCTATGAGCTGTTCCTTGGTTTCTGATTCCTCCCAGGCCCGGTAGGCTACCTTTAGCTCTTTGGCGTCCTGTTGGGCATAGCGTTCCCCAAAACCTTTATCCAGGAGCTGGGTAGCACAATAGGACCAGTCATTACCACATTCCAGCATACAGAACACCGCAGCTGGGCTGTAGGCTTTATTGGCGTCGAATTGGCTGGAAGTAGTGAATACAGCGAACCAGCGCTTTTCTGCCCAGTAATCGCCGGAAATACCAGCAGATTTACCCGGCCGGCAATAGAAGTTACGGCCACCACGGGAGTATTTATAGGTCCACCCATGGGATAATAATATAGATTCGGGGTCGCCACGTTCGTTATAGTCTTCAAAGGGAGAACGAGAATATCTGTTAGCCACCGCACTGGATTTCTGTTGCCGGGGTCCGGGTTCTACATATTCATTGAATGACCGGGCGATATTAAGTAGGACGTCCCTATCTGTTGGGGTAATCGTGGGGGGCATAACCTTTTCAAGGACAGTATATCCAGGAGTGGGGGGGACAATAATATAGCCACCATTGCCACGGGTTTCTATTAGCACACGGACCTTATGGTCAGGAGCGGCAGCAAGTTCGTCAGGGGTGGCATGCCGGCGGGCCAGCTTTTGATTACCTTCTACAGCCTCGCAATAGTAGTACCAGTGGATACCACCTGATAGGGACCGTACTTTCCTGATAGCACCAAAGAAATCTGCGCCCATATTTGTTATAACATCTGAGCAGAAATTTTCATATAGTGTGCCGGAGAGGTCGTCATCCAGGTCAAGATCAATAACTTCCAGATTCCCGGATACCGACCCGCATATGGTGGCTATCCCCCAAACGCTTTGGTGGCTGAATTGTTGTACCAGTTCTTCATCGGTAAGATGTTTTGTCTGCTGTGCTTGCCATGAAAAGATTGAACGTTTTTCTTTGTTAACGGGGATTATTGAAAAGCCCCGGGAAAGGTGTTGCCTTGCGGCCTCTAGGAGATTTGTCATGTAGTAGAAGTAATGGGAAGTTATTGATTAGCTTTAAACCCAAGCTGAATAGCTATTGCTTCCAGCGCAGATGGGAGGCTATCCGTGCTTGATATAACAAATGCAGCTCGAAAAAGTTTAAGCTGTTCTAATTTAATTGCGATATCCAGTGATTCATAAGCCGTAATGTGTGGAAATTCAAGGCGCAAGAAATGTGCTTCATTAAATAATTCTTTCTCTGTCATATTATTTTAATTTAATATCGTAAAATTCAATTGGTTCAGTGGAAAGTTCTTTAACTTGATATAGTGCCCATCCAGGCTTATAGCCCATAGAATCCCCGAAGATACGGAGAAACCCTGGCTGTAATTGCTCTTGACGTTTAGCTACCCGGATAGCATGGGCCTTTTTGTTTTTTAATTTGGCGTAAATGGCCAGGTCTGGTGCTGGTAGTTCAGAAAGCATTTTCCCAATCAATGGTTGGTATGCTCCTGTTATTTCCACAAGGGTGGATTCTTGAACCGGGGCAGATGCCGCCACCTCAAATACATGTCCACATCCAGGGCATGTGCGTATAGACGCCGGTAGCAATTCATCGCAATCGGGGCATATTTTAATTGGTGCTATTGATTCCCGTTTCTTTGGTGCAGTATTCCATAATGTTTTCCAGTCTCGTTCCCAATCCCAGGGGTGATGCCTGGACCCGTTACCTCCATAATCCAATACTGTGAAGCCTGTTTTCCCTGGATGCTTACGTGAACCGCGGCCCATCATCTGTAGATATAAAGCCAAAGAGGTAGTGGCCCGCTGCAAAATTACTAAATCTATTTCAGGTTCATCAAATCCTTTTGTGAGCATACCAACGGAAACGCATATGGGAATAGTGCCATGTGTGAAGCACTCGAGCTTGGCATCCAAGTCCTGTGATTTACTGTGAATACATACACAGCGGAACCCATTGGAACGTAATTGCGTGGTTACATCTTCGGCGTGTTTAATACTGGCACAGTATATTATGGCCTTTTTGAACTTGGTGGTGTGTAAATCTTGGAATAATCCATCGTATACTTTAGGGGTTTCAAAAGCGCGCTCCTGGCTTTCAGCGGAAAAATCCCCGGTAGATAATAATTCCAGACCTTCCAGATTAGCTTGTTGCCGTTGCCAGTGTCTATAAGGAGAGAGGCGACCGGCCTGAACCAGTTCAAAGGGCTGCGGACCTACAACTATATTATGGTAGATACGTGGTAGGTGTTTGGCGTCTTTGTAATTAGGAGTAGCGGTAAAACCAATCAAATAGGCGAGTGGTATGGCTTCCAGGATTTTACTGTGGGTACCAATATGCGCTTCGTCGGTAATGCAAAAAAGGTTGGCACCCATATTCTTGAATATTTCTAACATATACTTGCGCCTGGATAGCGTCTGCGCCATGGCCAAGTAACAATGTCCAGTTATTATGGGTATGCCCTTATTGTCAGCGTTTATGTTCCTGGTATGTGGAAGGGCCTTTTTTATCTGTTTGTAAATCTTCTTTGATTCCGATAATATAAGCACTGTGCGGCCACGCTCTAACGCTGCCAATGCTATATGAATAAACGTATATGTCTTACCGAAACCAGTAGCCGCACAAGCAATTATTCGTTGGTGTGCGGCCAGACTGGCACGAATTTGTTGAACGAAGATTTCTTGATCAGGGAATAATGCGGGGATCATGCTACTGCCCAATATTTAAATGCCAGTTCAGAATATTGTCCAATGCCAGTTTTATGTTTGTCATCACCGAACTGTATAAATTCTTTGAAAATAGTACCAGTATCAGGGTTAATGCCTATGATGAGGTCTCTAGTGGCATGACTACCTTTCATGTACCAGGAACGTGAACGCCAATAACACAGGTATTCGCATTGTGCCCGGAACGCGGCTTTAGTGATGGCGCTGGTAGTCTTCAAATCCCAGCCCCACTTAGTGCCGGGTATCCAGCCGTCATAAAGCCGCTTAGTGTCTAAGGTGAACTGAACGCCATTCCAAATAAACTTAGTATCGGCATTATAGAACGGTGATTGGAATTTGGATTGTCCAATAATCATCCGGCAAAAGGTATCAGCATAAAGTATGCCCCGGCAGCGCTTACCCATGTCGTGTTCTTCTTCTGTAGGTTGGTAATAAGGCAAGTTGCTGGGCTGCGTGACATAGGCGTCTACAATATTACCCCGGCGGAAAGCCTTACTGTAGTCTGCCCGGTATTCATCAGGACGTGTTTGTAAGTCCAGGTCCACTAATCGGGAATGGCTGATGTAGGGATGACAGAAGTAATCAGCATTTGGCGTAGGGAAATCTGCGCTAGTTTGTAGCATGGTAAAAAGGTTTTTGTGGTTTGTTAATGCCTATGGTGGATACTCCGTGTGAAGAACGTGATAGGATTCCTTCTTGTCTATATCTACGACACACCCTATGCAAAGCTAATCTAATTTCCGGAGTACATCCCATGTCCAATATAAGATTGTGATGTTTGATAACGGTTTCGCCGGCGGCTATGTCGGCAAGGAGCCGCTGTTCTATTTGGTGCAGGTAGATTGGTTCAGCTTTCATGGTAAGGCAATGTTATAAGACCATCAGCAGCCTGATCCCTGGTGTATAATATACCTCTTAAACGAATAGATTCCTTCATTAGAATGGCTGCGCATTCATTAAAGATGGCTTCTTTATAACTGTTAATTTCTATAGGGTCTTTTTCTTTATTGCATTCTCCTGTTATTTCCAGGTATTTATCAATGTCGCCCCGGAGTGCTTTTAGTATCGTGTGGTTAGCGGTTTTTTCTACTATATCTATTAATTTGGTTGCTTCTAACATTACTTTGATTTTTTAGCGGTTACTTTTTAGACCCGGTGGCCCTTACTGTCATGTCGTTTTCTACTGGTATGCCCACAATCTTTTCCTGGAGGCTGTTAAGAATGCCATTCGCCTTGGTGAGCATAAATCCAAACTTCTTTTCCAGTTCGGCAGGAGTAAGGTGTGGGAATTGATTGCTGATAAACCAGCTAATCAGTAGCTGCCAATGTCCATGGTTTACTGGTACGTAAATTTTCTTCACTCTAGTCCCTTTTGCTTGTTCAGGGGCGGTGTTATTAGCTTCGAAATCAAACACTCCGTTTATCTTCTCTGCTTCTGCCAGCGCGGTGGTGGCAATAGTGGCGTTTTCTATGGCTTCTTCGGCGGCTTGTAGGGCCTGGACTTTAAGCGTTGCAAGCGTTTCATCTGTTTCAGCGCCGCCGGCTAACATCTGTACCTTTCTTTCGGGTATAGCCTCCAAGAACATTTGCTTTTCAGGATTGAGCTGTTCATCCATCATAGCCCTGAGAGCTGCCCGGTCTGTTTTAAATTCATATTGACCAGGCACTCTCTCCCAGGCATCTATAGTTGCATCTGTCAATGTGCTACCAGGATGCCATGCTGATAAGTTCTTAGCAAATAAATCCAGGTCCGTAGCCGCATAGAACTTTGTCGCCATACTTATTTTTGTGTCGGCAATTAGCTTCAATGCGCATTTCTGTATGTGTAGATCAAAGGCCGCTTTGGCGTCTATCGCCGCTTGCTGTTCGGCTAATGCTTTGTTCTTTTCACGGTTGGCTTCTTCAATACGTCGTTGTGTTTCGTTGGCTACACCAATGCGAAGTTTTTGCAGTTCAAGTTTGTATCCTTCTACTACCTTCTCATTGGCAATGAAGTTGTTTTTCTTAAATTCTTCAAACGCCTGAGTGATCGGCATCCTGGTAGCCTTCATCTTTTCTTCTGCACTGGCACAACGCCCTTGTAGCCCGGCAAGTTTTTCATCTGCACCTTTTAACTGTTCATTGGACATCTTAGACCAATCTACTTGTTTGGCCTTCTCTATGACAGTGGCACAAAGATTGGTTGCTTCATCTGCTGTTAGCTTACTCTGCTCAACGATTACTGGTAATTCTGCGGTAAATTTTTGTAGTTCCATAATTAAAAGAGTGAATTTGTGTTAGTGTGAATATTGTTTTCGGCAAGTAACGCGGCTTTTTCTTCCTCTGTTCCTTCTATCCATATCTCGTCGTCCTGCTCCTGATCTACTATAGCGTATTGACTATTAATCTCCTGCTTGCGTAATCCTTTCGTAGCAGCATCTATTAATTTGGCACCAAAGAAACCAGGATCAATACCGCCATTACAGGACTTGTATAGGGCATTGGCTGTCCCTTTATTCCGTTTGGCGCTATATCCTGCGCGGCGTTCTACTTCCAGCATATCCATGGCCACAGCATTCTTAGTGCCATTCTTGAATACCTGCCATACGAACCCCGCAATAATACGAGTACTGGTGCGTGGTCCTGGTTCATGCTCTACCCAGGTATTCCCCTGTCGGTCTGTACCTGTCTTATAGTGATCCCCTTCATATACGATGATAGGCCCCTGTATACGGTCAAGGCTACCGGCGCGTTGACATAAGTATATCTTACCGTCTGGTGCAGGCGCGAAGCTAAGCCGTTTCTCCCAGGTTTCTCGGCCCTCTACCATTACCTTACAGTTATTAGACTGCATATACACCTGCTTAGCAGTAGGACTAAACGACAGCCCATTACTAATAACGTCCAGGAAAACGTTCTTAATGCTGATTTCTGTGCAATCAAGTAGTTCTGGTTTCTCCTGTAGCTTCGTCATGAAGTTGAAAGCCTCCACATGGAATTTATTACGTGCCTGATCGGCAGGTAGGCCATGGGCACCCTGGAAGATTAAAACGAACTTCTCCTCAGGTAATTGGATTTTTGCAATGTCTGTAGACATGTTATATTGTTAAAGTGGTTATAAATCTGTTGTGCCCATTTACGGTAAATGTCATATAGCTCGTTGATATAATCGTGCAATATCGACAAAGAATATTCCCCAATTATTGCAACGGATATAATGCCATATCCTGTTCCAGTACATCCAAGAGTAAAATATGCTTCGAAGACATCATTGTTAACTTCCAAATTTAGTAATGGGCCGTAATCCCCCGGACGCTCCCCGAGCATCCTAAATTCGTATCCAGCTATAGTTAATGGATTGTTCATGGTAAAGTGGTTTTATGTGAATGTTCCGATATCAGAACAAATATAAGTCGAGGAAAGTTAATAACCAAATAACTGATTAGTTATTTTCAAAATAATAATAAAAACATTCCTGGCTACTCTCCCGGGTACTCCATGAGATAGTGTCATATGTTATGCCCATATTCTTTACCAACCTACAAGCCTCTTTTAAGTTCTTTGCATGTATCCTTACCGGATGTAAAATGCATCTTTTCTTAAGGTCGTATCCTATTACTATATGGAAGATAAGCATGATGGTCATTTTTATTTAAAAGCGCGTTACGGCGCGCCGGTTTTAGTTTAGAATTTCCCGACCAGGTTATCGGAAATCTCAACCCTGTCAGCATTCACATAAAACCCTCTCCCTTTCATGTCTGTCCTGATGACAAAGTTTTCTACCTTGGTGTCTGAACAATCTATCTTAATTACCTGTACATCTGACGTGTTTTCTCCGTCGATCACTAGCTGTCCTTCGTGATTTTTATATATCCTCATGTTTTACCGGTATCCGTAGCCGGTTCGGTTATAACTTCCAATTATTAGGTTCAGGTTTAGGGGGTTCTGGTGTGGGGATAAGGCCGTTTTTAATAAGTTCTACCAATATCATATCTACAAATTGATCTGCGTCATACCAATAAGCGCCGCCAAACTCCTGGGCGCCCCGCTTAAAAGCCTTTGCCTGCTTTTCCAGGCAAAGGGCAGCTATTCTACTAGAGGCGGCGTATGGGCCTGATGCGTTTCTGATTACATCCATAAACTCCGCCTCTAATTTCTTCAGTCTTTCTTCATACGTCATACACCGAAATATTTTAGCCAAATGGGTGAAGCGATCCGGATTGCTTGAAGGCCCAATTCCTTACTTTTAAAATTATATGGAGAAGATATTACAAACTGTGCAACATCAACACATAAAAGACCTTTATTCCTGCTATAGTATATCCCATAAACTGGTTCTCCTGCTTCCGGTACCCACTCTCCACCGTTTAACGCCTCTGTGATAACAAACAACTTCGCAGCGGCTTGTAATTGTTCGGCGCATTTGCGGGAAGGAACGCGGTTAGACGCAGCATGAAAATTTTTTACGTTCGGAGGAGGTGCTAAATGTGCAATCTCATTATGTGTATCAATGAAATATTCCGGCTTCACCTTCCTAAAACAATCTTCATAAGATTGCAGATGTGGCGGAATACGTGATTTGGAAAAGAAGCCCTCTGGTATAACTCCGGGTGTGTATCGGGTCATATACAGTTCCGAATCATCCTTGTGGCTTTCTGTTGGCGCTTCTCTTTTCATGTAATATACATTCTCTTTGTAGCCGTGCTCATCTGTCTGATTTACAGATATAATTTCCCATCCGTCACCCTGTAGCCTAATTGCATCCTGCCATATCCTTGTGTGCATATGTTCAAACTTTTTCATAATAAATAAATTAATACTGTTATCAATATGTACACTGCTGTACGTTTACTTTGTTGTCGTTCTGTGTGGGTCATTTAGCGAGTAATTTTTAATGCTATGAACCAGGATATTACTGTATTTGTTATACCTATAACCATCCCCAAGATGCCTGAAGTGATAAATGCTATCCCGTGAGGTGACCATTTTATCAATCCCCACATAGCCAGGGCGTCAAATATTATTAGTAGGGAGAACCATACGAAAGGGAATGGTAGTCGTTTCATGGTTGTGCGTATTTTGGTATTGCTAATCCCTCTTCTATAAGTCCGAACAAATCAAAGCCCCGAGAAAGTAGGTATGCGGTACGGGCTGCCTCGTTCTTCGCCATACCTGAAGAAGGTTCTAGTGATTCCCATTTTTCCTGTTCTTCATCCGTCATATCAGACAGCGGGCGTAGTTTTAGTTTGACGCTAGTAACACTTCTAGTGCTGTCAATAAATGATAAGGTTTTTATATTAACGATATGCATCTTCACTTTATCGTCTATCGTGGTTATCTCGCATTCCTGTCCTAAATATAGGTGTAGGTAATTGTTCATGCTTCGGTAATTTTAGGTGGTGAAGGCAACTGCATCCAATGTGTGACGGGATCATTGATTACTACATTTTCGTATGTCTCATACCAGCCCTCTACACGTTCATAAATAGCAGACCCAATATAATCCTGGCCAGGGATAAATACAATGACAGATATTAATTCTTCTGGCATTCTGTCTGCCGTACTAATCCACTGCTGCTGATCGATAGCCCATTTAGCGCCGGCGGAAAATGCTTCCCTGCATAATTTTGCCTCATACTGCCATTCACCATAAGGCGTTATCCTATCGACATATAAGATGGATTCTGTTCGTATGTCTTCCTTTGTTATCATAAATACCGTTTTATATAGTAAGCAATCCACCTGAAGGAGCGATACTTTTGATCGTTGAAGGTTGCTATTTTATTGGCTATAGAACCGAGTCCTGTATGCATCAATTGTCCAGGTATAGGTTCTTTAGTCAGTAAAAAATTGTCTAGGGTACACGTATAGGAAAGTTGTGTCTTGGGTACTCCGAGTACATCCCCGGCCACGCCTAACGCGCAATAGCATTCCGTTGTTGGCTCATACAAATACCCACGACCCTGCTTATATTTCCCCGACAGCAGCGCCTTAATCCAGCGCTCTTTGAAACGTTTTGGTAGTTTGTTCATTTCCCAAAGTTTATGAAGTTAGAAAATAATCCACCGCGTACTAAGCGGACGAAACCATAAACTACTAACAGTGTACCCAAAGGCATTAATACAAACGGTACGATGAAGGTGTAGAAGTTGTTAATTATGAAGTGTGTCATGGTGTTAAGGTTTGTTCCGCGTTACGGCGCGACAGGTTATGCTTGTCGTATTGATTTCAGTGTTCGTTTTAATTCGGAGATTGCGCAGTCGGTTCCAAAGGAGAATGACCCTTGTGAAAGGTGGCTACTTGGTAACACTGTATAGTAACAACCATCTGTAATCGACAGCTCAAGCCATTTAATTTTTTTCGGGTCTATGGGCCGACCACAGTTGGTACATTTTATTAATTGTTGTTTCATGGCTTGTTTGTTGTTGATAGAACAAAGATACAAAAGTTCCGATATGGGAACCAAATATTTCGGCATATTTATTTTTGAAACTTTGTTGCAAATTTATGGAGACGGCCAACCATTGACTTATTTTTAATTGAAGCCATGATCTTATTATATACTATTGGAAGGCTGAAATTTTCGATCAATTTCCCCCTCCCTGATTGTATTTCATGGTAAGTTTGATATAATTCATCTAACATTTGTAATAATTGAATTATTTTCTTTTCTTCTTCATTCATAGTCCCAACACCTCCTTCGCTCTATGCCAATCATATCCACCCTTGTAGGCTTCAAAAGCCATCCTGTTATTACTCCAATCAGGTTCAGGGGTAATCCTTATCTCTAAAACCATTCTACGCTTTTCCAGGAGCATGTTTGTAAATACTATCGCCTTTTGGGTATCTTCTATTACCCTGGTATCGTGTTGCCCGTGTTTGGTAATCAATACCACCACGCGCCGTAAATCGTCTATCATGTTATTGGGTTTAAAAAGGCACGTAGTAGATACTACGCGCCGGTGTTCAAAGCTGTATAATGCAGATCAATTGATACTTTTCTCTATTGCTGAATCTCTTCTCGCAGAACAGTAATCTGAAATAATGGAATACTTATAAGCAAATCGCAACAGATCAACAGCGGCATCATGCCCGTATAATTTCTGTGCTGATTCAATATAATCTAACTGCTGTCGTTTAGCTTTCAATGACAGTTCATGCCAACATTGTGCAAAAGCTACATGTCTTTCTTGAATAGTAGCAGTGGGGAATACATACTCCACAAAAGTTTTTAAGGTATTACGGATATTCATTATCATGGTATATGTGGTGAAAGATATAATAAAGGATTAGGCCAAATACTGCGCCTATAATGTAGACCATTTTTTAGTATTGAGGTGTAACCTGTATCTCCTGCCGCTACTCCAAGGCTCTATCTCTACCAGCTTAACAGCGAATAGTCCCCTGTGTAATGGTTCACCTTTTGATTCATTCGTGGCTATCCGTTTGGTTATTGCCCTGGTGGTGATCTTTAGCTTCTTCGCATATTCCGTTACGCCTATTTTCATAATTTGCAAGATGAAGGGACAGGACGAACCTGTCCCCGGAGAAAGTCATGTAAAACGCTAAACTAACCATATTCTCCCGTGTTTTTATGCTGCGCCGGATTAACAGCCACGGTTTAGTTGCCGGCTTCGGGCGGAGAAGGGATTCGAACCCTATATGGCCTACACCCATATTACCGTTTCTCCGCCGCCATAATCCCCAAGCACTAACAATCTTTTACAATATAAGCGGTCGTGGGTCCGAAGGATCGCTTTACCACTGCGAAGCACTAAGTCATACATAAAAATTGGCGTTGATGCGCATGACATCCCCCTATCTTACCGCTGTTCGTTATAGTTATAACTTCTTTCTTTTCTTTTTAAAGGAGCCAGTAAAAACCAGCTCCGTAATTTTAACCCTATATCTATCTTAGAATCGTGATTGATAAGCCAAAGTTCCGATATAAGAACGAGACTACCAAATATTTCTTTAACTATTTTATTGCAACCTTATTGCATAAAAAGGCCGGCCTATAAAAGCCAGCCTAATATAAACCCCTGTATGTATAGATACTTATAATGCAGTAATGTTTGGATAGCCATCTATCCGATCAATTATTTGTAATGCCTTTATGGTATACCCAAATGTTTTTTGAAAGTGTGGAAAGTCTTTAAAACTGATCCAGCGACCGCCCCACTCCCACCCGTGAGATTCAAATATCCTTACGCACTCCATCCAATCCGGGAAGTTATCATCGTCGTAGTCTGTTTTCATATCCCAGCTTATCTGCTTATTGTCCAATATAAGGACAATATCAACAGCTAATCCATAGTTATGATAACTTGTACCACCTTTAGCATTGGTGACGATTTTACCCGGTTTGCTGCGGCCTTGCGCATATAATCCGTCCTGCTCTTCTATGGTGCGCAGCGCTTGTGTAAATCTACACATTGCTCGGCCAGTAAGTGCTTTGTTTATTTCATCATAAATCTGCACGGCCTCTTCCCTTAATACCGGATGCAATGTCTGTATTCTTTTTAATGTTATCTCGTCCATTGTTATTATATTGGTATTCCTATTTCACTTGTATGTCTATAACCTGCTGTTCCGCTTGCAGGTAAGTACCAGTTCTCGGTATCCAGGCCCGCTAACGTCAATTGCTTAACATTAGCATCGGTTGCTGTGCCTTCTGTCACCTTGCCTTCGTTTTCCAGGTATATGTAAGAGCTGGCATTTAAAGGATCGGCCAGGATATTCCTTTGAAGAATATGCGGAGACTGCGCAGGGTCTGCCGGGATGTTACCGTTATAATGCCCGTTAACTCGGATAGATTGCTCGGATATAACCGCAATGGTATTATTGGTAATAGTCTGTATGGCGTTGTTGGTAGTACGAAGTCCAATACCGTTATGCTGTCCGCCCACGAGTAAGTTGTTATGGATCGTACCCGCTCCCTTCGCGTACATTTGAATCAACTCTCCCCAGCAATTGTGAATATAGTTGTCATGTATTGAGTGGCCAGTAACCCCGCCCACAATAATCCCTCCATTATGGCTCACATCATGACGCGTTGCAGCATCATCTACTTCGTTATTATTAATCTCTATATTGTCGCAATTTGCTATTTGTATGCCATCTGCGCCTGTCCTACGAACAAGATTATGATGTACCTTCAGATTGTTAATTCGTATGGGTACCTTATAAATGGCCGGGTCCGGCGTTGGGTCCCATGTATTAGGATACAATGGCGCATTGGTATTGATGTTCCAAAACGTGGCGCTATGCCCCAGGTACATACCTTCATTCCAAGTATCGTGAATATAGTTATGGTCAAATTCTATATTGTCCAGGGTGTTGCTTCCAAAGCTATTAGGATCACTGCCAACAACTTCTTTCTTACACCATATGCCAGTACCGCCGTTCCTTACTGTCAAATAACAAATCCGAAAATTGTCACTGTAATTGTTCAGGCTGAAGTTGAAGTACGCAGCCCGTACAGCATTACCACCAGGTGCAAGGTCGGAAGTAGACCCATCTACTATTAATGAACCTACATTTGTCCCCCAAATAATAAAGTGGTGACAGTTCAGTATCGCCAGGCTGCCAGCCCATGAACCACCGGACCAGGTCTGGTCCCCGATATTAACTACCTCCCCGGGCTTATTCTGGATAACGATAGGATTCCCTTCAGCGCCATTCAGATTGGTGAACGATATGTACTTGAACGTACCCGACAACAATATCAGATCACCCGGCAAATAACTGCTACCGTTTATTTCATTTCTAGCATCTGCATCAGGCGTTATGGTAAACGTCCTTAAAGGAACAAAATCAGCCGCCTCTGGATTCTCCAAAGACGGTTCAGGCTCCCCCGGCCCCTCACCTCCTTTTTGGATAAGGATCAGGTTATTAATTATAGCGAACTGTCCGGTGAGTGCGTCTGGCTGTAGTGATAGTATACCGCCTGTATGCGCCTTATCTGAAAATACGATACGATTTGTGGTGTTGTATGAATCGTCTACACTATTAATGGTTTGTCCGCCAAAGGACACCGCCATTGAAGGCAGCACACTGTTAATAGCCCGGCGGCTACCATAAAATACACCCAGGTCGCAAGTACCAGTAATCCCTGTAAACTGCCATTCATTAGCAGTCCCTTCTACCCTGAACCCATCCCGGTAATTGATCAACCCAAAGTGCCGTCCGACAATACTTAGGTCACCTGATTCAGCCCACTGGCTTACTACCTGAACAAACGATATGCCCGTCGTAACGCCTGCCAAGGTAACCAATGCTCCGCTATTTGCCCCGTTAACCTGGGCAGATATCTTGTTTTGGTTAGTGCCAGCCGGGTAAGTAGCAATACCTAAATCCACGATTATAATATCCGCAGCTCCATTCATTTCATCCTCCATAGCATCGAGGGCAGAGGTAAGCTGTGTTTTTACCTCTCCGGCCGTCAGTAGGCTCACTACGTTTCTGGCTTTCAAGTAGTACGATACTTTATCTACTGTAACTCCAACTATCTCATACGCCCGGTTGACATAGTTTTCTGCTGTCACTTCAATATCTGTTGAATGCAGGTACATCCAGTCTGTTTCTATATTATACCCTGCTGTCCGGTAATCCCATCCGTAAGGATTCCACGTATCACGGCTATGCGTTCCTCCTGCTACTGTCCTAAGTTCCGCTGGGATCATTGGACCAGTAGCGTTTATAGCATCGCTATCATTTGCCGGGTTTTGTACATCCACTACCGCATCTGCCATCCCATGCAGCAACCTTAATGGGAAGTTTGTATAGGCAGCAGCATTGGTATCTATTGCATTAGTACCGGGCAGTCCGCAGGCAAAAACAGCAGCAAACTTGCCAGGATTAGAAGCGTGGAAATTAACCACCGCAGCAGCTCCGGAGCTGGCACCATCGCCATAAATCATCGTAACATCTACATTATAATTATTTATCATGTAGTTGTATGCTGCCAAAACCAGCGGATCGGTCCATCCACTGAGTGATTGGTAGAATATAATTAGTGATTGATATTCTAGCCCTTCAGCGCACAGATTAGCAAATGGCCCCAGGGTTACCAATAAGGTAGGATCGCTACCATTCTCTCCACCGCCATTACAATATACTCTTCCCGGAACCGGTGGCCCATCATCGGTATAGCCTGCCGGTTTGAATATATACCCAAGCTGCGCACCCGTCCAAGGGTCAGTCAGCAGTTCAAAGCTAGCCGGTACAACAGCATCTACCATAATGCTCACACTGTCTTGTCCGGTAAGGCCAATGCTATCCGTAACCGTCAACCTGAATACGGTATTCCCCGTAAGCATTCCCTGCACAAGAGTGATAGCAGCATTCGGTGCTACAATAACCGCAGTCCCAGGTCCACTTATCTGTTCCCACAAATAACTTACTATTGGATTAGTACCGGAAATGCCACTACCAGTTAATGTTGTTTCCGTATCCCCATCCGGCAAATCCTGGTCTGGCCCGGCAACAGCAGTCGGCGGTATATCTGCTATATCGCCGGAATCTTCCCATTCAGCCACGCCAATTAGCCGGTAATCAAATGATGCGCCGTCATATTTCACTTGTATGTAAGTATTTATCTGCCCTTCTCTACTAGCATCCACACCAAACCTATCCTGTATATCTTGCAGTAACGCAGCTTCATCAACTTCAACAGCGTTAATCCATGGCCAATCTCCATCGATACGGTATTGTATCCAACCGTCATTTATCCTGGTTTCCAAATATTGTTGATAGTATATATCACGCCATCCGGATAACCCAAGTTTATCTATGATGTCTGTTTTTATGCTCATTTTATTTGTACTTTTTTATGAGAAAATTTATACGTCCCATCAGGGTATCGGTAAAAAAACCAACTCCAATATTGTGTCCTGCCGTCTGCCATACGAAAACTGTCTGTTATCCATCCGGTGCTGTCTCCGAGCTGAAGTTTTTTTTTACGTTCTCGGATAACCGCCTTTAGCTCTACTACTAAACTATCCCGTGTGGCCCCTATACTATCCAATTGCTTATTGGTTACTACTGCGGCACTATCAACACGTTTTGCTATCAGGCTATCAAGGATGTCAGGTATAGTGTCAGTACATGATTCGCAAGGCTTTTTCTTAGTATCTACGCTAACCGCAGCGATGAAAAGTTCCATCATTGTATAAATAGCCATTACAACTAACGACAGCTCTCTCATGATCTATTTTTTTTTAAACTATCAGCCTGTATAGTCAGCGTGTCCACACCGGCTTTCATGTCTTGCACCTGCGGTTGTATCTTCTGTTCAATTTGTCTGTCGATTTGTTTCTTCAGGTCTTCCACTCTCTCATTCTGAAGTTCTTCATATTTAGCCAGTGGAATACATTCTCTTAACTTTGCCTGCAAAAATAGACCCAAAAACAAGATCGCAGCAGCTCCATTAGCCCAAGCGCCAATCGTAAGTTGTCTAACTTTCTGTTTTTGTGGCAATCCTTCCAGATCGTGCTGATCGGGCATTTTCTAGTCGTTTAAATAGGACGAAACATACAGATATTATCAGATATAAATAATCTGCAAAATATATTTTCCTTGGGTCTAGGAACGTTTCTTTAAATAAATTATATATGGAGAAAAGTATGCCCAATAACGCACAATTCTTAACAAAAACATCAGTTATATGCCGTTGCAGACAAATCCATAACAATACATATGTACAAATAAAATGGATTGCCAAGCCCTTGTAATATATCCCTTTCCCAAACAGCAACCATAGATACCCTGTGAATATGTTTGCACATATACACAGCAAAGATAGTATTCGTATTGCCATCCTATCTGTCATCGGGACGAGGGTCGAATATTCTCTTTGCGCTGCGGGATTTACTACCACGAAAAAACAAACTAACTGCTGCACAGAAATTACGCCAAATATACATATTGTTATTTTTTAATTATTACTTCGCCCATCTGAGCGCTTACATCACCCGCAGAACCACCTCCTGCACCCATCAGCGAAAAGGCAATATCCGCAGTAAAATCTATGCCTGCTATAGCGGTCGTGGTCTGTACCTCCGAATGATCCAGGCCGATTACTTTTGACCACACCCGGATTGTGCCGGTTCCTGTGCGCATTACCGTCACTTCAAAGTGCCATGATCCACCACTCTGAGCAAATTCAGGAGGACCAACCACGTTGCCATCAAAACTTAGATTCAGCCCCTTGGTATTTGCGTTGGCTGCATACACGCCCGCGTAGGTGCCCGTAACTCTGTGCCCATTGGCCGTTAATGTATTCGCGGGGATCGTAGCAGTGTAGAACACTTCGTACAAATTGGGAGTGGTGCTCGCATTGCTCACCGTATTAAAAAATGTAGCAAGTGTGGAGAACCCGCTACCGGCATCAGCATCTGTTAATACCTGCCTCCATCCCTGGGGTACCCCTGTGGCGCTATACCTTTGATACCACAGCTCCTGTCCATCATCTATTGTCGGCCACCACCAACTTAATACGCGGGCATAATCAGTAACGGTAGAACCTATACCATTCCAGGTTACTATTTGTCCTGTTCCAGGAGCGGTAGGGAAGCCTGTAGCACCCAGGTTGGTGCCTTGCCACGCATCACTATAGTTGACGACATTTCCCACCAGCGTAGCCGCTCCATTTGTATTACTTTGAATAACGCCGGCCCCCGTTCTTACTGGCTTCCATCCTGTGCCGTCGGTAGCCGTTTCCTTTACATATAGCTGCCGTCCTGGGGTACCGTTCTCACGTATGTATAATTTCCCAGGGATAGCTACCTGTGGCCCTTCCGGATTCCCTGAACCGTAATAAGCGATACCTGCCAGCTCTGTAGGCTTCATGGCATAGGACGGCGATAGGTCCACCGCAGCTGGCACAATTGAAAACTGTGTTAAGAATACATCCCTGGTTAAAGTATTAGGTGCAATGTAGAACCTAATCGTAGTTGCCGTTTTGGGTATCATGAAACAATAACCTCTACCCACATTTCCCCAATCTTCTGTAGGATTGAGCAACGTCCAGGCTTCTACCTCGTCCACATACAACCGCAACAAGAAACCCGCAGGTAGTCCTACCGCTCCTTTGCTACGGAAATTTACCCGGAAGTATGCGCCTTTCCAGGAGGACATCGCATCTGACAACAGATTTACCGTATATGATTTCCCACCCAAAGCCTGGGTACTACCGGCAGGTAATCTATGTACGGCAAAACCCTCATAAGGAGCCTCTTCGAAAAGGTTAGCCCACGGAAGAGCTGATAGCCATCTATGTGGCTCATTGAGTATTGGGAGGTAATGTTGTTTGATGAATGAAAATAACCTGCGATCTTTAATGACGATGTTGTTACATGATGTCAGATTGTTGTCCGTGTTGAACTTAACCAGCTGGGTTAAGTTGGCGTCATCCTGTGGACCATGATCGATAACAAAGTTACGAACCTGGCTGTACAGCGCACCCAACCACCTTAATTCCACAAAGCTGTCGTTGTTGTAAGTCTGTAGGGTTTGGTTGTTCTCAATAACGCAGTCCTCCACGCCACTAAGGGTGATAACTGTCTTATCGGCTCCGGAGATAGCCGCGAACATGTTGTTTGTGATATACAGCCCGGAAATGGGAGAAGCGGATGGAGCGGCATTAGTATTATGCGCAACGATAGCACCGTAATAGGTTTCTGTCACATCACCTGAAGGTCCGGAGCGGGTAATAGTGATACCGTCCTGCCCGCAGGCTTCGAAGTAATTGTGGTCTACATTAAGCCCCTTACACCCACCAGGAATATATATAGCTGTACCTCTACACTGATCCAGGGTACAGTTTGTGATGTTGGCAAGGTTCGGGCTGCTCATCCGGATGCCGATCTCAGCACCGTTTATCTTTACGTTATTAATATTGAATCCATTAACCGCGCCGTAGGGTGCAGTCGTTATAACGGTGATACCAATCGTGCCCGCTACATGGTCAAAGAACATGGTTAAATCAACCAGATTGTTTCCCCACCGGCTGGCTCGTACTCCCGTGCCGCCAACACCCCAGGAGTGAAATTCGCATCTTTCCAAAGTAGCATAACGGCAATTCGCCATATCTACGCCGCCGAAGCCCGTAGTGCCGCCATGGAAGGTAAGATCACTCACGGTCCACCTACCACTAAAATCAACAGCGCTAGGCTTCCCTAGGGTCAGTGTAAACGCAGTGGTGGACAATGCCCGGAGAGTAGATTTCCTTTGGCCGGCGCCACGTAAGCCAATTTCATTATTTCTATTACCCCTCCCTAGCACCGGATCACCTTGACCCCAAATCAGCGCACCTACCCGATATGTGCCGGGCGGCACGTATACTGTGGGCGAAGTAAGTGGCGTGGTTACAGCTGGCATAGTCATGCTACTGGCATATTCATAAGCTGCCTGGAACGCGACTGTACAATCCGTGGCATTATCCCCAACAGCACCAAACCAGCAAACATTAATATCATTATCATGTATCCTACGCCATCTGCCGGTAGCCACTCCGGGAACCTGAAGAAAGATAGCTCCATCAGCCACCTGCGTACTGGTGTTGTCCCATTCAAATGTCCCTCCGCCCATGTCTCCAGGGAAGGACCGGTGGAGCACTTGCATCTTAGATGCTGTTCCAGCCGTCCCCGTGAAAGTCTGTAGCTCAGTTAATGCATCTGTTGTCCTTGTCTCCCAATTAACCATTTATGCGGATATTTTCATGGTAAAGTTAAAAGTCATTGTACCGATAGGGGATACATCATAATTTATGATAAAATTCGTAGCATCAACGTCTTTGCTATATATCCCCTGGGCCGCAGGCGTGATTGGATCAATCGTGTAATCTGTTGGTACAACTCCCTGCATGTGCGGGATCAAGAATTGACTTGTCAGGCCATCACCAGTAACCGTAGCAGTACCCGTTATGATCGTATCTCCGCCGCCGCCACCGGTACCCACATTCTGCCATACCACACCGTCGAAGTACTGTGGTAATTCTATAGCAGGGTTATATCGGAAGGCACCAGCCAATGAGGCAGCAGTAGCAGAAGCCGAACGTGGTAATACGACCTCTCCATCGACTTTTATCTGATTATCCACGTTGTATTGCTGTGATCCTAACCTTATTGGCATATCAATTCATTATTTGTATTCGTATACGTTCACCGGTCGTGAATGCAGGGAAAAAGAAAACCGGGCCAGAATTTGTGTTAATAATGAAATTTGGACCTTTCGTGTTATACTGATACAGACCTTCCCGGAATACCTTGATACGCTTACCGGCCAATACGGATGCCGAGTAAGAATTTGTGGTCTGCCCGGGCGTACCGTCCCCTACTGTAAACTGGATAATTGTAGCCATAGCAAAAAAGGGCCGGATGGCCCCTATTTTATTCCTCTAAACCAAAGCAATCAAATATCCCTACAGGTGTAGCAAACGGGCACGGCTGTGATTCAGAACGCCACCTCATGTTACCGTTCCATTCTACATTATCTTCGCTGTTCTCCGTGATAGGAGCACGTGCGTCGATAACAACGGTTTCGGGTGTGATGTGCGTCTGAGAGCCAGTACGGTAAATCCCGTGGAATACACCATTACGTTTACGAAAAGTATTGTAGAAGTTACAGTTGTTGATGTAGTTAGGATCACGCCATATCAGGTTGAAATCCCTGCCCAAGATTGTTTCAACATCATCACCATATCCAGGACCGGTCAGCGGATCAGGAGCATCCAGGGAGCCAATAACTCTCGGTATGATTATAATGTCCTCACTGGCTATCCCGGCTTGCCAAACGGCGGTACTGGTAGGGTTGGCCAATAACGTAGGGTAATAAGTATCAGTAACGGCACCTACAGACCGGACCTTACTCTTTTCGTAATTTTCGCAAGGGTCGCACTGGTAAAATGGTAATTCACTCGTAGGACACCCGGGATAATATACCGTAGCCATATTTTATATTTTAATTATGTTTAGCATTCGCATTTATTAAGACAGCCTTTTATATAACTGCCTTCGATCCTGTATCGTATTGAAAATACAAAAGTTTCCGGTCCTAAGAAGTATGGCACCCCTTGTATCTCCTGGTTAAAAATAGTTCGTTGGTCATACGTTATCCCTGCTTCAACGATCTTCAATTCACGGATGCCCAATGTCTTAAATTCATCTGCTATCACGGAGCCTGCCGGTAGCGTATCGGCGAGTATCAAAGCAAACTGTTCTGGCTTGTGATTGATCTTATCCCGCCACCCCCAAACTATAAGTTGTATGTCCGTTACGGATAATATGGTCATTAAATCGTCACCATACTCTTGCTCTACAACCCTGGTGAACGTGGAACCCATTAACCGGTGATACCCTGTGAATGGAACCCGTTTATCCAGACCGGTGTAATTGGCTTTCCCACTTAAGTCTATAATTGAAGGGTATATAATGATTCTGCTTTGGCCGTTTGCTCCTGTCTGATTGGTAACGGTTTGATTCATAACCCCGTCCATGGTCGCAGTAGGATAGTTGGAAATCCTATCTTTCAGCAGGTCATTAATAAAACCAATTACATTATTTAAATAAACCATTTATATAATCTTCAATTATAAGTACTACCTCTTCTTCTTCCGAATCGCTCAAGTTATAGGTGTCTGGATATTTCTGCTCCAACCATGTAGCCTTTTGGAAGTTGGTAGTGTTGTTAAATCCTAATCCTACGTTCCCCCCTACAGCTACCACGGTGAAATCGAGCTCCATTTGCTTGGTAAAACTTAGGATAATATTTCTATCTGAACCACGTCCGTTAGCTTCCCTTACCTTTAAATAGCTATTACTATAGGTGCCTATCTGCGCGCCATTGGCCCGCTTACCCTGTACGTGTATCCTATCACTCACTAATGACAATACTCCACTTGCAGCAGCCAGCAATATTGGATCGCTGTTCTCTATGATCTCCTTCAGCGTAGCGTTTATTCCTTCGCTGATTTTATCATAATTACTGTCGATGGTAAGTGTTATCGCCATTACATTAAGCTATCTCTGAAATGATAAGTCCCATTCTGCACAATACATTTGTCCTCCATACAGATACTGTGCTCAATATCAATACCCTTTACAGCGGCATTTAACTCCACTTGAAATTGAGTGAAATAATAATCGCGTATTTCCTCCACACTTTGCCGATTAACGGTAGTGAAATGTGTGAAGTTCCAATTGATAAGCGCCTGCACCATTACCAAATGCCCCAGCAGGTACCACAATGCCACACTAAGCAATTCCTGGTTCTCGCAGGCCAAACACTCTACGGTATCCATTTTATGGACCTCATAGCACTTGTTCAGCTCTGCCATCAATTGGGAACGGAACATTAGTATCCCCCTTTTTTCTATATCGCTCCATGTTGCAACAAATGTTTCATCGCTTGGTTTAGTGATTACCTGGATAACTTCACTTGAAATACCGGGCAGATCATTGATATACAATTCACTGCCCGGCGTAGTTTCATCACAGGAAATTAAACCAATATACCCGGTAAGGCAATTAAGTATGGTAGTACCAGTGGCCATTATTAATCATTGGTGATTACGAAACGCAGCGTACCGTTATTCCCACTCAGGCGATCGGTATAACAATCACCGTAAGCAGTATTCTGGTAGGCATCAGTCGGGATGTTGAACAGTCCGAAAGATTTACCCAGGGTCAGCGCCCAACCGCTACGAACGGTGGTTTCTTCGCCGCAAATGGTTACAGTGGTAGGACAATCGATATACCTTAACTGAACGTCAAAGTCGATGCTGTCATATCCACCATTACACTGAGGGCAGTCGATCGGCAGCGGCATAGTGAAGAGCTGTGAAGTTCCTTTAAGGCCGGCACGGAATCCCTCATACCTATTCAGCTCCACAAAGCCTACAGAGCCTTGGCTAAATACACCAATATGGTTGGTGCCCCAAATATCTTGAGAATACAAGTCAGGATAGAAATTGAATCCGGTGAAACGACTGGAATCAATACCCAGCTGATTGCAACATGCAACCGCCTGCTGAAGCGTGAAGGCATTGAAATTACCATGACCTGCTATTAGCAAGTTTCCGCACACCTCGTTCAAGGCAGCGTCCTGAAGGATGTGAATCATTCCATCATCGAAGGAGTTATTCACACCAGCATTGGCACCAGGGAAGTTAACGGTCTCGGCAGCATTGGAGCCAGTGTGGACATTCACCCCAAAACGGGTAGCCTGAAGGGTCAATAAATCCTGGTCTATCGCACCAATTAAAGCATTGGCTTCTACCATGATTTGATCCAAGAACTCACGCATAAAAGGCGTAGGGAATCCATTGATACGTACCATTTCGGTAGCATCAGCGCAATAACGAGATAAGTCCTCATCGGCGATCAGCAATGTTTTCTTACGATAGTTGGTAGCGGGAATCGTAAGTTCATTGTAAACATTCATGTTGTTGATCTCACAATCGTCAGATGTACTGGTCTGTTCAGGAACAGCGCGCTTCAGATATTTAACGATCAGATCACGGATGTGGCCTGAACCATCGTCCAGTTTCAATGCGTGATCAGCGTTTATAATACGTGTCTGTGGATTGTTTTCTACCAGGAGGCGAAGGAAGCCGGCCGGGGTGATCTTAGAAGAAGGTGTGTTACATTCAGAAATCGCCTTAAGATGGGCGAGGATGGGAGGGCAAAAACCAAGTGCCATTATGAAAGGTATTAGTATAGTTATATTACACTATTACCACTACCTAATTGATAATCAGCGGCGACCTTATCCAATTTAGATCGCATTCCAGTCAATGGCTGCACTGTCTTACCATTCGATTGAGTGGTATTAGCTTGATAATTTTGCATGTTGCCATTGATACCGGCTGCGGAGGGCTGGTCATTAACCGCGAGAAGTTTATTGTTTGCTAAAACTGAATCAATAAGCTGGTCAACGCTGTAGGGCTGATTATTTTCAAAATAATCAAGGGCGTCATCCTGGGCTTGTTTCAGCTTCAGTACATCGTTTTCGTTCTTAATTTTAATACCTTTCGTTGCCAGCTCCTTTTGTAACTGATTGAAAGCTATATCGGACATTGTTTCCAGATCAAAACGGCTGGTATCCAACTTACGGGAAGTCAACTTACCACGCAGGATATGCGTTTTCATCTTCTCGGAGTACTCCTGCTCTTTACCAGCAAGCTGCTGCTCGTAAAGTTTCTTTTGGTTAACCAGTTCTGCCATCGCTGCATTGTACTGGTTAGCAACACTTTCCTTTTCCTTACCGGTAGCTGCTGCTTTTTGATTGCCCAGCTCGGCAGCCTTCTTAGCTAAAAGACTTATTTTATCGTATGTGCTGGGTGCTCCTATGATTTCATTCCGGTATTCATCGGAAAAACCAAGTTCTTCCATGGCGGAATTAATACGGGCATCCCCACCATTTAGGGCCAATGCTGTAAAATGCGCTTTTAATTTAGGGTTGTTCTTGGCACTTTCTTCGGTCAATAAGGTCAAGTTCTGGAATGAACTTGCGATATTATCCGGTACCTCAAGATTAGCGGAAAGTAATTCTATAAATTCCGGACTTGTGGTATCGACGCCGAATTTAGTAGCCAAATTGTTTAAAAGTGTTCCTATTTTAACAGGCATTGTTATCTTTTAGGTTTAGGTTTGGGCTTTTTGCCGCCGTTGCAACAACCGAAATGCGCAATTATCTTTGTCATATTATGATTTTTTAGGTCTTCCCCGCCTGCGTTCAGTTTCGGGTCCAAAAATATCTAATAGTTCCTCATCTTCTTCAGGTTCGGAGGTTTCTACAGGTAGCGGCTCGGGTGTAGACACAGCCACCACTGGTACCGCTACCGGCTGCGCTGGTACACTACCGCCTTGGTTAGCCAATAATTGCAACAGCATATTCTTTAGCTGGTCAATCTCGCCCTTCATAGCCTTGTTTTCTTCGGCCAGATTGGGGAGGACCGGTGCATTGGTCCTTCTAGCCTTTGGTTTGGGGAATAAGTACTGTTCAACTTCCTCCTGGGTAGCCTCTATGATAGTGGCTAGGTGTGATTCAACGTCTCTGATCTTAGGTGGCCGGTTCAGAACCGTATTGTGGTCCATCCAAAATCTACGTTGTTTTTCTGTGTTGGGCACATAACTGGCAGAACCATTTATGATAATCTTTAACCCCTTTGACGCCATGTGTATTACAGTATTATTTATATACCAAAGATAATTATTTGTTTTGATATTTGGTGATATCGTGTGGATTTTATACCTTTGGTCTAAATGGTATAAATGGATAAGACTAAGAAATTACAGTATACCCTAAAGAATATTCCAGAAGATTTGTGGTTGTATATTAAGGAACAGCAATATAAATTGGAGGCTGATTGCAAATGCGCCGGAAGTTTTGAGAAGACGATTTATTACTTATTGAAGAAGTATAAAAAAATTATTGACCAATGAACGAAGCCAGAACAAAAGAAGTTGAAGCCTTAATTATTGAGGCTCAAAAGAAAATTGATGCTATGGAAAAGGCTTGTGCGCTTCCAACAGAAATACTCCAAGAAGGTATTCATTATCTTGCCAAAATGGGTATTGCCATACAACGACCTATCCCCAAAAAACCGGCCGATAGAAAAGATAATAATAACCCTGCAATTATTGACCAATGAGAAGTAGCCATTCATTAAATCGGGTATCCAAAGGTGTATCGATGCCTGGAACGACAGAGGTGCGAGATTAATATCCTCACAAGAGGAATATGAAATTATAACAAAATGCATTTGCGATGCTCTTAAAAACAAACATCTTGACGATAAACAAAGATGGGATATAGCAGAACTATTCGAGCATTATAGAGAAAAGAAATTGGTAATTTATAATAAAGCAAAATGATCACATTACTATACGTACTACAGACCACCTTCCTACTTTGCATTTTAATCGTGCTGGTGGGTATTTATGAACAAAATAAAAAGAAAGAAGCATGATAACAAAAGAGCAAGAATTATTGGCGGCCTTATTGGGTAAGATGGAGGAATTAAGGGTTAGGTATAAATTAATATCCTTCCAAAAGATTAAAATGATGGAGGCTGGTGAAGATACGGCAATATTAGACCGTATACAGGAGGGAGAATCCTTTATTTATGCGGAGATAAAAACATTTTTGAAAAAGCGCGCATTATTAATGGGATTGCCTGAAGACTACCTCTATGACCACGCTATCCTGTAATCCTATCCCTTATCTCCTGTGGTACCAATCTCGCAGGAATCGGTATAGGACGGTGACCGCAGTTATACCCCCCAGCGTTTGTTAAGAAGTTGGCCGCATTGGTCCCGGCAATCATACCTTGTGGTAATCCAGTCTTATCATATTCTTTACACTTCATAGCTTGATATTCCGGGAAATCCCCCCGTAGCAGTGCGGGTATCTCACTTACATGGAAATAACTCTTTTGTCTTAGGGCGAAACAAAAGCACCGGGTAGTTTCTATATTGCTTCCCGTATATCTGAACCATTCCATACCAGCCGCCTGGGTGGCTATCTGTAGATAATTCCGGCTATATTGGTTCAGGGAATCCGTTGTGATCTGCTTCACATATCTTTCCAGTATTCCTTCACCAGCATTAGTGCTTACAATCGTCTCACGTACCTGCTGCATGATCTGCTTAAAGGTGCCACCAGTGGTTATATTGGTGCGCAGTACGTCGCGTATCTTGTCGGTAATGTTCGCTGTTAATCCTTGCTCAGTAAGCCCCTGTAAGGTAGATTCAATACTCTGTTCTTTCACCTGGGCTAACACCGGCGTAAACTTAAACTGCTCCGTGGTCTGCCTCATGTACTGATTCTGCAACGTCGTGACCTCATTGAAGGACTTAAGGAAATCCCTCACATCATTCTTATACCCACTATCCAATATTATTTTACGTAGTTTCCTGGTGATAGCTCCAATCACACGCACATTCTTTACGGTACTGGCAATGTTATTACCGGAATAATCCAGATCACGTACCAGGTCCGTTACTTCATCCAATAGCTTACGCTGTATGCCAGGTATGCTTTTGTTCATACTCTCCACAGCATCTTCCACAGAGCTATTGATATTATCTATGATTTCGTCTCTTGTCATACAACTATTTCTTTTTCAGTTACAGGTTCAGGACGCAATTCATCTGCTGCGCTATTATCGCTTTGTTTCTCGGCAGCATAACCGGAAAGAACTGTCATTTGTTCGTCATATGTCAGCTTCCCGAATTTTTCATTATCCCTCATCGCCCGTTTGATGAATGGCACTATGTTGCTGCTGATAACATAGTCCTCCTGGGTAACTCCATCATTCTGTAACCTTACCATCTTCATTTCATCCGTGATAGCCGGCATTGGATCAAGATCAAATACCAGGATAAGCATCTGTGCCACTTCAGGCATGTTGTAGAACTTCTTGGCCGCATAGTCCGTTTCCAGGGTGCTAATGATTAAGTTATTCAAGTTGTTCTGTTTGGCGGTCTGTATTTCTTCCAGGAGGAAGTTACTGGACAGTAGGTCAAACTTTTCAGGTACTGCTATCTTGGGGAGCAATTCACCACGGCGGTCAGCATCTGTAATTAATCCATTTATCCTATATTCATTTGTCAGGAAGATAACGCGGTCTAGTATATAAATCAAGTCTTCCGCGCAGGAATGCACAAAGTTATTCAGTTCGTCTTTATCCACCTCTTTGGCTGTTCCCGATTGGTTCAACGGCGCCTGATCCAAGAACTGCATGTTAAGTGCTGCCAAAGACTTATACAGGTGCTTTTCTACCTGCCGGTCTATCTCAGCGCACATTTCAGCTACATCAGTTTTCTGTATGTATCCAGCGGGCGGAGTAGGCACCTGGGCAAGTTCCCCTATAGCGGGTGGCGTAACGATATGGTTGGAATATGGAGAAGTAGGCACCTTTCCGATCCCTCTGCACACATGACACTCGCATATATTCTCTCCGATCTGTTCTTGCCCAACACCTTTACAATGTGTACAGTCCGTGTTCATATACAGCCACTTCTCACTATGTACGTGCTGCACCAGTTCTGCCTGTAGATCGCTATATATCCTGGCCGCTTCATCCAGGTGGGGGAGCATACCATTTATCCTGGATTCATTGATAAATTCGTAATCGCAAGCCTTAAAGAATAGACCAGGCATTTTGAATGCTGGCAATACTCCAAGATTATGAACGAACTTCCTTGCTACTACGAATCTCTTATCAGTGCTTACCTGATGGTAGGTTATAATTTGCTCACGGTCTACCACATGGATAATCAACCCATCTGTTCTATGCTGTAAGACCTGTCCTCTGTTATCCAAAACATCATAAGAACAATATTTATCAGATAACAATATAGCATAATCATCAGCCACATAATCCAGTACCCTGGGGGAATTAAATACAAACGGGAAAGGCTTATAATAATCAATTGTTTCCTTATCCATATTCAGTGGAATAGTCAGGATAACAGCATTGGCATCTAACAGGTATTCCTTTAGGCATACGCTGAACAACCAATTGGTAATACTTGAAAAGCTGGGGAATACCTTATTGGTATATGTCTCCAAATCTTCACCATTCCTAATACTGGCTACGCGTTTTTCAGAAAATTTTATGTTCCAATCGCTAGACCTACGTATTTTGGACAAGCTGCTAATAACCTTACTTATATTACTTTTAGTAATAGGAACATAAATCTTTTCCCTGTATTCTTTTATATACAGGCTTTCCGATGGCCGTCTTTCACATATTAACTCTGTAGGCGTCTCACCATTGGCGTGTACACGTAATGCCTTATACATACAGCATGTTTCCTCATAGGCGTCATGAACGCGCTTCCTGCGCCCTTCACGTGCCAGGTATCCTTCAGCGTATTCAGTTAATATGTCAGCCGTTATTTTAATAGGCATTGTTATATTTTTGTTCTATTACTTAAAAAATAACGCTTATCCTGCGCTAAGTATGGTTTTGCTATGCCTGCATGTTTCGCGTAAAGCCTAGCCAAGTTATTGTAATGTGATTTGGCATAACCAGGAAGTTGATTCCCCCCTATGCTATATGCATAATAGTTGTTCTGTAGTTGATAAGGCTGCAAATGAGCGTCCTTCTTATTCCTATAAAACCAATACACCGGGCACCATTTATCCTGATGCGGCTTTGTTCCTGTCTGCAATGCCGCTATGATATACGCCAGTTCATCAGCCATACCACCAGCGAACTTCCTATTGGTTAATGTAGCCGTGGTATATATCTCTTGCACCATGGAAAAATATGCTTCCGCCTTTCCTGTTTTCTCAAAGTATATCAATTCAGAATAGAACATGTAGATTGGATCATCAACATTCCCAGCTACCTGCCTTATGTCATCTGCTTCGGCCCAAATACAATATTCTCCTGATCCAGTATTCATAATGGTAAAATCTATGCCTGCCAATGTAGTGAATAGTTCTTCCGGATTCCTGCCAGGTAGCCATATCATATCAACATCCAAATACAATGTTTGTTGGAACGGAGATAGTTCATATAGTTTAGTCTTATACTGTATCGGATTACCAGGAGGCACCATAATATTACACTGGAACAAATTATCTGGTATCTGCCCTGCGCCATCATGCACCAAAGCTATCTGTATATCAGGACAGTTATACTTCAAGCTGGCCGCTAAATTAACAGCCATCTTCATATAATTTTCATGACCTAGTGCTATCAATAGCACCCCTTTATCGTTTACAGTTCCCATATTGCAATTCTTTCACCGGTTATTACTTCCGGGGTAAAAGTGATCACCCCAGGTTGTGAAGGGTTGGCACCTCTCACAAATGTTATGTTGTTAACTCCACTCTCATGCTGTAACAATCCCTCCCTATATACCTCTACGGCCACTGCCTGCGATAATGCCGCATCACTATATACGGTATCTCCATTAGCCATAGGACTACCAGGATCGCCTACTGTAAATTCTATAAAGTATTTATCCGGACAGGGAGGCGCGGTACCATTATCGCATTCGTCATTAATCTCTATGCCACAGTTAAATCCGCAGTTATTATTTACATAGCTATAGTTGTAATCCTTTATACGGAACGTGGCTGGATATGTCTTAGGGTTGTTAATATCGGGATATATATATTCCACTTCACCCTCCTGTGTCATATTCCTATCCATGTTCCTATTCTCATGGTACACATGCAGCGTATCATGCTTCAACATCACAATGAACTTGTCATGTTGATCATCTGATAAATACGATGTATGCCCCAACCATTCTTTTTCAATCAACGTAGATAATCGCTGTTGAACTTTATCTGACCGCCGGAAGATGTTCTCCTCTACTGGCCGGGTAGGCTTATCAAAGAATACAGACAAACGTATTTGATTCTCGGTTATATGTGGGTCACCCGCTTCATCGATGTAGGAATACTTGAACCCGTAGGCGTTTTCCTCATTCCTATATGTGAATACCGTAGTATAACAAGGATCTATTATACTATAGAATAAGTTGCTACAGGACTGAACTTCATTTGCTGCGTTCAAGATACAATACCTGAAACATTCATTAAAGCCCACATAAGGCGCCATTTCTACTACCGGAAATTCAACATATCCATATCCCCAATATACTCCCAGCTCCAAAGTATAATTGGCGCCACCTGCTGTACTAATGTCGATGTCCAAATCCACACTTGTAGGAGGACAGCAGCTTATATAATCCAATGCCTGCACAGTGGCGTCCAAATCCTTCAGCGCCTCAAAGAAAGCCCGCTGATCATATGAGCCTGCCGGTATATGGTCAGAATTTAATACTATGATAGGGAAATCGGTAGACAACAGCGCCACACCTCCTGTAGACTGAATCACATACCTATCGCATGTTGAAACCACAGGTATGCTGTTCTCATATAATAAGGAACATGCTTCAGTACACACCGCAGCATATAGCAATTCAGTTTTGGGCTTCTTCTCATCGTCACTGATATATATCTGAAACTTAATATCAAACGTTTCATATACCGGTAATGCCACATCACGAGCATTCCCCCGGCAATCCAGGTTCTGCTCGTTAAAATCAACAAAACTATTTACGGGCGATGCAATCGGCATTACTCAAAATTTAATGTCCATGTTTGGCTCTCTGTTATTTGTCCCGCTGTGATACCACTTAAGGCATGCAGCGTTACACTCACTAAAGTTCCGCTTGGAACAGTATTCGCTATACTATCCGCAAATGCAGAAGTTTGCCCGGCCACTCCATTTACGGTGGCATACATACCAGGATTAAAAGGCGCTGATGGATAACCGTTACATAATGTGCTACTACCTGCTGTCATACACTGCCCAAATCTGAATGAGAAATTCGCAGCGAACGTAGCAGCTCCAACAGGCGTAGCTGTTATCCTGTATACCTTACACTGTCCTCCACATGCCGGGATAGCCGTAGCTGTCAGGCGTATATTCAGCGGCGGTGCAGGTATGTTAATAACCTGATCTGTATAAGTATTACTTATCTGATCTTCAGAGCAGTAAGGCACTATCACAATAAAGTAAGTGCCCGGCCCTATACCCTGTATGGTGAACGGATGGGAAGTGGCAATACCACCCTGTCCGCTACCGGAAGGCTCTGTACCCACATAGATAAAGTAGTGCCATTCTGTAGCTCCCGGATTACCTTCTGTGAAATCCACAGTGATCTCTTGGGTGGTATAATTTATTCCGGTAACCTCAATTGATCCTTCCACGATAGAAGCGATACAGATTGTTGGTTCTGGTAGCTGCGTAGTATTCTTAGGATATGCTTCTATCGTTGCAACGCCTTCTTCCGGTCTGTACCTGATAGATTTAAACCACGCCTCATACTCGGCATCATTACATTTAACAACAATACTCCTATATCTAAGTACCTGATCATCCTTTAACCGTTTGAACAAGTTATAGTTCATCGGATGATCAAAGGTCAATATCTCAGGGAACATGATAGGCAACCCATCTGCTTGATTCTGAAAATCCCCTATCTCCAAGTTCTCATTCTCAGATAGCGGCCCTGCGTCGATATTACAATTGTTCAGCTTTATTCTGGCTATGTAGTTACCAGTACCAGATGAGAATATCAGCTTCGTAGCATTGGTGAAATTCCGATACCCCTGTGTCATTACCGCAAACCACCTCATAGCATTACGCGCGGGCGTGATACGCGCATTATAAGCGCTATCGGAATCGTTCACATTGGTAGCCAGGGAAACACTATCTGCAAATGTCTCCACTTCCAATACCCCCACTTCCCGGATCATACAGAATCCAAACAAATCATTATCATAGGCATAATCCTGGGTGCCGGTAGCCTGCCTGCGGGTTATCTCTATCGTATAAGGGCTACAAATCATATCTGTAGCAACATTCAATTCCTTGCTGATAGCGTTCACATCTATACGGTAGGTACGCTGCGTCATAAATTCATCAAGGCCCGTAAATTCCCCCGCTTCCCACTTGTTGTATCCAACTATCATCCGGTTATATAAACGGTCCACATCGACCTTTCTGCGCACACTGGTGGCATAATTAAAGATAACCCCGATGTCGTCTTGGTAGAAAAACCGGTAGTCCTCAAACCGTAACCGGCTGAACCCAGATCTGTTAATGTCCGGTTCCACACTCATACCGATATTCCATACACAATTCAGCGCATCGAACAATTGCTTCAGGGTCACAAAGAATCCTGGCACCGTATTATCAGCCAGCAGCTTTCGGCGGATGTTTAGCCCATTAGTTATAGCAAACAACCCCGCACACGTGTCAGTAGGCATGGCGTAGGGTTGTGAATCGGTACGGCCAAAGGTAGTAGAGTAGAAACGTATCTGATCATTTGTAATAGCCTCTACAGTACGGCTAACAGCCTCGTTGATATATGCCGACCTGGCCAATGTTTCATCGCAGACAGAAGTCATATATAACTGGATATTGGCGCCTGCATTCTGCGTAAGTACAAGTTGTGTTAATATACCTCCATTAGGTAATTGAGATTTAAACACCTCTACGAAATAGTATATCCAGAACTTATCTCCTGGATTGATCAACACAAAAGATTCAATGGCTGCTGTCCAGTTAACATTTCCGCTACTTACAAATAGGCCATCTATTACCTGATCTTGTGCAACAGTAGTAGTATTGTTCTCGTCCGGTCCAATCTTTACCGTGATACGCAGCTTAACGGTCATATCTCCGAAGCCTGAAAATGTAAGATTACCGGAGATATTTAGTATCACCAGGAAACCACTGGCATAACAGGCCAGCTCATTTACCGCGTTGGTGGGCATCGTCAACAACTCGGGCAATAACCCTGGATCACCGTCATTGTAATAGAATGGGCCCAGCCCAAATTGAGTACCGTCCTGTCCTATCTCCGTATTACCAATGTCATTTGCTGCGAACATGATATTGACACCGCCCCTTTCGGCATCAAAATTGGTGTTCTGCATGTGCTGCCAATCGGCAAGAAATTCATTAAAGAAATTCACCTGAAATGCTTCCTGGGAAAGTGCATCGCTCCGCTGAACCAGCCCGCGCGCGGGAATAGTAACCTGTGCTTCTAATCCCGGATAATTAGTCAGTGGAGTAGCCTCATCAAAGCCTACTGCATTATATAGATTAACTTTCTGTTCGTAGTTGTTACGCATCTGAGTGATGCTGTTGATATCTTCCAGACCGATGGTGACCCGGCAGTTATCCCCGCACTCGTCCTCATATTCATCAAATGCCAACCTGCCAAAATAGAACATATCATATCCCTGGCCATCACTACACTGAAATTCAATGAGTAATTGCATGCTGCTGGTAAAACCATATTGGTCATATTCTCCTTTTATCAGCTGCGCACCAGGCCCGTGAAAGGTCAGATTGTCGATAGCATATTCAGCAAATATCCCGTGCGTCTTAGGGTCACGCTCCAATATAACTTCGATGCCCTCCCATTCTTCAGGATCATCGACAACGGTGTATACGCCGTCCCGGTCTACTAATGTAAAGCGCCAAATGCTCATCTATTCAACCGGTATTTATTCTGTTTGTATGCTTGCCTGTTGGACACGGCCCGTTGATAAGCAGCAAAGCCCCTTTCGTCCCAATTATTCACCTGTAAAGGTAGCTTAGATATTTGATACCCAATAGCTTCCCCTAGCTTATTATAATCTATTTTAATACCATTCGCCTGCTCGGCACCTCCCGGTACGCCCGGTACTGGTATGTTATAACTATTAAGTATCTGTGCTGTTTCAAAGGCAGGCAATACTTTGGCACCACGTTGCAGGTCCATGATCTGCGCCTTCCTGGCCAAATCCCATCTACCGTTCTGGAATATCAGCTCGGGGCCTGCTTCGCCTACCAGGGATGCGCCGCCCGGTGCGTTCTTAGTGCCTTTAGCGAAAGCGGGAATAGGCTTGGACGCTATGGTCGCAATCTGCACAGCTGCCAATGCAGCAGTAACAGCAGCCAGAACGAAAGACAACGGCGGCGGTGTACTTGCCAATACCTGCAAGATAGCTGCGGCTGCATTAATCGTTGCCTGGAATATGGCTAATTTCTTTTCATCTTGGGCCTGCTTCTTACGGATTATCCGTAACTGTGTGTCGTATTGTTTCTGACTTATTAAACCAGCATCAAGCCTGTCTTGTAATATTTGTTGCTCGGCATCTGCCTGATTCCTTGCACTTTCAATAGCTGACTGCACAAGATTTGATGCAAGATTTAAAGACACCTGAACAATCTGCTGATTCATTTCCTTCTCCCGCTCTATTCTATCTTGTATAAACCCTAGCTCTTCCTGTGCCCGCTCTCTCTTACCCTCCAATATCTGCCGGTTAACTTCAGCAGCGTTAAGTATCTCCTGGTTGTTTGCCGCGGTCAATGCCGTCTGCTCCCCTAGCCCTATCTTTTGTAGATCACCAAACAAGTCCATCCTGGCCTTCCTGATCTCTTCACCGGCTTTCAATTCAGCCAATAACCTCTGATTGGGGCCAGCATCCGGTTGAGCGATTTCTAATCTAGCTCTGGATTGTGCGAGGTTAATAGTGGCATTTAATTTTTCGGACGCTGTACGCGCCTCTATTAATGCTGCTTCATTAGCAGCTACCTGATCATTAAGGAATTTCTGTAGATTCTTCTGATTATCTTCAATAGCTTTTTTAGAGCGTTCCTCTCCCTCCTCCAATATGGCATGACCCATTTCAGCTTCCTTTACCCGTAACTGCCCGCGGAGGGTGGATTCCTTTTCTACACTGGCAGAAAATTCCTCTTCCTGCCCTGTATTTTCACGTAGCTGCTCCTGTAATAGCTGCTGGTCCGCAATCTGTCGGCGTATACTTTTAGCTTCAGCATCAGCTATAACTGATCGTTCAGCACCGGTAGCCCGTAATAGGTCCACTTCATTTTGATAACCTCTTGCCAGCGTATCTAATAACCCGGCTTGAAATTGTGCACTCTCTGTCGCCCGTTTAATGCTCTCTGCTAATTTATCCTGTGCCACAGCCGCTTCATCTGTCCTATTGGTAAACAGCAGTATCGCACCTGCTACAGCGCTAATAGCCAACAGTAATACACCTGCTGGGTTCGCCGCCATAGCGGCATTCAACGTGTTCTGCGCTGCTGTAGCTGCTACCCTCACTATTATAAACCGGCTCTCAGCAGCAGACTGTAACGCCGTAGCCGCTGCACCTATACGCCTTAGGGCGTTCTCGGTAACGGTAGTTAATATTGTTTGTTTCTGTAGTACGTTCTGTAATTGCTGTAAGCCAGTAAGTATAGCCATAGCAGCATTAACTTTCAGCAGCGCCTTTTGTAGGTTTTCATTTTCATCGCCTGCCAGAGCTATAGCACCTTGAAATGCACTGAACGCACCGGCCACACCTTGCACCGCCTGTATGCCCGCATCCAGTGCTAGCGTATCACTACCCAATGCCTTTATTCGCGCCTGGGTATCCCCTATCTGATCATCCAATTGCCCCGCAGCCTGTGCCAAAGTGGTAAATGTCTTGGTACTCTCAAAGCCAGCATCTTCCAATAATACCAGCGCTTCACGCATAGCCCTTAGTTCGCTACGGGTACTGGTAAACGACTTATTCAGCAGCTCACTAACTACTACACTTGCCTTAATCTCATTCTGTAATTGATTGAACGCCTTACTACCGGCAGGGAGGGTATCTAACTGTTTCTTTGCCAGGCCAACAGCAGTAGCGAAAGCGTTTACACTTAACCCACCTGCTTGTATTTTCTGCCGCAAGTCTTCCACTTCTTTGGCCGCACCACCTACAATAGATTTTGGTATGTTCTTTAGACTGGTGGCTAACTTATCACCGGCGCCCGCAGTAGCACCTATAACTTTTGTCTGTTCTGCAAACGCAGCATTGGCAGCCTTTACATTGGCTGCCATTTGGGCTTCAACTTGCCCTGTTTGCGTTAAATTATCTATTACTTCATCTACCCCTGTTTGCTGGACCTTGAAATTTATTATTACTTCGGGCATTGTTAATCTTAATCAGCTTATCCAGTGTCGAAAGAAATTCATAGATACTCAACCTACTCACCTCTTTCATTTTTGCCGCGTCATAGTTACATACGTACAATAACATGTCGGCCATACTCTCTTCCCCTTCATTAATCAATTGGGCGAAATGTTTACCAATTGTTGTTTCTTTATCTGCGCCGTTACCTGTGAATATTCCAGTAAATTGACCTCTAAGTCTTTTAAATGAGGCACTAAGGCTAGTAGCGGCGCGGAGTAAAAAAAATCATGAATGCTTACATTCTTTTTCCAGGCTTCTATTTTCTTTTGATTATATTCAAAATCATAATCGGAGGGGTCCTCCGTTGAATCAAAGTAAACGATACTTGCCAGCTTGTAAACCAAATCTGTATCCACTATCCAATTAAGCCGGTCCCGTAACTGATCATTATATAATTTAAGTTTATATATGTCTATCTTTTGCGACTGCAATATCCCTTCTACTGCTTCAGTATGCTTTTTCAGAAATTCCCTATCCACCCTCATCGCCATTTCATTACTAAACGTAATGGTCTTCAACGCTCGCTGGCAGGGGATTTTGAAATCGCTGCTGAATTGATAGTATTGTATGCCATCACAAATAAACGCTTCTTCCACATGGTGCGGAAAATCGGGGAATACATTTTTGGGTTTCCTTTTAAGCAAGCGTTTTAAGATATTCATTAAGTGTACTTTGATTGTCTTTTTTTATTGTTTTGCCATCCTGGCGTACATAATACATATATTGATTCAGTAATACCGTTATAACCAGCCTATAGTTCCCCGGCTTCACCCAACGTTCGCGGGCAGGGCCGCAGCATAGTTTACGTTCACTAAATACCCAGCCGTGTGCTTTAAGGATTTCTACCACGTGTTGAGGATTTCCATTATAGCCTCATAGCCCATACGAACATAATGTTCCTCACCTGATTTCAACATAATAACAATACATCCCTCCTCTTCCACTTCTCTCACACCGATAACCTCACTTGGTTTAATGGACATTCTAAAATCCATTTCATTGGGGTCTTCAAGGCCCATATCAACATCGGCCTTTATAACCCTAACACATATTAATTCTATATATTTATTCATCGAAAGGGAACTGTGTTAATAATACCCATGTTAACCCACACACAGCCACACAGAACACCGGCCATCCAGCCCAGGCATCCCAGCTTACGGGCCGGAATAATACCCAAGCTGTAGTCCCCCAAATTGAAGCCATGCAAGCCGGACAGGCATATAATGGCTTCCTGAAAAACCCCTCGCCAATAATAGTATCCAGGTATAACTTTGGTTTCTCCAATATCATCCCTGGCTGCCAAAGAACTTTTGTGCCATATAAAAAGAATGCAGTTACCACTATCAATTCTATCATGGTGCAGGCGGTATTACCACATTACAATCACAGCCGATTACAGCCACATCCACATTGGCCTCCGTAAACCTTATAGCTATCGTATCATAAAATACCTCACAATGGCTAAACTGTGTTGGATCGCAGTTATTACCCTCATATATTTGCAGCAAAAAAATCCCGGCCCACGGATTAAACAGTGAAGCCGGGAAATCTGAAGCAAGAATAGTGAATGACCCGTCTGCGATAGTAGTAATTGGTTTTTGATATATTTTGCCGGAAGGTGATGTAAGTTTGTAGGTATATGCTGTGGTATTTGCTAATCCTATGTCAACCAAGATGGCTTCTGCGCACATAGGTAATGTGACCGCGTAGGTTGTTAAGCAATCAAAAAAAACACCCATGTTTATACCATTTATCCCAAAGATACGCTATCTTTGTTTACGAAACAAGAATATATGGCAGAAAATAATATAAAGATATCTTTTTCTTATGAAGATATTAAACAAATGCTCAATAACTTTAGGTGCGATAAATGCGAGTATTGGGAATTTTCTTCATTATATAATCCCCGAGGACATTGTTGTCTTCAGTATGAAAATGAAGATATTATAATAAATTCGGAGGACGGATGTGCCATATATACAAAGCCTGATTTCTTCTGCAAATCATTTAAACCCCTTGTTCATGGCTAAACTTTTATGGGTTATCCATAATTACCCCCCTTATCAAAATGCCGGGGCCGAATGGATGGCCAAGGAGATAAATGACTACCTTAAAGAATATCATGAAATTGTCATACACTGTAGCCAGGGCACTCAGGATTATAGACACGGAGCCGTACAAATTAAGTCCGGTGTACTGGACAATAACGATATTAGCTGGTGTGATTGCATCATTACTCATCTTGATCAATCTTATAAAGCGAACGATCTCGCCAAAGCACACAACAAACCAATAATACATATCCTGCACCATAGTTGGGAAATTGACATACTCCGTAAGCCCATTCCTAATTGCTATGTTGTATATAATAGCGCCTGGGTACAGGCAGACCGGGCATACCCTACACCGGGGATTATAGTAAGACCACCTGTAGACCCTAACAGATTCCAGGGCATGCAGCCCGCAGATAATGGTTTTATCACCATGGTTAACTGCAATATAGATAAAGGCGCTAAAGTCTTTCAGCAGATAGCCAGGGCTATCCCTACTAGGCAGTTCCTGGCAGTTAAAGGGCACCATGGTCCACAGATAACCATGCGCACCAGGAATATAATGCAATGGGAGTGTCAGGAAGATATACGGGATGTCCTGCGCGTAACCAGTCTGCTCCTAGTCCCCAGCATTTACGAATCCTACGGCCGCATAGCTATTGAAGCTGCCGCATGTGGTATACCGGTAATAGCCAGCGACACGCCCGGCCTGCGGGAGAGCCTGGGGCCTGTAGGTAGATTTGCCAGTAGGGATTTCATACAATCCTGGTTACAGCATATACATGGGCCACAATATGAGCCGGACGCCTTACGCGCGCGCGCCTGGGAACTGTGGGAGAATAGTAAGAAAGAACTGGAAGGATTAAATAACCTTATAAATAATATAACACAATGACCTCTTACGAACAAACGAAAGCGGGATGGGATAATGCCGCTAAATCAGAGAATGCTAATGCTGCTATACATCCGGCTGGATTAAAAGGAGAAGTACAGTATAAGGCTACGGGAGAAGGAAATGCAATGGAAATAATAAATTGCATACATAGGATGGGAACATTACAGGAATTACAATATTTCAGTAAAAATCCACTAAACAAATCGACAATAATAGATATTGGTTGTGGGAATGGTCGTGTTACCATTCCATTAACTTCTCATTTCAATCACATCTACGGGGTAGATTTCTCATACGCTATGTTGCAGCAGCTCCCTCGTGATACTAACATCTTTCCGGTATTGTCTGTTGATAACTGGTTCGGCCTTCCTGAATCTGCCGACTATGCCTTTTCCATTAGCGTCTTCATACACAACACCTATGAATCCGGTGTTAAACTGATGCAGTCTATTAGTGATAACCTCAAGCCAGGAGGTTTGGCGTTGTTGCAGATACCTGTTTATGAACATGCGCGGAAACCAGAATCCTGGACAGGAGTAGGGGTGTGGACATCGGATGCATTAGAACATGCAGCCAAGGTAACGGGCTTCGAGATAATAGAAATGCATACTAACAGGGGGCACTTTGACTATGTAAAGAACATCGGGCCTAATCACCATAAATTCCAAATACTTAAAAAAC
>Ga0193742_1000196_pt1 | contig 44476 bp, 37 predicted proteins | sample L2c1metaG_FD_165511 | JGI IMG/M metagenome (GOLD analysis project Ga0193742, IMG submission 165511) | Soil microbial communities from a riparian zone of the East river system, Colorado, United States - L2c1 | ecosystem: Environmental > Terrestrial > Soil > Riparian zone | place: USA: East River... | reverse complement strand
CTGGCACACCGCCCACGACACTGCCCACGACACCTCCGACCCCCTCACCGCCGCCACCGCCAAGTCCCGCCTCGAACCGTGACCCTCCGCCGGTCGGTAGCGCAGAGATCCGCCATTCGGTAGTGCAGCGATACGCCAATCGGTAGCGTAGAGCCATGCCACCAGGGACGACCGACTACCTTCCCCGGGTCGTCGACAACGAGCTCGACCTACTGCTGCCTGCCCTCCCGGCGATCTCGCTCGAAGGCCCGCGTGCGGTCGGGAAGACGGAGACCGCCTCCCGCCGAGCCAGAACTGTCAATCGCCTCGACGAGCCCGAACGTCGCCAGCTCATCGAGGCCGACCCCGGCCGGCTGGTGGACGGCGACCCGCCGATCCTCATCGACGAGTGGCAGCTGCTGCCCCGATCGTGGGACCTCGTGCGACGGGCCGTCGATGCCGACGCCGCACCGGGGCAGTTCCTCCTCACCGGCTCGACGACTCCGACTGAGCATCCCACGCACTCGGGAGCCGGGCGCATCGTGAGCCTGCGCATGCGACCCCTGACGCTCCACGAGCGAGGCATCGGCCAGCCGACCGTCAGCTTGGCCGCGCTGTTGGCCGGCCACAGGCCAGCGATCGAAGGTGGGACGGACGTCAGGCTGGTCGCCTACGTCGACGAGATCGTCGGATCGGGCTTCCCGGGGCTTCGGGGGCTCAGCGGCCGTGCCCTCCGAACTCAGCTCGACGGGTACCTCACCCGCATCGCCGAGCACGACCTACCGGAGGTCGGGCTGTCGGTCCGCAACCCGTCGTTGCTCCGACGCTGGATGACGGCTTACGCCGCCGCCACCGCGACGACCGCGTCGTACGAGACCATCCGTGACGCCGCCACGAGCGGCGAGGGGCACAAGCCGGCCAAAAGCACCACGCAGCCCTACCGCGACATGTTGGAACGGCTCTGGATCATCGACGCGCTGCCCGCCTGGCTGCCCAGCCGCAATCCCCTCGCCAGGCTCTCCTCGCCGCCCAAGCATCACCTGGCGGACCCGGCGCTGGCCGCCCGACTCCTGGGCGCCGACATGGCCGCCCTGCTCGACGCCCAGCCACTCGGACCGACCATTCCGCGGCGAGGAGCGCTGCTCGGTGCGCTCTTCGAGTCGCTCGTCACACTGGGGGTGCGGGTTGCGGCGCAGGCCGCGGAGGCCCAGGTGAAGCACCTCCGCACCCGTGGCGGCGAGCACGAGATCGACCTGATCGTGGAGCGGGGTGATCACCGTGTCGTCGCCATCGAGGTCAAGCTCTCGCAAACGGTCGACAACCAGGATCTCCGGCACCTCCTGTGGCTCCGCGACCAGATCGGCGACGACCTGCTGGACGCCGTCGTCGTGACGACGGGCACCGAGGCCTACCGGCGCCCGGACGGCATCGCCGTCGTACCCGCCGCGCTCCTGGGCCCGTGAGGGACCGGGTCAGTCGTCGGGGCAGGAGGTGACGGCGGATTCGAGGTCGGACCACTCGGCGGGGGTGAGTTGGCGGGTGTACTGGGCCAGCTCGGTGATGACGGGGAGGTCGACGCCGGTGCCGACGATCCGCAGGATGCGGCCGTCGGGCTCGCGCCAGGTGGCTACCGCCGGGCCCGTGTCGCCCCAGGCGTTGCCGGTGAGCATCTCGACGCCGTGGACGTCGGCCTCCGACAGCTCCCGGGTGAGGAACCGGAACGCCTCGAACTCCTCGACCGTCCCCTCCAGCCCGTACACGCTGACCACGCCGGTCCCCTCGCCCTCGCCGGTCCGGTACAGCACCCGGTAGTCGGTCTCGAGGGGCAGCAGCAGCGACAGCGACGCCGCCGAGCCCAGGTAGACGAGCCCGTAGCCGGCGGGCAGCGCCGCGTCGGGCAGCTGGAACAGGCCGTCGCCGAACGTGAGCGCGTCGGCCAGCGCCACCAGCTCGTCGGCCCGGTCGGGTGACCACCGGCGGCCGTAGAGCCCGACCGCCCGGCCCGCCTCCCGCCAGGCGACCACCGTCCCCAGCTCGGGCAGCACCGTCTGCTGGAACACGGTGATGGGCGCCAGCACGCCCGACGTCGCCCGCACCTCCACCGGCGTCGGCTCCCCGTCGCCGGCGGGATCGACCTGGTCCTCCGGCCCCCAGACCACCCCCAGCATCGGCCCGGCGTAGGGGTCCTCCCGGTCGACCTCGCCGTAGAGCGCCACCTGCGGGGCATCGACGTGTGCCGTCGAGGGGCCCTCGACCGCGCACAGCTCCAGGCCCGACGGCGTCTCGTCGGCGGGGATGCCGAAGCGGCCCGTCGGGTCGACGGTCAGCCCGCCGTCGACGGTCGGCTCGGGCCCGCCGTCGTCGCTGTCGTCGCCGGAGCACGACGACGCGCCGGCCATGAAGACCAGCGCCAGGAGCGCGACCGCCACCCGTCCTCCACCCACGCCCCCACTCTCCCCCGGGAGCGGGCGGATATCACCTCCGGGTCATGGCGAAGATGCCCTGGGCGTTGGCGGCGTCGAACGCCAGGTCGAGGCCCGACCCGTCGGGCAACGGGTCGCGGGAGATGAACTCGAAGAACGACCCCGGCACCTCGCGCTCCACCTCGCCGCTGCTGCTGCCGCCGCCGTCACCCGACAGGCGGAAGCGCCGCACCACCGTGTCGGCGTGCAGCGCCGTCTGGTGCACCCGCCCGCTTCCCGACCGCTCCACGGTCGACTTCAGCGGCCAGCCGCCCCGCTGCCACAGCGACACCGCCAGGGCATCGACGTCGGGCACCCGGTCGGTGGCGTGGTTGAAGGCGGTGCCCTCGGTGGCGATCCACGCCATCTCCGCCGAGTGCTCCAGCAGCAGCTCGTAGTCGTCGAGCCGGGGATCCGGGTGGTGGCGGCCGAAGCACCGGGCCGCGCCCCGCACCAGCCGCACGGCGTCGTCGAGCGGCAGCCGACCCCGGGCGGCCAGGCGGTCGAGCAGTCCGGCGACGTCAGGGGCCAACGGGTCGACCGACGAGCCGACCACCCGGTGGACGGCCTCCTGGGCCGACGGGGGCAGCCGGTCGACGTGCAGCTCCGACACGAAGTACTGCAACACGCCCTCGGGCAGGTCGCGGTGGGTGAACGCCTTGCCGGTCATGTGGATGCGGTCGAGCGGGTAGATCCCGCTCTCCTCGTAGCCCAGCGGCACCAGCACCCGGCGCAGCGACTCGGCGCCCGGCGGCAGCGCCCCGGTGGGCCCGTCGACGGTCCGCACGGCGCCGTGGTCGAGCACGATCCGCCGCCGCACGTCGCGCTGGGCGTCGACGTAGCGGGCCCCGGAGTGCACCCGGTCCAGCAGATCGTCCAGCAGCACCAGGCCCAACGCCACAGCCGCGGTCGCCCGGTCGACCTGGCCGCGCGGTTGCTCCTCCCCTGCCAATGCTTCCGGCAGGAGGGCTGTCGAGAGCAACCGGTTGGCCCGGTCCCCGCCGACGAGGGCAGCGAGCAGCTCGTCCATGGCCACTGCCGCTAGCCCACCTCGAACTCGATGCCCTGCGCCAAGGGCAAATCCGTGGAGAAGTTGACGGTCGCCGTCGAGCGCCGCATGTAGGCGCGCCAGGCGTCGGAGCCGGACTCGCGGCCCCCACCGGTCTCCTTCTCGCCGCCGAACGCGCCGCCGATCTCCGCCCCGGACGGCCCGATGTTGACGTTGGCGATCCCGCAGTCGGACCCGTCGGCGGCGACGAAGCGCTCGGCCTCGCGCACGTCGAGGGTGAAGATGCACGACGACAGGCCCTGCGTGACCCCGTTGTTGAGGGCGATCGCCTCGTCGAGGTCGTCGTAGCGCAGCACGTAGAGGACGGGGGCGAACGTCTCCCGGCGCACCAGGTCGGTCTGGCCCGGCATCTCCACCAGCGCCGGACGGGCGTAGGCCGCGCCCGGGTGCTCGGACGCCAGCGCCCGACCGCCGCCGTGCACCACCCCGCCGTCGGCCTGGGCCGCGGCGAGCGCCTTGTCCATCGCCTCGAGGGCGGCGCCGTCGATCAGCGGGCCGACCAGCGTCGACGCCGCGAACGGGTCGCCGATCGGCAGCCCCTCGTACACCGACTGCAGCCGGGCGACGAGGTCGTCGGCGATCGAGTGGTGGACGATCAGTCGCCGCAGCGACGTGCAGCGCTGCCCGGCGGTGCCCACGGCGGAGAACACGATGGCCCGCACCGCCAGGTCGAGGTCGGCCGACGGCGTGACGACCATCGCGTTGTTGCCACCCAGCTCCAACAGCGAGCTGCCGAAGCGCTCGGCCACCACCGGCCCGACGGCCCGCCCCATCGGCACCGACCCCGTGGCCGACACCAGCGCCACCCGAGGGTCCGCCACCAGCTGCTGGCCGACACCGCGCTCCCCCAGCACCACCGCCGAGAGGCCCGACCAGTCGTCGTCGCCGCCCGACTCCTCGGCGAACCGGGCGATCGCCCGGTCGAGGATCCGCTGCGTCGCCAGCGCGCACAGCGGCGTCTTCTCCGACGGCTTCCACACGATCGGGTCACCGCACACCAGCGCCAGCGCGGCGTTCCAGGCCCACACGGCGACGGGGAAGTTGAACGCCGAGATCACGCCCACCACGCCCCGCGGGTGCCACGTCTCCATCATGCGGTGGCCGGGCCGCTCGGAGGCGATGGTGCGGCCGTAGAGCTGCCGCGACTTCCCGACGGCGAAGTCGCAGATGTCGATCATCTCCTGCACCTCGCCGCGGGCCTCGGCCAGGATCTTCCCGCACTCCAGCGTCACCAGCGCGGCGAGCGGCTCCTTCGACGCCCGCAGCTCCTCGCCGAAGAGGCGCACCAGCTCGCCCCGCTTGGGCGCCGGCACGTTGCGCCAGCGCCCGAAGGTGGCGACCGCCCGGTCGAGCACGGCGTCGAGCTCGTCGGCCGAGGTGGTCCGCAGACGGGCCACCTCGACCCCGTCGACCGGACTGGAGGTGACGAGGTCGCCCTCCCGCAGCCCGGCCGGATCGAGCCCGACCGCCGCGAGGATCTCGTCGGCGTGCGCGCTCATGTGCTCACCGCCGTGCCCCGCAGGTAGAGGGCCCCGAACCGGTTGGCCAGGAACTCCTCCAGCGAGCAGTCCTCCTGGCGGACGAAGCCGGTGGTCGGCAGCTTCTCCTGCCGCACCAGGTCGGCCATGGCGCAGATGCCGGCCGCGGTAGTGAGCTGGATGGCCGAGTAGGGCTCGCCGTCGACCTCGGAGGCGTACACCTTGCGGGCGAACGTCTCCTGGGTGAGCACGCCGTCCCGGATGCCCGACACGCTGACGAACACGAGCACCACGTCCTGGTGGGTCACCGGGATCGCGGTCTCCAGCACGTCCTTGAGCACGTCGCGGCGGCGGGCCAGGCGCAGGTCTCGCACCAGCAGCGAGATCACGTCGCGGTGCCCCGGGTAGCGGACGGTCTTGTAGTTGAGGGTCTCGACCCGCCCCGCCAGGGTCTCGGCCAGCGTGCCCAGCCCGCCCGACGTGTTGAACGCCTCGTAGGTGACGCCGTCGAGCGAGAACGCCTCGACCTCTTCGAGAGCCGGCACCTCCCGTAGCTCCCCGTCGACGACGGCCTCACACGGGTTGCAGTACTCGTTGATGAGCCCGTCGGTGGACCAGGTGAGGTTGTACTTGAGGGCGTTGGTGGGGAACTGCGGCAGCGCCCCGACCCGCAGCGACACGGAGCGCAGCTCGTCGAAGCGGCCCGCCAGCGAGGCGGCGACCACGGAGATGAAGCCGGGCGCCAGCCCGCACTGGGGCATGAGGACGGAGCGGGCGTCGGCGGCGAGCGCCCGCACCGCACGCGAGGACGAACGGTCCTCCGTGAGGTCGAAGTAGTGGGCGCCGGCGTTGCGGGCCACGGTGGCGACCGTGGTGGTGAGGTGGAACGGCGCGGCGCTGAGCACCATCGCATGCTCGCCGGCGAGACGGGTGAGCAGGGCGCCGTCGGTGGAGTCGCCCGCCACGGTGCGGACACCGGGGCGGTTGGCGGTCGCCGTGGCGAGGGCCCGCTCGTCGCGGTCGAGGATCGTGACCTGGTAGTCGGACGTGCGGTCGAGCAGGGAGGCGATGGCGCTGCCGATGTGGCCGGCGCCGATGACGAGGACCGGGGTGGTGTCGTCGCTCATGGCCGAACGTTACGACGACCCTGTGACAGTTTGGCGTGGCACGTTGCCCACTCTGACGCGCCGGAACCGTCACATCGCCGGATGTCCCGCCAGACTGGCGGGGTGGACGCCCTCGACACCCGGATCTTCGACCTGCTGGTGGAGGACGCCCGCCAATCGGTCACCGCCCTGGCCCAGCGCCTGCGGGTGGCGCGCTCGACGGTGCAGGAGCGCATCCGGCGCCTGGAGCGCGGCGGCGTGGTGGCCGGCTACACGGTCCGCCTCGGCCCCGCCGCCACCGGCCGGCGGGTGACCGCCCACGTCGCCGTGACCGTCGACCCGAAGCGCAGCGACCACGTGCAGCAGACCCTGCGCAAGATCGACGGGGTCCGTACGCTCCACACGGTGAGCGGCCCCTTCGACCTGATCGCGGTGGTGGCCGCCGAGACCACCGCCGAGATCGACTCGGTGCTCGACCGCATCGGCGGCATCTCCGGCGTCGAGCGCACCACCTCGGCGATCGTCCTCACCACCAAGTTCGACCGCTGACGGGACCCGACGGAATGGCCTGGACCTGCCCGAGGTGCCAACGGCGGTTCCGCCGCCCCGGGCAGGGCCACGAGTGCACCCCGGCGATGACGCTGGAGGAGTACTTCTCCACCGGCCCCGAGCGGGAGCGACCGATCTTCGAGGCGGTGATGGCCCACCTCGACTCCGTCGGCGACGTGCACGTGGAGCCGCTGTCGGTCGGCATCTACCTGAAGCGGTCCCAGACCTTCGCCGTCCTCACCCCGATGACCCGGTGGGTCGCCCTCGGCTTCTCGCTCCCCCACCGCGTCGAGAGCCGCCGGATCGCCCGCAAGGTCGAGCCGGCCGGCGCCCGCTACTGGCACACCGTGAACCTGCGCACCGCCGACGACGTCGACGCCGACGTCCGGGACTGGGTGACCGAGGCCTACCTCAGCTCCCCGGAGTGACGTACGGGGCCGTAGGGCGCCATGGGCAGTCCGTCGTACCTCGCCAACGCCGCCCTCGATCGCTCGCTGTAGCTCGGCGATGCGGCCCGGACAACGGTGATGATCACGGCCACCAGCACCAGGGCGGCGCCGAGGATCACCGCGTCCCAGAGCACGGCCAGGACGGCGACGAAAACCACATAGGTCATCCGGTAGCCGGCACGGTACAAGCCGAACTGCGGGGGAGATCGAGTCCCGATCTGGTCGACCAGCCACGGCTGGTACCTGGGCGGAACCTTCTTGGCAGCGGCTAGGTACCTCGGCCTCCGCGGCCACGGTGGGCGCAGCATGCCTCGGGCTCAGAGCTCGGTGAAGCGGCGAGGAGCCGGGGTGTCGGGGTCCTCGGCTGGAGGTGACGTCCGGGCCGTGGGGCCGGTCGGGGGCATCGGCGGCAACGGAGGCGGCGTCCGTGGCTTGCCCGTCAGCGACGAGAGGGGCTCCACCTGCGGGAGGGACGGCAGGGCCGCCAGCTTCGCCTCGGCCGAGCGCTCGGCCCGCTCCACCTTGCCCTTGCGGCGCCGACGCCGCCAGCGGCGGATCCGCCACAGGGCGAACAGCCCGCCGCCGCCCACCAGCACCACTCCGCCCACCCGCAGGGCACCGTCGCGGGCCGCGTCGTCGAGGCTCTGCTCGACCGCGGCGCTGGCCCGCAGCGACGCCCCCGGATCGCCCGCCTCCAGCTCGCGCCGGGCGGTGTCGAGCCGGCCGTCGGTGCCCGACCACAGCAGCCCGACCTCGCCGAGGAAGCCGACGCCCTCGTCCATCTGCCCGTCGGCGGCGGCGTAGGCCTCGGCGGCGTCGAGGGTTTCCCGGGCGACGGGCAGCACGGTCTGCGTCCCCTCGGCGGTCTCGTAGGCCTCCTCCAACCCCAGGTCCTCGACGTCGAGCCCGGCGAGCGCGGCCTCGATGTCGTCGCGCACGGCGAGCACGTCCTCCGCCTCGGCGACCGCGTCGTCGAGGGCGCCGAAGTTCCACTCGGCCATCGCCCGGCGCACCTCCAGCGGCGGGGTCCAGCCGTCGCCGCTCGCCACCAGCTCGTCGTAGGTGGTGCGCGCCGTCGTCCGGGCGGCGAGCTCGGCCCGCTGCTCGTCGTTGACCACGAACGTGTCCCACAGCTCCGGGGCCTTGGCCGACCCGGCCTGGCCCTCCAGCAGGTCGAGCAGCCGCTGCCAGTCGGCGACCCCCACGAACGACTCGGGGTCCGGGTCGCCGGTGTAGGTGATGCGCTGGTCGGCGACGGCGTCGAGCACGCCGCGCAGCTTCTCGACCCCGACCTCCTGGGCGATCTGGTCGACGATGTACCACGAGGCCGCGTAGCCGTACAGCTCCGTGGCCTCGCTGGTCTCGTCGAGCAGGAACGGGTCCGACCAGTCGTTGAGGGCGACCGCGCCCGCGGCCCGCCGGTCGGGGGCAGCGGGGCCGTCCTGGGGCTGGTCCAGCTCCTCCAGCGCCGTGGTGGCGTACTCCTCGGCGAAGCCCTCGGCCACCCAGCGGTCGGCGAACAGCCGCGAGTTGAACCACACGTGGCTCAGCTCGTGCACCATCACCCGCGGGTCCAGCTCGTCACCCACGCTGATCGCGTGGTCGGCCTCGTCGTACCAGCCGGCGTACCCGTAGGCGTAGGGGCTGGCGGACTCGACGATCGCCAGCTCGTCGTCGCGGGGCCACGGCAGGCCGACGAGCTCCTCCAGAACGGGCTTGGCGTCGGCGACCTGCTTGGCGGCGAAGTCGGCCCACTCGGCGTCGTCGGGCCAGGCGCGCACCACCACCTCGGCGCCGTCGGTGTCGGCCGGCTTGCTGACGAGCTTCGCCTCGTCGGTGCCCACCACGAAGGCGATGAAGCCGTCGGGGTCCTCGATGCTCTGGGCGGAGAGGATCTTCTGGTCGCCCTGGGTGGTCTCCTCCAGCTCGGCGCCCACCACCTCGACCTCGTAGCGCTTCGGCAGCCGCACCTCGACGCTGCTGAGCCCGGCGTCGCCGAACGTGAACGCCGGGAAGGCCACGAAGGCGTCGTTGGCCCGCGACACGCCCGGGGACCGGGGCCGCTGGTTGGGGAGGTCGTAGGTGAGCTTCACCGTCTGGCTCTGCCCGTAGAAGAGGTTCGGCTCGAGGTCGACCAGCGCCGAGCGCACGTAGGGGTTGCCGATGTCCTGGGCGGTCACCGTCAGCGGACCGGCGCCCCCGGCGGCGACGAAGTTGGCGGCCTCGGTGAGCACCGGCACGCCGATCTCGGAGAAGTAGGCCTGCTCGATCACCCCGTTGCGGTTCCGGTCGGGGATCTGGTTGGCGAGCGTCACCTCGACGGTCACCCGGATGGCGGCGGCCGCCGGATCGACCACGTAGGTGGCCTTCGTGCGGGTCTCGAGGCCGTCCTCCTGGGCCGGCGCGGCGGGCACCGCCACCTCGGCTGCGGCCGGCGACGCCGCCAGGGGGACACCCAGGCCCACGGTGAGCAAAGCCACGACGACTGCTTGTGAACGCACGATCTCCCCAGAGACGACGGGATGCGGGATGAACCCATGGAGCGTAGACGCACCGGATGGATTGGGGAGCAGCGGGTAAATCGCTGTGCGGAGTTACAAGGCGAAAGGACACAAAGATGTTGTTTGCAGTTGCCGCTATGGATCCCACAGTCAAGATGCTGTTCTACGGAGCAGCAGTGGTGCTGTTCGTCCTGTCGGCAGTCGGCTATGCGTGGGGGAAGGTCTCGCTCGTCGGGGCTGGCCTCGCTGCGTTCGCGTTCCCGGCCTTCTGGGACGCGCTGGCTGCCTCCTGAGGCAATTCGGCTTTCACCCCACCCGGGTGATTGCCGCTCACCCGATGCGTTGCGACCGTGTGATGCAACGCAAAGCGGCTGGGCGTCGCCTCGCTGCCTGTTCCTCGATGGCGACGCCCAGCCCCAACTCCACACCCCCTGGAGGTTTGTCCCATGTCAGCGGCGGAGCCCCTCGAAGTGCCTGCGTCGTCAGGACGCACCCGCAAGAGCCGGCGCCATCTCCGCGTCGCCGAGCCCGCAGCGGACCTCCCCCGCCTGTCGAGCCGACTGAACCGACTCGAGCGTGAGCTGCGGGACACCTGGACGGCGATGCTCGAGCTCGATTCCGCGACGGCCGGACGCATCGGGCACGCCGGAAAGCTGGTGCACCGGGCGGCCGTCGTCCTCGACGACCGCAGCACGATCTACTGACCACTGACCGGTTACAGCCCATACCGACCTCCCCGCCGCCGCCCCAAGCGGTGGCGGGCGGCCGGGGCCGCCGCCGCTGTCAAAGCAAATGCAGCTCACGGGCGTGGGCCACGGACTCGCCCCGTGAGCCGGCACCGAGCTTGCGGTAGATGCTCTTGAGGTGGGTCTTGAGCGTGTTGACCGACATGTGCAGCTCGGCGGCGATCCGCTTGTTGGACAGGGCGGTCGGCAGGTAGCGGAGCACGATCTGCTCCCGGTCGCTCAACGACTCGTAGTCCCCCACCATCACCACGGACCCGTTCACCGGCAGCACCGGGTCCCGCTCGGCGATCGCCGCCAGCAGGCTGAAGGGATAGGCGTCGTCGTAGCCGCTCACCAGCCCGCGCAGCACGGGCTCCAACGCCGGCAGGTCCTCGGCGAACAGCTGCACGAACTGCTCCCGCCGGGCCCACTCGATGGCGGTGCGCAGGTGGTGCTCGGCCTTGGTGTCGTCGTCCCAGGCGAGCGCCAGCCGGGCCCGCAGCAGCTGGGCGGTGATGCGCTCCTGCAGCGACTGCATGCCGGCCTCGAACACGGCGAGCCGCTCGGGCACCTCGTCCGTCGGCCCGACCGCCAGCGCCAGCCGGACGTCCAGCTCGGCGGTGAGCCGGCCGTCGGGTAGCTCCTCCCGGCCGAAGAGGCTGCGCTCGACGTCGCCGGCCCGCAGCCACAGGGACGCCTCGGTCTGCTCCACCCGCTGCAGCAGGTAGGAGCCGTGGGCCTTGGGCCGGGCGTCGGTGAGGATGGCGAAGGCCTCCGACTGGCGGCGCTGGGCGAACCGCAGCAGGGCCAGCTCGATCGAGCCCAACAGCTCGATGCTGGTGCGGGCCCAGCGGCGACCGGCCTCGACCCCGGCGAGCAGGTCGGCGTCGGCCTCGACCAGTTGGTTGCGCTCCCGCCGCACCGCCCCGCGGGTGACCAGCGGCATGGCGTCCTCCCACGGCTTGCGGCTCTGGGCGATCAGCTCCTCGGCGTAGGTCACCGCGTGCTCGAGGCGACCCTCCCGGAACGACAGCCACGAGCTGAGGGCGTGCGACAGCACGTTGCCCGTCGCATCGGACGGGGCCTCGGCCCGATGGTGGCGGGCCTCGTCGAGCTGGTCGAGCGCGGCGTAGATGCCGACCAGGAGGTGGTGGGCGCGCATGCGCAGCTCGGCATCGGCGGGGCCGCCGCCCGTCTCGAGCAACAGCACGCGGTGGCCGTCGACCAGCGCGGCCTCGAACCTCCCGTAGCCGGCGTTGGCGTACCCCGAGATCAGGGCGCGTAGAGCGCTCATGAGCTGGTCGTCGCTGCCCTCGAGGCGCCAGCGGGCCCGTTCGAGCCACAGGACGACCTCCTCGCGCATGCCGACCATCGCGCACAGCTCGCACACCTGCAGCAGCTGGTAGACGTCACCCGTGAGGGCCCGGTCGGGGAGCGCCGCCAGCCAGCTGCGCAGCTCGTCGACGTTGCCGGCGGCAGCGACGCGCTCGCCGTGGGACAGCAGCAGGCGGATCGCGTGGTCGGACTCGCCGGCGCCGACGAAGTGCGAGATCGCCGGCCCGATGTCGCCGCGGCTCTCGAGCTCCTGGGCCGCGGCGAGGTGGGCCGCCACCTCGCGGTCGGGGTCGAGTAGCCGCAGGCGATGGCGCAGGAACTCCTGGAACAGCGGCCGGTAGCGGAACGACGTCCGCTGCTCGTCCATCGCCTCGACGAACATGCCGGAGCGCTCCAGCTTGTCGAGCGTGGCCGCCCCGCCGGTGACGCCGGAGACGACGTCGGCGAGCGGACCGTCCATGACGTCGAGCACCGAGGTGGCCAGCATGAACTCGCGCACCTCGGGCGGTTGCGGGTCGAACACCTCGGCCGCCAGCAGCTCGGCGACGTAACGGCTGCTGCCGGTCAGGTGGTGGACGTGCGCGCCGGTGTCGACGTGGCGCAGGAGGGCGAGGCCGGCGAGGGTGACGCCGCCGATCCAGCCCTCGGTCCGCTCGTAGAGGGCGTCGACGTGGTCGGCGCCCAGGTCGAGCCCGGCGAAGTGGGTGAAGAACTCCACCATCTCGTCCCGCGTGAAGGCGAGGTCGTCGGCGTGGATCTCGGTCATCTGGCCCCGGGCCCGCAGCAGCCCGGCCCGCAGCGCCGGCGCCGGCTCCGCCCGACCGGACAGGATCACCCGCAGCGAGGCCGGCAGGTCGAGCAGGAACTCGCCGAGCACCTGGCAGGTGTCGGGGTCGGTGAGCACGTCGGCCCGGTCGAGCACGAGCACCGACCGCTCGCGGCCGACCAGTTCGGGGAGGTGCAGCTGGAGGAGCTGCCGGGCGTGCGTGCCGGTGTCGATGTCGACGAGGTCGCCGTTGCGGCGGCCGACCCCCAGCCGGAGCTCGTGGAACACGCGGTCCCAGAAGCGGGTGGGGTCGTTGTCGAGGCGTTCGAGCGACACGTACGCCATCGCCGGCCGGCCGCCCTCGGCGTGCCACCCGCTGATCAGCGTGCTCTTGCCCGACACCGCGGGCGCCCGGAGCAGCGTGACCTTGGCGTCCTCCAGCGCGTGGTCCAGGAGGCGGTGCAGCCGCGGCCGTGGCACGTAGTACCGGGGCAGGCTCGGCACCACTGGTGTGCCGGGCTCCACGAGTCGCCAGTTCGTATCTACCCAATCCCAGCCGGCCACGGTGACACCTCCGCTCGTCGTGCCCACCACGAGTGCCGGCGCCGCCCCGCGGAACGACGATGATCCTGACCTCACAAAACGCTACCGAGTAGTGGCAGCGGTCCGTCGACGCCGGTCGTGCCGCCGCTGGCCAACCGGGGTGACGGACCGCCGCCGCCTACGCATTGCCGCCGAGATTCCGCCGGGCACCATGGGGGATCCACACCGCCGGCCCTCGGAAGCGTCCCCAGCATGGCGAGCCCGGGGGTGAATCCCCGTCACCCTGCCGGGGTGACTTGGACATATGCCCAGGTCATCACAGAAGTCGCAGGTGGCGGGCGTGGGCGACGGCCTCGTCGCGCGAGCCCACACCGAGCTTCCGGTAGACGCTCTTGAGGTGGGTCTTCAGCGTGTTGACCGACATGTGCAGCTCGGCGGCGATGCGCTTGTTGGAGAGGTTGGTGGGCAGGTACCGCAGCACCACCTGCTCACGCGAGCTCAGCGACTCCGAGATGTGGGCGTGGTCGGGCACGTCCTCGTCGGACTGGGCCATGGCCGCCAGCAGGCCGAAGACGTAGGGGTCGTCGCCCGTGGCGGCCAGTTGGCGCAGGAGGCCGTGCAGCGGACCGAGGTCCTCCACGTAGACCTGCACGAAGCGCTCCCGGCGCCCGATGTCGATCGCCCAGCGGAGGGCGTCGCCCGCTGCAGCCGGGTCGCGGGCCAGCAGGGTCCGGGCCTGGAGCAGCCGCATGGAGATGCGGTCGTGGACGGAGCGGGCCCCGCCCTCGTTGGCGGCGACCAGTGCCTGCGCCTGCTCCAGGCGGCCCTCGACGATGGCCGTGCGGATGTCGAGCAGGGCGGTGAGCCGGGTTTCGGGCAGCTCGTGGCGGATGGTGAGGCTGCGCTCGACGTCGCCCTCGCGCAGCCAGAGCGCTGCCTCGGTGGCGTCGAGCAGCTGGCCGATGTAGGCGCCGTGCACCTCGGGACGGGCCGCGGCGAGCGCCTCGAACGCGGCGGTCGAGCGCCCCCGGGCGTAGTGGACCTGGGCCTGCTCGATCGACCCGAACACCGTGGCCCGGGGCCGGTCCCAACGCCGGGCCAGCTCGATGGCCCGGCCCAGGTCCTCCTCGGCCTCGTCGAGCTGGTTGCGCTCCCGCAGGACGCCGGCCCGGGCGATCAGCACGGTGGCCCACTGCCAGGGCCAGTCGTTCTCGCCGAGGATGCGGTTGGCGTGCTCGACCGCCCGGTCGAGACGGCCCTCGCGGTAGCAGAGCCAGGCGCTGTAGGAGTCGGTGGGCACCTCGCCGCGGGTCTCGTTGGGGGCGGCGGCCCGATGACGGCGGGCGGCCTCGAACTCGTCGAGGCTCGCACAGGCGGCAGCGATGAGGTGGTGGGCGCGGGCACGCAACCAGTCCTGCTCGTGGCCTTGCAGCGCCGACGCCTTGGCCAGCACGCGGTGGCCCTGGCTGGTCGCCCCCTCCAGGTCGCCCAGCTGGGCCTGGGCGTAGCCGACGAACAGGGCGTGGCGGGCCACCAGCTCGGCGTCGTCGGACTCGTCGAGCCGCAGGCGGGCCCGCTCCAGCCACATGCCGGCCTCGTCGCGCAGGCCCGGGATCAGGCACAGCCGCCCGATCTCCAGCATCCGGCGGACGTCGCCGGTGAGCGCGTGGTCCGGGAGGACGGTGAGCCACGACCGCAGCACCTCCACCTCGCCGTCGGCGGCGTACCGCTGCCCGTGCTGCAGCACCAGCCGCACGCCGTCGCCCTCCTGCCCGCCGGCGACGTAGTGGTCGATGGCGGCGGTCACGTCGCCGCGCTCCTCCAGCTCGACGGCCGCGGTCCGGTGGGCGGCCCGCTGGCGCTCGGGGTCGAGGACGTGCAGCTCCCGCTGCAGGAACTCCCGGAACAGGGGTGCGTAGCGGAAGCGCGTGCGCTCGTCGTCGACGGCTTCGAGGAACATGCCGGCGCGCTCCAGGCTCTCGAGCATCGCCCCGCTGCCGGTCCCCTGGGTGACCAGGTCGCACAGCTCGGCGTCGAGCTCCCGCAGCACCGAGGTGACCTCCAGGAAGTCGCGGGTCTCGGGTGGCTGCGGCTCGAGCACCTCGCGGCCGAGCAGGTCGGCCACGTAGCGGTTGCTGCCGGTGAAGCCGCGGATCGCCGCCAGCGGGTCGGCGTGCTGGGCGGCGGCCAGGGCGGCCAGCTTCACGCCGCCGGTCCAGCCCTCGGTGCGCTCGTGCAGGGCCAGGGTCTCGTCGGGGCCGAACGGCACGGTGTCGAAGGTGGCCAGGAACGAGGCGGTCTCCCGGACGTCGAAGGCCAGGTCGGTGGCGGGGATCTCCGCCAGCTGGCCCCGAGCCCGCAGCAGGCCCAGCCGCAGCAGCGGCTCCGACCGGCTGGAGAGGACCACCCGCAGCGGGTCGGGCAGGCCGACGAGGATGTCGCCGATCACCGTGTTGACGTCGGGGCCGGTCACCGCCTCCAGGCCGTCGAGCATCACGACGGTTCGGCCGAGCCCGGTCAGCTCGGGGAGCAGCATGTCGAGGAAGCGCCGGGCGTCGCTGGTGGCGGCCAGCTCCGAGAGGGCCGAGGCGCCGAAGCCGGGGTGGACGTGCTGGAGCCCGCCGACGAGCTTGCTGCAGAAGCGGGTGAGCTCGTTGTCGTAGGAGTCGAGGGCCACGTAGGCGAGCGGCGGCGCCGCCTCGGTGGCGCTCCACCCGGCGACGAGGGTGGTCTTGCCCGACACCGCCGGCGCCACCATCGCCACCACCCTGGACCGGGCGACGGCCTCGGTCAGGCGCTGCTCGAGCCGGGGGCGGGCGATGTAGCGCTCGGGCAGGGCGGGCAGCTCCGGGCCGACCGGGGTGACCACTCGCCAGCTGCTCTCGATCGCGTTCACCGTGGCCATCGATCCTCTCCCCGATACTCTGCCGATCACGATCGCACCGTTGTTCGTTCACACCGGCGGGTGGAACGGAGCTGGGAGCGACCTATCGATGCATCACGGTGGCGAGCAACAGGGTGAGTCTCAATCACCTCCATCGGGTGACCCTGGTGAGCTGCTCCTGAAGCGGCCTGACGTGGTGGAACACCTGCGTGCGGCCACCACCCGGCCGCTCACCCTGGTTCGGGCGCCGGCGGGCTACGGCAAGACCGAGGCGCTGCGCCAGTTCGCCGACACCGCCGGCCTGCCCACGGTGTGGGCCTCACCTCACCCCGCCGACTTCTGGGGTGAGATCGCCCGGGCCCTCCAGGGTGAGGCGGGACCGGACGACCACCTGGTGGCCGACCGGCTGTGCGACCTGGCGGCGGCCCTCCCCGACACCACGGTCATGGTGCTCGACGGACTCGACGGGGTCCTCGACCCGACCCTCGCCCGCCAGCTCGCCCGGTTCGTGGAGCTGCTACCACCCACCCTGCGCCTCGTCGTTGCCACCCAGCGCGACCTGCACCTTCCCACAGGAAGGTGGCGGACCCAGGGCCGCGTCGCCGAGCTCGACGCCGACGACCTGCGCTTCGGGCCCGACGACACCGCCCGGCTGCTCAACGAGCTGGGCGTCCCCGACGTGCGCGACGAGGTCGTCGCCGCCCTCACCGACCGGGCCGAGGGCTGGCCCGCGGGCGTCCAGCTCCTGGCCACCTCACCCGCCGGCTGCGACCTCGACGGTGACGCGGCCCGCGACCTCACCCACCGCACGCTGGGCGCCCAGTCGCCCGAGATGAAGGACTTCCTGCTCACCACGTCCGTGCTGGGCCGGTTCTCGGCCGACCTGTGCCGGGTGGTGACCGGTCGTCCCGACGCCGGCCGGATGCTGCGCGAAGCCGACGAGGCCGGCCTGTCCGTGGTTTCCCTCGACGACGACCGCGCCTGGTTCCGCTACCGGCGCCTCTTCGCCGAGCTGCTGCGGGCCGAGCTCGACCGCCGGCACCCCGGCACGGCCCGGTCGCTGCGCCGCAGCGCGGCCGGGTGGTTCGCGGCCCGGCACGACTCCCGGGGCGCCGTGCACCAGCTGGCCGGAAACGCGGACGACCTGGGCGAGGCGTTCGCGCTGGTCGCCGACGACCCCTACGACGCCGGGTGGGGTCACCTCGTCGGCACCGACTGGAGCACGGTGTTCCCCGCCGCCTGGGTGGAGGAGTCGCCGGAGCGGATGCTGCACTTCGCCGCCCTGGTGGGTCGCAGCGGCCGGTTCGACCACGCCACCGAGTGGCTCACCCGGGCCGAGGAGGCGCTCGCCGGGGCGCCCGACGACCACCCCACCCGGGGCCTGCTGCTGTCGGCCCAGGCCCTGTGGAACGGGGTGACCCTGCACGCCCGACGCGCCGAGGAGCTGGGCGCACAGGCGCTCGAGCTGCCCCTGCCGCCCGAGGCCACGGCCTTCCACGAGCGGGTGCGGGTGGTCATGATCACCACCCGGATGCTGCTCGACGACGTCGACGGCGCCGCCGCCCTCACCGACGAGCTCGACGTGCCGCGCTCGTCGGAGATCATGCGCAGCCTGATGGCACCGGCCTTCCGGGCCCGCCAGGCGCTGCGCCGGGGGCAGCTCCGCACCGCCGAGGACCAGGCCCGCCGCGTGCTGCGGACCGCCGAGGCGATGGGCATCCCCGACCACCCCGGCATGCGTGACGCCCAGGTGACCCTGGCCGGCGTGCTGGCCGAGCGCGGCGAGTTCGACGAGGCGGAGCGCCTCGTGGGCCGGGCCGCCGAGATGGCCGACAGCCTGGGCTGGCCCGCCCTGGCCGCCCTCTACCGTGCCGAGCTCGCGCAGATCCGGGCCGCCCGCTGGGACCCGTGCACGGGCGTCGGGATGCTCGCCGAGATCCGGCGCAGCCTGCGGGATCACCCCGTCGGCCCGGAGCTCTACGCCACCCTCGACCGGCACGAGGCGCGGCTCCGCCTGGCCGACGGCGACGTCGACGGGGCCGCGGCGCGCCTCGACGGCGTGCTGCCCGGCATCCAGCGCGACCTGCTGGCGCTGCGGCTGGCACTGACCCGCGACGACCGCGCCACGGCGACCACCCTGCTCGCCGAGCTGGAGCCGGCGAACCCCCGCGACCGCCTGGTCCGCGACCTGTGCGCCGCCCGCCTGGCCGCGGCCCGCGGCGACGGAGCCGAGCGCGACCGGCACCTGCTTCTGGCTGCTCAAGTCGGCAGCACCGAGGGCTTCGGCGCCACCTTCCTGTCCGAAGCCGGCCAGCTGCTGCCGGCGCTGCGCCGCCTGACCGTCCGCCACCACGAGCTGCACCGGCTGGTGGCCCGGGTCGACGCCGTGGCCGCCCGGCGGGGCCGGCCGAGCCGCACCCGGCTGTCGGAACGGGAGATCGCCGTGCTGCGCTACCTGCCCAGCGGTATGACCCACCACGAGATCGCCGGCGAGCTGGGCGTCTCCGCCAACACGGTCAAGAGCCACGTGCGGTCGCTGTATCGCAAGCTGGGCGTGCAGTCGCGGCCCGACGCCGTGACCGCGGCCCGCCGCACGGCGCTGTTGTAGCGACGTCCGCACGATCACCCTCTGCGAGTGACGCCCTCTCACCCGTCGTGCCCCCACACTGATCTCAGCGCAGAGGGCTCGGCGTCGGGCCCCAACCCTCCCCCCAGCTCCGACGCCGAGCCCTCCCTCCCTCTTCTGCCACCGTCGGTGATGCGACCTGCCTGACGGAAGGGGCCGATAGCTACGCTTGGTGGCTGATGCACCACGAGATGCTGCTCGTGCGGCGTCAGCGAGTGGTCGACCTGATCCGCCGGGCCACGGCGAGCACGCTGACGATCGTCCAGGCGCCCTTCGGCTACGGCAAGACCGTGGCCGTCGAGCAGTTCGCGGCGACGGGCGAGTGCCGGGTCACCTGGGTCGACGGCCACCACCTCACGGCCGGCGGGCTCCCCCGAGCCGACCGCATCGGCTCACCCGACGAGACCACCGTCGTCGTGATCGAGGACATGCAGCTGGTCGACGACCCGGCGGCGCTGGAGGCGCTGGGGCACCTGGTGGAGGCGGTGCCGCGCCACGTGCGGCTGCTGGTCACCACCCGCCGCCGGCTCGACCTGCCCATCGCGCGCTGGCGGGCGCAGGGCCTGCTGGCGGAGATCGGGCCGGACGACCTGCGCTTCCGGCCCGACGAGGTGGCGGCGGCGTTCGCCCACGACCCGCTCTCCCCTGCCGACCGGGCCGAGCTGCACGACCTGGCCGAGCGCTCCGAGGGCTGGGCGGCGGGGCTCCGGCTCCTGACCGCCACCCCGGCCACCGGGTCCGTCGCCACGCCGGCCGGCCGGGCGCTGCTCGACGAGCTCCTGGCCGACCAGCCCGACGACGTCCGCGAGTTCCTGACCACCACGTCGGTGCTGGCCCGCTTCACCGCCGACCTGTGCCGCGTCGTCACCGGGTCGGCCGACGCCGGGCGGCTGCTCGACCGGGTGCGCCGGGCCAACCTGTTCCTGCTGCCGCTCGACGACGAGGAGGTGTGGTTCCGCTACCAGCCCCTGTTCGCCGAGCTGCTGCGGGCCCGGCTGCGGGAGCGGGGCGGGGCCGAGGTGCGCACCCTGCACCACCGGGCCGCCGGCTGGTTCCTCGACCAGGACAGACCCGACGCCGTCGGCCACCTCGTCGCCGCCGGCGACGGTGAGCACGCCCTCGACCTGCTGGCGGCCGACGTCCAGTTCATGACCACCAGCGACGGCATCGGCCGCGGGGTCGACTGGAGCGCGGTGTTCCCGCCGGGTTGGATCGCCGAGACGCCCACCCGCATGGTCTACGTCGCCGCGGTGCTCACCCGCACCGGCTGGATCGACCACGCGGCCGACTGGATGGACCGGGCCGACCGCGCCCTGCGGCACGCACCCCGCGACGACCCGGCGCGCGGCCTGCTGGCGGCCGCTCGCTCGATCTGGCACTCGTTCGACGACGACCCCGTGCGGACGATCGAGGTCGGCAACGAAGCGCTGGCCCGGCTCGGCGACGCCAACCCGCCCCTGCGTCGTCGGCTGGTGGCCAACCTGGCGATCAACCACGTGCAGCTCGACCAGCACGACGAGGCCGAGGCCTACTGCGCGCTCCTCGACGACACCCGCTCGTCGGAGCTGATCCGGGGGCTGCTCGTGCCGGCGCTGCGGGCGCGGAGCGCCGAGCGCCAGGGTGCGCTCCTCCGGGCCGAGAGCCTGGCCCGGCAGTCCCTCGGTACGGGCGAGGCGCTCGGGGTGCCCTTCCACGCCGCCGGAAACGAGGCGCGGGTGGCACTGGCGCGGGTGCTGGTCGAGCAGGGTGCGTTCGGCGAGGCCGAGGCGCTGCTGCTGGCGACCGTCGACGGGTACGGGGAGCGCGGCTGGCTGACCGGGGTGGTGGTCGCCCGGGTGGAGCTGGCCCGGGTGCGGGCGGCCCGGGGTGGTCCCGCCGCAGGACTCGCCGTCGTCGAGGAGCTGCGGCGGAGAGACGGGGAACAGCCGGTGCCCAAGTCGGTGCGACCGGTGCTCGACGTGCTGGAAGCGCAGCTGCGGATCGAGGTGGGCGACGTCAACGGCGCCTCGCCGTTGATCGACGGGCTGCGTCCCGGGATCGACCGGCAGCTGCTCGACGTCACCCGGGCGCTGGCCCAGCGGGACCTGCGGGCGGCGACCGACCTGCTCGACGCCGTCCCCGTGCCGGACCTGCGCACCCGGCTGGTCACCGACCTGCGGGCGGCCCGGATCGCCGGGCTGCGCGCCGACCACGACGTCCGCGACCGGCGGCTGCTCGACGCCGCCAGCGCCGGGGCCCGCGAGGGGTTCTGCCACGTGTTCGTCGAAGAGGCCCCCGAGCTGCTGCCCGTCCTGCGCAGCCTGGCCGAGACCCGCCGGCAGCTGCTGCCGCTGGTCGTCTCCCTGGACGGCCTGCAGCGGCACCTGTCGTTGGCCGGCGGGACCGACCTGACACTGAGCCGCCGCGAGCTGAGCGTGCTCCGCTACCTGCCCAGCGACCTGACCAACCCCGAGATCGCCACCCAGCTCGACATCACCACCAACACCCTGAAGACCCACGTCCGCTCGCTGTACCGCAAGCTCGGCGTCGGCTCCCGCGCCGCCGCCGTCCGCGCCGCCCGAGCGTCCGGCGTGCTCTGACCGTCGGGTGGCGGTGACCGAGTTGGCGAGAGGTTCGCCTCGGCGTCGGGCGGTGGTCACGGAGCGGCCAGGGAGGCGCCACCGGCGCGTGGTCCCCTCCGGGTGTGGGATTCCGCAGGTTCCTGCGCGTGCGCCTGCTCACCGCCTACGGCCTGGGAGCGCTGCTCGTGTCGGTCCCCATCGACACGCTGGCCCCCGGCAGCGCGCCCGACCTCGCCCGCGAGCGGGCGCTGGCGGTGGTCGTCGCCGGCGACGGCGTGGGCTTCGTGCTCGACCGCACCGGCGACCTGGTGCGGGTGGCGGGCGACGGGTCGGTCAGCCGGGCCGCCTCGCTCCCCCGGTACTCGACGCCGTTCGGCACCTCGGTGGCCGGGCGGGTGGTGTTCGGCGGCATCCGCTGCGACGGGTCGGGGTGCGAGCACCGGATCGCCGAGGTCACCGTGCTCGACGGCCGGGGCCGCCACGAGCGGACGGTCACGTTGCGGCAGTCGTCGGGGTGGCCGTCCGGGCTCGACGGCGCCGCGCTCGTCGGCGCCGAGGGCGACACGCTGTGGGTCAACGCCGACGGGCTGCTCACCCAGGTCGACGTCGTGCGGGGGCGGATCCTCGACGAGGTGCCATGGACCGGCGGCGAGCCGTGCCTGGTCGACGGCGACCTCTACGACCTGACCGCCGACGCCACGGCCGCGCCGCACGGCAACGGGTCGCCCACGTCGACCACGTTCTCGTTGCGGCTGCTGCGGTGGGACGGCTCGGCGTGGGCGCCCGTCGAGGGCGGCGACACGTCGATGCCCTACGGGCGCAACGCCCACTGCGCCCCGGGCGGCTACGAGACCCGTGGGGGTGACTCCACCGTGGCCCGGTGGTCGCCGGGTGAGGGTGGCTGGCAGTCGGTGGGTGCCGGGCGGCCGGCGTCGCTCGCCTGGGCCACGACCAGCACCGGCAGCCGCTACTCGGTGGGCGACGACGGGTCGCTGCTGGTGGCCGGCGGCGACGGGCCGCACGCCACGGGCCTGGTCGTTCCCGGCGTCGAGGTCGGCCGCATGCCGACCGCCCTCCAGATCGACGACTCCGGCGGGTCACTGTTCTGGTGCGCCACCAGCTACCGGGAAGGCGGTGGCGTCACGTCCTGCGCGGTGGAGCTCGTGCCGGCGGCCCGAGCCGCGACCGGGGCCGCGGCGGTCGCCCCGGCCCCGATGGCGTCGCCACCGCAGGGCGTGCACCACTACAACCTCTGCTCGGCCGCCTGCGGCGACGGGGTGCGGGCGCACAGCCGTGACGTCGTGGCCTGGTTCGTCGAACACGAGCGGCCCGAGGCGCTGTCGCTCAACGAGGCCTGCTACGACGACGTCGCCCACCTCACGGGCCGGCTGCCCGGGTATCGGGCCGCGGCCGGTTACGTCGCCCTGGGCACCACCACCAACTGCTCGGGGGCCGTGAAGCAGTTCGGCAACGTGGTGATGGTCGACGCCGGCCTGGAGCCGCGGCTGGCCACGTGGGACGAGTTCACCGCCCAGACCGCCGTGCCCTGCGACCGCCGCCATCACGAGTGCCGGGGCATGGCGTGCGCGGTCGGCGGGCTGGGCGAGCAGCGGCGGGTGTACTGCAGCACCCACCTCGAGTCGCCGCGCCGCGGGCCGACCGTGGCCACCCGGCAGGTGGTGGAGTACATGGGGCGGGCCGTCGAGCGCTACGGGGCCGACGTCGACAAGGTGCTGGCCGGCGACTTCAACCTGGGGCGGGCGGCGTCCGAGGAGCTGCTCGCGGAGCAGGGCTACCGGTCGCTCACCACCCGGCCGACGAGCAGCGCCCACCGCCCGCCGGCCTCGGACCAGATCGACGCGATCTACCACGTCTCCTCGGGTGCCCGGCAGGCCACCGACGCCACGTACTGCGACATGCAGGCCAGCGACCACTGCTACGTGACCGCCTCCGACTTGTGATCACGGAGGCTCAAGGCACCTGCCCCACGGCGTTCACCGGCGGCCCACGTGCCGGAAATGCGCCACCCGGACATTGCGTCCATGGCCGTCTCCCCACCCACAGATACAGAGCTCGACGCCCTGGCGAAGACCTACTGGGCACTGCTCGGCATCGACATCTCCGTCCTCCCCGTCGACGACCCGGCAGCGGTCGTCGACCAGACCCGCTGCCTGTCCAGCGCCCGCAGCACGCTGCGCGGCGAAGTCGACATCACCGAGTTCGCCGGTCTCGACGCGCAGGCCGACGTCGCCGTGCTCTACCCCGCACCGTTCGCCGAGTGGACGGAGCTGGACCGATGACCGACACCGTCCCCAGCGTCGAGACCGATGCCCCCGTCGACCAGCCGCCGCCGCAGGACACCGTCGTCGGCCGGCGCTGGCTGCTCGAGCGGGCGGCGTGGATCAGCACGGCCGCGTCGGCCGGCACCCTGCTGGCGCCGCGCCCCGTGTCCGCCGCCGACCGGACCGCGGCGAGCTACCGGCAGCCGGCCGCCGACACCGTCCGCCAGGAGGCCCTCGACGATCCCACCGAGCTCACCATCGCCGAGGCGCTCGCCGCCTTCGAGCGCCGGCGGCTCACGCCCACCGACCTGATGGAGGCCTACCTCGACCGGCTCGACCGCTTCGAGTCGATCTACCTGGCCTTCAACGACCGGCCGTCGCGGGAGTCGCTGCTCGCCGCGGCCGGCGCCCTCGGACGACGACCCGGCCGGGGCGCCCTGCTGTGGGGCACGGCCATGGCTCCGAAGGACAACTACTACACCGCCGACCTGCTCACGACCGGCAACAGCCCGATCTTCGCCGACTTCCAGCCCGCCTACGACTCGACGTGCGTGGCCCGGCTGCGGGCCGCGGACGGCCTGGTGATCGGCAAGGCGCAGATGGGGCCGCTGGCGTCGGGTCGTGCCCTGCTGCCCGGCACCAACATCCCCACCACCCGCAACGCCTGGAGCCCCGACGACATCCGGTTGAGCCCGAGCGGCTCGTCGGGTGGCACGGCCACGGCGGTCGCCGCCCGGCTGGCGACGTCGGGGATCGGCACGCAGACCGGCGGCTCGATCACCAGCCCCGGCCTGGCCCAGGGCCTCACCGCCTTCAAGCCGACGTTCGGCCGGACGTCGCTCTACGGCGTCATCCCGCTCACCTACACCCGTGACCACACGGGGCCGCTGGCTCGTGACGCCAAGGACGCGGCCATCATGCTGCAGGCGCTGGCGGGCGCCGACCCTCATGACCCCCGTACCGTCGGGCTGCCGCCGGTGCCCGACTACGTGACCGCGGCGACACCGGTCACCCGGCGCCGTCGACTCGAGCTGCGTTGGCGCACGAAGGTCGGGGTCCTGCCGGGGTGGTCGACGCCCTCGGACCCGGAGCAGGCCGCGCTGCGGGCCGCCCTGGTCGACGAGCTGGCGTCGATCCCGGGCTGCTCGGTGGCGGACGTGACGCTGCCGGACGACTGGGAGGTCCTGCAGCTCCTGTCGTCGACCACGGGCGAGGGCACCAACGCCTTCCTGCCCTACCTGCGGGAGGATGTGGCGCAGTTCGCCACCCGGCTCACCGGCTTCCTCGGCGGCACCCTGCGCAGCGCCACCACGTACCTGAAGGCGATGCAGATCCGCTACGTGGCGTTCAAGCGGGCGCAGGAGCAGCTGTTCACGCAGTGCGACCTGGTGCTGGTGCCCAACGTCGGCGACTTCGACTCGATCGGGCACCCGGTGTGCTCCTTCCCGATCGGCTTCGGCACCGACGCGACCACCGGGCTCACCGTGCCCCGGGGCGCGGTGCTGGGCGGGCCGCCGTTCGCGGAGCAGCGGATCCTGTCGGTGATCGCCACCTACCAGGCGCTCACCGATTGGCACCAGCGCCGTCCTCCCGACCCGACGGTCACGGCCGCGGCCGGGGCGCCGGCCCGCACCCTGGCCGCTCCGTTCACCGTCGACGCCGACGCGCAGCCACCCGACGAGTCGTGATCTCGTGACCTCGTGAGCCCCTGACGACCCGGCGGGCGGAAGTCCGCCGGGTCAGCTCCGGCTGTACTGCACCGGGGCGCGGCCGCGGCCGGAGTAGTCCGACATCGGGCCGAGCTTCTCGACGGCGCCGGACTCCACCAGCTCGTCGACGGCCTTGCGCACCGTCGCCTGACTGCCGCCGACGCCGCTCATGACGTCGGTCAGCACGAACGTCCCCTTGAGGCCGAGAACGTAGGACTTGATGGTCTCCACCGGCACGGCCTTGGCCCGCTGGCGATCCCCCGTGCCCGCGCTGCGGCCCCGCGGCGCGGGGACGTCGAACCCGGCCTCCCGGAGGACCTCGTCGGGCACCTTCAGCTCGCGGAACGCGGAGAGCGGGACGGGGACCGACTGGGCCTCGGCCCAGTACTTGGCGTGCTCGACGAAGCCCTTGCGGATCGGCTCCTCGTCGATGCTGGCCAGCCGCTCCAGCTCGGCCAGCGCCTTGAGCTTGTCGACGGGGTCGCTGGCGTCGAGCACGGCCTGGGTCTGCCTCTGGATCTCCTTGTCATCCCTCAACTGCCCGGGATCCTGGAGAAAGAGCAGATACTGGCGCACAGCGCCTTCAGATGTGTCCGTGGCGGCGGTCATATTCCAAACATATCGCATTAGCTGCTGCCGATGATGAACACTTCAACTTACGCAATAGCTATTTATGAGATGAAGAACTCACCGTTGGCTGGCACTCCGCTCTCCACATGACCATTGGCCTGGTAACTGTCGAAGCGGAATGGCAGTCCGGCTGCAAATAAGGTGCCGGGAAGGTCCATGACTGCCCGAAGGCACCGTCCACAGATCATGTCCCGGGCTCCGGTGGAGATCGGTGTCGTGACCTCGATGGGAGCCATGAGATCCATGACAAGGTTCGGATCTCCACCGACCAGCCGTGTTCGGTCAGAGACGTCAGGAGCGCCGTGGTCCTGGCCGTACAGCCGCGGTCGAAGGGCCATTGGTGCTGCGTCACCATGGTGACGATCGATCCGGAGAAGACGTCTGCGCCCTCGGGCATGACGCCAGCATGGCGGGTCCGGTCCTGACGCGAATCGACCAGGGCGGGTGCCCTGGTCGAAACGGGTGGGCCGTAAGGGATTCGAACCCCTGACCCCCTGCGCGTCATGCAGGTGCTCTAGCCAACTGAGCTAACGGCCCGGACGAGTCGGTCACCTTAGCAGCCGGTGCCACAAGCCTCGTACCCGCGTGTGCCGGGGCGGTGCGAGGGGTAGCCTGTGCTCTTCTCCGACCACCACCCACGCCCGAGGACGCACGCTGAGCGACCACACGCCCGACCCTGTGCCGGCTGAATTAGCACCTTTCCTCGCCAAAGCCTGGGGCCATCTCGAAGCTGCCACCGACGGGCTGCAGCCGGACGAAGCCATAGCGCACCTTGAGACGACCCTGGCGCGCACGGAGATCGAGGCCTCCCGCCTCGGCATCCGCATCGATCCCGGCCAGCTCAGCCCCGACGGGCTCAACGTCGGCGACCCCGACGACGGCCCGGTCGTCGTCATCCATCGCCTCGTCGAGGGCGACGAGTAGCCCCGTAGCCAGTAGCTAGAGGTTGCCGCGGGCCTCCTGGGCTCGTTCGATGGCTTGGAAGAGGGCCTTGAAGTTGCCCTCGCCGAAGCCCTTGGCGCCCTCGCGTTGGATGATCTCGAAGAAGACCGTCGGGCGGTCGCAGACGGTCTCGGTAAATATCTGCAGCAGGTAGCCGTCCTGGTCGCGGTCGACGAGGATGCCCAGCTCCGCCAGCGCCGACCACGGGAGCTCCACCTCCGCCATCCGGGCCCGGGCCTCGTCGTAGTACTCCGGCGGCACCTGCAGGAAGCGCACGCCCCGCGCCCGCAGGGAGCGCACCGCCTGCACGATGTCGGGCGTCCGCAGCGCCACGTGCTGCACCCCGGGCGACCGGTAGTAGTCGAGGTACTCCTCGATCTGCGACTTGCGGCGCCCGTCGGCGGGCTCGTTGATGGGCAGCACCACCTTGTCGTGGTCCCACACCACCGTCGACATCAGCGCCGAGTACTCCGTGGAGATCTGGTCGTCGCTGAAGTGGGTCAGCTGCTCGAAGCCGAGCACCCGTTCGTAGTACCCGACCCACTCGTCGAGCTTCCCCCGCTCGACGTTGCCGACCACGTGGTCGACCCGCTCGAGCCCCACGGCCGGGCCGACCCCCGGCTCCAGCGGCGAGGCGACGAACTGCGGTGCGAACACACCGTGGAACGCCGAGCGGTCGAGGAACGTGTGGACCGTCTCGCCGTACGTCCGGATGGCGGCGTGGTGGATGACACCGTCCGCGTCCTCGTCGACCGCCGGCGGTCGCTCCGACCGGGCGCCCCGGCGCAGCGCGGCCTCGTAGGCGGCGCCGGCGTCCGCCACGACGAACGCCACGTCGCGCACGCCGTCGCCGTGCTGGCGGACGTGCTCGGCGATCGGCGACTCGGGCCCGAGCGCTCCCGTGACCAGGAAGTGGACGCGCCCCTGCCGCAGCAGGTGCGACACCCGGTCCGCTCTCCCGGTCTCGGGCCCGGCGTAGCCGACGGGTTCGAACCCGAACGCCGACACCAGGAAGCCGGCGAACGCCCGGGCGTTCCCGACCCACCACTCCATGTGGTCGATCCCGCCCAGTTCGGGCGGGGCCGGCACCGGCGCGGCGGTTTCGTGTTGGGTGGCCACCATCACGGGCTCCCTTCGAGGGTGACGCATATCTGACCAGTCAGAGAACAGCCAGACGGGCATGACGTCAAACGTTCAATCAATGAGTGAACAATGTGGTCAGCCTTCGCCCACCCATGCTAGACACCTTGCTCATGATGCCCATGGGGATCGATGAGCTGGACGCTCGCCTGATACGGGCTCTGTGCGACACGCCACGGGCGGGGGTCATGGAGCTGGCACGTCAGCTCAGCGTGGCGCGGGGCACGGTACAGGCACGCCTCGACAAGCTCCAACAGCGCGGCATCATCAGCGGTTTCGACCCTGACCTGGACATTCGTCGCATGGGCTACGAGGTGCTGGCCTTCGTGAGCCTGGAGATCGCCCAGGGTCGGCTCGACGACGTGTGCGAGCACCTGCGCGAGATCCCCGAGGTGCTGGAGATCCACTCGGTCACCGGGCCGGGCGACCTGCACTGCCGGGTGGTGGCCCGCACCAACGACCACCTGCAGTCGGTGATCGGGCGGATCCTCGAGGTGAAGGGCATCGGCCGCAGCACCACCCAGATCGCCATGACCGAGCAGCTGCGCCTGCGGGTGCTCCCCCTCGTGGAGCTGGCGATCACCGACGGCGCCGGCTGACACCCACCGAAACTTCGACACAGGTGGCGCCATAGCCACCAGTTCTGTCGAGATTTCGATCAGTCCGGAGCGAAGCCCTGGCGGAGGGTGTTCTCGGTGACCACCCGGGGGTCCGAGAACTGGAGCAGGTAGTCGGGGCCGCCGGCCTTGGAGCCGACGCCGGACATGCCGTAGCCGCCGAACGGCTGGCGCCCGACGACTGCCCCGGTGATCGCCCGGTTGACGTAGACGTTGCCGGCCCGCAGGTCGGCGGCGGCCCGGCGGATCGCCCCGGGTGAGCGGGAGAAGATCCCGGCCGTGAGGGCGTAGTCGGTGTCGTTCGCCAGGGCGAAGGCCTCGTCGAGGTCGCGGGCCCGCAGCACGGTGAGCACCGGTCCGAACAGCTCCTGCCGGGCGATCGGCGCCTGCGGGTCGGCCACCTCGACGATCGTCGGGCCGACGAACCACCCGTCGGGCGGCACGTCGTCCCGCCGGAACCGCACCTGGCCCGCCGCCGACGCCCGGGCCACCCAGCCCGACAGCCGCTCGTGCGACTCGGCGTCGATCACCGGCCCCACCTGCACCTCCGGCCGCCGGGGATGGCCCACCACCAGCTCCTGCGTGCAGCCGACCAGACGGTCGACCACCTGGTCGTACACGGCGTCGAGCACGATCAGCCGGCTGGCCGCCGAGCACTTCTGCCCGGCGAAGCCGAACGCCGAGGTGGCGATGGCCGGCACCGCCTGGTCGAGGTCGGCGTCGGCGTCGACGATCAGCGGGTTCTTGCCGCCCATCTCGGCGACGACCCGCTTGACGTGCCGCTGCCCCTCCCGCACCTCCGCAGCCTGCTGGTTGATGGCCAGCCCCACGGCCTTGGAGCCGGTGAAGGCGATCATCGCCACGTCGGGATGGCCGACCAGCGCGGCGCCCACGTCCTCGCCCGGGCCCGGCAGGAACTGGACGACACCCCGGGGCGCGCCCCCCGCGATCAGCGCGTCCACCAGGCAGCGGGCGATCAGCGGCGTCTGCTCGGCGGGCTTGAGGATCACCGGGTTGCCGGCCACCAGCGCCGCGGTGGTCATGCCGGTCGGGATCGCCAGCGGGAAGTTCCACGGGGCGATCACCACCACCACGCCCTTGCCCTGGTACGTCAGCCGGTTGGTCTCCCCCGGCGGCGACTGCACCAGCCGCGCCGACAGCGAGTCGAGCCGCAGCACCTCCCGCCCGTAGTACTCGCAGAAGTCGATGGCCTCGCACACGTCGGCGTCGGCCTGGTCCCACGGCTTGCCGGCCTCGAAGCACTGGAGCACTGCCAGGTCGGGCCGCCGCGCCCGCAGCCACTCGGCGGCCCGGAACAGCACCGCCGCCCGCTCGACCACCGGGGTCCGCCGCCACGACTCGGCCACCCGGCTGGCCGCGTCCACCGCCGCCGACGCCTCGGCCGCGCCACACGACGTCGACGCGGCCACCACCAGCGACGGCTGCGACGGGTCGACCGACGGGATGGTCCGCCCCGTCCGCACCTCCTCGCCGTCGAGCAGGGCCGTCACCTCGCCGCCGAGCCCGAGCCCGAGCCCACTCCCACCCCGCGCCACCCGCTCGACGGCCGCGGCGAACTCGGTCCGCACCGACGTCCGCCGCCACTCGGCCACCGGCTCCGGGGCGTAGGGACCGGGGTTGGTCGGGACGGTCGCCGCCCGCCGCACCACCTCGGTGGGCAGCGGCAGGTCCTTCACCTCCGGCGGGTTCAGCAGCTGGGTGAGCTCCCGGCCCTCGGCGAAGCGGTGCCGCACGAAGGAGTCGTTCGACGTGTTCTCCAGCAGCCGCCGCACCAGGTAGGCCATGCCCGGCACCAGCTCGCCCACCGGGGCGTACACCCGCAGCCGCAGGCCCAGGCGGCGGATGGCGGCGTGCATCGGCTCGGCCATCCCGTAGAGCATCTGGATCTCGTAGCCGCCGTCGGGGATGCCCTGGCGCCGGGCGTAGGTGATGGCGTGGGCCAGCGAGCGGAGGTTGTGCGAGGCGAACGCGGCCCGCACCGACCCGTGGTGGTCGAGCAGGAGGCGGGTGCAGCGCTCGTAGTTGGCGTCGGACTCGACCTTGCGCTCGAAGGTCGGCACCGGCCAACCCTCGGCCCGGGCGTGGACGGTCTCGGCGTCCCAGTAGGCGCCCTTCACCAACCGGACGCCGATCGGTCGACCCCCGGCCGCCACCCGCCGGCCCGACCACGTGACCAGCTCGAAGAGGTCGTCGTAGGAGTCGCGCAGGTAGGCCTGCACCACCACACCGGTGTCGACGGAGGCGAACTCGTCCTCCGACAGCAGCTCCCGGAACAACGTCAACGTCAACGCCTTGACGTCGTAGTGCTCCATGTCGAAGTAGACGAATGCGCCCAGCGACTGCGCCAGCCGCAGGATCGGCCGCAGGCGCTCCTTCGCCTCGGCCAGCCCGACCGAAGCCGTGAGCGGGGCCAGGTGGGGCGACAGCGCCGTCGGCTTGATGCTCACGTTCACCCGGGGCAGCGGGCCCAGGTCGTCGGCCTCGAGCACCGGGTGCGACGGCCAGGTCGCCGACGCCGCCGCCAGCGTCGACAGCAGCTCCACCACCCGGGCCGCGTAGCGGTCGGCCTCCGAGGCGACGATCGTCTTCTCGCCCAGGAGGTCGACGGTGAAGGCGCTGCCCTCCTCCCACAGCCGCTGGAGGCCCGACACCGCGGCGGCGGGCCCGTCGCCCACGATGAACTGCCGCGCCATCCGCTCGATGTTGCGCTGCGCCACCCGGGCCTCGACGTGGTGGCCCAGCGGTACCCGGTCGGCGGCGTGGATGCCGGCCCGCAGCGCCGCGGGCACGTCGTCGCCGTCGAGGTACTCCTCGATGTGGCGGGCGACGTCGGCCCGGTCGGTGAGCGCCGGGAACACGTCGACGAAGCGGAACAGCTGGGTCTTGAAGGCCGGGCGGGCCATCGCCCACTCCATCATCCGCTCGCTCCACCACGACATGTGGAACGCCCCCGAACGGGTCCCGTCCCCGAGCGCGGCGATCTCCCTCGCCAACGTGGTGGTGGCCTTGTCGAGGCCGGCGCTCATGGTCCGGAATGTAACGGCGTCGGCGAAGCCGACACCGCATGGGGCGGCGGCGGGGTGGTCGGCGGGGGTGGCTGGAGAGCCCGGGTCGCCGGGGAATCCCTGCTCAGGTAACCCAGTTCGCTGATAGGTGTGTCGCCTCCGTATCTGGCATTATCTGGCGGTGAATCCTCCGTCCGATCCCGATCGGGCTGAGGGATCAGGGCGCCGAGCGCCTAGCCTCACCGGAGCGGCCGGACATGCCGGTGAGGCCAGTACAGGGCCGGCCCCGACAGAAGAGGCAAGCAGAAATGGCAATCGGAACCGTCAAGTTCTTCAACGCCGAGAAGGGCTACGGCTTCATCTCACGTGACGACGGTGACGACGTGTTCGTCCACTTTTCCAACATCACGGGCAGCGGCTACCGCACCCTCGAGGCCGGCCAGCAGGTCGAGTTCGAGGTCGGCCCCGGCCGTAAGGGCGACGAGGCCCAGAACGTCCGTGTGATCTGAGGCGCTACTTGTATTCAACAGCAACAGCAACGTCTGCGGTCGCTCGGCGACCGCTCCATCGGACACTTAGGTAACGGTGGCTCGACGGAGGACGACTTTCGGCAAGCTCCAACGCGACCGCGACAAGCAGGCCAAGCAAAAGGCCAAGATCGAGCGGCGCATAACGCGAGCCGAACAGTCCACAGACGAAGAACCAGAAGAAACGGTCCAGCCGGCCGGGCAACCCGATCAGTCAGCCGTTCTCGCCGCGCTCGCCGACCTGCACGCCGCCTATGACGACGGGCAGCTCAGCCTCGATGACTTCGAGGTGAAGCGCGACGAGTTGCGCAACTCGCTCCAGATCGATTGAGCCCCAAGCGCCAAAGCTGCGCTGGTGAGTGGCAAAGGTGCCGCCCCACCAGCGCACTTTCGCGCGCCCGATGACGCTTTCCGGGTCTACAGCTAGAGCTTCGAGAGGACCGACTCGGCCGAGCTGACCTCGAGGCCGGGTGCCGGCTCCACCAGCAGCTCGGTGACCACGCCGTCGTCGATGATCGCGGCGTAGCGCTGCGAGCGGGAGCCGAGGCCGAAGCCGCTGCCGTCCATCTCCAGGCCCATCTCGGCGGTGAAGTCGCCGTTGCCGTCGGCCAGGAACGTGAGCTGGCCGTCGGTGTCCTGCGAGTCGCCCCAGGCGCCCATCACGAAGGCGTCGTTGACGGCGATGCAGGCGATGGAGTCGACGCCCTTGGCCTTGATGTCGTCGGCCCGCACCAGGAAGCCGGGGAGGTGCTTCTCGGAGCAGGTGGGGGTGAACGCGCCGGGCACGGCGAAGAGCACGACCTTGCCCTTGCCGAGCACCTCGCCGCTCTGGACCGGCTGCGGTCCGTCGGGCGTCATCGTCGTGAGCTTCACGTCGGGGATGCGGTCTCCGACCTTGATGGACATCGGTCCTCCAGAACAGCGGCGGTGGGACGTACGGAAGGGGCGACCGTACCTCACCCGACCGGTTCCGGAAGAGGTGCGGCGGGCAGCCGTACGGTGACCGTGACCACGCCCGGAACGGTCCGGTCCCAGGCCAGATCGCCACCGTGGGCGGCCAGGACCGAGTCGACCACGGTGAGGCCCACGCCGTTGCTCGGCACGCCGCTCGTCGCGGCCTCCGGCCTGTCCTCGTCGGCCACGGGGACCGAGTTCTCGATCTCCAGGATCGACCAGTCGCCGAGGGCCCGGGTGCGCATCTCCACCCAGCCGCCCTCGCCGCGGTTGTGGCGCACCGCGTTGGACAGCAGGTTGGCGACGAGCCGCTCCAGCAGCGCCCGGTCGCCCCGCACCGGCGCCGCGTCGAGGTGCAGGTCGACGCGCACCACGCGCCACTCCGGGCCGTTGACGACGTCGCCCAGCACGTCGCCGGCCACCAGGTCGAGCCGCAGGTCGTCGGACTGGAGGTCGCCGCTGCCGCTGCGGGCCAGCACCAGCAGCGCCCCCACGATCCGCTCCGCCCGCTGGGTGGCGACGCGGATCTGCTGCAGGGCGTCGCGCTCCTGCGTCGACGGCGCGTCCCGCAGCAGCAGGTCGGTCTCGCTGGAGATGATCGACAGCGGCGTGCGGATCTCGTGGGACACCTGCGTCGAGAAGCGCCGCTGCGCCAGGAACGCCCGCTCCAGCCGGTCGAGCATGGCGTCGAACGTGTCGCCCAGCTCGCGGATCTCGTCGTGCGGCCCTTCGAGGCCCACCCGGCCGCTCAGGTCGGTGCCCGACGCCGCCCGGGCGCGGGCCGTCATCGTCCGCAGCGGCCGCATCGCCCGGCCGGCGATCATCCAGCCGGCCAGCGCCGCCACCGCCGCCATCCCCGCCAGGGCGGCCATGCTCCACAGCCGGGCGCGGTCGGCGGCGGCGTCGGCCGAACGACGCTGCACCCGCTGGAACGCCTTGTTGATGGCACTGTCGAGCCGGCGCTCGGGCCCTTCGCCGGCGGGCGGCGACACCACCGTCTCGGGGTGCGCCCGGATGTACTCGGTGGCGAGCTCCCGGCTGACCCCCAGCTCCACCAGCAGCTCGTCGGTGATCTCACCGGGGCTGCGGTACACCGCCCGCTGGTAGGTGACCGCACCGATCGCCAGGGTCACCGCGCCGGCGGTGAGGAAGCTGGCCGCCAGCAGGAGAGCGATCCTCAGCCGGATCTTCATCCTTCACTCCAATCGGTAGCCGCGCCCGACGACGGTCGCGATGACCGGCGGGTCGCCGAGCTTGCGCCGCAGCGTCAGCATCGTCACGCGGACGGCGTTGCTGAACGGGTCGAGGCGGTCGTCCCACACCCGCTCCATCAGGTCCTCGGCGCTGACCACCTGGCCGGGCTCCCACAGCAGCTCCTCCAGCACCGCGAACTCGCGGTTGGTGAGCTGCAGCGGCACGTCGCCGCGGGCGGCCTGGCGGCTGCCGGGGTCGAGCCACAGGTCGCCCCACGTCAGCTTCGGCGGTCGGGGCCGCAGCGCCCGGCGGCCCAGCGCCCGCAGCCGGGCCACCAGCTCGGCCATGGCGAACGGCTTGGTGAGGTAGTCGTCGGCGCCGAGCAGCAGGCCCTCCACCCGGTCCTCCACCGCCGCGGCGGCGGTCAGCATGAGGATCCGGGCCACGGAACGGTCGGCCACCAGGCGGCGGCACACCACGTCGCCGTGGACGGTGGGGATGTCGCGGTCGAGGACGATCACGTCGTAGGTGACCTCCTGCGCCTTCTCGAGCGCCACCGCACCGTCGGTGACGACGTCGACCGCGAAGGCGTCGCGGCGCAGGCCGCGGGCGATCACGTCGGCCAGCTGCTCGTCGTCCTCTACTACCAGCACACGCACGGCATCGGCTCCGATCCGGAACCTACCGGTGCGTGCGAACAAGACGCCACCGCGTGACCTAATGCCCCGCTTAGGCGGCGATCTGTAAACCGCACCCGCAGAATGCCTCGACCCCTCATAGGCCTTCTCGTGGCGGTCGCCATGCTCGGGCTCTGCGGAGCCGCGTACGCGCTGCAGAGCGAAGCGACCGTCGCGCCACCCTCGACGCCGACCGCCGTCGACCCGGCGCTCGCGTCCGTGCCCGCCAACGACCGGGGCGACCAGCTCGTGGTGCTGTTCGGTGACAGCCTCACCGAGCTGGCGGTCGCCGACGTGCGCACCCGGTTCGTCGCCGACCCCGAACTGCGGCTCTCGGCCCACTACTACGGCGGCACCGAGCTCGACACCGAGGCCTGGACGGAGCTGTACCCCCACGTCGGCGCGGGGTCGGTGGTGCTGCTGTTCCTGGGCATCAACGACGTGTTCGACGGCACCCCGGCCGAGGCCGAGCGCGACGCGGCCACCGCCATCGACGCGGCCAGTGCTGCCGGCGCCCGGCGCGTGGTGGTCGGCACCGTCAACACCGACGGGCGATCGCCGCAGCTGGGCGACGACTGGGCGGCGCGGACCCGGGAGCTGAACCGGTGGCTGCGGGAGGCCGACGCCGACGAGCTCCGCTTCTCGACGCTCGAGGTGGCGCCGTGGGACCTGGTGAGCTCCGGCCACCCCGAGTGGCTCAATCCCGACGGCATCCACCTCACCGTCGCCGGCGCCGCCGCCTACGCCGAGATGATCCACGACGCCGCCCAGGAGCCCGGCTAACGCCCACCAGGGCGACTGGCGGGGCCGCTTCCCGGCACCCGACGCGGCGCGATTAGGGTTCGCCCGCGCATGAGGAAGTCGACAGGGGCGGCGGTGCTCGCGACGCTCGCCGCGGCCGTCCCCATCGTGGTCGCGGGCGTGCGGGGAGCCCTCGACGGCTGGATCCCGACCGGCGACGACGCCTTCTCCGGCATCCGCGCCTGGGACGTGTTCACCGCCGACATCCCGCTGCTGGGCACGTGGTCGTCGGCGTCGACCTACACCACGCTGCCCGTCAGCCACCCCGGCCCCCTGCACTTCGACCTGCTGGCGCTGCCGGTGCGGCTGCTGGGCCACGCCGGTGGGACCGCCGTGGGCATGGCGCTGATCAACGCTCTGGCGGTGGCCGGGATCGCCTGGCTCGTCCACCGCCTCGCCGGTGCGCCGGCGGCGACCGCGGCGATGGGCCTGAGCGCGTGCCTGGCCTGGAGCATGGGCTCGGAGATGCTCTACGACCCCTGGAACCCCTACGCCACCCTGTTCCCGTTCGCCCTGTTCCTGGTGGCGGTGTGGGGCCTGATGGCCCGTGACCGGGCGGCGCTGCTCGTGATGGTGGTCGCCGGCAGCTACGTGCTCGAGACCCACCTGTCGTACTCGCTGCTGGTGCCGGGCATGGCGCTGTTCGGCCTGGGCGTGGTGGCCGTGCAGCTGTGGCAGCGCCGGCGGGCCGACCGGGAGGCGTGGCCCGAGCTGCGGCGGCGGGTGCTGCGCTGGGGCGGCGGAGCGGCGCTGCTCACGCTGCTGCTGTGGACGCAGCCGATCGTCCAGCAGTTCACGACCGCCGAGCAGGGCAACCTCACCGGCCTCCTGCGGTCGGCCCAGGAGGGCACCCGGACACCGGGTCTGGGTCGGACGCTGCGGGCGCTGGGCGGCACGCTCGCCGTCCCGCCGGCCTGGCTCCCGCCGTCGTACGGGGAGCCGTCGTTCGAGCTCGACGGCAGCGGGCTGCCGACGTGGCTGGCCGCGCTGGGGCTGGTGGTCCTGGCGGCGCTGCTGGCCGGCCTCGGCCGGCGGGCCCGGCGACGGGGGTCGACGGCGGTGGCCATGGGCGCGCTCATGGGCCTGGCGGCGCTCGTGCTGGGCCTGCTCACCACCTTGCGGGCGCCGATCCTGTTCGAGATGGTGCCCACCTACTTCCGCTGGATGTGGCCGATGGGCCTGGTGCTGTGGCTGGTGGTCGCCGTCGCCGTGCTCGACGAGATCACCGCCTGGCGGTCGTCGCGTGCTGCGGACGACGGCGACGCCGCCGACCCGGCGTGGGTGCTCCGGCTGGCGGTGCCGGGGCTGGTGTTGGCGCTGGTGGCGGGGGTGGCGACGCTGCCCCGGGTCGACCACGGCACCGCGTCGCCGCCGTGGACGATCGCCGCGGTGAAGGCCGTCGATGACGACCTCGCCGAGGCGCTCGAGGACGAGGACGGGCCGCTGCTGGTGGAGCTCACCATCCACCAGTCGTCGACCGCGGCCGGCCCGGCGCTCTTCGCCGTGCTGCAGGACGCCGGCGTCGACTTCTACGTGGAGGACTGGACGCTGGTGCGCCAGCTCGGCGAGCACCGCCGCTACGAGGAGGGCGATGCCGACCGGCGCCTGCGGATCACCGGCGACGGGTCGACCCGGTCGGCCCGCGACGACGAGACCCTGGTGGCCTCCTACTCGCCGCTGAGCCGTTCGGAGCGCCAGGAGCTGCGGCGGCTCGACGAGGAGGTCACCGACCTCGTCGAGGCGCACGGCCTCGTGTGGTCCGGCGACGCCGAGCAGGTCTACGAGGCCATCGACAACCCCGAACGCATGGCCGAGCTGGAGAGCTGGGTGAAGAAGAGCCCGAAGTACCTGGTGGAGAGCGGCATGCTGCGGACGCTGTGGCTGGGCGGCGTGCCGGCGTTCGCCGGCCACCCCCTGCTCGACGTGACCGTCTTCCCGGAGCCCCTCCTCGACCGCTGGGCCCACCTCCAGGACACCCAGGACCACACGCTCCGGGTCTACCTCTCCGACATCGAACCCCCGGACGACGAGGACGGGTGACCGGCCCGACGGCGGAGATCGAGGAGCGCATCCGGGCGTTCGGCCGGAGCCGGCAGGGGCTCGGGGGCGAGGGTGGGTTGTTGGGGGCGTTGACCGAGGTGGTCGCGGTGTACTCGGCGCAGCCGTCGGGGCCTCTGTCGCTGGCGGCGCGGGTGGCGACGTTCGATCCGGGCGAGTTCGCCGCGCTGGAGCAGGAGCGGCTGGCCGTGCGGGTGCCGGCCATGCGGTCGTCCGCCCACCTCGTGCCGACCGCCACGGTCGCCCGGGTCATGGCGGCGACGCGGCCGCCGCTGGCCAGGTTCGCCTGGCACCTCGAGCCGCACGGCTACACCCTCGACGACCACCCCGCCCTCCGCGACCAGGTGCGGGCGGTGGCGACCACGCCGCTCACGTCGAAGCAGCTGCAGGCCGCGCTGGGCTGGTCGTCGGCGCTGGTGCGGGGCGTCGTGCAGATCGCCTCCATGGAGGGCACGGTCGTGCGGGTGGGCGGCTCGGGGCTGCGGTCGAACGCCATCGGCTGGGTGTCGACCGACGCCTGGCTCGGTCGCCCTATCGACGCCGTCGACCCCGACGACGCCCGGGCCTGGCTGGCCGGCGAGTACCTGCGGGCGTTCGGCCCCGCCCGGGCGGAGGACTTCGCCTGGTGGACGTCGTCGACGAAGCCGCGGGCCGCGGCCGCCCTCGCCAGGGTCGCCACCGTCGAGGTGGCACCGGGCCTGCTGCTGCGGGCCGACGACGAGGCCGCGTTCGCCGCCGCCGAGCCGCTGCCGCCAGACCACGTCGACCTCCTGCCGGTGTGGGACGCCTACACGATGGGCTACCCGTCGACCGGCCGGAGCCGGTTCGGCCCGCCCGAGGTGCTCGACCGCCTCTACGACGACGCCGGCAACGGCCTGGGCGTGGTGCTCGCCGGGGGCGGGGCGGTCGGGTCGTGGAACAGCCGCTTCGTCGGTCGCACGATGCAGGTGGACATGGAGGAGCTGGCGCCGTGGACCCCCGCGGTGCGCACCCGGGTGGACGGGCGCCTCGCCGCGCTGGCCGAGCTGCTCGGCGCCGCCGACCTCGAGGTCGTCCCGGTCGCCGGCGGCACCCGGAAGCCCGTCGGCGGCAAGGGCAACCGCCGCTCCTACGTCACCGACTGACCCGAAACCTCGACAGAGATGGCGCAATAGCAACCACTTCTGTCGTGGATTCGATGGGGAACTAGGGCAGCAGCTCGTCCGGGGCCCAGGCGAGCAGCTCCTCGCGGTCGAGGAGGAAGATCCGCAGGCGCCAGTCCACGGCGTTGTCGCTCGGCTCCGGCAGCGACCGCAGCATCCGTCGGATCAGGTCGGGGTCGAAGTCCGGCTGCTCCAGCGGCGTCTCCAGCAGGAGCTCCAGGTTGCGGCGGTCGCCCAGCGCGACCTCGGCGCCCTCGCCGGTGAACCCCGTCAGGTGCTCGCGCACCATGATCCGGCCGGCCTCGGACGCCTGGCCCTCGATCAGCTGCTCCGCCGCCGGCCCGAGCACGACCTCGTCGGTGGCCTCGGCCTCGGCGAGCAGTCCCTCCCAGGCCTCCTCGTCGACGGGCGTCCGGCCGTCGATGTCGACCAGCAGCTCACCGGGCACCCCGTCGACCACGGCCTGGTCGACGTTGAACGCCTTGTCGACCACCAGCACCAGACCGGCTTGGACGTCCGAGGCGTGCGCCAGGTGCGGCCAGTCGACGAACGACACCGAGGCCCACGGGTGCCGGACGTCGAGCCCCCGGTCGTACAGATCGAGGGCCAGCGCCTCCCGCAGCCCGACGTACGTGCCTTCGCCCCGGGACAGCACCGCCACCGGCCCGTCGAGGCGGTCCTGCGACTCCATCACGCCGTCGTCCAGGTCGTCGAGGACGCTCCGGGTGACCGGTGAGTAGGCCGCCAGCAGGGTGTTCGAGCGACGCTCCAGGCTGGGGTTGACGACTGCGGGCAACGCCACGGCCAGTAGGCCGAGGCCCGGCAACACGGCGGCCCGCAGGTCACCCAGCCGGGGCCGGCGGGGCAGCCACGACGCGGTGGCGACGTCGCCGACCAGCAGCACCAGCGCGGTGGTGACGAAGAACGCCAGGACGAAGGCCCAGTGGTAGAAGGGCAGCCGGTACTGCTCGATCCCCACCGGCACCGACGAGCCGTTGACGAGCCCGCCCAGCGCCGCGGCCACGGCCATCGCCACCAGCATCGCCCGGCGACGGTCGCCGGCCCGCCGCCACCGCACCGCAGCCGCCAGCAGCGCGGCCACCACGGCACCGGCCGACAACCAGGTGAGCAACGACGGCGAACCGAAGAACCAGGTGCCGTCGAGCTGGGTCCGACCCAGCAGCGGTGGCAGGCCGAGGGTGTGCAGGACGTGGCGGGACGCGTCGTCGAGCCCCAGCTTGGGGCGGCTGGAGCTGGCGGCGAACCGCCGCAGCCCCGACAGGTTCCCGTCGGTGCCGAACAGCTCCTGCACGATCACCGGCGACCAGACCAGCAGCGCCACGCCCGCCGCGACCAGCGCCGGGCGCACCAGCCGGCGCCACCGCGGCAGCTCCAGCACCAGGAACCCCGCCACGCCGGCGCCGGTCATCAACGCCAGGGCCGGCAGCACGGCGAGGTGCTGCTGCGCGGTGAACGACACGAACAGCGCGGTGAGCGGCAGGAGCCGCAGGTCGCCGCACAGGAGGCACCAGAGCAGCACGGCCGAGCACAGCAGCGGGTAGCCCGAGATGCTGGAGCTGACCGGGTTCGCCAGCGACGAGGCACCGGTGGTGAAGGTGGTGGTGCCGAGCACCACGGCGGCGATCGCCCCGGCGGCCGGCCCGAGCTGACGGAACATCGCCCAGGCCGCCACCAGCACCGATCCCCCGGTGATCAGCGTCGACACCAGCAGCATCCCGGTGGCCGGCCCGAGCAGGCGCATGAACGGCGCCAGCAGGTAGAAGTGCGACGGCCCGAGGTGGTGCACCAGGTGGCCGTCGACGTAGTCGGCCGACGTCGACGGCTGGCCGACGAGCGGGGTGCGTCCCGTCCCCACGTCGAGGGCCCGCAGGCCCATGAAGGCGGGGTCGCCGGCCGGCACCCAGTCGGGCAGGTAGCGGGCGAACGCCAGCGTCGGGGCGAGGAGCAGCGCGGCGGTGAACGCGGCCGCTATCCAGCGCCCTCGCCGGTCGAGGTCGCTCCAGCGATGGACGGTCGGCCCCTCGGCCGCGGCCGCCCGTTCGGTTGTCCCGGTCTCCGGCGCCCCATCGTCGTCCCGGAGCTCGTCGTCGGCGAGCACCGCTCCCATAAGCAACCCCCAGTCGCAGCCGACGACGTTAGCGCCACGCCACGCCCCCTAACCTGGCCGAGTGTCGACGCACCATGTCGCCCAGGTGAACATCGGCCGCCTGCGGGCACCCGAGGGGTCACCGCTCGTGGCCGACTTCTTCGCCGCCCTCGACCCGGTCAACGCCCTGGCGGACGCCGCGCCCGGCTTCGTGTGGCGGCTGCAGACCGAGTCCGGCAACGCCACCGACATCCGCCCGTACGACGACGACCTGATGATCGTGAACCTCAGCGTGTGGGAGTCGATCGAGGCGTTGCGGACGTTCGCCTACCGGTCCGACCACCGCGCCTACCTGCGACGCCGGCGCGAGTGGTTCGAGGCGCTGAGCGACGCCTACCTGGCGCTGTGGTGGGTGCCGGTCGGCACCGAGCCCACCCCGTTCGACGCGGTCGACCGCATCGCCCTGCTCCGGGAGCACGGCCCGACCGCCGAGGCCTTCACGTTCCGGGACGCCTTCCCACCGCCGGGCACCTGACCTGAACACTGTCTAACGTGCGGGAATGACCGTTATCCCTGCCGATCTCACGGTCGCCGACCCGGCCTCGCTGGGCATCGACACCGCCAAGCTCGACGAGCTGCGCGCCCGGGTGCGCCGGGAGGTCGACGACGGGTTGCTGCCGTCGTGCCAGTGGGCGCTGGCGCGCCACGGCCGGCTGGTGGCGTTCGAGACGTTCGGGCCGCGCACGAACGACACCCGCTACGGCATCTTCTCGGCCACCAAGGCGTTGGTCGCCAGCACCGTGTGGCAGCTGATCGCCGAGGGGTCGATCGACGTGAGCCGGCGGGTGGCCGACCTCATCCCGGAGTTCGCCACCAACGGGAAGGACGGCATCACGATCGAGCAGGTGATGCTCCACACCTCCGGCTTCCCGCTGGCGCCGCTCGGGCCGCCCGCCTGGGACACCAGCGCCGGCCGCCGGGAGGCGTTCGGCCGCTGGCGACTCAACTGGGAGCCGGGCACGGCCTACGAGTACCACGCCACCTCGGCGCACTGGGTGCTCGCCGAGCTGATCGAGACCGTCACCGGCCAGGACTTCCGCGACGTCGTCCACGCCCGGGTCACCGAGCCGCTGGGGCTGCCCCGCATCCTCGGCCTCGCCCTCGACGACCAGGACGGCATCGCCGACCTCGAGCTGTGCGGCGAGCACGCCTCGGCCGAGGAGCTGAAGGCGGCGTTCGGGATCGAGGAGCTGCCGGTCGGCGAGGTCACCGACCAGGTGCTGCTCCAGCTCAACCGGCCCGAGGCCCGGGTGGTCGGCCTCCCCGGCGGGGGCGGCGTCACCACCGCAGCCGTGGTGGCGCTCTTCTACCAGGGCCTGCTCCACAACCAGGCAGGCCTGTGGGACCCCGAGGTGCTGGCCGACGCCACCGGCACCGTCCGCAACGACTTCCCCGACCCGCTCACCCACACGCCCGCCAACCGGGCGCTCGGCGTGATCGTCGCCGGCGACGACGGTCGGGCGCCCTTCCGGGGCTTCGGCCACACCCAGTCGCCTCGCACGTTCGGCCACAACGGTGCCGGCGGCCAGATCGCCTGGGCCGACCCGGACAGCGGCCTGTCGTTCTGCTACCTCACCAACGGCAACGACCTGCACGAACTGCGGCAACCACGGCGGGGCATCGGAATCTCGAGCCGCGCCGCTGTCTGCGTTCGACCCGGTGCGCTAACTTCCGGCGTCGGACCTGACGACGACCACGGGGAGTAGACATGGCGGGTAAGGGCGAGATCTACAAGCGCAACGACGGCAAGTGGGCCTTCCGGGTGAAGGCGTCGAACGGCGAGGTCGTGGCCACCGACGGCGGCCAGGGCTACAACGCCAAGGGCGACGCCGAGTCGACGCTGGCGAAGCTGCTCAGCGGCACCTACGACGGGCCGATCACCGTCCTCGACTGAGTTCGGCCGGACTAGTCCCGCAGGCGCACGTCGAGGTCGGCGTCCACCAGGTCGCCGTACTCGGCGTGCTCCCTCACGAAGCGGTCGACGAAGGGGCACAGCGCCACCAGCGTGCCCCCGCGGCCGCGCACTTCGTCGAGCGAGCTCCGCACCAGGATGCTGCCGAGCCCGCGCCCACCGAAGGCGGGGAACACCTCGGTGTGGGTGAACACCCGGGTGCCCTTCATGTCGCGGTAGGCCGCGAAGCCGGCCAGCTCACCGTCGACGGTGAGCTCGTAGCGGGATCTGTCCTTGCTGTCGGTCACCTCGGTGGTCACGGCGGGGAACCTACCGGCCTGTTGGCGTTCTCGCAGCGAACGATGTGAGGCTGGGCCCATGGCGGCCCGGTCGATGCGTAGCCCCTCGTTGCGACCGTTCGACCCCCATCGCGACCGGGCCGCGGTCGCCCGGCTGTGGGCGTCCGCGCTGGGCGACGACTGGCCCGTGCTGCCCGACGCGGTCGACCGGCTGGGGGCTGGCCACGTGCTGCTGGTGAACCGATCGCTGGTCGGGATGATCGCCGTCGACCCCCGTGGTTCCATCACCTTCCTGGCGGTGGAACCCGCCGAGCAGCGCCGGGGCCACGGCACCCGGCTCGTCGGGCGGGCCCTCGACGACTTCCGCCGGGACGGCCTCGCCGCGGTGCGGGTGGGCAGCGGCGGCGACCACTACGTCTGGCCGGGCGTGCCGACGTCGTGCACCGCGGCGCTGGCGTTCTTCGAGCGGCTGGGCTGGGCGGAGGACGACCGCACCACCGACCTGGTGCAGGACCTCCGGGCGTCCGACGTGGTCGAGCGGATGGAGGGCTACCCGCCGCCCGACGGCGTCGACGTGGCGCCGGCCGGGCCCCGCCTGATGGCCGACGTGATCGCCTTCGAGGACACCCACTTCCCCCAGTGGTCGCGCTACTTCCGGGAGCCCCACGACGGGGTGCTCATCGCCCGCGACCGTCACGGGTCGATCCTGGGGTCGCTGCTGCTCGACGGCCCGGGGCGCACCGCCTCGCCGTACTGGCCGCTGCTGGGCGACCGCTGCGGGGCCATCGGCTGCGTCGGCGTGATGCCCGAGCAGGAGGGTCGCGGCATCGGCACGGCGATGGTGGCGGCGGCCACCCGGCTGCTGGTCGACCGCGGCGTCCACCGGTGCCTGATCGACTGGGTCGTGCGGGTCGACTTCTACGGTCGCCTCGGCTACCGACCCTGGCGCACCTACTCGATGCGCTCGCGCGGCATCTGACGCGCTCCGTGGCCGAACGACCACATCGGGTTGGCTAGCGTGGCCGGCTGATCCAGACGAGGCGGGCAGCCAGGAGCCCCTGTGTCGCCCGCCCACCTCCGCCCGCGGCGCCCCACCACCGACCTCACCGTCACCGTCCTCGCCGTCGGTCTCGTGCTGCTGGCCGCCCTGGGGGCGTGGCGGCTGACCGACCAGGACGACACCTCGTCGGCCGGAGGCCCGGCGCCGCTCCGGGACCTGGCCGCCGGGCCCGCGCCCGTCGCCGCTGCCGCGCCGGACGAGGAGGACGCCGAGGACGCCGAGGACGCCGAGGACGCCGAGGACGCCGAGGACGAGACGAGCCGGGGCGCCGCCCGCATCCGGGAGGAGAACGCCCGGCCCGGCAACCCCGAGTGGCCCATCGACGAC
>Ga0193742_1000194_pt1 | contig 44590 bp, 37 predicted proteins | sample L2c1metaG_FD_165511 | JGI IMG/M metagenome (GOLD analysis project Ga0193742, IMG submission 165511) | Soil microbial communities from a riparian zone of the East river system, Colorado, United States - L2c1 | ecosystem: Environmental > Terrestrial > Soil > Riparian zone | place: USA: East River... | reverse complement strand
TACTCCACCGAAGGTGATTGGACGAAGGGATCCGCTCGGGCTCTGGTCTCTAACCCTTGGCCCAGAGCGTTGCTTCACAGCAGCGGCAGGATATCTTCGCACTTGACAACATCTTCGCCCTTATTGAAGGATATCTTCGCACTTGACAACATCTTCGCCCTTATTGACGAATCCATTTGCGCAGACTTGTCTTCTCGGCCACACTTCCCCTTGCAGTCGCGCGGCCGACCATACATTGTGGGAAGTGACCTCAAGACCAACCCATAAATTAAGCTCAAATATCGCTGAATCCTATTCTGGATATAATAATCCAAAACATCCGTAGTCGAAAACAGGAGGGATATTGATGGCGGAAGCACGGGCAAGTTCGTTTGCGGGCAAAGTAGCAGTCGTTACAGGTGGCTCGAAGGGCATCGGGGCAGGAATCGTTCGCCGTTTAGCTTTGGATGGTGCAGCGGTGGCATTTACGTATTCCAGTTCGAAAGAGAAGGCTCTTCAGCTCGTAGCGGAAATCGAATCCTCGGGAGGAAAAGCGTTGGCTGTCAAGGCCGACAGTGCCTCCGCTGAAGAAGTTCAGGGGGCCGTCAGCGAAGCAGTCGATACCTTCGGCGCACTCGACATCTTCGTGAGCAATGCCGGCATTCTCATTCGAGGCACTGTTGACACCTACAGCTTGGAAGACCTTGATCGCATGATTGCCATCAACATCCGTGCTGCCTTTGTGGGCGTGCAAGCGGCTGCAAAAGCGATGAAGGACGGTGGCCGAATCATCCTAATCGGAAGCAATACTGCTGTTCGCACAGCATTCCCGGGTGCGAGCGTCTACAGTATGACGAAGTCCGCGCTTACCGGACTTGTTCGAGGCGCCGCCATCGATCTTGCTCCGCGTGCCATTACCGTCAACAATATCCAACCCGGCCCTACTGCCACGGAGATGAGTTCACCTCATGCCGAGATGGTCAAGCCGTTCATCCCCCTACGGAGAATGGGCGAAGTATCGGAAGTCGCCAGCTTCGTCTCGTATCTCGCATCGAATGAAGCGAGTTTCATCACAGGAGCCAGTCTACCATCGATGGCGGCTACGTCGCATAGCCGAGACTGGATCTACGAAGGGAGGGCGTATGGCGAGACCAAAAGAGTTCGACGAGGACAAGGCATTGCACAAGGCCATACGCCTCTTTTCGCAACAAGGCTTTGCCGCCACATCCACCGACGAACTGATGCGCGTCATGGATGTCGGCCGGCAGAGTATGTACGACACCTTCGGCGATAAGCGCGCGTTATTTCTGAAAGCGCTCAAGACATACGTCACTGAGAGTGTCGACACCATCCGTACCGCTCTGGAAGAACCTGGTCCGGCACTCACGGCGATGCGAAATACTCTTGCCCGCTTCGCCGAGCGTAAAGACTTGTCGAGCACGGAAGGCTGCATGGGCATAAATGCGGTTTGTGAGTTTGGGCAGCGAGATACGGAGGTCAATCAGATCGTCCGAGAGGCTGCGCGGAGACAGCATGAAGCGGTGATGGCTGTGCTCAACCGAGCCACGAGTCAGAGTGAACTGGATGGCAATGTTGACCTGGACAGCCTGGCTGATTTTTTCGAGAGCACGCTCGCTGGAATCCGGATGGCGGCAAAGGCCGGCAAGAGCCGGCAAGCGTTGCAGAATATCGCGGCGGTCGCCGGACAGGTCTATGGGAAAGCAGATCGCTGACTTGTTTCCGCGACTTCACCTAACATCCTCCGCCGGGCAAGCGACCTGAAAGAATGTTCTTCTCTGTTGTGGGTGCCGAGAAGCGCGTTTTTTCATTACCAATGGATAGCGAGCAGATTTTCCGAGCGACCTGTCCCGGAAGAGGTCATCGACAAGCATTGATTTTTCTAATTTGTTCTGGCCGGACACCTGGCTACCGCCTACTGTGAGGAGATCTAAGCCATGCTGTAATTGCTTCAGACGTTCACGGAAAACTCCTTTGCACAGAACCCCAATGTTCCCGCCAGTCAGGCTATCTTTACGACTCCCATCACGGTTGGAGCCGTCTACAGCCCAGACTTCCGGCTGGGAATTACGCAGAACTGGACTGCATCGGTCGAACAACAACTTCGCAGCGATCTGGCATTTCATCTTGCCTATGTCGACAGTCAGTCGTATCACCAAGCCATCCAAAAGGATCTCAATCCGGGAATTTATGCGGCGAATGGGACCCGGGCGCTCTATGGACCCAACTTCGGCCAGGTCCTGGAATTCACCTCGGAAGGTACCTCGTCATATCAAGCACTCCAGATCGGAATTGAGAAGCGTCTGTCTCATGGACTCCAGATTCGGTCGAACTTCACCTGGTCCAAGTCGGTGGATATTCTTTCGAATGCGTCTTACTCCAGTCTTGTCGTGAGCAATCCCATGGATCTCCGCCATGACCGTGGAGTCGCGTCCACCAACGTGCCTCTCATCTCGATCACGAATCTTGTCTACACCACGCTGGATCTACGCGGACACAACGGCTTTGTTCGAGCCGTGCTTGGATCCTGGGAGGGCAGCCTGATTTATACGATGCAGTCCGGCTTCCCCTTCAGCATTCAGGGAGGGAATGGCAACAACAACTCCGGATCGCTTCAACTCGCGGACCGCGCCGATATTACCGGGATGCTTTACCAGGTCCACCAGGGATCAAAACAGCAGTGGCTGGCGTACTACTTCAACACAGCTGCCTTCAAGACGAATGCAGTCGGAACCTTTGAAAATTCGCAGCGGAACCTGCTGAAGGGGCCGGAAATCAGTTCCGGCGATCTCGCGCTTATCAAAAACTGGATGTATCAGGAGCGATACACCCTTCAACTACGTGGCGAGTTCTTCAACGTCTTGAATCATCCGAGCTTCGGACTTCCCAATACTGGTCTGGGAAACTCGAACTTCGGCCAGATCACCACGATCGGCGGCAATCCCTCCGCGAGTCATCCAGGGTGGTCTGAAGCTGTCGTTCTGAACAGGCTTCTCCAGTATCCCCGCAAAGATCGCAGATTGAATGCCTTTTGCATGTTCGCACGGAGATAGGCAGCATGATTGTATCCGCAGCCATAAACTTGGAGGATGACATGGATTGGATGGTCCCTGCTCTCCGCGCTCTTTGCCGCCGCAACCGCTATTCTGGCGAAACTTGGTGTAGCTCACGTTGAGTCGAACCTGGCTACGGCAATCCGCACCACCGTCGTTCTCGTCCTTGCGTGGGCGATTGCGATCGGCTTCGGCTCGCATCGTCAGCTTGGGTCGCTCGACCGGCGCAGCCTAGGGTTCCTGGTGGCTTCGGGTATCGCCACCGGGCTGTCGTGGATCTGCTACTTTCGCGCACTCGCGACCGGACCGGCATCGAGGGTGGCGCCGGTCGACAAGCTCAGCGTCGTCTTTGTGATCCTGCTTGCTTGGCCACTGCTGGGAGAGACAATTACAAAAGGAAAGCTGCTTGGCGGCAGCCTGATCGCCATTGGAGCTGTCATCCTGGCCCTTGTGAAATGATCTACCACACCTGACGAGATCGCAGCGCGCTTGATTGCAATGTTACTGAAGCCTTCGAGGTGTATAGTCTCCTGCGGTGAGTGCCGTCTTTCATTCCCCGAGATCACGGGGTTGACTCGGTCTTAATGCAGAAGGGATACTTAAATCGCAGCACTTTCTCATTTTTATTTCTCAGGACCGAATCGTGTCGAATATTCTTCAGAGTCTTCCAGCAGGTCAGAAGGTTGGTATTGCATTTTCAGGCGGACTGGACACCAGTGCGGCTCTCCACTGGATGAAGCTGAAGGGTGCCCTGCCCTATGCCTATACGGCGAATCTGGGCCAGCCGGATGAGACGGACTACGAGCAGATTCCACGCAAAGCGTTGGAGTATGGAGCGGAAAAGGCGCGCCTGATCGATTGCCGGCCGCAGTTGGTCGCTGAGGGGCTGGCTGCGCTGCAGTGCGGCGCTTTTCATATCTCAACTGCGGGAGTGACGTATTTCAACACGACTCCTATCGGGCGTGCGGTGACGGGAACAACGCTGGTCGCAGCGATGAAAGAAGACGAGGTCGGTATATGGGGGGACGGCAGCACCTACAAAGGCAACGACATTGAGCGTTTCTATCGCTATGGTCTGTTAGTCAATCCAGACCTGAAGATCTACAAACCCTGGCTCGATGATGCGTTTATCAATGAACTCGGCGGACGTGCCGAGATGTCAGAGTTCATGCGGCAGTCGGGCTTCGAGTACAAGATGTCAGCCGAGAAGGCCTATTCGACGGATTCGAATATTCTTGGCGCAACCCATGAGGCGAAGGATCTTGAACAGCTAAACAGCAGCGCCAAGATCGTCGTTCCGATCATGGGAACTGCGTTCTGGCGTGACGATGTTGAAGTCAAGCGCGAAGAGGTGACAGTACGGTTTGAAGAAGGATGGCCTGTCGCGCTAAACGGCACCGAGTTTCCGGACGCGGTTGAGCTTCTGCTCGAGGCGAATCGTATCGGCGGACGCCATGGTCTGGGTATGAGTGACCAGATCGAGAATCGAATCATCGAGGCAAAGAGCCGGGGCATCTACGAATCGCCGGGACTTGCCCTACTTTACATTGTTTATGAGCGCTTGATCACTGGAATTCATAACGAGGACACAATTGAGCAGTATCGAGAGAATGGCAGAAAGCTTGGCCGCCTGCTCTACCAGGGGCGTTGGTTCGATCCACAGTCGATCATGCTGCGCGAGAGCGCGCAACGTTGGGTCGCAAAAGCGATCTCTGGTGAGGTAACACTGGAGCTTCGCCGAGGCAATGATTATTCGATTCTCAACACGAGCTCTCCGAACCTTACGTTTAAGCCGGAGAGGCTGACGATGGAGAAGGGTGAGTCTACCTTCTCTCCAAGAGACCGCATTGGACAGCTCACAATGCGAAACCTCGACATCATGGATACGCGGGAGAAGCTGATTACCTATGCGAAAGCGGGGTTGTTGACGCAGAATACGGGCATCGCTTTACCCTTATTAAAGGATGGAGAAAAGAAAAACTAAACGAGGTAAGGATTTCTTTGGATCTTCTAAGCAGTTCACATCCATAATCCTCGACCGAGTTGTTTTCGAATCGGATTTCGTTCTGAGGGTACCGGGCTCGAACAGGTAGAATCAATCTCTCATGACGAACGGCAAGAAACGCGAAGCGATTGCGCTCATCCTCGGCGTCGGTATACTCGTCAACTACTTCGACCGAGTCAACTTATCGGTAGCCCATGATGCGCTGCAGAATACCTTCGGCATCTCGGATATCTGCTTTGGATATCTTCTCGGCGCATACAGCTGGACCTATGCCATCATGCAGCTTCCAAGCGGTTCCCTGCTCGATCGCTTCGGCGTTCGGCGCGTGATGCTCATCGCGATTACGCTGTGGGCATTAGCATCTGGTCTCGCCGCGATCGCCCCCACGATCCTCTTTCTATTCGCAGCACGAGGATTGCTAGGCATCGGCGAGGCCCCTACCTTCCCTGCTTGCGCAAAGGCGATCGGACTCTGGTTTCCTCCAGAGTCTCGCGGGGTACCGACCGCCACCTTCGATGCCGCGGCAAAGCTGGCAATCGGGCTCGGAACACCGATTCTGGGACTTGTCCTGCTGCACTTTGGACTACGTATAAATTTTGCCGTCACTGCGATACTCAGTGCGCTTTACGCAGGACTCTTTGCGTGGCAGTATCGCGATCCACAGACGGGCGAGACAAATCACTCCAGCCAAATCGTGGAGGAACAGGCCAGCAGCCTAGGAATCCTCGATCTGTTGCGAGAACGAAAAGTTCTCGGTGCGGCAATTGGCTCCGGTGCCTATAACTATTGCTTCTATTTGCTACTGACCTGGATGCCGTTCTATTTGCAAAAGGGACTTAAGATGACCAGTCAAAATGCTGTGCTCTGGTCTGCTATTCCCTGGCTCGTCGCTGCGATCGTCGGTTTCGTAGTAGGGGGTCTCCTGACCGACATGCTCGTGCGTCGAGGCTATGATGCAAGCACGGTACGCAAAACCATTCTGATGGTGGGGACTGGCATGGGATTGTTTATCCTGGCGCCGGCATTTAGCCACAACCCACAGTTAGTGTTGATCTGCCTAAGTCTGGCGCTGAGCGGCTTATCAGCTGCCTCTCCGGTTCTTTGGACACTTCCATCCCTTTTGGCGCCGTCGGGAAGTACAGGCCGTGTGGGTTCAATCATGAATCAGTCAAATCAAGTGGCGGCTATCGTAGCTCCTATCGCGACGGGCTATATCAGCACGTGGACTCACTCGTTCGCTGCGGCGTTCCTCGTAGCTGGAATCATTCTTTTGATTGGCATTGCAAGCTATATTCTTCTGCTGAAGCGAATCGAGCGTATCCCGATGGATATCTTCAAAGATCGCTTAGCGACTTAGTGTTCTGAGCCTGCGCTGCAGGAAGAGCTCTCGTTGCGCCAGTTGAGATTCCTCCATCGACCAGCAATGTCTGTCCCGTGACATATCGACTCTCTTCCGATGCGAGAAAGACGACCGGACCGTCAAGATCATCCGGACGTCCCGGTCGCTTTACAGGAATGCGGTCACAGAGATATTCGACCCACTCTTTATTCTCGTACATGATCTTGTTTTGGGCGGTCTTGAACCATCCGGGAGCGAGGCAATTCACTGTAATGCCGTGGGGTCCCCAGTCGTCTGCCAGACTCATCGTAAGTTGACGCACTCCGCCGCGGCTCGCTCCATAAGGACCGAGCCCTGCGTATCCAGCGACCGAGGTGACGGACCCCACATTGATGATGCGTCCATAGCCGCGCTCAATCATGCCTCCTGCCACAGACTGTGCCACAAAAAATGTGCCGCGCAGATTTGTATCCAGTATGCGATTCCAGTCGTCCCAGGTGACATCGATTGCCGGTTTGCGAATATTCATTCCGGCGTTATTCACCAGGATATCAATCGAACCGAAGACGGCCTCCGCTTCCTTAACAGCAGAACGGATGGAGCACTCATTGCATACATCGAGCGCAACGGAGACACACCGACGGCCTAGTGCGATGATCTCCTGCTCGAATTCGACCAGGGCATTTCGATCGCGACTGGTGAGGACTAGATTCGCCCCGGCGCGGGCGAGAGCCCGTGCAAAGTATTGGCCGAGCCCTCTGCTCGTTCCAGTCACGAGAGCGACACGTCCGGTCAGATCGAAGAGGGGATGCGACGTCGATGACAAAGGATCTTTTTCGGGTGGCATTGGTTCGTTCACCTAAACTGCAGTTGGTCTGAGAATAATCTTGATGAGATTTGGCTCTCTCCTGTAAAGGCGATCGAAAGCTGTCGCTCCGTCAGACAGCGGCTGGACCGCAGAAATAAATGGAGAGACATCGATCTGCTTTGAAGCAAGCAACTCAATCGCGCGAGGGTATTCGCCTGCAGAAGCGGCGGACCCTTGCAATCGGATCTGACGTGTTACAACGGACTGCAGGGGCAATTCCACTTGAGCATCAATATTTCCGACCAGAGTAATCGTGCCGCCTTTGCGCACCGCTTCGATGGCTGTCTTTACAGTTGCGCCAAAACCTACGGCTTCGAAGACGTGATCGATGCCGCCAGGATAGCTATGCAGTATGACCTGCGCGGCATCCGTTCCCTTCTCATTCTGACGAAGGTGAATCGGTGTGTGCGCGCCGGAGCGGCCTGCGGCTTGGACTCGACTCTCATCAGGATCGGCGACGAAGATATGAGAGGCGCCGGCGACGCGCAGCGCCTGTACGATCAGCGTTCCAATCATTCCTGCACCGAGCACCAGCGCGGTTTCACCAGCCTTAAACTTTGAGACGGAGACCGCATGAAGCGCGACGGAGACCGCCTCAATCATCGCTGCCTCGGTGAAAGGCAGTTCAGACGGAAGACGATAAAGCACTCTGGCTGGAACTGCAACATACTCCGCAAAGGCACCATTGCGACGGTAATCCTTACAGGAGACCCCAAAAACTTGACGGTTGTCGCAGAGGTTTACATCACCGCGAAGACAATACGAACAGCCTCCGCAGTACAGTGTGGAATCAAAGGTCGCGCGGTCGCCCTTCTTCCACTCTGTCACGTCAGCGCCGACCTCAGCGATCACTCCTGCCGCTTCATGACCCATAATCACCGGCGGAATACGGCGTCCGGACGATCCGTCGTACCCATGGACATCGCTTCCGCAGATGCCGCAGGCTTCGACTCGTAAAAGAATCTCGTCAGATGCGAGCTCAGGAAGAGGCACGTCGACAAGATCGAGTTGCCGGTACTCCGACAGCATGAGAGCTTTCATGACTATCCACTTTACACGAGTACCGTCAGGACAGATTTATCGAGATCCACACCGTTGCGAGCATCTTCTGTGGCGACGATAGCTCCGCTTTTTAGAGAAAGCATTGGGACAATTATTGTTGCCAACCGCCTCCGAGTGCGCTGTAAAGCTGGACTAGCGTGAGGGCTTCGCTTTGCTGCGCGCTGATGAGGTTCAACTGAGCTGAGAAGAGATTGGAGTCCGTCGTCAGCACCTCAAGATAACTTGTCGATCCCCCCTGATAGCGGATGCGGGCGAGCCTGGTTGCATCCTGCGCGGCATCGACGAGTTTCTGCTGCTGCTCATGGGCGGTTCGTTGTTTCTGTGTGGCAATAAGAGCGTTCGAGACATCGCGAAATGCAGTCACGATGGTCTTCTGATAGGCCATCACCATCTCTTCTTTTTGCTGCTTGGAGTAATCCAGCTGTCCGCGCAACTTCCCTCCCAGGAAGATGGGCTGCGTTAGCGATCCGAGTCCATAGATCGTTCTACCAGATGGATCGAAGAGATTGGAGAAGCTGTCACCTCCAAGGCCTCCTGATGCGCTGATCGAAAGCATTGGGAAGAACTGGGCTCGGGCGACTCCAATCTGCGCATTCGCAGCGATCAATTGGCCTTCGGCCTGCCGAATATCGGGACGTCTTTCGAGAAGCTGCGAAGGAAGTCCAGCGGGCAGAGGAGAGGTCAGCGACTTCTGCACTGTAAGACCGGCCGTGTTTACCTGAGCGGGAAGCTGCGCCTGCGATACACGCAGCTGGCACAACACCTGGTCGGTGTCTGGATTCGTCTCGACATCAAAATCAACGTAGACGGTAGCTTGGCCATTGTTGGCGTCGACCTAATACATTTACAGCAGGTTGTCCACGCGTTCATCTACTGTTCGATCGGGGTGGAGACTGCCTGGGTCAGAGTCTTCGCACCGGCACCGGGATAAGTCGCCTGAACCTGTATCTCAGGAGGAACAATGTCTGGATATTTGCGAGGTCGGAAAGGCTCAGCATCGAGACAAGGTCGACAATAACCGTAATGATGGCGATAACAATGGCGACAATCGGTCACCGGATAAAAAACTTCGACATCGCTATCTCCCCGCCGTTGAGCCGCTTACGTTTGAAGTCGGCGCTACTGCTGGCCCGGGATGAGGCGAAACCGTCGCTCCCTCTTTGAGTTTTTGCAGGTTATCTGTAATCACCTTGGTGCCGTCTTGCAAGCCGCTGGTTACGATTCAATAGTTACCAACCTAAGGACCGAGTGTGACATTCACGACGTGCACTTTGTTATCGGCAGCGACCGTGTAAACCTATTCGGCTCCCTGCATTTCCTGCACCGCAGCCTGTGGAATCAGAAGAGGATTGCGACGAACCTGCGTTGCCGCGCTCACACGACCGGACTGTCCAGGCCGCAGAATTTTTCCAGGGTTTGGAAAGGATGCCGCGATTCGGATTGCACCAGTCTGCTGATTCAGCTGACGGTTGACAAAGATAATGCGTCCCTGGTGCGGATAGGACTGGCCATTGGCCGGCGTGAGGGTTAACGGCAGCTTGGCTCATCCTATAAGAAGATCTCCTCCACCTACCTTCGCCTGTTCGATGAGAGCCAGGTACTCGCTGTCGGAGATGGAAAACTATATCTTGATCGGATTGAGCTGTGAGACTGAGGTCAATATGCTCTGCGGACTCATCAGGTTGCCGACCTGCACCAAAGCCTGATCGGCAACACCACCGATGAGCGAACGGACGTGCGTAAATCCCAGATTGAGCTTGGCCGTATCTATGCCGGCCTGCGCCGTTGCAATCTGCGCCTTCGCCGATTCTACTAACGCTGCGTTCTGGCAGCCTGCTGCTTTTCAGTATTGAGCTGGCTCTGGGCGATTGCTCGCTGGTTCGGCGAGTGGCGTATCGCGTTTCACATTGATACGGGCAAGCTCAAGCTGCCCCTGTCCGAACTGTCCCTGCGCCTACTCGAGGGTGGCCTGAAACGGTCGCGGATCGATCTCAAACAGAACTTGGCCCTTTTGAACCTGCGAGCCTTCTATATAGGTCTGCTTGACCATGTAGCCGCTTACCTGTGGCTGAATCTGAGCATTGATATAACCCTCCAGAGTGCCAACCCATTCCCCAACGAGAGGAACGTCCTTCTGCGTCGCCGTCGTCACGGAGACAGGTAAGGCGCCCCCCCGCGGTTGAGTGGCTTTGCCATCTGCGGTTTTGTTTCCTGCGCATCCAGCTAAATAAGCTATCGAGGTAAAAATCGCTGCAAAAGTGCGATCTTAGCCTTCGGACTATGATTATGCTGTTTGATAGATAACTGTCCTGCAGATCGGAACATCCTCTTCATTCGCTTCCTGAATAAACATACAAAAGTGGCAATAAATAAATTGAATGACAGCCTGAAGCGGCAAACTCGGGCTGTTCAAACGCATCAGCAACTGATCGCCGCAGCCCGGCATGTATTTGCTCTTAGGCATACGAACAGGCCCGACTAGAAGAGATCGCATCTGTGGCCGGTAAAACACGAGGCGCTGTTTACGCCATTTCACAGATAAGGAAGATGTCTTCTTCGCCATTTTGAAGAAGATATCTCTCACTACAAAGAGCATGTGAGCCGGGAATTCGAACAGGTAGCAACGCTTGATGAACGCGTCGAGACTCTCACCCGACATCTCTTTCACACCCTTCAGGACCGTCGACGTATTCTGCTTGACCTGGAGTTCAAGATGTACGCGATCCGTAATCCACGAGAAACAGATAGCTTAGCAAAGCTACGGATGGCGTTGTGTCTTCAAGGGATGAAATCGACGCTCGAGATTCTGATGCCGGAATGGCAGTCTCTCACCGATCAGGACCGGAGAACACTCAATGCTCAGTTCTGCGCCCTTCTTGAAGGGCTTCTCGTGAACCGCCTCTTCGATTCCGATGCCCCTTAGCGATCATAAGGCGATAAAAGTTCATACGCTCCGCCGTAAGATCGTTTCTGCCATCTTGATGTCTTTCTCCGAGGAATCGAGACCACCTATTAAGTTTTGGATCTCATCTTCGAAGGCAACTGAAAAGTGGTTTCTTCTTCGTGCTCCACAAATGATTTGAGTCCGGCTAGCGATTGATCCCATTGAGCGGAGACTTGTTCCAGATATTCCCTGGCCTCATTCAACCGGTGCAGATTCAGTTCAAAGAGATTCTCGCGGCCTATTCGGACACTGTGAACGATCTTCGCGCGTTCAAGTACCCGAAGATGTTTCGTAATAGCTTGACGAGTGATCTCGAAATCCTCCGTGAGTTCGGCGATTGACTGCTGCTGCTTGCCATTCAAGAGTCGCGCGAGCAGCAGCAATCGTGTTTGATCGCCAAGCGCAGCAAAGATTGCCGCCTTGGCCGCCCGCCCAGAGGCCGCCACGCTGCTACGTTTGAGCAACATAGGTCTCGATATTCTTCATCTGTTCCGTCCAACCCGAATCGTTTCCGCGAAAAGCATCTGGCCTGCGGTCGTCTGGCAGGGCCTCGAATCCTGATTCGGTGAGCGTAAGGATCGTCCCCTTTGAGCTCTTCTCCAGGCAAAACTCTACAAGAGTGCGGGGCTCGGTTGAATAATCAACCTTTGGATCGATGGCGCCTGGATGCCATGTAAAAGAAAAGAGCTGTTCCGGCACCATCTTCTGGACAATCACATCCATCCGGAGATGTTCATATCCAGGATAGGTAATGAAACCGCTCGTGCTCTCTCCGGGCTTGAAGGGCCTCTCTAGGTTGACACTAAACCATTGCCCAAATTCACGATAGTCCGTTAAAGCACGCCAGACCCGCGATATGGGGGCGTTTAATTCAATGCGCTTTTCAATGCAGTTTTTCACTATGCAACCTCTTGGTTGCCTAATATAAGGTTAAATCGGATTAAATGCAATTTGGTTTTTGAACATAATCTTCATCCAGATCGACAACCTCGATGAGTTCATTATCTTCAGACGCGGATAGCTATCCTATAGACATCGAGGGCATTGTCAAAAGTCTATTCGCGCGCTGTTTCATCGATCGAGCATGCTCGATCAGAAGAGTGATCATGACAATTAACCAGAGCGGAAGCGAGAGGTCGAAAGGCTCAGTATCGGCAAGCCCACGTACTAGAGCGAAGATTAGAAAGGAAAAAAAGAATGTCCTTGCAGATCCAGGCTCAAGTCTTCGAATGTGACGGTAGAGACTGCCATAGATTAAGATCCACATACAGATACCGAATACGCCATAGGCGTAGAACTGTTGCAGGAGTTCATTGTGAGCATGGCGGGCCTCGAATTGATCAGGGCCGAATGGTGGAATCACCTTCCACACGGAATGGAATCCATGTCCGATCCAAGGCTTTTCGATGGCCTCCGCCAGGATGTATGCCCATATACCGAACCGCCCGCTCAAAGTTTCGGATTGGTTGCCGGCATTGCTGTAGACATCGTAGTAAGAGGCAAAAAGGCTCGAGAATGAAACTACGAGTACCAAGGCAGCGAGGATATAGAACAACTTAGTTCGCCAGCTTATGGACTTATCTTTCACCAGCAAAAAAGCCTGGCTTACGAGAAATGCAACGATTGTGGTTTTGCTAAGAGTTCGAATGAGCGTAACTGCAAGCAAAATGGCGGCTAGTCCCCACCCCCTCTCTTTTTTCCGAATGAGGTATTGCGCAAAAAAGAACGCAAAGGCGGAGAGATAGCCTATCTGGTTGGGACCAAGAAGTTCTTCGTCACCAAGACGGAGGTCCGATTGCGCCGGTAACAGCCATGCTGTAATCGCGACCAAACATGCACCCCATACGTATCCCTTCATTAAGGAGTCCGAGGTTTCCGTCAGCGGGCCTGCGCGAAACAACAAGATAACCATCACAAGATCGGCCGCCATTGCGCACCAGTAAGCAACTGCTGCTGGAAGCGATGCCGTGCTGCTCCATAACAAACTACATCCTGAAAATCCAAGAAAAATAAATGCCCAGCGCACGCTTTTCTGATGTGCTAGGTCTGCGAATAGACCAGAACCTCTTCCAGGAGAGCAAAATATAGTTATGGCTAAAAAAAGGAAGTTGAGAGCAAGATTTATTTCGACACCTGTCTGTGCTTCCGTGCCAAAAATACGAACCGAGAGAAGCACGAGAAACAGGCGAAAGGCCAGGTAAAATCCGATCGTAAACGGCAAAGCCCCTGTCGGTGACCCAATGAGCCGCTCGCTCTCCAACTCGCAAAGATCTACAGACATACTCTTCGATCTGAACTTTTCATGTCCTGACACATGTTGCCTGCCTGTCCTATCCATCCTTTCTAATCCCGTTGCGTGCAAGGGTTGTCATGTCTTGGTGGATCGATTGTCAGAATATTGTCATTAAGCAACTATTCATGTTCTTTAATCCGATTTACGTGAAGTTCAATAACCCGAGAGATCGGAACCTGTCGTCGTTCTATATTTGAGCTATTTCTTTCGCGAACAACAAAGTGACAAATCACTGACGATCGGATGACATGTCCGCAGTCACGGCTCTTTAAGGTGAGAGGCGAAGAAGATTCCTATGCCCCAGCCTTTCATCGTCGCCCGTATGGTCCATGTGGTCCGCAGAACCCACTCCGATAGACCTGGCGTTTTCCGCAAATCCCTCTCTGTAATGCTCTTACTCCTTTTTGTTTTCGTTGCCGTCGATGTACAGGCGCAGTTGTCCTCCTCTGCTTCCACGTCTATGCAGAGTTCATCACCGGTTTCGATGAATGACCAAGACAGTGCAGCCGTGACCGCCAATGATGCCAGCCGCTCTGACAATGGTCTCTCGTCAAATCCCACCGGCGGTCTCTCGTCAAATCCCACCGGCCTGATCACGGGCCCAGCTCTCTCATCTGACCAGATTATCAATATCCTGCAACAAAATCCCGACCTTGTGGTGGAATTGAAGTCTCAAGTGGCAGATCGTCTTCAGGAACAGGGCAAGCAGATCGATGCCAATGATATTTCGGATCAGATGCTATACAGCCAAATTTCCAGTGATGCCAGTACACGCGCAGGCATAACGACCTTTCTGCGCGCTCAGGGATATGTTCCTGACGACGGTCTCCAGTCGATGAGCTCAGGTATCGGAGGTGGAAGCATGGAAAGCAGTTCTTCCTCCGCCCAGGACTCACGCCCCCTCTCCAGCAACTTAGACGCGGGCAAGCTCGACGATGCGAATGACCTTCCGCCGGCCTCAGATCATCGCGCGAGGTCTAACGGAATTAGCCGGAGATCAGACGATACTCGAAGCCCGGAGCCAGCGGCCTCTTCTACCGATGCGCCGAGGGTGTTTCGGCGGAGCACACCCTACGATCTTCGATCGATGCAAGATCTGTACACCCAGATTCCCGAACACAATAAACCCCTAAAGCGCTTTGGCGCCGACGTCTTCTCGAAACGTGACGACTTTGCCGCGGGTATGACTCATAACATTCCACTCGATGTGCCACTAGGACCAAGCTATGTGATTGGACCAGGCGATGGACTCAAGATTGATATCTGGGGAAGCATTACCACCAGCATTGCCCGTACCGTCGATCGAGATGGACATGTTCTCCTCCCCGAAGCAGGCTCCCTCAGTGTTGCGGGACTTTCTCTGGACCAGGCACAAAGCCTTATTAAAAATACCCTGAAACGACAGTATCGCAATATAGACACCACAGTTACGGTCTCACGTCCCCGAACGGTTCGCGTGTATGTCGTAGGAGATGCACAGCGACCTGGGGGTTATGACATCAGTTCGCTGGCGACTCCTTTGAGTGCACTGTATGCTGCTGGCGGCCCAACGACGGTTGGCTCTCTTCGCATCTTGCGCCATTATCGTGGAAGGCAGCTTATTGAAGAGGTCGACCTCTACGATTTTCTGCTTCATGGGATGCGTAACCGAAGTGCTCTTTTCGAGAGCGGAGATACGCTGCTGGTTCCTCCTACAGGACCGCAGGTTGCTGTCTCCGGTTCCGTGAAGCGTCCAGCAATCTATGAGTTGAAATCAGGTGAATCAACGCTCGCCGCCATCGTTGATAACGCCGGCGGTTTCAGCGTCGCGGCTTCACTGGGCCACATCACGATCGAGCGCATTGACGAGAACCGGCTTCGCGAGACCGTGACACTTAATATTCCCGCCGACCAAGGTCCGGAGTCAGGCCGCCAAACCATCGCTGCCTTTCAGGTAAAAGACGGCGACCGCATTCGCGTTGAGCCGATTCTGCCGTATAGCCAGCGAGCCATCTATCTCGAAGGACATGTTGTACGCCCAGGACGCTTGCCCTATACAGATGGAATGCATCTTAGCGATATTCTGCATAGCTATCGCGACATGCTACCGGAGCCTGCATCTCACGCGGAGATCGTGCGCCTCATTCCGCCTGATCTTCATGCCGAGACCATCGAATTCAATGTTCCTGACGTTCTCACCGGAAATGCCAATATCAATCTCCAACCCTTCGATACCATCCATATCTTCGGTCGCTATGAGGTGGATGCACCCAAGGTGACGATCCATGGTGAAGTGCTTCGGCCTGGCGCCTATCCTATGTCGAAAGGCATGACTGCGGCGCAGTTAGTGCGTATGGCGGGTGGCTTCAAGCGTGATGCTCTTACGGATACCGCTGATCTGACCAGCTATAACGTCACGAGCGAGGGCAAGGTCGTTGGAAGTCTCGCGTCAATACACATCGGCGCAGCTGTTGGCGAAACTAATCCACAGGTTGATGTCTTACTCAAGCCAGGAGATATCCTGACAGTCCACCAGATCACAGGATGGAACGATGTCGGTCAATCAGTAAAGATCCACGGGCAGGTAAGGTTTCCTGGAAGCTATGGCTTTCAAGAAGGGGAGCGGCTTAGCTCGGTCTTGCGGCGAGCCGGAGGTTTTCTGCCGACTTCCTATCCCATGGGAGCAGTTTTGATTCGTCAACAAGTCAAAGAGCTCGAAGAAAAAAGCCGGGCCGAACTTATCCGACAGATCGAATCAAACTCTGCAGCAGCCAGGCTTTCGCCAGGCGGTGCAGGCGCAAGCTTACAGTTGATCAAAGCTCAGCAGGATCAGGTTCTCTCTGATCTGAAGAGCCATCCTTCCACAGGACGCATGGTGATCCACATCAGCGAAGATATCGATAGCTGGGCTAACACACCCGCGGATATTGAGGTACGAAGAGACGATGAGCTGACGATTCCGAAACGGCCCGGCTTCGTTCTCGTCGAGGGACAGGTCTACAACGCAACCGCACTTACTTATACTCCCGGAAAGACCGCTGAATGGTATCTGAGCCATGCTGGAGGAACTAACTCCGCGGCAAATCGCAAAGAGGTTTTCATCATTCGCGCAAATGGCTCCGTCATCGGCCGTCACTCTGGAGGGTGGTTGGATCCGAGCGTACTTTCGACTGAACTCGGTCCTGGGGATGTTGTCGTAGTGCCGCAGAAGATTATCGGAACATCCGTGTTCTGGCGAAATCTTCTGATGACAGGCCAACTCGTGGCATCTTTTGCGATTACTGCCGGGGTAGCGTTTGCCGCGTTATAGGCAGGCGATTATCCATGCTGCAAATTTACAAGCAATCGGTCCTGTATCAAATGATGACACTCACCCTCCATGCCGCGGCTTTACCTGACTCGGGAGAAGTGCAGCATCGTGCCGTGAATTTGGCATCGACCCATGTGCCCTTCGAGAGCTGGATCTATCCACCCTTCGAAGGATTGGCTGCAGAAGCATATCTGACTACGGCCTTCTTCAGCCTGCACCCATGGACACGCCCGGATTGCGCTCGCTTGGTAGAAGAAGCTGAGAAGCAGACCACCCTGCGGCCAATAACATCCGATGCGCCTGGACTCTTGAACGGTCTAAAAGAGGAATTTGATCAACGGATTACAGGGATCGTGGGTACTCCAGATGGATTTCACCTCGCTCAGACTCTCGTCGATGACAATGGACGGCCTTTTGGCAGAGGACTCAAGAACTACTCAGGAGCAGCGTTCCGAGGAACAAGAGGTTATTTCGCATTTTATGTGCACAGCGAGCTCCAGCGAGTTCCTGCGGCGACCATCCCAGACTCAATAGCGCAACAACAGATTGCCGCGGCGGATTTCACCCCCGCCGCGGCGGCGGGGCCCCCCTCAGCTTTTTTGCGTGGAAGGCAGCTGGAAGCAAGTGTCTCATTCGCTTTATCCAATCAGTTTACGTTTTGCCGTCAGTCCTTGTGGCGGGGTCCGGCGCGAAGTAGCTCGACGCTCTTCAGTAGTAACGCTGAACCGATCATGATGCTTCGTTATGATCAGCCGCGCCTCTTTGTATTACCAGGGTTTTTGAAGCTCCTTGGCCTTGTTCGCGCGCAGGCGCTCGTTGGCCACCTCTCTGGCGCGCAGTATATTTACGCATCACACACAACGTTTGGAACACCGGGCAAGGCACTCGGTGATCAGCCCTTTATTCACGGGGAAAGGCTGTCTTTCAAGCCCGCAGAGAGCTTTGTCGAGGTGAGTAGCCGCAACATGACTGTCAATCGAGAGTTTCTGCAAGGTGGAACCCTGCATGACCTCCGTTTCACCACAGATCTTGCTCTTCATCCTGAGTGGCAACTGCACCTAGAGGAACAGACTGAGTGGTGGCGCTTTCCTCTGTTGTCTGTCGCGTCGCAACGCAACGCGGAATTCACCTTGCAGTTTTCCTACAGACCGCTTAGAAGGACAAAACAATGATGCCGACTTCTGTTCTCGCAGATTTGGAAAGAGAAGAGCGAGTCTCTGTCACGCCGCAGGCAATCTGGGCTATTCGTGCGAGTTTGCTTTGGAAGCATCGCCGCAAGCTTGCGAGAGTCGTCGCAATCTCTCTGTTGATCAGCCTTGTCGTTGCATTCACAATGCCTAAACGCTACAAATCCACCGCACGAATCATGCCTCCTGACCAGCAGAATTCCAGTGCCATGATGCTCGCGGCGTTGGCCGGGCACGCTGGAGGTCTGGCGGGCTTAGGCAGCCTCGCGGGTAGCCTTCTCGGCGTACATTCAACCACTTCTCTCTTTATCGATCTGTTACGAAGCGGAACGGTAACTGGGCATCTAGCCGATCGTTTCGACCTGCAGCACGTCTATCGCAAACACTACAGGGTTGATACTGTCAAGCGTCTAGCTCGAAGCACGACAATTACGGACGACAAAAAGAGTGGAGTCATCACGATCGAGGTAGAAGATAAAGATCCTGTTCGAGCGCGCAATCTGGCGCAGGGATATCTCGAAGAATTAAACCAGCTCGTCACGCACACAAATACCTCAACCGCACATCAAGAGCGTCTCTTCATCGAACGACGCCTGCATTCAGTTCAGGAAGATCTCGAACGCGCCCAGGTTGATCTAAGTGAATTTTCGAGCAAGAACAGCACTATCGACATCAAAGAACAGACTCGTGCGATGGTGGATGCAAGCGCACGAGTGCAAGCGCAGCTTCTCATAGAGCGATCCGGGCTTCAATCCCTGCGTCAACTCTATGGAGATGGAAACGTACGCGTTCGAGAGACTGAGGCTCGCATTGCTTCTCTGCAGCGCGAGCTTAACAAAATGGCCGGCACGTCAGCTCCCGCACCTGTTCAGGATGCAGATGACCAGGCTATGGAATCTGCCAGCCGTGGAGGCCGAGAAGAGCTTTTCCCCTCATTACGGCAGCTTCCGCGGCTTGCCGTTCCTTATGCCGATCTCTATCGACGTGTGAGAGTGCAGGAGACCGTCTTTGAGCTTCTTACCCAACAGTATGAATTGGCACGCATTCAAGAAGCAAAGGACGTTCCTGTTGTCAATGTTATTGATTATCCGGGCGTACCAGAAAAAAAATCGTTTCCTCCCCGTCTTCTGCTTGCGTTGTTCCTAACATTCCTCTCTTCTCTCATTGCAGCGACTCGCATTCTGATGCTCGAGGCCTGGTCGAAGGTTGATCCGAACGATCCACGCAAAATATTGGAATCGGAGATTATGACGGTGCTTCGCAGACATACTCCCGCCATATTTGACTCAAGACGGGACATCGCATGAGAAAACATCTGACGAACGCGGTGTGTGGCTTCTTAGATTATGCTTCCTATCCGGTTGGGATGTTGCTGGTCGCACCAATCATCCTCCATAGACTGGGCGCAGCGGAATATGGCCTTTGGATGATCGCAACATCCGCGGTGAGTGCTGGAGGTATTATTGCCTCCGGATTCTGCGACGCTAGTATCCAACGTGTTGCTCACCTTCGGGGTATCGGCGAGGCGAGCTCCCTTGAGCACACCGTCCGTGGAATATTGGGCATCAACCTGGTGCTTGGCTTTATGCTTGCTGCCGGAGCGTGGGTTGCTGCACCGTATGCAGCTTCTCATATTGCCACCTCCAATCTCCCGTCGTGGAGAGAGTGCGTTATCTCCCTTCGCATTGCAAGTGTGCTTATCCTGGTGCGCTCCGTTGAAAGCGTTGGTGTCAGCACTCAGCGCGCGTTTGAACAATATCGCAGCACAGTTCAGATCAGCGCAATCATGCGGCTACTTACGTTGAGCTCAGCAGCCGTGCTCGCCATTTCCGGTCGGCGAACCGTCAGCATTCTGATGACTACCGGAATTTTTCTCTTGCTTGGGGCGACTCTACAATTCCATGGAGCACGGAAGTTTCTGGGAGATGTCTCCCTAAGGCCGACCTTTCAATCAGACGAAACTCGAATTCTGTTGAAATTAGGCGTATTTGTGTGGCTACAGGCTGTCGGCGGCGTCATCTTCGGACAGCTAGACCGAATCCTCCTTGGAATCTATCTTGGTGCAGCTGCCGTAGCTCCATATTCTCTGTGCGTTCAATTTGCGCATCCTCTTTTTGGCGCCACAGCTTCTGGCCTCCACTTCCTTTTTCCTTATCTTTCAGGACGAGCTGAAACCATCTCCAATATCACACTGAGACAGACGGTGTTGAAAGCATTCCTCTGCAATCTGCTGCTGGTAGTCAGCGGCGCAAGTGCTTTGCTCTTATTTGGGAACCGGCTCATTCTACTGTGGGCCGGGGCGCCTGTGGCTCAGAATGCGGCAAGAATCTTTAAACCGATCATCCTGGCATCGGCCCTAATGGGACTTAGTGTCACCGGAACCTACGCGATGCAGGCACTTAGTCTTTTCCGGACGGTAGCCTTGATCACCCTCGCAAGCAGAGCGGCAATGTTATTACTGATGATTTATCTCCTAAATCGGTTTGGTCTGCAAGGCCTGGCTACCGCTCGAGTCTGCTATGGCGTTGCCGCACTTTCGCTCTACCTGCCACTGGCTTACGAATTCAGAATAAGAGGAAAAATATCTAGCCCTGTTACCTCTATGGGGATCTCACAGGACATTTAGGAGCAGCAGTTGAAACCATGAAAATTCTAATCGCCGCAGCCTCGCACTCCTCTAATCTCTCAGGAATTCAAAGACATGCCTTCAACATGGCGCGCTGTATTCTGGAGACGGAAGAGATCTCCACAGTACATCTCGTTGTTGCTCCTTGGCAACGCGATCTAGTGGAAGCCGTGGGATTGAAGTCTTCTTCAAAACTCTCAGTCCATATTGCCAACATGAAACAAAACTCACTTAGCCGAAACCTATGGTACTACCGTCAGCTTCCGAAATTAACCGCTCAGCTCGACGTAGATGTAGTGCATCTCACCTATCCCACCCCCATCCCTAAATTCTCCGCACGTCCCACAGCTGTGACACTCCACGACCTATATCCATACGAGATTCCTCTAAATTTTGGCCCTTTAAAATTTATTTTTAATAGACTGATATTGAGGCACTGTCTTCGCAATGTCGATGCCATCGCATGCGTATCGGAAGCTACAAACACACAATTGAAACGTTATTTCTCCGCATCCACGTTGAGAAAAGCTCTACGAATATATAACTGTGTTGAAACAGGACCGCTCCATTTCATCCGGTCGGCACAGATCCAAAACTTGCAAGGGGTGCCTTTTCTACTTTGCGTCGCACAACATCGTCACAATAAAAACATTCTCTTGCTTATCCGCGCATTTGATCGCTTGCTGCGTTTAGGGAAAATTGCTCCAAATACAAGTCTTGTCATTATCGGAATCGTAGGACCTGAGACTTCAAAAATCAATCGGCTCATATCCAGCAAAAAACTTGGCTTACGCATCCGTTTACTTGAGGGAACATCCGAAGCAGAACTCCAATGGTGCTACACAAACTGTGACGCGCTCGTCGCGCCTTCCATAACAGAAGGTTTTGGGTTGCCCGTCGCCGAAGGTCTCCTTGCTGGCTGTCGAGTTATTTGCTCGGATATACCGGCTCACCGAGAAATAGGGGAAGGGCAATGCCGATTTGTATCTCTAAAAGAAGAACCTGAGAAGATGCTAGCCGCAGCCATCGCAGCAACCCTCCAGGAACCTCCGAATAAACCAATACCTTTGCCGCAATTCTCCGCTCGCATAATCGCAAAACAGTACGTCGATCTTTACCGTCGGTTGTGTATGTGTGTCGCCTGCGACAACCAGGCTGTCTTATCTAACAATCAACAAACAAATAAGATGGAGGCGATTCCTTCGCCAACAATAGAACGACCATTGGCACCTCGAAGCGGAGGAACCAGATATGGCCACATTTGATCCCTCCACCTTAAACTTCTCTGCGGAGGCGGCACCAACTTCGGGCTCAAATTACTCAGGAGAAAATCCTAATCATCACGCAGAACAGTTGTCATCGGCTGCAGATGCCGCAAGACAAACTGGATTAAAAGATATATGTCGTTCTAAGCATGACTTAATGCACTGGTCTTGCATTAAGTCAATAGATCACGGCGATCGACTGTCACATTATCTCGGCAAACAATGTGTTCCGCTCAGCTATTTCATCAGCAAACGGATATTTGATTTTGTGGTGTCTTCTATTCTTATCGTGACATTATTGCCTTTGTTTTTTCTTATTGCCCTTCTAATAAAACTAGATTCCCACGGCCCAGCCATTTTCACGCAAAGAAGGGTTGGGAAAAATGGGCTCATCTTTAATATCTATAAGTTCCGCTCCATGTATATCGACACACCACGATATGATTTCTCTCCAACTGAATCATATGACCGTCGCATTACGCGAATTGGAAGATTTCTCAGAAGAACTAGTTTGGATGAACTTCCTCAATTAGTAAATGTTTTTATTGGAAATATGTCACTGGTAGGCCCTCGTCCAGAGATGCCCTTTATCGTAAGAAGCTATGACAAAATACAGCGACAACGACTTCAGGCGACTCCTGGAATTACTGGACTATGGCAATTAAGCGCGGACAGAGCCTTCCAGATTCATGAAAATATCCATTACGACCTTTTCTATATCCAGAATCGCACCTTTCTCGCTGATATAACGATCCTGGTACACACGTTATTTTTCGCCATGCGAGGGGTGTAATTATGCGATGCAACAAATTGTTTTCTAAGGAACAATCGGAGTTTATTCACGATTATGCTAATGTCCTCGGAGTTAAAGTATCTGCAATAAACATGAAATTAGCTATAAATATCGCTGATCGCTGGATTCACCAAGAAAAACCAAACTATATCTGTGTTACAGGCGTGCATGGAATCATGGAAGCAAAATACCATCCCGAGTTACGACACATTTTAAATAGTGCATTAGTTAATGCCCCAGATGGAATGCCTATGTCGTGGGTTGGCCATCTTCAGGGTCATAGTGAGATGGATAGGGTGTTTGGACCAGACTTCATGATGGCGATGTGCCAGCTCTCAGCGGAACGTGGATATCGTAACTTTTTCTATGGTGGTAAACCAGGTGTAGCAAAAGAACTGGGTGAAACACTTACGAGGCGATTCCCAAACCTACAAGTTGTCGGCACATTTACTCCTCCCTTCAGGGATTTAGTTCCAAAAGAAGAAGAAGAACTTATGGTTCAATTGCAACAATCAAGACCACACATTTTGTGGGTAGGTTTGAGCACACCGAAACAAGAAATTTTTATGGCGCAGTATGTTAATCGATTTCAGATTTCGTTGTTAATCGGCGTTGGAGCAGCCTTCGATTATCATACGGGCCGCATTCAGGATTGTTCTGATTGGATTAAACGAGCTGGACTGCAATGGTTTCATCGGCTTCTGCAGGATCCAAGACATCTGTGGCAGCGTTATTTAAAAAACAATCCCGCATTTTTATGGAATATCGCTTTCCAGATCTTCGGGCTGCGTCGTTATCCAATAGACCTGGAGAATACAGTAAAATTACAACGCCGAACAGTCATTTAAGCCAGCATCTGTATACTGCGACATCTAATTATCATAGTTCTAGCAGACGTTCACTCGTATATTTTTACGGGGCCGGACATCAAAACTGCTTATGTCCCAAGCTGCCGATAGTGTACCTCGATGCAAGCTCGCGTTCTCTTCGAGGATCTATGGCTATAGTTGGTTTATTTCCAGATCATAGTTGATCCCTGCTTTCAAATCGTAAACTGCCTAATGTGGTAAATTATGATGGTCTAGATCCTCGGGTCGGGCGAATGCGATAAGGCTTCCATTCATCACATTACTAGAAATTGCGCAGAACATAAATACGCCTTTTCTCCAATCACTCCTGGAGCCACCGCGAGATTATCAAAACAAAGATGAAACTATCGTCGTCAAAAAACCTCACCATCGTGGCTACAGCCACGCCAAGCGCAACAACGTCAGAGTACTTACCACCTCAAAATAGATAAGCTTGATACCGATGCGGCCAAGCTTGCGTAGGTCGCCGACGTTCGCAATTCCACTGACCGCTCAGGAAGATAATCGACGCCACCATCATTCGAACGAACATTGATGAATGCGTCGCCATATGGCTTCATCATCTCTGCTGTGTGCGGCCACAAGATACCACCACAATGCCAAAAGCTACACCGCCAACACACGAAAAATACAGGGTTCGAAAGGAGGAGCATTTTGAGGTGGCTCTAGTCAACACATTTTCATCAGATGATCTGTGTGTCGTGCGGGTTCGTATCTGCGATGCGTTTCAACGGTCGACGATTTTTACGAGGGTGCATGGGATATGTTTTCCGGTTCAAGCAGAAACCTGATGTGGCGCGTTGGCGGGAATAGGAATCATATCACCCGCCAACACGTGTTCCGAAACCCGCCTTCGATACTCGTTTCCTGCTACTCATGGAGAGCTGAGGTGTGCATACCTGTTCCCCTGTCCCCGAAGATCAGTCTTTCTCATCACTCTGCACAATCATGGCGTCTTCCTTCGTCTCGTGCAGCTCGACCACTCCGCTCTCCTCGCGGTACAAGACCGATAGGACGTGGTTGCCATAGTCGTCTTTGTGTTTGATCGCTTGAGTGGGTATACCGTTCGGCCGGATCGTGACCCCAGGGGGAAGAGTTGATTGCTGACCGTTGCAAGGCTGTCGGTCTGCGCAGATTAGGATAGCCGAAAAGAGAAGAAGGGGCCCCTCATCCCTTAACGATCTCGTGCTTGGCAATGTAAGCAGGATCGATCTCAACGCCCAGTCCAGGACCCGTCGGGTCCGTGATGGTCCCGTTCGCATCCGAGCGAAGTGTCGACGTCGCGCATTTATGCGGCAAGGGTGTCATTGAATTCTTTGAACTCGTGATAGGCCCCGGAGTTCGGGACCGCCGAGACAAAGTGCATCATATAGATGTAGCTGTAGCCGAGGCCCGTAGACGAGATATGCCGGATTGTCCGTTTGCCAAAGGCTTCAAGCTCTCGCCGACAAAGGCAACATCGTCTCTCACGACGACATCACCATTGGCGCGCTGCAGATGAGCAGAGCAGAAAACTCCTCTTCCGCCCTCGGATCGGTTTCTCTTACCTGGCGGAGCAGAATACGGTCGTGCTCGGAGGCTTCGGGCTCTTCGCGGATTCGGTCCAACTCTTCATCCTCTCCGGTGGCGACAGCGGATCGATCAACAATGCGACGCACTGACGCTCATCCAGAACGACGGCAGAAGAAGTTGGTCACGCAAAGAATCGAAAACAGGATGATCGCACCTAACGAATAAGCCCAAGGAAGCCATCAGAGCTATAGCCGATTCAGATGTTGTCGCCATCGATATCTCTCCCACGTATAGCGAACACCTTCCACAAGGTGAAAACGCAGGCGGAAGAAGATGAAGGTGACCTGTACCCAATAGCGAAGCATTCGCGTCGATAAGCTCTCGCCCGCCGATTTCTTCACAACAAGGGGCGGCAGACGCGAAGGCACGAGCGCTTTTCGAAGGGACCGCTTCACCGGAATTCCAGCAGACTCTAGTTCCTCCTGCAACAGGAGATAGAGCTTATTGCCAGGAAATTTCTTAAAAACGGCACGACGCCCATACATATCAATCCAGAGCCTTACAGAGGGCGAAAGACGCCCAGTTGTCCAGTTTGTCAGCGCCACTGGAGCAAATTCACCCATGACTTGGGTGATTAACTCCGTAACCACGCCAAGTCCCAAAGATGCTCTCACATTTACCTCGGCTACCGCCCGAAGTCCGCTCCAGAAGGTATCGTCATCGTAGCGAGCAGATACGTGACGGCGAAATTCGAGAAGATGCGCCGTCCGCGAGAACTCGCTACAGACGTCTTTATAGACATGCAGCCCTTGGCCTATAAACAAATCAACAGGAGAAAGAACCGGCATCTTTATGCCATAAAAGTCACGAATCTCGATCCGGTCTAGAACAGAAGAATGTGTTCCGCCACTAGCTTCAAGATGAAGTTCAACACTCCTTCCTGGCGTATCGGTGTAAAGATCGTCCAAGGAAACATTCGGTGTTTCATTGATTTTGAACTCCAAGCTTCGTCCACTCATGCCGGTTAGGCGGTAGCCTCTCCGCTCAAGAGTTCGCCGCGCTTCAGAAGCACTTTCCTCCGCAACAAGAAAATCCAGATCAAACTGATGCCTCAGCTCCGGTCTCGGCACCGAGTCCGGAGGAAGCGAAAACCCCTTCAACGTGGCATAAGAAAGGGAAACTTTTTGAAACTCCTGCTGGATTGCAACTGACTCTGCAATCATTCCACGTGTTCGTTGAGTGTTGTCGGATAAGTTCTGACGCAATCGCTCTTCTACGAAAGAGGGAACCTCAAAGTTCAATTCAGCAGTGCGATCCAGAAAATATAATGCCATGCCGCTGATATCCAGCCAACGAAACAGGCTTTGCCATTCTCTTCTGGAGAGATGCATCAATTGTCGACACTGCTCAGGCAACGGATCGCAAAAGATCAGGAGGACAGCTTTCCAAATTTGTTGTTCCCTGCTCAGTGGCCGCAGCTCAATCTCGTTCCACAGCCCGTGTACCGAAGAGCCCGCTCGTACTTTATCAAAGCATTTCACTTGCGAACGGTCGATAGAAGATAGAGATGACTCATTCCCCTCTACGCTGCGCGACAGACCTTGGCTGGAAAGCGGTGACACCGCAGTTTACCTCATCTTTCATTCTGCTTCCCGTGCGCAAAAAATCTATCATCTATCAATGCGTCACAAGAAAGAAGTCTCTATTTTGAGCTTAATAAAGCTGCAGTCACAGTTGTCATCTCACAGTCAAGAAATTGTCATCCTCTCGCTCCGATGACGATCTTTGCCTCTATTGGGTTGCGGTAAATATTGGCTGGTGTGATGCTGGCAGGCGTTGAATCTTCATCCATCACCCGCCCAAAGTGCACTTCGTCCAAAGAACCGCCACGTAGCTGAAAGACACGATGAGCAAACGATTGAACATGCGTTCGATGGGTTACCAGCAAGACAGCGGCTCCAGAACGACTTATATTCTCAAATATCTGCCGTTCATTTTCTTCGTCTAATGCCGCCGTCGCTTCATCCAGCAAAAGCAGAGAGGCTTCGCGAAGAATCGCTCGAGCTAGTCCCAGTCTTTGTCGTTCTCCACCTGAGAAGAGAACTCCATTATCCCCGATGCTGGTCTGCAACCCCAAAGGCAACGCGGCCACAAACTCGTTCAACCTCACTACTGTCAACGCTTTTATTATCTCCGCATCGCTCTTCTCTGCGGATCCGAAGAGAAGATTGTTTCTGATCGTGTCGTCCAGAAGTGGCACCTCCTGGGGCACATAGGCCACACTCGAGCGATCGATTCGAACAACACCGGTATCAGGTTGCCAAAGTCCAGCTAGCAGGTTAAGCAATGTGCTTTTGCCGCATCCCGACGCGCCCTGAAGCACCACTACTTCTCCCATCCGCAAATGCAGGGTCACATCGCGCAGGATAGATATGCCATCCTGGAACGAAAAATTGATTCGATCCAGTTCAAGCACCTCTCCTTGACGGGGTGGCAGCAGCGGCAATGCAGGCGAACGGTATCTTAGACATTCGTCCAGTTCGGCATCGAAGACCTTTACGACCTCATAAGAGCTTTCCACCTTGCCTATCATGAATGAAATCTGGCTGATCAAAGGAAGAAGACGGCGAGACAACGCGAAATAAAAGACCAACAGCGAAATCAGTTGTCGTGAGTTTCCATGCTGCATCTGCACAACGATGACAACGCCGAGAAACAGCAGGATTACGCCCTGATCAGCCAGAATTCGTGCAATCTGTGGAAGAAACAGTACCCGCAGATTCCCTGATGTCACATCCTCGGCATGCTTTCGGGCTCTGTCATAGAAGAAAGCCTGGTTTCCATAGGCACGAATCTCCTTTCCGGACGACAGCATATCCGCCAAATTCCTGCGCAGCTCTCGCGAGGATCGCTCGCGGCTTGATGCAGCCAACCGAAGCTGTTTGCGAATAAGAAATCGATGTATTGAATAAAAGACAAGAACTGCGACACCGAGCCCGCACGCTGCGATCGCACTCTTATACAAAATCGCAGCGGTCATCATTACAACCACAATTACGGATGCAACAAGTTCGAGACAGCAGTGATAGAAATCTGCAACCTCGCTCGCCGTTTGAACCATGTGATTTAAAAGTTCACTGCGATTGCGTTCGACAAATCTTCCCCAGTGCATCTCGCTGTATCCGCGAATCAACTGAAAGAGTAGATCTTTGTAAAGGTTCTGTATCTGACGAAAGACACACCTGGCTGAAAAAGTATCGGACAGGGCCCGGAGAAGAACCAGAACCAGGGTCACGATTGCAGTCCTGAGAATCGTCCTGGGAATTCCCCAGAAGTGCTGCGGCGGCATGCCACCTTGCAACTCCAAGAACAAAAGATACATCGAAGAGGCGAGAAGTAAATCGAAAAAACCCACAGCTACCCGAGTCGCAATCAACCCTGCAAACAAAGTGCGCCGGCGACCCAGCAGTCGAAATATTCTTCCCGAGCCTCTGTTCATGCCGAAGTGTTCTCGTCCACCTTCAGATGAAGATCTCGATGACTGGCTGCCCATAGACTGAAATTACCGACATAGACATACACAGGTTGTCAGTGGTTAGTTGTCCGCATGTAAATAAGTTGTAATCGGCTGGGGAAGCAGCAAGGATCAGTACAGCATCCGGCATTTCGTCCGAGTTCGTGGCAGTCGCTCTCCACACGGATAATGGAGAAACCTCAGACCCTTCGTTTACTCATGCGCCAAATCGAAACTCGCTACAATCGCATTTTTAATAATAATGCAGAAAAAAACATGCTTTCGGCATTCGAGATAACGTTACAGCAGGACAGGGAACATCAGTTATTTTTGACCGACGTTTTGAACCATTCGCTACGGCTGAGACATACTTGTACAAACCGCTGTTTCACCATTCTGAAGCGAGCCAACTGTCGCGAGCCTCCATGCTAATCCTGTCCGATAGCGTGTTGCATCTTCTCCAGGGAGATACGCGCGGTTTCTGGATAGTAGAACCACACCAGAAAGAGGTCTAGGGCCATCATAATTGCGAAGAAAAAAAATGGAACTGCCCCTGATGCTTTCGCCAGTAATGGAAAGACGAGCGAGATAACCGCATTCGTTATCCAGTGAGATGAGCTTCCCAGGCTTTGCCCTTTGGCACGCATACGTGTTGGGAAAACTTCGCTGATATAAACCCAGACCACGGCTCCATGGGAGATAGCGAAGAACGCGATGTACAACATCAGGAACCAGACGAGCAGACCGAGATGTTGATGGCTATAGAACATATATCCGATCGCTGAAAGACATGCGATAAGGCCGACGGTTCCAGTAAGCAGCAACTTCTTCCGCCCAAAGCGATCGATGACCGACATTGCAATCAGTGTAGCCACTAAATTAGTAGCACCTACAGCGATCGCCTGTAAGTTTCCAGACACCTTCGTCGCCCCCGCCAACGTAAAAATGTCGTTAAGGTAATAAAGCACGGCATTGATACCGGTAAGCTGACAGAACATCCCCACCGTAATCGCCAGAAATACCGGCAGCCTGTACTTGCGCGCTGCCAGCGACTCGGATTTGCCTTGTCCATCTTCGCGCAAAGATTGAAGAATATCCTCCATCGCGCGACCGGGATCTTCCACTTCCGTGAGGCGTAGAATCTCTAATGCCTCGTCGTTTCTGGACTGAGTCAGGAGCCAGCGCGGGCTCCGTGGTATGAAGAAAAGCGCACTCAGAAAAAGAAACGCAGGTAGAGCCGAGATTCCAAGTTGCAACCTCCATTCCATCGCGCCGAGCTGTAAGGTTCCCAGGAGATAGTTAGAGATGTAAGCGAGCAGAATGCCGAAAACAACATTTACCTGGAAAAAGCCAACCAGTCGGCCACGCCAATTTGCAGGAGCTATCTCCGCAATATACATAGGACCAAGCACAGAAGACCCGCCAATGCCCAGGCCGCCTATGAATCGAAAGAAAATGAGCGACGACAGATTCCAAGCAAAGGCGCAGCCGATCGCTGAGATGACGTATAGGGCCGCCATGACTCGCAGACTGTCGCGTCGGCCATATCTTTGACCTGGAATGCCCGCAAAGATAGCGCCAATAACTGTGCCCCATAAGGCACTCGCCACCGTGAAGCCGAGAGCAGCTTCAGATAGATTGAACTGTTGCGTCAAAGCCGCCGTTGTTCCAGAGATGACCGCAGTGTCAAACCCGAAAAGAAGGCCTCCTAGAGCTCCGACGACCGTGCTCTTGATCACGTAGGGCGATAGTTTCATGAATGTTCCTGGCCAACATTACCGCATAGGTGAACCTGAATGCCAAGCTCCTGCGCCATTGCAGCCTTTACAACAAGCGCGCGTTTTGCCTCGTCAAGATCGCTCGCATAAGCGATATTCACATGGTTCGCCCGATGGCGCGCCATAAAGGCATCTCTTGAAATACCATCGAAGATGGCGTTTACCAGAGGCCATTGAGGAGTCGTGTTCTTCCATCGGCGTTCAACCTCCACCAACGGCAACTCCACGACAGACCCGAGCCCCATATCGATATGCAGTGCTCCCTCCTCAACAAAGACGCGGCTCCATACGATCTTGCCTTTTCGTCCGATGCCTTTCAGGGATCCACCTCCCAGCGGAAAATACATCGCCGGCTGCCTCTCGCTTGACGATCCCGCATAGCCGCCGGCAAAATGGTTCGCCGGTGCGGCGCCCGATATCTGTAGCACCCACACGAAATCCGAGATCCCATCACCGCTGTATGTCTCGCCCCAACGCACATCGTGTAGCGTCGTTGATGGGTCCATACCGAGCGTTGTCCAACATCGGTTGGTCAGAATTGCATCCACGCCGGCACATTCGTCCACTTCGTTGAAATGTGGCAGCGGACCTCCTGCATACAGTTCTGACTTAGTCTGCTCGTCATAGACCGGCGGGCGCACTGCATTGTTCAACAATCCCTCTACCAAATCGGAGGCTGGAACCAGATCTTTCAGGCCTTGCTGATACTGAATGCCGATTGCATCGCATGAAAAGTCGGCGGCGATTCTTACGGATGCGATATACATCTTGCACTGCTCATGGATCTGCTGATCTGTAAGCTCGGTTGCCGGATCGCTACCCGTATGGAACTTCATGCCCTTTTCATCTAGCCAAGCACGCACCGCCTGCGCTTCTTCATCCGATACGGTACGCATTCGCGCCACGAGAGTTGACTGGCTCAACCGCTCTTTGAAAAAACCTGCCGGATTCAACAGCTCGTCGTCGATGATGGCGTTATACATGCCCATGCATCCCTCATCGAAGACGCCGAGGATTATCTTACGTGCCTGCAGTTCCTTCGCAAGTCGGCTGCCAAGATCCACAGCGTCCTGAGGAAGCTTCTGAAGCTGTAAATTGCACACATGAGAAGCGTCATGCACGACAACTTTCCGTTCAATCCATTGTTTGAGCCCGTCCAGGAAAAACTTGTCATCAAAGTTCTCGCTCCAGAGAGTGCTGAAAGGAACGCGCGCCTTCACTAGCGACCCATTCAGATTCAGCAGACCCACCAGGCCTGGCCATTGCCCGGACCAATTCGCCACGGTCAGGATAGGACCACGATGGCTACGCATCCCAGGAAGCACATGATGCGTGTACTGCCATGCAGCCGTTGCGAAAACAAGGTTAGCCTCCGGATCGATGTCAGCGAAGATATCCATGCCCATCCTCTGGCTGGAATTGAACCCATGCCCTTTCGCCTTGTCCACCGGGAACGCTCTCTTGAGAGCCACTCCCTCCCTAGCGAAGCATTTCGTCAGCTTCTCTTCCAAAGCTGACTGCGCAGGCCAGCACACCTGGTTTGCGGATTCTCGAAGATCTCCGCTCGTGATCAGAATCGCTTCTTTCATCCATAATCCTTTCCCTAATGCTTGATCTTCTTCACTCCGGCGCAGATAAGCCTCTGCCTGCCGACGTAAAACAAGTGCTCGAACTGCATCAAAACCTCTCTCCGCGAGTCGCTTTTCGTCACATCGATGCACTATCTCTTCGCGTTTTCACAGTTCTGATGCGAAGCGATGAACCCGGGCTGATCGTCAACAGATCATCGAAGCGAAGCGACTGATGTGACATCTCTTCCGTAGTGATCTTATTCGTCGTCATCTGCAACGTTTTTCCGGCAAGCTCGGCCTTCAACTCCACCATACCTACATCGGCATCAGCTACCAAACTCTGCAGAGTAAGTGATCCGTAAAGCACGAAGATCTCGAGAGAATCTGCGCTCTTCGTGAAATAACCCCACCCGTTGTAGGCGCTCCAGATACAACGGAAGCCGCCGCGAGCCTTCCATCGAGGCATAATCGTCAGCTCATTGTTGACCGCATCATGACGAAATCCAGAAAGCGTCGGCACCAAACCCCACGACGACATCGCACGGGCGTAATGATGGCCATATTCTGGCTCATCGTATGGATTGCGCTTCTTGCCGTCGAACCGTCTGCGTATATCCGCCACATGGGCAACGGCGCGATCTTCCATCCCATACATGCACATAAGCTGCGAGACGGAGTACTCCACTCCCGTCCAATTTTCGTTGTAGTAGTTCACCGGAACCTCAGGTTTACCGCCCTTCGGATAATCGCAAAGCACGATGGCAGCCTCATCGTTGAGAGCATAGGTCCGAAGACTTCCCCGCCAGTTGGAAAGATCCGGTTTGTAGTTGTAGCGTTCGATAGAAGCCAGCGTCCTGCGTAGGTTTTCCGGTGACAGCAGATCGCCAAGGCCAGCAATCTTCGCAACCTGCTGGCCTGCGAGTTGATCCGAATGGCATGCGCCTCCCAATTGAAAGCGCGGCTTCGAAGGATCAACACCGCCGCTGAGAGTTCCAGGATCAATCTTATCTTTCGGAAAGGTTCGAATCTCCTGGATATAAAACTCGCCATTGAACAGATTGGCTTCGGTCCAGGCCTGTCCACGTTCAAACATCTTTGTAAGCTCGGCTGCAAATGCTCCGTCGCCTGCGGCCTCGGCCATCCCGGCGCAGGCTCGCAACGCCGCCAGGTACCAGACCTGGCAAAGGGCATTGGGACCGACAAACTCAACATCATAGGTGTTATGCTGCGCGCCTTCCATCACCCCATCTTTGTCGGCGTCCCAACTTCCCTCTCGCCACGCGTAGGTCAACGCGCGTTTCGCTGCCGGCCAATGCGACTTCATCCACGCAGTGTCGCCAGATACACGCCAGTCCAGGTAAAGGCGAACAATCTGCCCCATCTGTCCGTCCGCCGCGGCATTGCCCCAGTGCTCCAGCCCTATAGGAAGCTTGTGACGAAAATCCATATGGCCGTGTTCATCGGTTACATATCCAAAACTCGTCTCCCGCATCGATTGCGAAATTTTGGGGAAGAGATGCGGCGTAGCCATCTCGTAGTTCCACACATGAGTGCAGGAGCCAAAACCTAGACCGCCGTTGTTTCCGCAGCCCTCGAAGCCATGAAACGAACCGTCGCCAATACGAAACAATGTGTTCGACACGAGTGTGGATAGGTTTGAGGCTGCCGCGTCCTTGACTGGCTCCGGCAGTGTCGAGGAACGAATGTTCTCGGCGAAGTCCCTTGTCTGCTTTTCCATTACAGGCAGATTCGCCGAAACGTATTCAGCAACGGCCCATGCATCGGCAAACCGGGTGCAATAATGATTGCCCAGTACGTCCTTTTCGTGACCCTTTACCGGATCCCATCCTGTGTTCTCCGGTGTTCTTACCGGATAATGCCAGGTCAACAGAAACCGAAATGTCTTCGTCGCGCCGGCAGGAATCGAATGATATATATTTGCAGTCGCGACTGCTGATACATCCTTTGAAATGTCAGTCGGCGCCGATGGCAGCGTTCCCGTCTTCGAAAAGTAATCCCAGAAAAGATCAATCGCCGAAGCACCACCGAGATCTCTCCACATTGGCAGATGCGACTTCGCTCCTTCCTCATCGGACAGCGTGCACAACGCAAAACTGCCTCGACGTGGCGAATCTTCTGGCAGGGACGGCTGTGTCATCGCCGTGCCCTTGCAGAATGTAGAGGTGCGTAGCTCATTCACGCGAGTTCGCTCGTTGCTCGATGGATTGGAAAACGTCCACGTGATCGCTACATCCGCAGGTACGCTGAGAGGGTTCTTCACGCTATATGTAAGAACCGCTGCTGGAAGCCCGGAACTGTCGATGTCCACAGGGAAGAACGGCGAGAAGGCATCGAGCGACACCTGTACGGGACAGTGCAAATCCTTGAAGTCAATGCGGGCCAGCGGAAACGAATCATAAAATTCTGCATCGGCCATACGAGGCATGCCGGGTAAACCGTAAAATCGAACTCCGTTGTCATGAACGTCGAACGGGGGCAACAATTGGCTCTCAAGAAATGACGCAAAATCAGGCCTGCCTGTCGATCGAACGAAGATCGCCGGGAAAATATACGGCTGTATCTCGTGATCCGACGGACGATTGAAGATCTGCCAGCTTCTCAGGTTTCCACGACCACCAAGTTCAAGACCACCCGTACCGATTCCGCCGACCGGATAAGCAATACGACTCAGATATTCCCCAGAGAAGCGGCGCGGATATTGAGTGAGCGGCTCTGATTTTCTTTGCCTCACACCTTCACTCTGAGCCTCAGCATCTCCGGATAACCTCGTGGAGGCCGATGCAGTAGGAATTGGTGCAGCAGCAGCTGCAGCCAGCTTCACAAACTGTCGGCGGGTAGCATCAAAAGCGGACTTCGGCATTCTTTCTCCAGGCAACAGTTTGTGACCGGCATTTGCAGAGAGTTAGTGCAATTCAACGAGGCTGCGGATCTCCTTCTTTTTGTGGCTGCTTCGCATTGCCCGGGCCACCCACGGCCTGCAAGGCCGGAATACGCTCACTCATCTCCGGAAGCGTAGGAAAAGGCATATGTGGTTCCGCCTGATACCAGTACGCGACCGAGTAGAAGTTATCGGAGCGAGCATTGGCATGTCCATGCTCGATGCTCGCCTTCATGGACTTGGTAAACGGAATGGGCGAATCAAGATGAAATCGATACACGCTCGAGCGCGATCCTGCGACTTCATGCCCCACTACCGGTGAACCATGAAGCGGGAAGCTCTGCGAGCTACCGAAATCCCACGCACCTAAAAAGTAGTCTTCCGAGCCCGTGCCAACGATCGTCGGCACCGCGCCGTCATCCACTTCTAACCGGTCATTCCCTTCTCCCCACCATCCGTCCTGGTTCTGCAGCACCGACATCGTCACACCGATAAACTGTCCGTGCCCCTTCGCCTCGAGCCAGGTGTAGTTATCTTTACCATCCAGATTCCGTCGATAATTTACCCGCGGATCGCCATTCTCATACCAGTCTGATACCCAGCCATGATTCGGCTGTGCCTGCCTGTACTGTGCATGAAAATACAACGTCCCGACAGGCGGAGCCTTCGTATCCTGCCGATAGTCGATGTTCCAATACAGGTTGCTGAGCGATTGCTTACCTTCATTGGTCACCGTGATACGGGCATGTTTTGCATACGGCATCTGGAAGTAGCTATTAAGAGAGCGATCGCTCCCGACCGACAGAACCGGAGAGGACCAGTAATAGTATTGCCCTGTGCCTAAACCGAAAAAGTCGCCGATCGGGGTTTCTACGCTCGGCGTACTTTCTCCATCCCAGTACATGCGCAACACAATTCGTTTAAGATGGTAGCTCTCTGGAGAATTCAACGTGAACCAGATATGCGAGATCCTTCCAGGGCCATCGACATCAAGAACAGTCAATGTCTCCCCAGGTGTGACTGTGCGGAAATCCGCATTCGCTCCGGTAGCCTCACGGCTCGAAGAACGATGCATCGTGTAAGTCTGCTGCATGGTAGGGTCGGGAAATCCCTCCATACCTTGGCCGTGAATAGAACAGGACGTTACAAACATGGATAGTGCAAGCACTATTGTCGACTTCATAACGCAGCAAACCTCCGATACATCCCATTTGCAATATTGCGCAACAAGACGAGACAGAAACAATAGACGGTACAGCGGGCTGATCATTACGCAAAATATCACCAAAGAAACTCACCCGCGCCCATCAGGTTAACTGGCTGAGTCTTTAAAATGGTGGACCAAACTGACGCCCCAATAATGCGACACTAAAGAAGACGATGGCAAGTGGCAAGGCGTCATAGTGATCAACAACAAGGAAGACCGGCATGATTGCTGTGCTCAGGCATAGACGGACAGGACCCATTGGCATGCGGGTTCGCGTAGGATCTGACACCGGCCACGAAGACAAGCCCTGGGCCACCGTGGTGAGCGTTGTGGGCAAATGTAAAGCAGCGATCGTTGGCGATCGGCGATGAAAATCGATCAAACTGGCGATCTCCTTCGAATACCATGATTCACCTCCGAGAGAAGCTGTCTCCGTTGCGTATCAGAGGTTAGGGGTCTTACCACTCATAAGTGAAACGCAGTCAAAACTTCTCTTTCTTATATCCTGACTCCACAATGCCGTGAAGAATGGATACTCCAGGCCGTGAAGGATGGATACTCCAGCAGAATATTCAACATGCTAATTCGCGCGTGTCTGTCAAGTGCGCGCACTCTCCTAATCACATCGTTTGGCTGCTCATACGGACGGAAGGCCGATCGCATAGACTCCATGCTTCGCCGCGTGTCCTGTGAGATCGATCGTATCCGGGACATTTGCCGGACATACAGGAATAATCAGTTGTTTGCCTTATGGCGATGCCTGCGTCGGGAGCTCTGCAAGTGTCTTTCTCATCTCCTGAAGCAACGGTTGCGTTCAAGTCGCGCCGCTTCTGCTTGTGTTGTGAAAACCGTCTCTCACGCTGGACTTGGCTACACCTTTCTTTATCTGCGGCGTGATGCCCTTTCTTGCCCAGAATCCTAATTGTTATGGCCCGCATGCGTTTATTGCGCACAGCTGCCCTCCAAAATAGCTCTGTAAAAATTTTTTCTAAAAGTAGTTGACAGATATGTGAACGATTATCGCTTATCCATAAGCGCTTACAAATTTATTACCCTGCCGAATCGAAACGACTGCGATTTACGGCCGAAGTGTGATCCAAATCGAGGTTGAAAATGAAGTTGAAAGCTCGGGCTTCTCTCGCCATCGTTCTGTTGTTGACCCTCGTGCCGCCATATACTTTAGCCCAGACTGTTGCCGTCGCCGAGTTGGACGGGGCAGTGCTGGATGCCACAGGCGCAATCATTTCCGGCGCAACGCTTGTAGCGACCAACGCCGATACCGCAGCTATGAGGACCACAACCACCAATGGTGCCGGCGAATTCACCATGCCCTCACTCGCGGTAGGTCCTTATTCAGTCGAGATTCAAGCCAAAGGGTTCCGGAGCTTTCAACAAACAGGAATCATTCTGCAGGTAGGATCTTCATCCATGATCAAGGCTGTACTGGATGTGGGAAGCCCGAACGATACCATAACGGTCCAGTCGGACGCGCAGATGATCGAAACGCGTAATGTGGCTATCTCTACAGCCATTGATAATCGTGAGATCAACGATTTACCGCTCGATGGAAGGCTCGCGACACAACTAGTTTTGATCGCCGGTGCCTGCATCCTTCAGTGGCGACAACATGTCCGATTTCATGCTTGGGAAGCTGAGCGGCTTCGATCAAAGCGCACTACAGGGGACAGCCAATCGGCAGACGCTACCTGGAGTCTATGCACAAGACACGTTCCGTGCATCAAATAATTTCACTATAGTCGGCGGAGTTCGGTGGGAGCCTCATATCTTCCCTGTGGACTACTTTGGAAGAGGAAGCACCTTTGACCGCGCAGCCTTTGACGCAGGGCAGCATAGCGTAATCTATCCCAACGCACCCGCCGGCAGCTTCTACTATGGCGATAAAGGTGTTCTAAAAAAGCTTCGTGCATAACGAGATGATGGACTTCTCTCCGCGTATGGGATTCATTCATCACACCCATGGAGGCCAGGATGTCTTTCGCCTCGGGTACGGTCTTCTGTACGACAACATCGAGCAATATTATGATGAGCGCGTTCAATCGAACCCTCCCTTCACCAATGAAGTCGACAATACAAACTTAGGTCCCTTTAATGACCCATGGGCAAACTATCCAGGAGGCAGTCCGTTCCCCATCGATCGTCCCAGTACAAACGTTACCTTTCTGCTCTCATCCTTATACGCCGTTCTCCCGACACGCCCGGAGCCGACATACATGGAACGCAAACTTTGAGCATCAGTTCGGCAACAACTGGCTTTTCGCGCTCAGTTATCTTGGAAACAAGACGACACATATTTGGCGGCACGCGAATCGAATCCAAGCGTATACATTCCAGGCAAATGCGGATCCGCAAACTGCTCTCTACTACGACGAACACGCAGAACCGCCGTGTATTGACTCTTGCCAATCCTACGCAGGGAGCCTATTACGCTTCTATGCCGACTACAAACGATGGAGCTAATGCCAGTTATAACGGCTTACTAACTTCTCTGCAGCATCGCCTCAGAAATAACTTCTCCCTACGCGCCAACTACACATGGTCGTATTGCATCAGCGAATCGGACTTCAATATCGAATTGACAGGACCAACCTACATGAATCCTGACGATCTCGCTCAGGATCGTGGCAACTGCAACCTAGACACACGGCATGTCTTCAATGGGACGGTCATCGCAACCAGCCGCTACAACGGGAGTCGTTCTTTGCGTCTGCTTCTCTCTGGATGGAGAATCGCGTCTCTACTTCGCATCAGCTCCGGTGCTTCCATCAACGTCACTACCGGCACGGACAATTCTTTGACAGGTGCAAACCTCGATCGCCCTAATCTGATCAATCCGACAATCGCGTATAAATCAGGTGTGCAATGCATTTGTGGCGAACACTTTAGGAACGTTCGGCAACCTTCAAAGAAATGCCTTCAAAGGCCCCGGGTACTTCGACCTCGATGCCTCTGCCAGTCGAATATTCGAGCTACCCGAAACCTGGAATCTTGAGTTCCGAGTCGATGCGTTCAATGCAACGAATCATGTCAACTTCAACAATCCTGCCTCTGGGCTAAACTCATCTACATTTGGACAAATCACCAGCGCAAAGGCAAATCGCGTCCTTCAGTTTTCTGGCAAGATTCATTTTTAGGGAACCCTCTGCGCTACCGCACAGAATCCTCATGCACAATTCCAGAAGCACACTGTTGTGGCACGCAGGCGACAACGGATACAAGTGGCCGTCATCTAGACAGACCGAATCGACAGGCTGAGAAGAAAGTGCATGCTGGCGCAAATTACATTAGGAACAATTTGGGCCCAGACGAAATGGCGCCGCTAAACAGTTGATAAAATAGCGCCTTTTCTGGTGCCCGGAGGGGGACTTGAACCCCCACGACCGGCTAAGGTCTGCGGATTTTAAGTCCGCTGTGTCTGCAGATTTCACCATGAAAATAAAAGGCTTACGCATTATTATCTGTGTAGTGTGAAACTTTATGTGTAAATAACGCCCTTTTCTTGAGGGTCGCACACTCCTTGTGAAGTTGCTTCTCCCAGTGCTTTCCATGAATGTGCGCGACCACACAGAGCGCACTTTGGACGGAAGGGTTATGCATGGCGGAGCGCCAATAGCATCAGGCAGAGTTACCGCCCGCCCTTCGCGAGCGACCGGATCGAGCCATGCGTTCGCTCTTTCACTGGCTCCAGTTCTCCATCTGTGCCACGGGCAAGATGTGAAATACCAAACCACGGCCGACAACCCACCTCGATCAAGATTTCCGTCTCATCATCAAACTCAACCGTCAGATAGATTTCTTGCGACTTTGGATAAGGCTCTGCCAGACACAACCGGCGGATACGTTTCCCCTCGGCCTCTTTGATGACCAGTATGGAACGCTTTCGATTATTCATCCTCGTGTGTCCCTTCTGTTTCGAGCCATGGTGGCGGACCTGTCATTTCGCTCGCACGTTTATAGAACTCATAAAGCTCCACGCCCAAGGCCCCGGCAACCTGGTCAAGTCTGCGTAGAAGGTAGTTGGTCTTGAGTTCATTCGCCTCCAGCCTTTTCAGCCAGCGAAGAGAGACGTTCGCCCGCTTCGCTACATCTTCTTGAGTCAGGGCTCTGTCATCTCTCAACTGGCGTGCAACTATGCCTAGGCAGCGGTTATGTTCTTGTCTGTAGCGCTCCAGAGCCGCAGCATCGGTCTGCTTTTTCATTGCCTCTTATCCTCGGTGTGGATTGATCTCATGGTCAGAGCCTGATCTGAGAGCGCATTGAACTGTTGTTGAGCGAAAAACCTGAGCCCCGCATAAAGGTTGTGAACGAATTTTGCCTCGTTTTTGAAAGGGACGGATTTACCCGAGATGTCGATCTTCTGGCTCCTGGCCCATGTGTAAGCCGCGCAAACCATGAGTTGTCTCGCTCGCTCCCCGCTGATGCCGCGTAATGCCCCGATATCCCGCGAGGACAAGCCACCGTGCACAGAGTCGACCAACATCTCGTAACCGCGCGCGAACCGCGCGCGGTTTTCCGGGGTGTCCTTTCTTCTACGGTTATCAAAGTGGGCACCGAACCAGAGAGGGGGAGTCTTTCTGGGAAGCCTGTCGGCATACTTGGCGCGGATAACAGCCATGGGAGAAGGGTGGGACGGAACGCCACGATCAGCAATACGTGAAAATTGTTGCCACTGGCTGTGAGCTCGACTCACCATCCAGCTCACAGCGTCCTTATCGGTTGCACGCAGTCCGAGAGAAGCGGCCCATGTCCGCGCGAGTAAATGCGCGTCTATGCTGAGGGCTTTGGCGATCGCCTTGAACTCGCTTTCCGTCAGAAAGCTTTTCCCGGCGATGTAGCGCGCTAGGCTGCGCTCGATGACATCACCTAACCTCTTGCTCAGTTCTTCGTGCGAAATGTCTCCGCGCAGCACTTCAACTTGCGTGAGCAGGTGATGGCGGAAGTCCGATTTCATGGCAGACCTCCAGAGATAGAGAGCTGTTTAGAAACAGGGGTTTGCATAGGCGCACAAGGGTGCGTCGTCGCGGCTATAGTGGAACCGGGACTACTACTTCAACGGATGATAGCAGAAATAGGTGTCTGTGACAACCATTAAAGACGAAATAGACATCGGCGACTGGATTTCCCAAGTCGAGGCTGCACGGATTCGGGGCGTGTCCAAGCAAGCCATCGCCAAACTGATTAGCCGGAACCGCCTATCGGCGCGCGAAATTGGTGGTCGTATGCTCGTGCGACGATCAGAGGTGGAAGCCTTCGTTCCAATGCCAATCGGGCGACCGCGCAAGAAGGCTACGCCTAAAAAACAAGCCGTGAAGAAAAAACAGACGGATTGAGGGAAAGATGCTAAATCCTCGATGGCACAAAGAATTTGCCATATTATGCGAGATGCCTGCGGATCAATTGTCAGAAGAAGAATGGGCGCTTTTACAAGTACACCTCGCCTACTGCGACTCATGCCTTAAGACGTTCCGCGCGCACGTATAACGCATCTTCGATATATTGCCAGGTGTCGAAATGTGAATTGTGTAGCTTTATGTGTACCTCAGCGATTGTTTTGCATTTGTTTTTAGCGTTCTCAGAGGCCCAATCCAATGTCCATACCCAGACTCTTCTCCTGCTTCGGAGTCTGGACGATCTCAGGCTGCGGCGGCTTATGCTCCGGCGTATGGGCGCTCTGGTGCGACACATCATGGCCCAACGCTTGCGGGAGCTTTGCTCGGTCGTTCGTGAAAATCTGTGCATCGTGAGCGCCGCGTGAGACAGATACATAGGCCATGCGGTTGTTGAGCAGGTCTTTTGCACCAATCTCTGTGTCCACGTTAATAAGCACACGATCTGCGGTCTGCCCCTGGCTGGAGTAGCTGGTCACGGCGTAGCCGTGATCCAGATGCGGGTGCCGCTGTGGGTCGAAGTTCATACTGCGGTCATTGTCCAGCTTCAATCGCATCGTGCCATCCTGCGCAATGCCTTCCACTGTTCCAAGTTCGCGGTTCGCTATCTTCAATTCCTGGCTGGGTGCGGTGAACTGGATGCGGTAGCCTACAGAAAATGCCCTTTCCTGTTCCCGGTAGACGGAAACACCCATCTGGCGATGCGGATCGTAGGTCGTCTGTTCCCCATTCGTCCGCGAGACCGTTAGCGTGTTTTCCTGTGCATTCACTGCCGCAACGCGGGAGTATTCACCCTTTTGGATGCCCGTCTCTTGCGAACTGCGCGAGTAGCGCAGAATATCGTTCACTTGATATTGCTGCGCCCAACCACGGTCTGCACCGGTCATCTCTTGGCGTGGCACGAGTGTATTGATAGAGCGCTCGTCCCGGCTCACTACTCCGCGCGATTGCAATTCGTCGTGTATCCGTTGGTTAATCTCCGTGCGCGAACGATTGTCGGGTGAAACAACCAACGTACTTTCGGGAGACTTGGCATACTCGCGCGCTATGGCCGAGATGCGTTCCTCGCGACCGTTCACCTCATGCACGCGGCCCTGGCGCTCAAGGCTTTCAACGGCGGCTCCAACCTGACCGTGCGCCAACTGTTCGACGGCTTGCTTCAACTCCGGGTCGCGCTGCCGCACAATCTCCTCCAGCTTCACCGTGCGCATTCCCGCTTCCTGAAGTTGTGCGAAGGGACGGCCCGCTTCGACAGCCTCATGCTGGCGCGTGTCGCCTACCAGCAGAACGCGATCGTTAGGATGAAGCCGAGTCACAAAATCATGCATCTGGCGCGTAGAGGCCAGTGACGACTCATCGAGTACATACAATCGCTTCTCGCCGGTGTCCGGCTGTTCACCTCGGGCAAGATGACGCTGAAGCGTTGAAGTCTCGATACCGGCTTCACCGAGCTTATAGGCCGCGCGTGATGTCGGTGCAAATCCCTCTACAGCGTATCCCTGCGCCTCAGCACCTTCACGCACCACGGCCAGCGTCGTCGTCTTGCCGCCGCCGGCGACTCCATCCAATCCAACAATCTTCTCGCGGCTCACAAATATCTCATCGACCGCGCTACGTTGCGCGGGACTCAATTCTGGGTGGCGGTCTTCGGTTGCAATCCGTAACGGCGCGGATACCAGCATCGGATCACCAAAGCCGCGCTCGTTGCCGCGCTGCATCTGACTGACGATCTCCTTCTCCATGCGAATCATCTCGGCGGTCGTGTACTGGGTTGCTGCGCGGCCATCCGTCTGTTCAAGTGCGCGGAACTCGCCTCGCATTATCCGTTGCGCAAACTCATGCCGCACCTGTCTGTATGTGGCCTGTCCCATGCTACGATCCATCGCCGCTTGCAGGATGGCCCGCTCATCCTGCACCGATGAACGCTCGAAGACATGCTGGCGCGAATAGGTAACGGACTGCTGCACCGTCTTCTCTGGTTGTTCAGTATGCTGTTGAGCGTGTTCGCGTGCCTGCGCGACAACATGATCCGCCTGATGGCCGAACTGCGCAGCCAGTTCGCGATGCCGCTGCAACACCTCTTCCGGCGAATGGAGTTCCTTGCTGTCCCGCGTGCGGTGGGCCGCAACCTGTGCCGCGCCCGCACCGTCTCTGCCGATCTCCTGCAAATGCTCTTTGATCTGCTCTCGGCGCGGACTCGATGCGTCGAGGTATTCCTGTGTGTAGCCTTTAATCTCCGGCTGACCATACTTGCCACGCTCGATCTCGTAGCCCAAGCCATGCAGCCGCATGGCAAGCTCGGAGCGGTACACGCTGGTCGCATACTGTTGTGACTGAAACAGACTCCGCTCTTGCAAGGCGCGTGTCTGACCGTTCTCGCGCTCAGTCATACTAAAGATGACGGCATGGGTGTGAAGCTGTGATGCTGCATAGCCGTCCACCGGGCGGGCGGTATCGTGCTCGAAGGTGGCGGCAATGAACTTGCCCGTTGTCTCCGGCGCATGGACGTTGCCGATGCGCGCCTGCGTGTATCGCTCTAATTCGGAAAGCGCAACATGGACGCTCTCGCGGTGTGCCTCGCGCACACGGTCATCCCCGCCCACAAGCGCGGTGAGCGAAACAGACTTCGGTGCGGAGAACGTGGCATCCCAACCGGCGCGATGCTCGACGCTGGTAATCTCCTTGCCGTATTCGTTTTCGTAGGTACGAGCGGGCTGGTGCTTGACGAGTTGCACGCCGCTCTCAGGATGCTGGCCTTCACTCAGGCGGGCAAAGTGGTCGGAGCCAACTTCACCTTGCAGGCCCCACTCCTGCGCAAGTCTGCCCTGCCACTCGCTATGCGCCTGCTGGTCGCGGCTCCAGTAGTTCTGCTTTTCAGAAGTGAACTCGCGCGAGTGATACGTCCGTGCCTGTCCCGCCGAGAGCGATTTGGAGATGGTCAACATGCACGCGGCCCGCAATCGCAGCAGAAACGACCGCTGCTTGCTTAGATTTTAGGCGTGAGCGAGGAAAAGATCATCAGGCCGTTCGCTTTTCATCGACTCGACGTTTGGCTATAAGTGCGTGATTGGGTCAACCCAAGCGCACTTATAAGGGCTGATCTATTCCCTTGGG